>ERZ1645185.611-NODE-611-length-14859-cov-9.198257_pt1 | contig 14859 bp, 13 predicted proteins | sample MGYA00575351_ERZ1645185 | MGnify/ENA primary metagenome ERZ1645185 (study PRJEB40838, sample SAMN11284767) | freshwater sediment metagenome | isolation source: river sediment | host: Sediment | place: India: Jana village, Kanpur | collected 2015-12-17 ...
TCCGGTGAGGTGTGGTGGTGCCAGGGCTATTCCGAGCCCGGCTCCGGGTCCGACCTCGCCAGCCTGCGCACCCGCGCCGAGCGCGTGACCGAGGACGGCAAGGATTATTATATCGTCAACGGCCAGAAGACCTGGACGACGCTGGCGCAGCATGCCGACTGGGGCTTCTTCCTGGTGCGGACGGACGCGACGGCGAAGCAGCAGGAAGGCATTTCCTTCCTGCTGATCGACATGAAGACACCGGGCATCACCGTGAAGCCGATCATCACGCTGGGCGGCGAGCATGAAGTGAACGAGGTGTGGCTCGACAATGTGAAGGTGCCTGTCGAGAACCGCGTCTATGAGGAGAACAAGGGCTGGACCTGCGCCAAGTTCCTGCTCGCCCACGAGCGCACGGGGATTGCGGGCGTCGCCCGTTCCAAGCGCGGGATCGAGAAGCTGAAGGCGATCGCCAGGGCCGAGCAGGACGGCAGCGGGCAATCGCTGCTGGCGAACCCCTTCTTCCGCCGCAAGGTGGTGGAGCTGGAGACCGACCTGTCTGCGCTGGAGTTCACCGAACTGCGCACGCTGGCGGGCGAAGCCTCCGGCAAGGGGCCGGGGCCTGAATCCTCGCTGCTGAAGGTGAAGGGCACGGAAATCCAGCAGCGCATCACCGAACTGGTGCTGGAAGCGGCCGGCAACTATGCCGCGCCCTATTTCCGCGAATTCCCGGATGGCTCGAACGAATATCCGATCGGGCCGGAGTTCGCGCACCGGTCTGCGCCGACCTATTTCAACATGCGCAAGACCAGCATCTATGGCGGATCCAACGAGATCCAGCGCAACATCATCGCGAAAATGGTGCTGGGCCTCTGAGGCCCGGCATCTGACCACATCGATTCCGGGAGGGTTTCTTGGACTTCAATTTCACCGAAACGCAGGGGATGCTGCGCGACACGCTGCGCCGCTACCTGTCTGACACCTATGATTTCGACAAGCGCGCCGCCATGCTGAAGCGCGATGGCGGGCGTGATCCGGCCGTGTGGCAGGCACTGGCGACCGAGCTTGGCATCCTGGGCGCGGCGCTGCCCGAAGCCTATGGCGGCTTTGGCGGCGGGCCGATCGACAGCATGGTGCTGATGGAGGAATTCGGCCGCGCGATCGCGGTTGAGCCCTATGTCTCTACCGTGGTGCTGGGTGCCGGCGCGCTGGTTGAAACCGGCGGGGCGAAGGCCGAGGCGCTGGTGCCGGGCATCATCGGCGGCGAGGTGATCGTGGGCGCGGGCTTTTACGAGCCGCAGGGCCGCTACAACCTGGCTGACCTGAAGACGACGGCGAAGGCCGATGGTTCGGGCTGGACGCTGAACGGCCACAAGGCCGTGGTGGTGGCAGCCCCCTATGCGACGCACCTGCTGGTGACGGCGCGCACCGGCGGCAGCCAGCGCGAGGCGGCCGGGGTTTCGCTGTTCCTGGTGGAGGCGAACGCCAAGGGTGTCGTGCGGCGGGATTACCCCTGTGTCGATGGCTATATGGCGAGCGAAGTCTATTTCGAGAATGCGAGCGTCGGGCCGGATGCGCTGCTGGGCGCCGAGGGCGGCGCGCTGCCGCTTGTCGAGAAGCTGGTGGATCATGCCGCCATGGCGCAGTGCGCGGAAGCGACCGGCGCAATGAAGCGGCTGCACGAGCTGACGCTGGATTATGCCAAGCAGCGCAAGCAGTTCGGCAAGGCCATCGGCGAGTTCCAGGTGATCCAGCACCGGCTGGTGGACATGTTCATGGAGGCCGAGCAGGCGCAATCCATGACGCTGATGGGCACGCTGCGGCTGGACGACGCCAACCGCGCCAAGTGGGTGAGCCAGGCCAAGGCCAAGATCAACAAGGGCGCCCGTGCGCTGGGCCAGTGGGCGGTGCAGACCCATGGCGGCATCGGCATCACCACCGAGCTGGCGGCGGGCCATTACTTCAAGCGGCTGTCCATCATCGAGAGCCAGTTCGGCGATCTCGATCATCATCTGGGCCGGTTGGAAGCGGGGCTGCTGACCGAAGCGGCCTGACGCGGGCCAGCCGCGCACTTCTCCTTCCCCGCCATTCAGGATAGGGTGGCGCGGGAAGGAATCTGCCCTTGCTCGATCATGTGACGAGGCAAGACAGGATCGACCTGGCCAGCGAACCGCCGTTCGATCTGGGCGGGGTTCATGTGATTCCCGCGCTTCTGCAGGTGGAATGGGACGGCTCCTCGCTGACGCTGGAGCCGCGCGTGATGCAGGTGCTGGTGGCGCTGGCGCAATCGGCCGGCCGGGTGGTCAGCCGGTCTGAACTGGTGGACCGCTGCTGGGACGGGCGGATCGTGGGCGAAAATGCGATCCAGCGGGTGATTTCCCGTATCCGGCACCTCGCTGCCGAGGTTGGCGGCTTTGAACTGGAGACGATCACCAAGGTCGGCTACCGGCTGCGGCCGCTTTGCGCGACACCGGATGCGTTCCCCGAAACCGATGCCGCGCCGACGCCCCGCGAACGGATGGGTCTGAGCCGGAGAGGAATGGCTATCGGCGGCCTTGCCGCAGCCGGTGTGGCCGCCGGCCTGTTCGCCTGGCGCGCGATCGGCGCCGACAAGCCCGATGCGGAAGCCGCGCGCACGCTTGTCGCCCGTGGCCGGGATGCGATGGGCTGGGGCCTGAGGGTGCAGAACGAACAGGCGATCGCCTATCTGCGGCAGGCGACGCGGCTGGATCCCGGCTCTGCCGAGGCGTGGGGCGCACTGGCGCTTGCCTATCAGCATGCGCTGGAAGGCGAGGAAGGCGCGGCCCAGCAGGCGCTGGCCGACTGGACGGGAAGCGCATCGCGGCGGGCGCTGGCGCTGGACCCCGGCAACATGGACGCGAGCGTGGCGCTGGCCACCATTCCCAGCAACTTCCGGCAATGGGCCGCGAACGAGGCGCGGCTGCGGGCGCTGATGGCGGCGCGGGGCGGTCATTCGGCGGCTGAAAGCGCGCTGGGCTGGCTGCTGTGCGACACTGGCCGCTGGCAGGAAGCGATCGGCTGTTTCCGCCGGGCGCTGGCGCCTGAGCCGTTCGTGCCTGCGAACCAGCTGATCCTGGCCTGGGGGCTTTGGGGCGGCGGGCAGATGGAATAGGCGGATCGGAGCCTGGAACAGGCGATGCAGCTGTGGCCGCAGCATCGCGGCATCTGGCAGACGCGGTTCGAATTCCTGGCGCTGACGGGCCGGGCCGGGCAGGCCATCGCCCTGATCGACGACGAGCGGCGCTGGCCGGTGATCGCACCCGACAGCGAACCGCCGCCCTACCCGATCCATCGCCGCTTCGCCGTGGCGATGAAGGATGGGGCGACGCCTGACGTGCGGGACGCCTTGATCGAGGAGATCGCGGCCGCGCGCAGTGCGCTCGGCACGATATCGGTCGTGAACTATCTGGGCGCGCTGGGGGCGGTGGATCGCTGCTTCGAGGTGCTGGAGGCTTTCTATTTCGGGGGCAATGGCGCGCCGGCTCCCGGCCCGCTGTCGCGCCGGAAGACGTCGATCCTGTTTTCCGCCAAGGGGGAGCCGCTGCGGACAAGCCCGCGTTATCGGGGGCTGCTGATGCGGCTGGGGCTGGATGCCTATTGGCGGGAAACGGGCTCGCGTCCGGATCGGGCGCTTCCGGCCTGACGCACGCCGGGCGGCTGAAATCAGCCCGGCATCAGCAATTCATCAGGGCCGTTGAGTGGGCTCTGCCGCTGGTTTCGCCTTTGCTGCCGCCAGCCGGTGCGCAGTCAATGGGGGCGGCGTCCGGCGGGGAGACAGGGCATGAAGTTCGGATTCGCAGCCGCCGCCGGCATCGCCGCGCTGACGATGGCGCAGGCTCAACCCGCATGGGCCGCCATCACAGCAGAGGACGACCCCGTCCTGTTCTGGAATGAAGTTGCCGTCGGGCTGGTGCCCGGCTCTCCCCCGGCGCAGACGCGCATCTATGCGATGGTGAACATCGCCATCCATGATGCGGTGAACGCGACGGCCGGGCATGTGAACAACCCCTATCTGCGCGGTGTGCAGACGCCGGGTGGCGACAGCCGGGCCGCCGCATCCAAGGCCGCGCGGGATGTGCTGGTGGCGCTGAACCCCGGCAATGCCGCGCAATATGACGCTGCGCTGGTGGCGAGCCTGGCGCTGGTGCCCGATGGCGCGGCCAAGACCGCCGGCTTGCAGACAGGCGCGGCCTATGCCGGCGCCGTGCTGGCGCGCCGGGCGAACGACGGCGCATCTGCAGTGAGCAGCTACTCCCCCGATGGCACGCCGGGGAACTGGGTGCCGACAGCGCCGGCCCCCGCCGCCCTGCCGCATTGGGGCGATGTGACGCCGTTCGGGATGACATCGGGCGATCAGTTCCGCCCCGGGCCTCCGCCCGCGCTGGACAGCGCCGAATATGCGGCGGCCTTCAACGAGGTGAAGGAATGGGGCAGCGCCGGAAGCCTGCTGCGCACGGCGGACCAGACGGCGAGCGCGCTGTTCTGGGATGCCGCCAATGGCGCGCCCTGGCTGCGCATCGGGCTGCTGGTGGCAGAGGACGAGCCGAAGACGACGCTGGAATTCGCCAGCAGCTTCGCGCTGCTGACGACCAGCCTCGCCGATGCGCTGATCGCCGGGTTCGACGCCAAATATGAATATGCCCTGTGGCGGCCGATCACCGCGATCCGCAACGCCGATCTGGACGGCAATGACGCGACCGTCAGCGATCCGAACTGGAATTCGCTGTTCGCCGCGCCGAACCACCCCTCTTACCTGTCCACCCATTCCGCCTTGTCTGGCGCTGGGGCAGGAATTCTGATCGCGCTGTTCGGGGATGATCATCAGTTCGAATTCTCGATCGCGGGCGACTCGCGGGCCTTCACCAGCATCACCCAGGCCGCGCTGGACGGTGCGAACAGCCGGCTGTGGGGTGGCATTCACTTCAGCTTCGACAATGCGGCGGGTCTGGTGACAGGCCAGCAGATCGCGGCGCATGCGCTGGCGGGCAATGCCTTCAACGCGGTGCCGGAGCCGGCTGCCTGGACGATGATGATCCTTGGCTTCGGGCTGGTGGGCGCGATTCACCGCCGCCGGGCGACAGCGGCGGTCCGGCCGGCCTGAGGGGGGCAGCGCCGGCGGCCCCTGTTCAGTTGGCCGCCGGCGTTTCCCTTGCGGAGACATGGTTGAGCGCGATCACCCATGTTCCACCCCGCTTGCGCATCAGCCGGGTGTTGATGCCGATCTGCGGATTGCCGGGGCGGTCCAGCCGGTAATTGCTGATGAGCTGCGCCGCATCCGGGGCCAGCATTTCGACCCGGATGTTGCTGAACGCCAGCGTGCCGCGCGTCTCTGCCGAGGTGCCATAATCGCGGATGTAATGGTCGAGTGTTCCCTGCCAGTCCTTCTGGAACTCCCCGCGGGAGACGAAGATGACGTCCGGGTTGGCGAAGCCCGCCATGTAGCCGTGGAAATCGCCCCGGTTCCAGGCGGCTTCCATGGTGCGGATGACGTTCACGATGGCGGCCTTTTCGGCCTCGTCGTCGCGGTCGCGCGGGTCGGGCGTTTCCGCCTGCACATGGTTCAGCGTGACCACCCAGCGGCCGTCGCGCCTGCGCACCACGCCGGAAAACAGGCCGCCGTCGGTTCGGCCGTCGTCCCACCTCAGGTCGAAGCGGGCGATCAGCTGCGCGGCTTCCGGGGAGAGCATCTGGATGTCGAACTGCGAGAAGGTCAGCTGGCCGCGTTTGCCGGGCGCGCCGCCATAATGTTTCAGATAGTGCTGAAGCGTCGCCTCCCACCCCGGCTGGCGCTTCCCGCGCGAGATATAGGCGATGTCCGGGTTGGCGAACCCGGACATGTAGCCGCGGAAATCCCCCCGGTTCCACGCCTCCGCCATGCCCAGCAGCATGGCGGAAATGGCGGCGATCTCGTCGCCGCCGGCGCGGGCAGCCAGCGGCAGCGCGGCCAGCGGCAGGGCCAGCAGCGTGCGGCGGTTAGCCGGCATCGGCGGCCTTCGCGGGTTTCGCCTTTTCGGCGGCGATCCAGCCCCGGACTTCGGATTCCAGCACCGGCAGCGGCACCGCGCCAAGGCCCAGGATGGTGTCGTGGAAACCGCGCTGGTCGAACTTCGCGCCCAGTTCCGCTTCCGCCTCCTTGCGCAGGTTGCGGATGGTGATCTCGCCCAGCTTGTAGGCCAGCGCCTGCCCCGGCCAGCTGATGTAGCGGTCGACCTCGTTGGTGATTTCGAGGTCTGACAGGGCGACATGCTCCTTGAAATAGGCCAGCGCCTTGTCGCGGCTCCAGCCATATTCGTGCATGCCGGTGTCGATCACCAGGCGGACGGCGCGCCACATCTCGTAGGTCTGGCGGCCGAATTCTTCGTAGGGCGTTTCATAGATGCCCATCTGCTGGCCGAGCCATTCGGTGTAGAGGCCCCAGCCTTCGCCATAGCCGGAGAAGTAGAGATCCTTGCGGAAATCGGGCCGCGCCTCGCCTTCGCGGGCCAGCGCCGCCTGGAAGCTGTGGCCCGGCGTGCATTCGTGCACGGCAAGCGCGGGCAGGGTGTAGAGCGGGCGCTGATCCAGCCGGTAGGTGTTGAACAGGCAGTTATCCAGCCCGCCGCGCCCGCTGGTGTAGATGGGGGCGATATCGGCCGGCACGGCGACGATGCCATGGCGGTAACGGGGCAGCTTGCCGATGGTTTCGTTCATCCGCCCGTTCGCCTTCATCACCGTGTAAGAGGCGGCGGCCAGCAGTTCCTTCGGCGTTTTGGCGTAGAATTGCGGATCGGTGCGCATGAAGGTGAAGAATTCCGGCAACGTGCCCTTGAAGCCGGAGGCCTTCATGGTCGCTTCCATGTCGGCCTTGATGCGCGCCACTTCCTTCAGGCCGATCTCGTGGATCTGCTTCGCCGTCAGGTCGGTGGTGGTGTATTCGCGGATCTGCGAGGCATAGAAGGCGCGGCCGTCGGGCATCTCCGATGCGCCGATCGTGGGCCGGGCGCGGACCATGTAATCCTCGCGGATGAACTTCAGCAGCCTGGCATAGGCAGGAACTGCGGCTTCGTTGATGGCTGCGAGCGCGTCTGCGCGCAGCTTCGCCTGCGTCTCTGCCGGAATGCTGTCGGGCATCTTCGCGAACGGGGCATAAAGCGCGTTCGCCTCTCCGGCGGCCGTGTAGGGCACGATGGTTTCGTCGCGGCCGACGAGCGTCATCTTCGGGTTGGAGAAGCCGCGCGCAAGGCCCGCCTTCATGTTCACCGTCTGCTCGTCGAAATAGCGCGGGATGTCGCGAACGCGGCTGATGTAGTTGCGATACTGATCTTCCGAGGAGAAGCGCGTGCCGGCGTAGGGCGCGAGCGTCCAGAAGAAGGTGTCGGTGTTGAAGGGGATTTCATAGAGCTTCCAGCGAACCTCGTTCGACTGGTTCTCGATCATGGTGCGGAACACCTGCGCATTGATCTGTTCCGCGTGGGAGAGCTGATCGAAGGGGATCGAATCCAGCTCTTTCAGCACATTGTCCCAATAGGCGAGGCGGGCGGCCTGCGATTTCGCATCGACGCGGGGCAGGCGGCCGCCTTGCGCGCCACGGCCGGGGCCGCGTTCCTGTTCCTTCAGCCGCCACTGATATTCGGCATCATACAGGGCCTTCAGCCGGGCGTCTGCACTGCCGGGTGCCGGGGCCGCAGCGGGTGCAGCCGGGGCCGCCGCGACGGGCGTGGGCAGCAGGGCGATCGTGGCGGCAGCGGCCACGGCCGCAAGCAGGGCGGTGCGGGCGCCAAGCGGCCGGGCGATTCGAGTCAGGCCTTGTTCAACCGGGTGCGCCAATATTGCCTCCATGAAATCTCTGCTTGTTGCGACTGGTCTGGGGCTTTCACTTGCCGCGTGCAGCACGACGGGCTGGTCGGAAGCGCCCTATGAGGACCGCGGCTATGCGACGCGGCCGCCGGTCGCTTGGTGGGGCCGGGACGCCATGTCCGTCAATCTCTTCTTCGAGCCGCTTGCCAGTTATGGCAGCTGGGGGCTGCATCCGCACTATGGCCGGGTTTTCTATCCATCGGTCATGGCGGGCTGGCAGCCCTATCGCGCCGGATACTGGCGGCAGGATCCGCGATACGGCCGCATGTGGGTTTCGGGCGAACCCTGGGGCTGGGCGACCTATCACTATGGGCGCTGGGGCCGGGACGACCGGATGGGCTGGTTCTGGGTGCCGGATACGCGCTTCGGGCCGGGCTGGGTCGATTGGCGGACCAGCGGGGATTATGTCAGCTGGTCGCCTCTGCCGCCCTATGGCTGGAGCAGCCGGGGCTATGGCTGGGGCAATGACTGGTGGAGTTATGCGCCCGCCTATTGGGCCTGGCGACCGGGGATGCAGCAGCATGTGCGACCCGGACGGCCGGGCTATCCGACCCATCCCGATCGGCCCGGCAGGCCTGACCGGCCCGACCGCCCGGACCGGCCGGTTGACGGCAGGGAGGTGACGCCGGTTCCGCCCAACGTCCATCCCCGTTCAAGCCCGGCCTATACCGGGGGGCAGCGCCATCCCCGCAGCGATCAGGCGACTGTGGGCGGCGAGCGGCAGCCCCGCGCGGGCTGGCAGGGCGGAGAGCGCGCCGGCCGGCCCCCGGCCGAGGCCGGGCGCCATCCCCGCAGCGCGCCGCAACAACCCCGGGCCGCCGATCCGGGGCGGGCGCAGGCGCAGAATTCTCCCTCGCCGCAGGTTCGCGAGGCCCCGCAGGCCCGCGAAATGCAAAGAGCGCCTTCCCGGGAGCCGGCCCGTGGCCGCGACGTGCCGTCGCGGGCCGCCGACGACTGAGCGCTGACGCGCATTTTCAGGGTTGCATGGCCCTTGTGCACCGCACAATATGTGCGTGCTGCAAGGGGAAAATGTGACGTCACGCGCATTCGATGAGACCTATGGCTTCGGCCCCTACCCCGGCGGGGCAGGCGCCGGCCCCCTGTTCGGGGCAGACGGGCAGGGCCCGGCGGTTCGCCCGCCCTATGCCGAGGTGGAGCGCTGGCTGAAGAGCGCCCCGCCCGACCTTCTGGAAACCCGCCGGCGGCAGGCCGAGCTGTTCTTCCGCCGCATCGGCATCACCTTCGCTGTCTATGGCGACCCGGACGCGAGCGAGCGGCTGATCCCGTTCGACATCATCCCGCGCGTGCTGGCGGGCAGCGAATGGGCCAGGATGGAAGAGGGGCTGAAGCAGCGCGTGCAGGCGCTGAACATGTTCCTGGCGGATGTGTATGGCCCGCGCGACTGCATCCGGGCGGGGATCGTGCCGGAAGAGCTGATCCTGCTGAATCCGCAATATTGCCTGCCGCAGGTGGGCCGCCGCCCCGCCAAGGACGTGTGGGTGCAGATTGCCGGCATCGACATGGTCCGCACCGGGCCGGACGAGTTCTTCGTGCTGGAAGACAATGCCCGGACGCCGTCGGGCGTGTCCTATATGCTGGAAAACCGGGAGGTGATGCTGCGGCTGGTGCCGGAGCTGATCCATGCCGTTTCGATGGCGGGCGGGCTGCGGCCGGTGGAAACCTATCCGGAAAAGCTGCTGGAAACGCTGACATCGGTTGCGCCGAACAACTGCAATGGGGAGCCGTGCCTGGCGCTGCTGACGCCGGGCATCCACAACAGCGCCTATTATGAACACAGCTTCCTGGCGGACAAGCTGGGGGTGGAGCTGGTGGAAGGCTCAGACCTGTTTGTCCATGGCGACATCCTCTACATGCGCACCACCGAAGGGCCGAAGCGGGTGGACGTGCTGTACCGCCGGGTCGATGACGATTTCCTGGACCCGCTGATCTTCCGCGCCGACAGCGTGCTGGGGGTGCCGGGGCTGGTGAATGCCGTGCATGCCGGCAACCTGACGATCACCAATGCGCTGGGCACGGGCATCGCGGACGACAAGGCGATCTACAGCTATATGCCGGACATCATCCGGTTCTTCACCGGGCGCGATCCGATCCTGCACAATGTGCCGACCTGGCGTTGCCGGGAGCCGGAGGCGCTGTCCTATGTGCTGGACAATCTGGCCGAGCTGGTGGTGAAGGAGACCGACGGCTCCGGCGGCTATGGCATGCTGGTGGGGCCGCACGCGACCGAGGCGCAGCGGCAGGAGTTTGCCGCAAGACTGAGGGCCAATCCGCAGCATTATATCGCGCAGCCGACGCTGGCGCTTTCCACCTGCCCCACGCTGACGGCGTCTGGCGTGGCGCCGCGCCATGTCGATTTGAGGCCGTTCGTGCTGACGGGGGCGAACGGCAGCCAGATCGTGCCTGGCGGGCTGACCCGCGTGGCGCTGAAGGAAGGATCGCTGGTGGTGAATTCCAGCCAGGGCGGCGGCACGAAGGACACCTGGGTGGTGGACATTCCGGGGGACGAAGGCTGATGCTCTCCCGCTCGGCATCGAACCTTTACTGGATGGGCCGCTATCTGGAGCGGGCCGATTTCCTGTGTCGCCTGATCGACGCGACCGTGCGGCTGGCGTCTCTGCCGGCGTCGCACGGGGGGGCGGCGCCGGCCTGGGAAAGCGCGATCCAGTCCGCGGCGGTGGCCGAGGCCTTCCATGAGCGGAACCTGCCGGTCGACGAAGCGAATGTGGGCCATTTCCTGACGCTGGACCCGGAAAACCTGAGCTCGATCCGGCGCTGCCTGGAGGCGGCGCGGAATAATGGCCGGGCGGTGCGCACTTCGCTGACGCTGGAGACATGGGAGGCGGTGAACGACGCCTGGCACGAGATCCAGCGCTTCGGCAGTGGCATGCCGGACAGTTCGACGCTGGTGCGGCTGGTGGACAGCATCAAGAATTCGCTGCTGATGTTCGACGGCGCCGCGCACCGCACCCAGCTGCGCGAGGCGACCTACTGGTTCCTGCGGCTGGGGACGACGGTGGAACGCGCCGACAACACCGCCCGCCTGCTGGACGTGAAATATCACCTGCTGCTGCCCCGTTCCGAACCGGTTGGCGGGAGCCTTGATTATTTCCAGTGGACGACGCTGCTGCGGACCGTGTCTGCGCTGACGGCCTATCGCTGGGTGTATCGGGAATCGGTGAAACCCTGGCTGGTGGCGGACCTGCTGATCTTCAACCGGGCGATGCCGCGATCCCTGATCGCCTGCCTGGAGGACGCCGTGTGGTTGCTGGATCAGCTGGCGGCGACGCGGGGGCGGCGCGGGCCGGCGAACCGGATCGCCGCCACATCGCTGAGGGCGCTGGCCGGCAGCGACATCGACCGGCTGTTCCAGTCCGGCTTGCACGAGTTTCTGGAGCGGTTCATCATCGAGAACAATCGCCTGGGCGACGCCATCGCGGAGCAATATCTGTTCTGATGCAGCTGCTGATCGATCATATCACCCGCTACACCTATTCCGAGCCTGCGGCGGGGATCGTTCAACTGCTGAAGCTGACCCCGCGCGACAGCGAATGCCAGCAGGTGGTGAGCTGGCGGATCGATGTGGACGCCGACGGCTGCCTGGTGCCGGGCACCGACTGTTATGGAAACCTGGTCCACAGCTTCTATGCCGACCGGCCGGTGGACAGCCTGACCCTGCATGTGACGGGCACGGTGATCACGGCGGATCATGCCGGTGTCGTGCAGGCGCTGGACGAGCCGCTGCCGCCCCGGTTGTTTCTGCGGGCGACGCCGCTGACGGCGATCACGCCGCCGATCAAGGACTTTGCCGAGGGCTTTCGCCGGGACGAGACATTGGCGACGCTGCATGCGCTGATGCTGGGCGTGCACGAGCGGATCCGGTTCGAGACCGGGGCCACGGAGCCGCAGACCGATGCCGACGCCGTGCTGTGCCTGGGGCGGGGCGTCTGCCAGGATCTGTCGCAGCTGTTCGTCGCCGGGGCGAGGAGCCTGGGCATCCCGGCGCGCTATGTTTCGGGCCATTACGCCGCGCCCGATCATCCGGAGCAGGAAGCCGCCCATGCCTGGGCCGAAGCACATGTGGACGGGCTGGGCTGGGTGAGCTTTGACCCGACGCACGCGGTTTCCGGCACGCCGGGGCATGTGCGTGTCGCCGTGGGGCTGGACAGCCGGGAGGCGGCGCCGGTGCGCGGCAGCCGGCGTGGCGGCGGCGCCGAATCGCTTGCGGTGGGCGTGCTGGGGCGGCAAGCGAAGCCGGCGCGGCAGAACCAGTCAGCCATGGGCCAGACACAGGGCCAATAGGCCGCCGCGGCCGATAAGGGGGCGTTGCCGGATGACCTATTGCGTGGGCCTGCTGGTGAAGGAAGGCCTGGTGATGATGGCCGATACCCGCACCAATGCGGGGATCGACAACATCTCCACCTATCGCAAGCTCCGCGTGTTCGGGGAGGACGGCAAGCGCATCATTTCCATCGCATCCGCCGGATCGCTGAGCACGACGCAGGCGCTGGTGAACCGGCTGAACGAAGGCGTGATGATGCCCGGCAACGAGGAGCCGGAGTTCCTGGAGACGGCGCCGACGATGTTTCGCGTTGCCCAGATCGTGGGTGAGGCGATGGTGGGGGCCAAGAAGGATATCGAGGCCGTGGTGCAGCAGCAGGAGGGCGTCGATATCGGCGTGACCCTGCTGGTGGGCGGCTCCATCGACGGGCGGGCGCCGCGGCTGTTCCTGATCTATGGCGAGGGCAATTTCATCGAGTGCGGGATGGACACGCCCTATTTCCAGATCGGGGAGCTGAAATATGGCAAGCCGGTGCTGGACCGGATGCTGAATTACCGCACCCCGCTTTCGAAGGCGATCAAGATCGGGCTGGTGAGCATGAACAGCACGATGCGATCGAACCTGGGGGTTGGCCTGCCGATCGACATGCTGGTGGTGCGGCCGGGGCAATCGACGGCGGCCTTGACCCGGATCGAGGACAGCGACCCCTATTACCACGACCTGGGCACGCGGTGGGCCAATGCCCTGAAAGAGGCGCTGGAGAGCATTCCGGACCCGGATTATCCGCTGCCCGGCGAAGTGGCAGCGAGGCGGTAGGAGCTGCGCCGGAGGGGCGATTTTCCAAACGGCTGAAACAGGTTATTGTGAGGTCAGGGAGGACTTCATGATGACCAATATCGCACCTGCTGCCCGCGCGCCGGCGCATCTGTGGATCGTCGGCGTTCTGGGGATCATCTGGAACGGGTTCGGCGTTTACGACTATCTGATGTCGAAGCTGAAGGGCGTCGACTATTTCCGGCAGATGGGGATGACGGATGCCCAGATCGCCTTTGCGCAGGGCTATCCCGTGTGGATGAACGCAGTGTGGGCGATCGGTGTGTGGGGCGGGCTGCTGGGCAGCGTGCTGCTGCTGTTGCGGCGGCGGGCGGCGGCGCCGGTGTTCGCGGCCTCGTTGATCGCCTATCTGGTGAGCCTGTTTTATACCTTCTTCCTTTCGAACGGCCGGGAGGTGATGGGCGGCACGGCGCCGATGCATGCCGTGGTGCTGGCGGGCTGCCTGTTCTTCGCCTGGTATTCACGGGCCATGGCAAGAAAGGGAGTGTTGAAATAGCCGCCTTCGCCGCATGATCGCCCAAGGGCCGCAAAGGCCCATGGGGAGGTTTTCATGCGACTGAAGGGCAAGTCCGCCATCGTGACGGGCGGGGGCAGCGGCATCGGCCGCGCGACGGCGATCGCGCTGGCGCGGGAAGGCGCGGCCGTGATGGTGACCGATATCGACGACGAGGGCGGGCAGGAGACGCTGGCGCTGATCGGCAAGGCGGGCGGGAAGGGCGCCTATCGCCACCAGGACGTGGTGGAGGAGGACGGCTGGCGCGAGGTGGTCGCCGAAACGGTGCGGTTGCACGGGCATCTGGACACGCTGGTGAACAATGCCGGGATCGGATCCGGGCAGATGATCCTGGAGATGAGCCTGGAGGCCTGGAACCGGCAGATCGCCATCAACCTGACCGGCGTGTTCCTGGGGGTGAAGCATTCGGTGCCGGCGATGCGGGCGCACGGGAAGGGCGGATCGATCATCCACATCTCGTCCGTGGCTGGGCTGGAAGGGTCGGCCGGACTGGCCGGATATTGCGCGACGAAGGGCGGCGTGCGGCTGTTTTCCAAGGCGGTGGCGAAGGAGTTCGCCGCCGACCGCATCCGCAGCAACAGCGTGCATCCCGGCATCATCGACACGCCGATCTGGACCAAGATCGACGAAGGCGGGCTTTCGGGAACGATGGAATCGCTGGGCGGGGCGCCGGGCGCGAACCGGCCGCCGATCGACGCCATCGCCATGCTGAACACCCCGCTGCAGCGGGCCGGGCAGCCGGAGGAGATCGCGGCGGGGATCGTGTTCCTGGCGTCGGACGAATCCGGGTTCATCACCGGATCGGAACTGGTGATCGACGGGGGGTGGACGGCCTGAGGGCGGCGGCCCCATCGTTCAGCTTTTCGCACTTTTCGCACTCGTGCGGTTGGAATGGCCTGGTTGCGGCCGCGTTTGGTGCGGGCAATCAAGGGTGCGGACGGACATTGGAAAGAGCGGCGGGAGGCTAGCGGGTATGGGGCTTGTAGGACAGTGGCGGGGCGGATTGGTGGGTCATTTCCCGGGGCCTTCGACAGGCTCAGGCTGAGCGGGTGGTGAGGTTTGGGGGGTGGCCGCTGGGGCCTTCGACGGGCTCAGGCTGAGCGGGCTTTGAGGTCTGGGTGGGTGGCCGCTGGGGTCTTGGACGGGGTCAGGTTGAACGGGTGGTGAGGTCTGGGGGGGGCGCTGGGGCCTTCGACAGGCTCAGGCTGAGCGGGCTTTGAGGTTGTGAGTGGATGGGAAGCGGTGTGATGCCTGTCGGCTGAGCCTTTCCCCGCCCGCCGGCGGCCATTTTCGTTCGGACCTCTATTTCCAGATGCAGCTGTCCAGCCCCTCGTTTGCGACGACGCGGGTTCGGCCGGCTATGCGGTTGGCGTAG
>ERZ1645185.612-NODE-612-length-14859-cov-4.559849_pt1 | contig 14859 bp, 13 predicted proteins | sample MGYA00575351_ERZ1645185 | MGnify/ENA primary metagenome ERZ1645185 (study PRJEB40838, sample SAMN11284767) | freshwater sediment metagenome | isolation source: river sediment | host: Sediment | place: India: Jana village, Kanpur | collected 2015-12-17 ...
GCTGGCCAAGGCCACGGCCTGACCGGACGGCACGGAAGAAGGGGCGCCCCGCATCGGCGGGGCGCCCCTTCCCTTTACTCCTGCAGGCCGAAAACGATGGTCACGCTCGCCGTCGTCGCCACTTCGCCGGTGGCGACGGGAACGGCGGAGGCGGCCGCCGCGTCCATGCGGAACATCGGCATCGGGCCACCCTGATTTCCGCCTTCGGTGATCGAGATCACCGGCCCCAGCTTCAGCCCCGCCGCTTCGGTCAGCAGCTTGGCGCGTGCCATCGCATCCGCGACTGCCGCCTTGCGCGCCCGGTCCAGCGCCGGCTGCGGATCGGACAGGCCAAAGGACACGCCGTTGAAGGTGTTCGCCCCGTCGATCACGGCCTTGTCCAGCACCGTGCCAAGCGTGTCGATGGCGCGCACACGGACCGTCAGCATATTCGACGCGACATAGCCGACGATCCGCGGCTGGGTCTCGCCCTCGGGCTGCTGCCAGTCGGGGTTCAGCGACAGGCCCGAGGTCTGCAGGTCGCGCTCCTCGATTCCAGCGCCGCGCAGGCGTTCCAGAACCAGGCCGAGTTGCACGTTGTTGGCGGCCATCGCCTCGGCCGCGGTCTTGGCCTGGGTCGTCACGCCCAGGCTGACTGTCGCCATATCCGGCGCGCCCGAGACCTGGCCCTCGCCGGTCACGGTGATGCGACCGTCGTCATTGGCCAGAGCCGCCATGGGCAAAGTTGCAAAAAACAGCACCGCGAGGGCGCTCCTGAACGGCTTCATAGGTATCTCCCTTGACCTTATGCAACATTTTCCCGCTGTAGCGGTCACTTCAACCCCTGAAAGGGGCCTTGTCCTTTCATTTGGCGGAAACCTGCTGTAGGGAAAGTGCAGATGCCACCGCCGACTCCCGTTCGGCGGCCCTCCCGTGCTAAACCGGCCGCCATGAAGCCCGCATTCGCTCTCAACATTACTGACGACCGTATCAGCCTTCTGCACCGGACTTCCAGCGGTTGGCTGGAGGTGGGCGGGGTCGGGCTTGACAGCGCCGAGATTGGCGAGACCATCAGCTACCTGCGCAGCACGGCGCAGACCCTCGATCCCCGTGGGTTGACCTGCAAGGTCGTGATCCCGAATTCGCAGATCCTGTACCTTTCCGTCGATGCACCCGGCCCCGACGCCGCAACCCGCCGCGCGCAGATCCGCACGGGGCTGGAAGGGCGCACCCCCTACGCCGTCGACGATCTGGTCTTCGATTGGTGGGGCAAGGGCGACACCGTGCAGGTCGCCGTCGTCGCCCGCGAGACGCTGGACGAGGCCGAGGCCTTTGCTGTCGGGCAGAAGCTGAACCCGATGTCCTTCGTCGCCATCCCGCCGCAAAGCCAGTTCGGCGGCGAGCCGTGGTTCGGGCCAACATCCTTTGCGCCGACGCTGCTCGGTCCGGGCGAAAAGATCGAACGCGATCAGGATCCCATCCACATCGTCGGGCGTGCCGCCGTTCCCCAGCCCGAACCTGAACCCGAGGCACTACCCGAGACTGCCGCGGTCGCAGATGCGGTGGACCCGGCCGAGGTGGACGACGACGGGTCGACCGACGACGCAGCAGAACCGATGATCCCCATGCCGGCCGCCGAACCGCTGCCTGCCGAGCCCGATCCTGAACCCGAGGCCCCCTTTTCGGAAGTCGAGGAGCCTTTCGACGAGTTCGAGGCGCTGCCCGCGGTCACCGCCGCCGAGATTGTCGAGCCGCCGCTGGACATCCTGCCCGAGCCGCAGGTCGCCATGCCGGCCGAGCCGGCCCCGGCCACAACCGATGCAAAGGCGGTGAAGCGCGCCGCAGCCGCGGCCGTGCGCAATGCAAGGGCCGCGGCCCGGGCCGAGCCACCGCGCGTCCCGCCGGCCGCCCCGCGCGCGCCGGCGATCGGCCCCGCGACCCGTCCTGCCGGCAAGGCGGATCGCCCGGCGGCCGAGGCGATCTCGCCGCTCGAACAGATGACGGCGACGGTCAAGGCCCGCGGCGACACCGCCCGGCCCAAGGCGTCGGGTGCCATGGTCACCGCGCAGACGATCGCCGTGCCGAAAGAGCGCCGCCATGTCGCCGCCCCCGAGGCGGCACCGGCCACACCGGCGCAACCCCGGCCCGAGGCCGAGGCAGAGGCGATGACAGTCTTCGGCGCACGTCGCGGCGCATCGCGCGGCAAGCCGAAATACCTGGGCCTGATCCTGACCGCGATCCTTCTGGCCTTCCTTGCCGCAGTCGCCGCCTGGTCGTCGATCTTCCTCGCTTCGTGGATCAGTCCCGACACGCCGCGCGTCGAGACTGCGGATGCGGCAAGCGACGCTGCAGCGGCGCCTCCGGATGGTGCGTCCGCCGACGGGACTGTTGCCGACCAGACCGCTACCGACGGAATGGCAGCCGACGGAGCGGCCGCGGATGCGACCGCTGCGGACGGACCGGATGCAGGCGTGGCCGAAGAGCCCTCGGCCGAGGATGAGGCGCTCGCCGACGGGCAGGATATCGATCCCTCGACGGAAGGTCTGCCCGCGGACGCGACCACAGCCAATCAGGTCGCCGCCACGGAGATGCCTGCGCCCGATGCGGGCGCCGCGGCCCCCGCGGAGGAGACAGCGGCAGCGGCGCCCGCTGCGGCGGCGGCTGTCACCACCGAAGCCACCCGCAACCCCGGCGATGAACCTCAGGACGAGATCTTCCTGTCCACCGCCGCTCCGGCGCCCGCCACGACGGATGCGATCGCCCTCGCTGCTCCGCAGACCTCGCCCGATACGCTGCCACCGGCGCAACCCGATCCTCCGCCCTTTGGCACGACCTACCAGTTCGACGCAGCCGGACGGATCATCCCGACCAAGGACGGGATCATTACCCCGGAAGGCGTGATGCTTGTTGCCGGCAAGCCGCCGATTGTCCCGCCCGCACGTCCTGCGGCTGCCAGCGCAACTGCCGCCTCGGCCCCGGCGGATGCTCTCTCGGACTTACCTGCAGCTGCGGCCGCCCCTGCGGTCGTTGTCGATCCGGCTCTTGCCAAGCTGAAGCCAAAGCTGCGACCCGAGGGGCTGGTTCCCCCTCAGACCGCCGGGCAGGATGACGATGGCGCTGCCCTGCCGACCGAAACCGATACCCGCATGGCCAGCCTGCGCCCGAAGCTCCGGCCGGCCGCTGTCTTTGCCGCGAACAATGCCGCGCTCGAGGCGCAGACGGCTACGACGGCTGCCGACGCCTCTCTGGTGACGGCCGCGCTCGAGGATGGCGGCAGTCCGCTCGCGGTCGCGGTGTCGCGCAAGCCCGCGCCGCGGCCGCTGGTCACCGACAAATCGATCGAGAATGCCGTTGCCGAGGCGACCGCGATGGCCGTTGCCCTGCCCGAGCCCAAACCGCTTCCTGAGCCGACGCTGGCGCTGGCCCTGCCGGAGCCCGATCCTGCACCGATCGCCGAACCTGCGCCCAAGGCCGGCAAGAAGGCGGCAGCCGCCCGTTCGGATGACGCCACCGCGGTCGAGGCGGACGAGGCCGATTCCAAGGATGCGGCACCTAATCTGCCCACCAAGGCGAGCGTCGCCAAGAAAGCCACTTTCGCCAATGCGCTGAACCTGTCGAAGACCAACCTGATCGGCGTCTACGGCACACCCTCCAGACGCTATGCTCTGGTGCGCCAGCCCTCCGGCCGTTACGTGAAGGTCGAGGTTGGCGACCGGCTTGATGGCGGCCAGGTCGCCGCGATCACGCAAAGCGAGCTGCGCTATGTAAAGAACGGGCAGACCCTGACCCTGTCGATGCCGCGCGGCTGAAACGGGCTTTCGCATCCCCGGCTGACGTGAAAGGCTGGTCTCCGGTCCAGCATGGGCCGGGCCGCAGCGGGTAGCCGATGGAAATCTTCATCATCCATGCCAGCATCTATCTGGCTGCCGCCGTGGTGCTGGTGCCGCTGTCCATGCGGTTGGGGCTTGGGTCGGTTCTGGGTTTTCTGTTGGCCGGCATAGTGATCGGGCCGGTCCTCGGCCTTGCCGGGGCCGAGACGGGCGAGATCCAGCATTTTGCCGAATTCGGCGTGGTCATGCTGCTGTTCGTCATCGGCCTGGAGTTGGAGCCGCGCGCGCTTTGGGACATGCGCGAGCGGCTCATCGGGCTGGGCGGCCTGCAGGTGGCGCTGAGCAGCCTGGGCATCGGCGCGCTGGCCCAGTTCCTCGGCCTTGGCTGGCCGGCGGCGCTGACCGTGGGCATGACGCTGTCCCTGTCCTCGACGGCGATCGTGCTGCAGACCCTGACCGAAAAGAACCTGCTGCGCAGTTCCGGCGGCCGTTCGGTCTTTGCCGTGCTGCTGACCCAGGACCTGGCCGTGGTGCCGATCCTGGCCCTGGTGCCGCTGCTGGCCGGGATCGGCGGTCTTGCACCAGTCCCCCCCGAGACCGGCGACGCGGCGATACCCGAGATCTCGACGCTGATCGACTCCCTTCCCGGCTGGGCGGGAACACTGGTGACGCTCGCGGTCGTGGCGGCCATCGTGCTGGGCGGGCATTTCCTGTCGCGGCCGGTGTTCCGGTTCGTCCATGCCTCGCACCTGCCGGAAATGTCGACCTTCATCTCGCTCCTGATCGTCATGGGGATCGCGGTTGCCATGACGATGGTCGGCCTCTCGCCGGCGCTTGGCACCTTCCTGGCCGGCGTGGTTCTGGCAAGCTCCGAGTTCCGCCACCAGATCGAGGTCGACATCCAGCCCTTCAAGGGCCTGCTGATGGGCATCTTCTTCATGACGGTCGGGGCGCAGATCGACCTTGGCGCGCTGGCCGACAATTTCGGCATGGTGATCGGCCTGACCCTGGCGGTGATCGCAATCAAGGCGGCGGTGCTTTATGGTCTTGGCCTGGCTTTCGGGTTGCGGCGCGGGGATATCTGGCTGTTCGCGCTCGGGCTGGCGCAGGCGGGCGAATTCGCCTTCCTGTTGACAGGCTTTGCCAACCAGCAGCGGCTGCTGACCGATCCGCAGTCGCAGATCCTGCTCCTCGTCATCGCCATGACCATGGTGCTGACGCCGCTGCTGTTCCTCGTGCAGGAACGGATCAGCGCCCGCGCCGCCCGTGACGCGGCAGAGCGCGATCCCGACCGCATCGAGGAACGCGGCCGCGTCCTTATCGCGGGGATCGGGCGGTTCGGGCAGGTGGTGAACCGGCTTGTGCGGACGAGCGGGCTGGAGACGGTGGTTCTGGATGCCGACATCACCACGGTCGACCTGATGCGGCGCTTCGGGGTAAAGGGCTATTTCGGCGATCCGGCCCGCCCCGAACTGCTTGAGGCCGCCGGTCTTGCCACGGCCGAGGTGCTGGTCGTGGCCGTCGACACGCGCGAGGCGGCGACGCAGATCGTCAGCCATGCCCGCAAGGCGCGGCCGGACCTGCACATCGTCGCCCGCGCCCGCGACCGGGTGCATGTCTACGAGCTGTTCCAGGCCGGGGCGAATGACATCGTGCGCGAAACCTTCGACTCATCCGTGAGAGCCGGGCGCTATGTCCTGGAGAACATGGGCTTTACCGAATACGAGGCGGCGAAGCTGTCGCAGGCCTATTACAAGGTCGACCGTGCGGCGATGCGCGATCTGGCCCAGCTTTGGGTGCCGGGCCAGCCGGTGCATCTGAACGCGGCCTACGTCGCCCGCGCGCGCCAGCTCGACCGCGACCTCGAAACCGCGCTGATCGAGGAACTGGACGAGAATCGCGGCAAGTCCGACGTGGCCGAATAGCTCAGCCGCCCGAAACACCGGCCTCGGCAAAGGTCGCCATGCCGGAATGGCAGGCGATCGCGCCCTTCAGCACCCCGATGGCCAGGGCTGCCCCCGAGCCTTCGCCAAGACGCAGGCCAAGGCTGAGGAGCGGCGCCTTGCCAAGCGCCGCGATCAGCTTCTGATGCGCCTGCTCGGCGCTGGCGTGACCGGCAACCGCATGGTCGAGCGCCCCCGGCACCGTCCGCTCCAGCACTGCCGCCGAGGCGGTGCAGATGAAGCCGTCGAGGATCACGGGGATGCGCTCTTCCCGCGCCCGGGCGATGGCGCCGGCCATCGCCGCCAATTCGCGCCCGCCGAGCCGGCGCAGGACCTCAAGCGGATCGCCAAGGGCCTCGCGGTGCAAGGTCAGCCCCTCTTCGACCACGCGGGTCTTGAGCGTTAGGCCCTTGTCATCAAGCCCCGTGCCCCGGCCGGTCCAGTCAGCGGCGCTGCCGCCGAACAGCGCGCAGGCCAGCGCCGCGGCGGGGGTGGTGTTGCCGATTCCCATCTCGCCGGTCACCAGCAGGTCGGCGGCGGGATCGACCGCCTCCCATCCCGCAGCAAGCGCCGCGACCAGTTCGGCCTCGGTCATCGCCGGGCCAGTGGTGAAGTCCTGCGTCGGGCGGTCAAGCTCCAGCGGCACGACCGACATCGAGGCGCCAAAGGCCTTGGACAGCTGGTTGATCGCCGCCCCGCCAGCCTGGAAGTTCGCCACCATCTGCACCGTCACTTCGGGCGGAAAAGCCGAGACGCCGCGTGCCGCAACGCCGTGGTTGCCGGCGAAGATCACGACCTGGGGGCGCTCCAGCGCCGGGCGGGCGGTGCCGCGCCAGCCGGCATACCAGATGGCCAGGTCTTCCAGCCGCCCAAGCGCGCCCGGCGGCTTTGTCAGCTGGCCGTTCCGATCCTTCGCACCGGCGATGGCAGAGGCATCGGGCCCCGGCAAGGCGCTCAGTCGATTGCGGAATTCGGCGATGCTGGAAAAGGGCGCGGGCATGGATGACCTCATGGATTGCCTTGCGGCCCTTGGTTAGCGATAAGCCCGGGCAAGGGCCAGTACGGAAAGGGCATAGCGGTGACCGGGAACGACAAGGATCGCCCGCGACTGGCGGATGTACGGACGGCCATCGGGCTTCTGACCCGGCTGCCGGTTCCGGGACGCGCCGCCTCCGGAAACCGGGGCGGTGCCTGGGCCTGGCCCGTGGCCGGTCTGGCCGTCGGCGCGATCGGCGCGCTTGCCGGATCCCTGGCGCTGGCCGTTGGCCTTGGCGCCGGGGTGGCTGCGGCGCTCTGCATCGGGACGCAGGTCATCGCCACCGGAGCGATGCACGAGGACGGGCTGGCCGACGTCGCCGACGGTTTCTGGGGCGGATGGACCAGGGTGCGGCGGCTCGAGATCATGAAGGACAGCCGCATCGGCACCTATGGCGTGCTGGCGCTGGTTCTGGCCGTGCTGCTGCGCTGGCTGGCACTGACCGCGTTGTTCGGGTCCGGCCAGTGGGCGGTGATCGTCGCCGTGGGTACGCTCAGCCGCGCGCCGATGGCGGTGCTGATGGCGGCGCTGCCCAATGCACGGGGCACGGGGCTGTCACATGCCGTCGGTCGTCCCTCGCCCGCCGCTGCGGGGGGCGCGGTGGCGGTGGCCTTTGGTCTCGCCACGCTTTTTCTGGAAAGAGATGTCGTTTCCGCGGGCCTGATCGCCGCGCTGATGACGCTGGCAGTTGCGCTGATCGCCCGATCGAAGATCGGTGGCCAGACCGGCGATGTGCTGGGGGCATCCCAGCAGGTCAGCGAGATCGCGATGCTGCTGGTACTTGCCCCCTGATCCACGAATGAAAGCGCCGCACCCATGGGGCGCGGCGCAATCGTTCGATGGGGCTGGAAGATCAGGCGGCGCGCGACACGAGCACGTCGTCCACGGCCTTTTGCGCGCCGGCTTCGTCATAGCCGGCCACGGCCGCCACTTCGCGGGTCAGACGTTCCAGCGCCGCTTCGTAAAGCTGACGCTCGGAATAGCTCTGCTCGCGCTGGTCGTCGGTGCGGTGCAGGTCGCGCACCACCTCGGCGATCGACAAGAGGTCGCCCGAATTGATCTTCTGCTCGTATTCCTGGGCCCGGCGCGACCACATGGCGCGCTTGACCTTGGCCTTGCCCTTCAGCGTGTCGAGCGCCTTGGTCACCACGTCGGGCGAGGAGAGCTGGCGCATGCCGATCTCGGTCGCCTTGTGCGTCGGCACACGCAGCGTCATCTTGTCCTTCTCAAAGGAAATGACGAACAGTTCCAGCTTGATGCCGGCGATTTCCTGTTCCTCGATCGACACGATCCGGCCGACGCCATGCGCCGGGTAGACCACGAATTCATTGGGACGGAATTCTGCCTTTTTCGTCTTGGTCATTCAGTCGCTTCCTCGGGTGGGAGGCCGACATTCCGACAACAAGACCACCGTCCGGGGCGGGCACCTCGGCGATGAAATCCACTCATGTCGTCGGAAGACCGCCCCAGATCAGCCAGTCTGGGCCGGTGTCAGGCTCCGTGCTTGTTTGTAACAACCATATAGCACAAAAAAGGCGTGATTCCAACTCCGGCGGTCTGGCGCCGGAGAGAATTTACCCCGCGTAAAACGTCGGTTTTGTGCATTTTGTCGTGATCGCGACCACGGGCAGGTGCGAATCGGTTCGCTTTTCGCGCCAGCCTCAGCCGCCCGGACCGGCCACTTCCGAGAAATACTTGGACAGCTTGTCGGGCTCGCCGTCGCGGTCCTTGGCCTCGGGCAGCGGATCCTTCCGCGTGACGATGACCGGCCACATCTCGGAGTATTTCCGGTTGAACTCGACCCATTTCTCCATGTCCGGCTCGGTGTCGGGCCGGATGGCGTCGGCGGGGCATTCCGGTTCGCAAACGCCGCAGTCGATGCATTCGTCAGGATGGATGACGAGCATGTTCTCGCCTTCGTAGAAGCAGTCGACCGGGCACACCTCGACACAGTCGGTGTATTTGCAGGCGATGCAGTTGTCGATCACGACATAGGTCATGGCTGGCCCCGGTTCGTTCCTTCCGCGCGTCTAGCTAGAGCAGGCGCGCGGATCATTCAAGCGGGCTTCGCGTCGCGACCGGCGCATCGAGATCGATATAAAGCGCCTGAGCCTCGGTCGCGGGACCGCGCCGGGTGCCAAGCGACGTCACCCGGATCAGCCTGATACGACCGCCCTGCGGAAAGGTCAGCGTATCCCCCTCGCCCACCGGATGCGCGGGTTTTGCGATCTTCTGCCCGTTCAGCCGCATATGGCCGGCCGCGACTTCGGCTGTGGCAAGGCTGCGCGTCTTGAAAAAACGCGCATGCCACAACCACTTGTCGATCCGCTCGGTTTCGCGCGGGCCGGTCAAGGCTTGATCCCCAAGCGGTCAGCTCTTGGTCTTGAGCGCCGCAAGAACGGCAAAGGGGTTGTCCGGGTCGATCTTCTGCTCGCGCGGGGGACGGGCCTCGAACACCTTGGGCTGGTTGTCGCGCTGGCGGTCATTCGGCTTGCCGCCCTTGTGATGCGGTTTGCCGCCGCGATCGCCGCGGTCCGGTCGCTCGCTACGCTCGGGGCGGCCTTCCTTGCGGCCCTCGCCGCGGTCCTGGCGTGGCGGACGTTCGCCGCGATCGGCTCCGCGCTCGGGCCGGTCGCCTTTCGGACGGGCCGGACGCTCGCCCTGCGCCGCTTCGCCCGCGGCGGCTTGCGGACGGTTCCGATCGCCGCGCTGGTGGCGCTGCTGGTCGCGGCCCTGTCCGCCACGCGGACGCGGAGCCCAGGTGAAGGTGTAGTAGACCTCGGTCTCGGCCACGGCCGGCTCGGCGGCGGCCTCCGCAACCGCTTCCGCCACGGGTTCAACCACAGGAACGGGTTCCGCTACCGGCTCGGACGCTTCGGCGACGACCGCCTCTCCGGCCTCAACTGCATTTTCAGCCACAGGCGCAGGCTCGGCAGGGGCCGGACGATGCTTGGGCCGCTCGCCCTTTTCGCCCTTGTAACCAAGCCCGCCCATGAGGTCGCTGAACTGTTCAAGCGTCATGCCGGTGATCGACAGCATCTCGGGGGCCGCCTCGAAGCCCGCACGGCTGTCCTTGGCGCGCAGAAGGTCCGCCAGCCGCTCCAGCATGTCGATGCGGATCGCCCGCGCGCCCGCCGGGTGATATCCGGCCAGCGTGTAATGGGCGCGCGGCACCTCGGCGATGTTCGGGATGGTCACGAGGCCCGGCGGCGGGCTTTCGGGAAACTCCTGAAGCCCGTCGGCGAGCGAGCGCAGCACCAGCCGCAGCCGCGTCGCGGCGGGCTTCAGCAGCACCGGCAGGAAGATCGTGTACTGACCGAAGCGCACGCCATGCTTGCGCAGCGCCGAGCGCGCCTCTTGGTCCAGCGCCTTGACCTCGTCGGCGATGCCGTCGCGCGGCAGGACGCCAAGCGCCTCGGTCAGGCGGAAAGCAAAGCCGCGGGCAAGGCCGGTCAGCGTCTCGTCCCTGCCCATCGCCAGCAGCGGATCGAACAGCGTCGCCACCTTGCGGTCGATGAAGTGCTGCAGGCGGCGGCGGACCTTTTCGGTCACGTCAAAGCCCGCCTCCTCGTCGACGAAGGCCTCGACCTGTGGCTTCATCACCTCGCCGCCGGCCACAAGCTTGCCCACGGCCGAGCTGCCCCACATCAGGCCGCCCTGCTCGGTGAAGTCGAGCTCGGTATCCGGCGCGTTGTAGAAGCGGTCGGCGCGCAGGTGGAATTCGGGTTTCAGCGCCTCATAGGCCGCCTGGCGCAGGGTGCGCGCCTCGTCGGGGGATGCCGATCCGTCCTGCCGGAACCGGAACCCTTCCAGCCGGCCGACAAACTCGCCCTCGACCGCCACTTCACCCTTGTCGTTCACCTCGGCCACGAGGCTCTCCTTCTGCTTCAGCCGGCGCAGGAGCACGCTCGTGCGCCGGTCAACAAATCTTTGGGTCAGCCGGGCATGAAGCGCGTCCGACAGGCGATCTTCTACAGCGCGCGTCTCGTCGCGCCAATGGCTTTCGTCCGCAACCCAGCCCTTGCGCTGCGCCACGTAGGTCCAGGTGCGAATATAGGCAAGACGCTTGGAAATTGCGTCGATGTCACCATCCTGCCGGTCGATCCGGGCAATGGCCTTGGCCATCCAGTCGGTCGGCACCTGTCCGCCCTCGGCCAGGAACCCCCAGATCCGGGTCAGAAGCGAGGCGTGCTCGGCCTCCGAGATCGAGCGGAAATCGGGAATCCGGCAGACGTCCCACAACAGCCGCACCGCCTGCGGGCCCTTCAGCCGGTCGCGAACCTCGGGCAGGTCGGTGAGTGTCTTGAGCGCCACGACATCGTCGCTGTCGCGCGCCCGGCTCAACCAATCGTTCGCCGTCTGCTTCTCGAGGCTGGCGATCAGGCGCGCCGGGGTGCCGAAATCGAGGTCGGCATTGCGCCATTGCAGCTTCTTCACCGGGGCAAAGCGGTGGTTCTCGATCGCGTCGATCAGTTCCTCGTCGAAGGGCCGCGCCTCGCCGGTGACGCCGAAGGTGCCGTTGTCGGTGTGGCGCCCGGCCCGCCCGGCGATCTGGCCGATCTCCTGCGGATGAAGCGGACGCATCCGTCGCCCGTCGAACTTGGCCGTGGCCGAGAAGGCGACGTGATGGATGTCCAGGTTCAGGCCCATCCCGATGGCGTCGGTCGCGACAAGATAGTCGACATCGCCATTTTGGTAGAGCGCGACCTGCGCATTGCGGGTGCGGGGCGAAAGCGCGCCCATCACCACCGCGCAGCCGCCCTTCTGGCGGCGGATCAGTTCCGCGATCGCATAGACATTCTCGACAGAGAAGCCCACGATTGCGCTTCTGGGCGGCATCCGGCTTATCTTCTTCGAACCTGCCCAGCTGAGTTGCGACAGGCGGTCCCGTTTCATGAAGGTCACATGCGGCACCAGCGCCGCGATGGCGCCGCGCATCGTCTCGGACCCGAGGAACAGCGTCTCGTGCAGGCCCCGCGCGCGCAGAAGGCGGTCGGTGAACACATGCCCGCGCTCGGCATCGGCGCAAAGCTGGATCTCGTCCACTGCGACAAAGTCCGCGCCGATCTCCAGCGGCATCGCCTCGACCGTGCAGACCCAGTATTGCGTCCGCTCGGGCACGATCCGCTCTTCGCCGGTGACCAGCGCCACGACAGAGGGGCCGCGCGCCGCGACGATCCGGTCATAGACCTCACGCGCGAGCAGGCGCAACGGCAGGCCGATCACCCCGGTGCGGTGCGCCAGCATCCGCTCGATGGCGTAATGGGTCTTTCCCGTGTTGGTGGGGCCAAGGACCGCGACGATCCTCGCATTCTCGCGCATGGGACTTCGGACTTTCGGGGGGTTAGAGTTCCTGACCGCCGGTTTCGGCTTCCAGCCGCTTCACCGACTCCTTGGCATTCTGAAGCCAGGGATCGACCTCGAGCGCCGCCTTGTAGGCGGCGATGGCGCGCTGCTTGTCACCCAGCTCCTCGAAGATCATCCCCAGTCCGGTCAGGGCGCCGAAATGCCGGGGGTTGAGGGTCAGCGTCTTGGCGATGGCGTCGATCGACGGCCCCAGCTCTCCCGCCTCGAAATAGGCGGTTGCAAGCGAATTCCAGCCTTCGGCGAAATCGGGCGCATGATCGACCAGCGCGGTCAGATGTTCGATGGCGGCTTGCGTGTCGCCCTCCTCCATCGCCTTGCGGCCCCGGATCAAGAGCAGGTCCATCGCGGGCGAACCGCTCTTGGACCATTCGTTCCAGATCTCCTGCTCGATGCCGGGCGCGCTGGTCGGATCGGCGTCCTGCAGCTTGCCGAAAAGATCGTCAAGCCGCGCGGTCTGCCCCAGTGCGGGCAGGGTTGCGGCGGCCAGAAGCAGAAATGCCGCAACGATACGATTGAACAGGGTCTGTCGCGCTTTCATAACATTGCAAGTGTAGCGGAGGACCGGCGGATTACCATATCTCCCCGGTCACGATTGGAGGAAATGCATGAGCGATGTGATCGAGGCGGCCGTGGCGGCCCTGTCGAAGAGGGTGTCCGGCGGATTTGACGGCGTGGCGAAGTTCGTCCTGACAGACGAAGGCGCCATCATGATCGACGGATCGGGCGTGCGCGCCGGCGATGAAGACGCAGACGTGACGCTGACCGCCACCCCCGAGGTGTTCCAGGCGATCCTGGCGGGCGAGTTGAACCCGACGATGGCCTTCATGTCCGGCAAGCTGAAGGTCGACGGCGCGATGGGCATGGCGATGAAGCTCGGCTCGGTCCTGTCCTGATCCATGCGCGAGCCGGCGCCCTTTCACGCCGCGCTTGCGGAGGGGCCCGATGGGGGCCACGCGGTCTGGATCCGGGCCGCGGATGGCGTTCGGCTGCGCGCCGTCATCTGGCCAGAGGGGAAGAAGGGCACTGTGCTGATTCTTCCCGGCCGGTCGGAATCGGCCGAGAAATACGGTCGCACCGCAGCGGAGCTGGCCGAGCTTGGCTTTGCCTCGGTCTCGCTCGACTGGCGGGGACAAGGGCTGGCCGACCGCCTGCTGCCGGTGGCGATGCAGGGCCATGTCGGGCGGTTCCGCGACTACCAGTTCGACCTGCAGGCGCTGGTCGAGATGGTCAGGCGGCAGCACCTGCCAAAGCCGCTGTTCCTGCTGGCGCATTCGATGGGGGGCTGCATCGCTTTCCGGGCAATGGCCGAGGGGCTTGATGTCAAGGCGGCGGTGCTGACCGCGCCGATGTGGGGTATCCGCATCCAGCCCGCCATGCGCCCCTTTGTCGGCGCACTGGCCGCGAGTGCGCGGATTCCAAGGGTGGGTCAGCGGCTTGCCCCTGGCACCACGCTTGAATGCTATGCCGCGACGGTCGCCTTCGAGCAGAACCACCTGACCGGCGACGCCGACATGTTCGCCTATCTCCAGCGCCAGGTCCGCAACGTGCCCGAGCTTGGTCTTGGCGGGCCGAGCCTGCACTGGGCGGCCGAGGCGCTGCGGGAATGCCGGGTGATCCGCAGCCTGCCAGCGCCAAAGGTGCCGACCGTCACCTTCCTTGGCACGCGCGAGCAGATCGTCGACTCAAAGGCCATCCACACAAGGATGCGCCGCTGGCCGGGCAGCCGGCTGGAGATGGTCGAAGGCGCACAGCACGAATTGCTGATGGAATCCCATACCGTGCGCCGGCGCCTGTTCGAAACGCTGGACGAGCATTTCAGGGCCAGGGTCTGAACGGCACGCCGCAAATTTCTTGGAAGAAATTTGCCAAAAGCCTTCAAAGGCTTTTGGTCCCTGCCGGTGTCATATGCTGATCTTGGCGAAGCCGTCGCGCAGCGCCTTGGACCAGGCCTCGCTCATCGCCTTGAACTCCGGATCGCCCGCCTCGATCCGCCGCCGCGTTCCGGCGCGGCACTGGTCTTTCTCGATCGTCATCAGGTCGAGCGGCATACCGACAGACAGGTTCGAGCGCAGCGTCGAATCCATCGACAAGAGCACCGCCTTCTGGGCATCGGCAAGGCTCGTTGTCGGCTTCACCACCCGGTCGAGGATCGGCTTGCCGTATTTGTGCTCGCCGATCTGCAGGAAGGGCGTATCTTCGGTCGCCTCGATGAAATTGCCTTCGGGATAGATCAGGAACATCCGCATGTCCCCGCCCCGCCGCTGACCCGCGACGATCATCGAGGCCGAGGCCCCCTGGTTCATCATCGCCAGCTTTTCGTCGATGTCGCGCCGGACGGCGGCAAGAACGTTGCCCACCATCTCGGCTACCTTCAGCATCGTCGGCGCCTTCATGATCGACGTCGCCTCGGTCGCATCCACGTCGTCGATCGCTTCCTTGATCCGCGCGATCGTGGTCTGCGTCACCGAAAGGCTGCCGGCGGTCAGGATGGTGATGACCCGCTCGCCCGGCGCCTCGAAGACGAACATCTTGCGATAGGTCGCGATATTGTCGAGCCCGGCATTGGTGCGGGTGTCAGACAACAGCACCATGCCCTGATTGAGCAGCAATCCGACGCAGTAGGTCATCCGTCCCTCTTTCCGCCGCTCTGGCGGCGGCACGGCGCGAGCCTATTGCTGGACAGACTGGACTGCAACCGTCACGT
>ERZ1645185.613-NODE-613-length-14851-cov-13.131117_pt1 | contig 14851 bp, 12 predicted proteins | sample MGYA00575351_ERZ1645185 | MGnify/ENA primary metagenome ERZ1645185 (study PRJEB40838, sample SAMN11284767) | freshwater sediment metagenome | isolation source: river sediment | host: Sediment | place: India: Jana village, Kanpur | collected 2015-12-17 ...
AAGCTCAGCACCGACGAGGTCAAGATCCAGATCGTGCACTCGGCGGTGGGCGGCATCAGCGAGAGCGACGTCAACCTGGCCATTGCCTCGAAGGCGGTGATCATCGGCTTCAACGTGCGCGCCGACGCCGGTGCGCGCAAGCTGGCCGAGGGCAACGGCGTCGACCTGCGCTACTACAACATCATCTACGACGCGGTGGACGACGTGAAGGCGGCGATGGGCGGCATGCTCGCACCCGAGCAGCGCGAGGAGGTCATCGGCACGGCCGAGATCCGCACCAAGTTCGTGGCTTCGAAGATCGGCACGGTGGCCGGCTGCATGATCACCGCCGGCCTGGTGCGCCGCGGCGCGCGCGTGCGCATCCTGCGCGACAACGTGGTGGTCTACACCGGCGAGGTCGAGAGCGTGCGCCGCATCAAGGAGGACGTGCGCGAGGTCAAGGAAGGCTTCGAGTGCGGCGTCAAGATCAAGAACTACAACGACATCGCCGAAGGCGACATGCTGGAGTTCTTCGAAGTCAAGGAAGTCGCCCGCACGCTGTAAGGCGAGAGTTTGCCGCCCCGCTGCAAACCCCGCCCAAACCGGCGGGGTTTGTACTTGAGAGGTCCCTATGCGTCACAAGAAGTCCGTTCCCAACCGCAGCTTCCGCGTGGCCGATCAGATCCAGCGCGACGTGGCGATGCTCGTGCGAGAGCTGAAGGATCCGCGCATCGGCATGGTCACGATCAACGCGGTCGAGGTCTCGCCGGACTATGCCCATGCCAAGGTCTTCTTCTCGCTGCTCAGCGGCGACGTGGCCGCGTGCGAGCAGGCGCTGAACGAGGCCGCCGGCTTCCTGCGCAACGGACTGTTCAAGAAGCTGCAGATCCACACCGTGCCGACGCTGCATTTCCACTTCGACCGCAGCACCGAGCGCGCGGCCGAACTCAGCGCGCTGATCCACCAGGCCAACGCCGTGCGCGCGAAGGACGGCGAGTGACGCAGCCTGTGCAAACACCGCGCCCGCGCCTGGCGCGCCGCCCGGTGCACGGTGTGCTGCTGCTCGACAAGCCGCTGGGCATGAGCAGCAACCAGGCGCTGCAGGCCGCGCGCCGCCTGTACCGCGCCGACAAGGCCGGCCACACCGGCACGCTCGATCCGCTGGCCAGCGGTCTGCTGCCGATCTGCTTCGGCGCGGCGACCAAGTTCTCGCAGATCAGCCTGGACGCGGACAAGCGCTACCGCGCCACGCTGCGGCTCGGCCAGACCACGAGCACCGGCGATGCCGAAGGCGAGGTCCTGCAACGGCGCGAGGTCGCGCTGGATCGCACCGCGATCGATGCCGCCATCGCGCAGTTCTGCGGCGAGATCGTGCAGCGGCCGCCGATGCACTCGGCGCTGAAGCACCAGGGCCGCGCGCTCTACGAGTACGCGCGCGCCGGCGTGGAGATCGAGCGCACGCCACGGCGCGTCACCATCCACGGCCTGAGGCTGCTCGACTGGCAGGGCGAGTTGCTGGAGCTCGACGTGCATTGCAGCAAAGGAACCTACGTACGCACGCTGGCCGAGGACATCGGCCGCCTGCTCGGTTGTGGCGCGCACCTGGCCGCCTTGCGGCGCACCGGCAGCGGCGCCCTCAATGTGGCCGACGCGTTGACGGTCGAGGCGCTGGCCGCACTCGACGAGCCCGGCCGCGACGCCCGGCTGCTGCCCGCCGACGCGCTGCTCGCCGGCTGGCCCCGCGTGCGCCTGAACGGTGGCGAGGCGGGTCGCTTCCTCACCGGGCTGCGCCGGCGCGTGACGCTGGCCGACGCGCCCGCGGTGCGCGTCTACGGGCCCGCGTCCGAGGCCATCCCCTGCGACGCCGAGGTCTTCCTCGGCAGCGCCCACATCGTCGGCGGCGAGCTCATCGCCGACCGCCTGCTGTCGCCCGTCGAGGTCGCCGGCCTGATCGAAAGCAAGTCATGACCCAGCAGATCCGCAACATCGCCATCATCGCCCACGTCGACCACGGCAAGACCACGCTGGTCGACCAGCTGCTGCGCCAGAGCGGCACCTTCCGCGAGAACGAGAAGGTGGCCGAGCGCGTGATGGACAGCAACGACCTGGAGAAGGAGCGCGGCATCACCATCCTGGCGAAGAACTGCGCCGTGCAGTGGAAGGGCACGCACATCAACATCGTCGACACCCCCGGCCACGCCGACTTCGGCGGCGAGGTCGAGCGCGTGCTGTCGATGGTCGACAGCGTGCTGCTGCTGGTCGACGCGGTGGAGGGCCCGATGCCGCAGACGCGCTTCGTCACCAAGAAGGCGCTGGCGCTGGGGCTGAAGCCCATCGTCGTGGTCAACAAGGTCGACCGCCCCGGCGCGCGGCCCGACTACGTGATCAACGCCACCTTCGACCTGTTCGACAAGCTGCACGCCACCGAGGCCCAGCTCGACTTCCCGGTGATCTACGCCTCGGGCCTGAACGGCTGGGCGACACTGAAGCCGGGCGAGGTCGGCACCGACCTGGCACCGTTGTTCGACGCCATGCTCGAACACGTGCCGGCGCACGAGGGCAGGGCCGAGGACCCGCTGCAGCTGCAGATCTGCTCGTTGGACTATTCCACCTACGTCGGCCGCATCGGCATCGGCCGCATCAACCAGGGCACCCTGCGGCCGGGCCAGGACGTGGCCGTGTATGCCGGCCCGGAAAGCACGCCGATGAAGGCGCGCGTCAACCAGGTGCTGAAGTTCGAGGGCCTGGACCGCAAGCAGGCCACCGAGGCCGGCCCCGGCGACATCGTGCTGGTCAACGGCATCGAGGACATCGGCATCGGCGTCACGCTGACGGACATCGAGAACCCCGTGCCGCTGCCGATGCTCAAGGTGGACGAGCCGACGCTGACGATGAACTTCTGCGTCAACACCAGCCCGCTGGCCGGACGCGAGGGCAAGTTCGTCACCAGCCGGCAGATCCGCGACCGGCTCGACCGCGAGCTGCAGAGCAACGTGGCGATGCGCGTCAAGGACACCGACGAGGACGGCGTGTTCGAGGTCTCGGGCCGTGGCGAGCTGCACCTGACAATCCTGCTCGAGACGATGCGCCGCGAAGGCTACGAGCTGGCGGTGAGCAAGCCGCGCGTGGTGTTCAAGGAAGAGGGTGGCGAGCGGCTGGAGCCGATCGAACTGGTGACCGCCGACGTGGAAGACCAGCATCAGGGCGCGGTGATGCAGGCCCTCGGCGAGCGCAAGGCCGAGCTGGTGAACATGGAGCCCGACGGCATGGGCCGCGTGCGGCTGGAATACCGCATCCCGGCGCGCGGACTGATCGGCTTCCAGAACGAGTTCCTGAACCTGACGCGCGGCACCGGCCTGATCAGCAACATCTTCGACGGCTACGAGCCCTTCAAGGGCGAGATCGCCGGGCGCAAGAACGGCGTGCTCATCAGCGGTGACGATGGCGAGATCGTCACCTACGCGCTGGGCAAGCTCGACGACCGCGGCCGCATGTTCGTCAAGCCAGGCGACCCGGTGTACGAAGGCATGGTGGTCGGCATCCACAGCCGCGACAACGACCTGGTGGTGAACCCGGTGCGCGCCAAGCAGCTGACCAACTTCCGCGTCAGCGGCAAGGAGGACGCCATCAAGATCACCCCGCCCATCCTGCTGACGCTGGAGTACGCGGTGGAATTCATCGACGACGACGAGCTGGTGGAGATCACGCCGAAGAGCATCCGCATCCGCAAGCGCTTCCTGAAGGAGCACGAGCGCAAGCGTGCCAGCCGCGAGGCCGCCTGATCTTGACGCACCGTCGCGCCGTCGCGCTGATGCTCTGCGTGACCCTGATGTGGAGCATCGCAGGCATCGTCACCCGTCACCTGGACAGCGCACGCGGCTTTGAGGTGACCTTCTGGCGCAGCCTGTTCAATGCGCTGGCGCTGGTGTTGCTGCTCGGCTTCATCCAGGGTCCTGCGCAACTGCTGCGCAGCTTGCGCACCGGCGGGCGGCCGTTGTGGATCTCGGGCCTGTGCTGGTGCGTGATGTACACCGCGTTCATGGTGGCCATCACGCTCACCACCGTGGCCAACGTGCTGGTGACAATGGCGCTGGCCCCGCTGCTGACGGCGCTGGCCGCGCGTATCGCACTCGGCCACCGGATGGCTCCGCGCACCTGGATCGCCATCCTGGTGGCCGGGGCCGGCATCGGCTGGATGTACGGGGCGGAACTGGCCGGCAGCGACGCGCGACACCTGCTCGGCACGGCGGTCGCGCTGGGCGTGCCCATCGCCGCGGCCGTGAACTGGACGCTGCTGCAGCACCTGTATCGCCACCGTGAAGGCGAGCCGCCGGACATGCTGGCCCCGGTGCTGCTGGGTGCGGTGCTGTCCGCCGCGCTGACGCTGCCGCTGGCCATGCCCTTTTCGGCGACGCCACACGACCTGCGTCTGCTCGGTCTGCTCGGCGTGGTGCAGCTGGCCATCCCCTGCCTGCTGGCGGTGCGGGTGTCGCGTGTGCTCAGCGCGCCGGAGGTGTCGCTGCTGGCGCTGCTGGAAGTGGTCTTTGGCGTTGTCTGGGTGTGGCTGGGCAGTGCCGAAGCGCCGTCGGCCGCCGTGCTAGGCGGCGGGGCGCTGGTGCTGGGTGCGCTCGCGGCCAACGAGGCGCTGGCGCTGCGCGAGATGCGGCCGGCAGCCGCAGGCCACCGGCGATCCTAGGGCGCTCCCTCCAACCACGGGCGGGGCGCGCCGCTACCATCTGACTGTTCCGGCCGCAGGCTCCCGCGCATGTCCGAAGCCAAGTTCCATGTCCGCCCGCCCAGCCCCTGGTTGCTGCTGATGGAGGGCGGCCGTGCGCCGCTGGAGTACGCCGCCACGCTGGCGACGATGCCCTGGTTGAAGCGTCTGCCGCGCGGCGATGGCCACCCCGTGCTGGTCTTTCCGGGGCTGGGGGCATCGGAGCTGAGCACCCGGCCGTTGCGCCGTTTCCTGCAAGGCCTGGGCTACGCGGTGCACGACTGGGGCCTGGGCCGCAACCGGCCCCGCGCCGGCCTTCTGGATGCCTGCGGCGAGCGGCTTGCCGACATCGCACGCCAGCAGGGCCGACCGGTCAGCCTAGTGGGCTGGAGCCTGGGTGGGGTCTACGCACGCGAACTGGCCAAACAACGGCAGGCGCAGACGCGCTGCGTGATCACGCTGGGTTCGCCCTTCGCCGGGCACATGCGGGCGAACAACGCCGCCCGCGCCTACGAGCTGATGAGCGGCCGCGCGCTGCGGCACGACCCGGAGCGCGCCGATCGGCTCCGGCGCGCACCCGGCGTGCCCACCACCTCGATCTACAGCAAGACCGACGGCGTCGTCGCCTGGCAATGCAGCTTGAACGACGCGGCCGCACACACCGAGAACATCGAGATACCGGCCAGCCACCTGGGCCTGGGCGTGAACCCGCTGGCGCTGTACGCCGTGGCCGACCGGTTGCGCCAGGATCCGATGCGCTGGCAGCGTTTCGACCCGCGTGCCGCGCCGCGCTGGTTGTTCCGGGTCGATGCGAAGGCGGCTGCCTGATGAAGATCATTGCCAACGGCTTGCAGATCGAGGTCGATGTCCAAGGCCCCGAGCACGGCGAACCGATCCTGCTGGTCATGGGCCTGGGCATGCAGCTCACCGGTTGGCCCGACGAGCTGGTGCAGATGCTGGTGCAGCGCGGTTTCCGCGTCGTGCGCCACGACAACCGCGACGTCGGCCTGAGCCAGGGCTTCGACCGGCACGGCGTGCCCAACGTCATGGTCGAGGCGCTGCGCCATCGCCTGAGGATGCGCGTGCGTGCGCCGTACCAGATCGCCGACATGGCGGCCGACGCGCTCGGCGTGCTCGATGCGCTGGGCATCGAGCATGCGCACGTCTGCGGCGCATCGATGGGCGGCATGATCGCCCAGCACCTCGCGGCCAAGCATCCGCGACGCGTGCGCAGCCTGACGCTGATCATGACCACCTCGGGCGCGCCGCATCTGAAGCAGGCGCACCCGAAGGTGTTGCGGGTGCTGATGTCGCGGCCGAAGCGGCCCGACGTGCAGACCTACATGGCGCACATGCGGCACGTGCTGTCGGTGATCGGCAGCCCCGGCTACCCGCCCGACCCGCACCGCGTGGAGCAGCGTCTGACGGCCTCGTTCAACCGCGCCTACCGGCCCGCCGGCACGGCACGGCAACTGGTCGCGGTGGCCGCCGACGGCGACCGCTCGCCACTGCTGTCGCGCATCGTCGCGCCGACGCGCGTGATCCACGGCGAGGCCGACCCGCTGGTGCCCGTGCCGGCCGCGCACGACCTGGTGAACAAGATTCCGGGCGCGGTGGCCGACATCGTGCCCGGCATGGGTCACGACCTGCCGCTTCCGCTGCTGCCCCGCATCGCCGAAGGCATCGCCCAGAACGCCGATCGCGCCCGCTGAGCGGCGGGTTCTGCAATGGACAAGCTCGGCTGGGTGCTGCTGCCGCTGGCGCTGGTCGGCGTGGCGCTGGCCTGGCTGGCCCTGCGCGGCAAGAGGCCTTCGCGGCACCAGCTGAACGTCGGTGCGAGCCTGCTGCTGCTGGCCTATCTGGGCTGCACCGCGGCGCTGGGCATCTTCTGGGTCGCCAATCAGCACCTGCCGGTGTTCGACTGGCACTACCTTTTCGGTTACGCCACGCTGCTGTTGCTGCTGGTGCACCTGGGGTTCAATTTCCGCATCGTCTGGCAGACGCTGCGCCGCCGGCGGACGGGGCCGGCGCCTGGGCAGGCTGCGGCGATGACGTCGCGGCGGAGGCCGCTGCTCGGTGCGCTCGGGCTGCTCGGCGGCGCGCTGCTCACCGGCGGCGCCTTCGTGCTCGGCCTGCGCCACGGCCGCACCGAGTTGCGGGTCGCTGCGGCCAGCGGCGCAGCGGCAGGCGGGGACGCAGCCACGGCCTGGGCGCTGGTGGAGCAGTTCCACGCCTTCTCTGCCCATTCGCGCAGCGGCGTGCTGCGCCGCGCGCCGGGGGTGGATTGGGGTGCGGCGCCGCCGCCATTCAAGAGCTATCCGGCGCGGCCGGACCGGCCGCCACTGGCGCTGCCGGCGCCGCAGTCGATGCGCCCTTCGGGCGGCGGGCTCGGCATCGACACGGCTGGCGCGCTGCTGTGGCACACCGCAGGGGTCAGCCTGCGCAGCGGCGGCATCGCCTTTCGCACCGCACCCTCGTCCGGTGCCCTGTTCGCCACCGAGTTGTACCTGGCCGTGCGCGATGCCAGCGATCTGCCGCCCGGTCTGTGGCACTACGACGCGAACGCGCATGCGCTGCAGCCGTTGCGCGAAGGCATGCCCGACGCCGCGGCGCTGGGTCTGCGCGTGGCCGACCTACCGGCCGAGGCGTCCGCCGTGGTGGTGGCCACCGCCGTGTTTCGGCGCAGCGGCCACAAGTACCGCGACCGCAGCTATCGCTACGTGCTGGCCGACCTGGGCCACGCGCTGGAAAACCTGCGCGTAGCCGGACAGGCGCTGGGCATCGAGGCGCGGCTGCAGCCCTGGTTCGACGAAGCGCCGATTGCCGCCACGCTGGGCGTCGATCCGGCCGAAGAGGGCGTGCTGGCGCTGGCCGTGCTGATGCCGGGCCGCTCGGCCGGGGCCTGGCCGCTGCGGCCGCCGGATTTCGACGCGGCAGCGCTGCAGCCGCGGCACTTCGCGGCCGGTGGCGTTGCGGGCATGACCTGGCAGGCGCCATCGTTGCCCGGTGCGGCCTCCGCGCCGCTCGGCCTGACCGATGCGATGCACCGCGCGACCTCGTTGCGGGCGAGCGAAGCGGGGGCCGCAGCGCCTACGCCGAGGGCAGCCGAACCCGGCGAAAGCCGCGCATTGCCGACCCCTGCCGGGGCCGTGGCGGAGCCGCTACCCGTCATCGCGCGCCGGCGCAGCGTGCGGCGCTATGCCGCCGAGCCGCTGTCGCTGCAGGACCTGTCCGCGGTGCTTGCAGCGGCCGGGCGCGCGCCGGCGCAGCTGTCGTCGGCGCTCCGCATCGACGCGCTCAGCACGGCCGTGGCCGGGCTGCCGCCGGCGGCCTGGCGCTATGACCCGGTGGCGCACGCGCTGCGGTTGACGCGGCACCACGACGACAGCCTGCGGCGGCGCGCGCGCGCCGCCGCGCTGGAGCAGGACGTCGTCGGCGATGCGGCGCTGGTGTGCGTGCTGTCGATCGACCGGGCCGCGCTGGCCGCCGAGCCGGCCGGCGCGGCTCGCGGCTATCGGCATGCCTTCCTCGAAGCGGGGCTGGCCGGCGAACGGCTTTACCTCGAAGGCGTGGCGCGCGGGCTGGGGGTGTGCGCGGTGGGCGCGTTCTACGACGACGAAGCCGCGGCGCTGGCCGGCGTGGACGCGCAGCGTGAATGGGTGGTGCACCTGGTGGCGCTGGGCCGGCCGGGATGAGGCCGCAGTGCAGGCGGGGTTCGTGTCTTCTCAAGGAAACGCCGGGCCGCCCCAAGTTTCCTTGACCCCCGCGGGGGGCGGGCTGGGCGCAGCCCGGCCCTGGGGGCTCAGAAGCCCTCAGCCGGCAGCCAGGAAGACCAGCGCCGCGTTCACCAGATAGGCCGCCACCAACCCGACGCTGACCCAGCTGGCCACGCGCAGCACGCGGCCCTGCGGGCGCATCAGCAGGCCGACGATGACCAGCGCGCTCATCACCATCGCAGTCACCGCGGTGCTGGCATGCACCGGGTCGACCGCGGAAAGCAGCGGGCCGTGGCGGTAGAACAGGTCTTCGATGGCCAGGATCATCACGTTGAACAGGCAACTGCCCAGCAGGTTGCCGATGGCCATGTCCAGCGCGCCCAGGCGCAGCGCCGACAGCGTGACCGCCATCTCCGGCAGCGTGGTCACCAGCGCCATGAAGATCGTGCCGACGAAGCTGCGCGACAGCTGCAGCTGCGTGGCCAGGCGGTCGGCCACCTCGGGCAACCACAGGCCTGCGGCCACCACCACCGCGGCGGCCACACCGAAGCGGCGCCACTCGCGGCGGCGTGCGTCGCGCTCCGGCGGCGCCGCGCCCGCATCCGGCGCGGCCTCGTTTTGTGCCGAGTGCGCCTGCACGCTGCGCAAGGCCAGCAGGTACAGGCCGAACAGCAGCGGGCTGAAGGCACCCACCTGGAAGAGCGATGGCGCGCGGGCGCCGACCTGCAGGCTGAGCGCGACGAAGCCGAGCATGACCACGGCGAAGGCAGCCGACAGCAGGTGCACCGCCGCGGCCTCGCGGTACATCGGCTGGCGCCGCTGCAGCGCATCGACGATGACCAGGAAGCCCAGGTTGACGACGCAGGCACCGAGCGCGTTGCCCACCGCCAGGTTCGGCGCGTCGACCAGCGTCACGGCGGAGATGCCGCTGGAAAGCTCGGGCAGCGAGGTCACCGAGGCCAGCAGCGCCAGTCCGACCCAGCCGCGCCCCCAGCCGTGCATTTCCGCCAGCCGGTCGCCGCTCTGGCTGAGCACGAAGCCGGCACGGGCGATCAGCGCGGCGCAGACCAGGAACTGCGCGGCCAGCAAGGTCGATGTCATCGGGGGGTCAACGGGGGTCCGGCTTCCTGTCCAGCAGCTTGCCCAGCAGGTCCATCGGCAGCGGGAAGACCACGGTAGAGGCACGGTCGCCGGCCACCTGCGTCATCGTCTGCAGGTAGCGCAGCTGCATCGCTTCGGGCTGCTGCGACAGCATCTGCGCGGCTTCGAGCAAGGCCACGGCCGCCTGCTTCTCACCCTCGGCGTGGATCACCTTGGCGCGCCGTTCGCGCTCGGCCTCGGCCTGGCGCGCGATCGCACGCACCATCGACTCGTTCAGGTCGATGTGCTTGATCTCGACGTTGGTCACCTTGATGCCCCAGGCGTCGGTCTGCGCATCGAGGATCTGCTGCACGTCCAGGTTCAGCCGCTCGCGCTCGGCCAGCATCTCGTCCAGCTCGTGCTTGCCCAGCACCACGCGCAGCGTGGTCTGCGCCAGCTGGCTGGTGGCCATCAGGTAGTTCTCCACCTGGATGATGGCCTTCTGCGGGTCGACGACACGGAAGAACACCACCGCGTTGACCTTGACCGAGACGTTGTCGCGCGAGATCACGTCCTGCGGCTCGACGTCCATCGTCACCACGCGCAGATCCACCCTGACCATCTGCTGGATGCCGGGAATCACCAGCACCAGGCCCGGGCCTTTGACCTTCCAGAAACGCCCGAGCAGGAAGACCACGCCGCGCTGGTATTCGCGCAGCACGCGCAGCGCGCTCAAGCCCAGGATCAGCAGCAGCACCAGCACGCCGCCGAGGCCGAATTGCAGGTCGAAGAACATGGTCAGGCTCCTTGGGAGGGGGATTCGTCGGGGCGCACCTGCAGCGTGAGGCCGTCGATGGCCAGCACGCGGATGGCCTGGCCCGGGCGCAGCGGCTCGCGGCTGTCGATGCGCCAGCGCTCGCCGTGCACCTCGGCCCAGCTCGTCTCGCCGACGGTGAGCACGCGGCCGGCTGCGCCGACCATTTCCTCGCGGCCGCTGACCACCGGCCGCCGGCGCGCGCGCAGTGCCATGCCGCCGCCGATCAGCACCACCGCGGCTGACGAGGCGGCCAGCGCCAGGATCAGCGCCAGCGGCACGCCGAAGCCCGGCACGTCGCGGTCGAACAGCAGCAAGCCGCCGGCGACGAAGGCGACGACGCCGCCGACGCCCAGCACGCCGAAGCTCGGGCTCAGCAGCTCGGCCGCGAGCAGCGCGATGCCCAGCACGATCAGGCCCAGCCCGGCGTAGTTGACCGGCAGCAACTGCAGCGCGAACAGCGCCAGCAGCAGGCAGATAGCACCCACCGTGCCGGGCAGGCCGAAGCCCGGCGACGAGAACTCGAAGATCAGGCCGTAGATGCCGATCATCATCAGGATCAGCGCGAAGCTCGGGTTGGCGATCACCGACAGCAGCCGCTGCCGCCAGTCGGGCAGAACCGCCTGGACCGGCAGGCCGCGCGTGGCCAGCGTCAGCTCGCCACCGTGCAGCTTGACGCGCCGGCCGTCGATCTGCGCCAGCAGGTCCTGCACGTCATTGGCGACCACATCGACGACGTTGGTGGCCAGCGCCTCGCTCGCCGTCAGGCTGACCGCTTCTCTGACCGCGCGCTCGGCCCATTCGGCGTTGCGGCCGCGCTGCTGCGCCAGGCCGCGGATGAAGGCCGACGCATCGTGCACCTGCTTGGCGTTCATCGGATCGTCCAGCGGCGGCGCGCTGGCCGGACTGCCCGTTGCCGCCGGCGGTTTGCGCTCGGCGCCGGGCATGCCGATGGCCACCGGCGTGGCCGCGCCCAGCGTCGTCGCCGGTGCCATCGCGGCGATGTGCGCGGCATAGAGAATGTAGGTACCGGCGCTGGCGGCGCGCGCGCCCTCGGGGCTGACATGCACCGCCACCGGCACCGGCGAGGCCAGGATCGCCTGCACGATCTGCCGCATCGAGGTGTCCAGCCCGCCGGGCGTGTCGAGCTCGATCACCAGCAGCGGCGCACCGGCCGCGGCGGCCCGGGCGATGCCGCGCACGATGAAGTCGGCGCTCGCCGGCCCGATGGCGTCGTGCACCTGCAGCACCGGCACCGGGTTGGCCACGGCCAGCGCAGCGGCCATGACCAGCCACGGCGGAAGCAGCCAGCGCCACGCGCGGCGCCACGTCCAGGGCGAGATGCCTGGCCGACGGCCGCGTGTCACGGCACCACCAGCACGTCGCGCCCGCTGTGATGGACTGCGTCCAGTGCGGTGCTGCCGAGCAGCGTGTCGGCCACGAGGCCCTGACCGTGGCGGCCGACGACCACGCAGTCGGCCGGCCAGGTAGCGGCGTGCTGCACGATGCCCAGCGCCGGAATGGCCTCCACCACCACCGCGTCCACGGCGCCGCCGCTGGCGGCAGCCAGTTCCGCGGCCAGCGCATCGAGCCGCGGCTGCGCGCGCGTGTGCAGCGAGGCAATCAGATCGCCCAGCGGCGCGTCGCCGCGGTCATGCTGCAACTCGCGTTCCCACTGGGGGTCGATAACGTACAACAGGCGGTGCGCGGCCTTCGGGAACAGCGCCAGTGCCGTCGCCACGGCCCGGCGCGACACCTCGCGCAGATCGACTGCCGCCAGCACGCGGCCATAGTCTGCTGGCGGGCCGGCGCGGGTCACCAGCACCGGACACGGCGCGCTGCGCAGGATGCGCAGCAGCGTACCGCTGACGCCCATTGCGGCAGGTTCGGAGCGGCGCGCGATCACCAATACCGCCGCGTTCATCGCCTTGGCGCGCGCTTCGATCACTGCCGCCGGAGCGCCGACGCCAAAGTGGCTGTCGACCAGCAGGCCTTCCTGCGCCGCCAGCGCGGCAGCTTGCGCCTGCAGCCGTTCGCGCAGGCGCGCCTCGGGTGCGGGGCTGCCACTCAGCCGCCCAAGGTCGAAAACGGCGCGCAGCGCCTGCCAGGCGCCGGGGTCGAAGGCATGCACCAGGTCGACACACGCGCCATGCGCACGCGCCAGGCGCACGGCACGCGCGACGGCAGCATCTGCGCCGGCCGAGAAGTCGGTGGTGACGAGCACACGGCGTATGGGTTGCATCGGGTTGCCTCCTGCAAGGTCATGCATGGCTATTTATGTTGAGAGCGGAAAGGCCGGCCAGCGTTCCCCGCGCGGCAGTGGTCTTACTCAGACCCTGGCCGTCGACACCAGCACGTCGGCGCTGCCTTCGGCCAGCACATGCTTGGTCGTGCTGCCCAGCAACAGCTCCTCAGTGACCGACTGACCATGCTTGCCCAGCACCACCAGGTCGCAGTCCAGCACCTGCTCGGTTTCGACGATGCGCAACGATGCATCGCCCTCGGTCACCTGCGGCTCCCATGCATCGGCCTTCAGCCCGGCCTGATGCGCCAGCTTGTGCAAGCGGTGCAGTGCATCGGCACGCGCCTGGCGCCGGTAGTGCTCGATGGTCGCGTCGTCGACCCCGGCAAAGCGCAGCTTCTCCTCGAACGGCACCTGGAAGACGCTGAACAGCAGCAGCCGCGCACCGGGCGCGACGCGTCGCGCCGCTTGCACCGCGGCCGCCGACCAGGGCGAGAAGTCCACGGCCACCAGCGCACGGCGATAGGGCTCGTGCGGCATCTGCCGTACCACCAGCAGCGGTCGGGTGCTGCGCCGCAGCAGCCGCTCGGTGGTGCTGCCCAGCACCAGGCGGCGCAGGAAGCCTGCGCCACGGGCACCCAGCACCATCAGGGCGGCGTCCTGGCGCTCGGCCTCGCGCGCGATCTCCTGAAAGGCCTCGCCGCTGGTCTGCAGCGTGCGCACCGGCACGCCCCGCTCGCGCTGCAGCGTCTCGGCCGCCTGCTGCAGCAGGCCTCGGGTCTCGGCCTGCAGTTGCTGTTCCAGCGCGTGGCCCGCGCCGAGCCACTGGCGCAGCTCGGCCAGGCTGCCGCCGGGCAACACGTGCAGCAGCGCCAGCGCGGCGCCGGTTTCGCGGGCGACCCGCGCTGCGCGGTCGGCGGCATGGCGGGCCGCGGGCGAGAAATCGGTGGCCGCGAGGATCGGACCGGGAGGATTCATCGCATCTCCTTGTCGGACGAGGGCCGCGCGGCCCGGATCAGGTCGCTAAGGTGCTCGACCGCGTAGTCCACCGCATTGCGCACCGGGTAGAGCACGATCGGCGCGCCGGCGCGCTTCAGAGCGGCGCCAGCAGCGTCGTCGCGCGCCACGATGGCGAGATCGCCGCCGTAGCCGCGCTCGGCGAGGGCGTGCAGCAGCAGCCGGTTGGAGTCGAGGTCGGGCAGCGCGCTCACCACCCAGGGCGTGCGGGCCAGGGGCAGCGAGTCGAGGAATTCGGCATCCTGGGCGTCGCCGAAGCGCACCTCGATGCCGCCGGGCGACGGCGCGCCGGCGACCTCCGGATCGAAGTCCACCCCGAGCACCTGCACCCCCGCCTCTTGCAGCTTGCGGGCCAGCCGCAGCCCGTAGCGGCCGAGGCCGATGACGATGGCGTCCGGGGAGGTGGCCGTGGCCGGCTCGGCCCCGGCCTCGCGGTGCGGGTGGCGGCGCTCGAAGCGCCCGAGCCACGGCGCCAGGCGTTCGTACAGCGCTTGCGAGTACAGGATCATGTAGGTCGACACGGTGATCGTCAGCAGCCCGACGAGCGTGGTCAAGCCAAGCGCCTGCACGCCGACATGGCCGAGGGTGATGCCCATCGCGACAAAGACGATCGAGAACTCGCTGATCTGCGCCACCGTCAGTCCGGCCAGGAAGCCGGTGCGCTTGCGATAGCCCATCCAGCCCATGATGGCCATCACGATCAGCGGGTTGCCGATCAGCACGAACAGCGACAGCACCAGCGCCGGCCCGACTTCGGCGCCCAGCGTGCTGAAGTCGAGCTTGGCTCCCAGGTCGATGAAGAAGAACAGCAGCAGGAAGTCGCGGATGCCGCTCAAGCGTGCGTTCATCGACTCGCGATAGGGCGTGGAGGCGAGCGAGAACCCGGCCAGGAAGGCACCGGCCTCCTTGCTGAAGCCGGCCCATTCGCCCAGGGCCGCCAGCGCCACGCCCCAGGCGACGGCAAAGACCAGCAGCAACTCCTGCGAGCGGGCCATGGCCGCCACCACCGCCGGCAGCACCCAGCGCATCAGCACGAACAGCAGCACCGCGGCCACGCCGAGCCGCAGCGCCAGCGACAGCAGCACCTCGGGCAGCGCGTTTTCGCTGCCGCCGGTGCCGCGCAGCGCGCTCATGACCATCATCGCGATCACCACCGCCAGGTCCTGCACGATCAGGAAGCCCACCGCGATGCGCCCGTGCAGGCTGTCCAGCTCGCGCTTGTCGGACAGCAGCTTGACGATGATGATGGTGCTGGAGAAGGTCAGCGCCACCGCCACGTACAGCGCCTC
>ERZ1645185.617-NODE-617-length-14796-cov-32.269046_pt1 | contig 14796 bp, 13 predicted proteins | sample MGYA00575351_ERZ1645185 | MGnify/ENA primary metagenome ERZ1645185 (study PRJEB40838, sample SAMN11284767) | freshwater sediment metagenome | isolation source: river sediment | host: Sediment | place: India: Jana village, Kanpur | collected 2015-12-17 ...
TCGTCGGGCAGGCGAAAACGGTAGCCGGCCGCCGGGCAGGCATGCCAGTGGCCGGTGCCATCCAGTTCCAGCACCTGCTCGTGGTAGCGCAGCATGGCGGGGCGGTGGCCGACGCTGATCAGCGTCGTCCCCATGTCCAGCAACTGCCGGTAGAGAAAATCCTCGTTCGCCGCGTCCAGGGCGCTCGTCGCCTCGTCGAGGATGGCGTAGCGCGGCTTGCTGATCATGATGCGGGCGAAGGCCAGGCGTTGCTGCTCGCCGACCGACAACACCTTGGCCCAGTCCCGCTCGGCATTCAGGCCGCCGAAGCGGCTCGCCAGGTCGGGCAGGTTGACCTGCTCCAGGGCTTGCAGCAGCGCCCCGTCGCTGACCGCCCTTTCCTTGTGGGGGTAGAGAAGCTGGGAACGCAAACTGCCGAGCAGCATGTAGGGCTGCTGCGGCAGGAACAGGATGTCCTTGGCCGACGGCCGGTAGATCGTGCCGCTCCCGGCATGCCACAGCCCCGCGATGGCGCGCAGCAGGGAGCTCTTGCCGACACCGCTGGGCCCGACGATCAACAGGTTGCTGCCCGGCTCCACCGCCAGCGACAGGTTTCGCAGCAATACCCGCTCCTGGCCGGGCGTCATCAGGGTCAGGTTTTCCAGCACGACCTGCCGGGCATCGACCGAAACGATCGTTCCCTCGCGATGAACGAATGCAGGCGGGTGGCCATGCAGAACCCGTGACAGGGTATCGATGCGCTCGATGCCGGCCGCGAAGCGGCTCAGGGTCTCGAAATTCTCGATGATCAGCGAGATCGCGCTCAAGACGATGGCAAAGGCGCCGGCCGCCTGTACGGCGCGGCCGACCTCCAGTTCCCCGGACAGAACCCGCGAGGCGATGATGGCGCTGGGCAGGACGATGCTCAGCAGGCCATAGGCATGCTGGAAGAAGTTGAGGCGCATCTGGGCGCGGATCAGGCGCTTGTAGTTCCTGAAGGCGGCCACGAAGCGCTGCCAGATCTGCTGCTGCTCCTGCCCCTCGCCGCGGTAGAGTGCGATGGCTTCGGCATTCTCCCGCACGCGGACGAGGCCGAAACGGAAATCCGCCTCGCGCCGCAACTGGTGGAAATTGAGGTTCATCAGCCGCTGGCCGAAGACGAAGATGGTAACCAGCGTCCCGGCGGTGGCGTAGAAGACGAGGAAGTAGACCAGTTCGCGCGAGATCGACCACAGCACCTGGCTGAAGGCCACCAGCTGGATCGTCGAGCCGATCACGATGAGCAGGAAATACAACGAGCGCTGGGTGAAGGTATTGATGTCCTCGGTCAGGCGCTGGTCCGGGTTGTCGATGCCGGCCCGGCTGTTCAGTTCGTAGAAATGCCGGTGGCTGAAATAGCTGTCGAGGAAACGGTGGGCCAGCCAGCGCCGCCAGTGGATCGCCAGGGTGTCGCGCACGAAGTAGTACAGGGTGTAGATCGGCACGGCAGCGACCACCAGCCACAGGCAAAAGCGGATCGATGCCCAGAATCGGTCGGCATCACGCGCGGCGAGCGCCGAGGTGAATTCGCCGGTCTGCTCGTTGAGCATCACGGCGAAGCGCGTCTGCCCGAGCAGCAACAAAACGAGCAGCGCCAGCAGACCCCACGCCTTCAGGCGCTCGTCTTCCCGCCAGAAGGGCGCGGCGATGCTCCAGAAACGCCGCCAGAGATTCCGGTCAGCCATGGTCATGCCGATACCCACCTTTCCGGTTTGGCCCGGACAGCGGGCCTGCCTCTTTACATCCTTGTACTCCCGGCCGCTTGGCCGGGTCAAGCCGTGCCGGCTATGCCCGGGATTTCCGCAAATGCCTCCGCAAAGCGCTAAAGCGCCGCGAAATCGACGAAAATACCGCTGCACATGACTCCGCTGACCGACATCGACCTCCGCCCCTGCAACACCCTCGCCCTGCCGGGACGCTGTGCGCGCTACATCCGCGTGACCGACGCCACGCAATTGGCCGATCCTGCGCTGGCCGACGGGCGGCGTTTCGTCCTCGGCGGCGGCAGCAACCTGGTGCTGACCGGCGACTTCGACGGCCTCGTGGTACACATGGCCATCCCCGGCCGACGGCTGTTGCGCGAGGATGCCGACGCCTTCTACGTCGAGGCCGGGGCCGGCGAGAACTGGCACGATTTCGTGCAATGGACGCTGGCGCAGGGCTGGCCGGGGCTGGAAAACCTCTCGCTGATCCCGGGCACGGTCGGCGCAGCGCCGGTGCAGAACATCGGCGCCTACGGGCTGGAACTGGCCGAGCGCTTCCATTCGCTGACTGCCTGGGATTTCGAAAAACAGGCTTTTTTCGACGTCGACCGCGACCGTTGCCGCTTCGCCTACCGCGACAGCGTGTTCAAGCAGGAAGGCTGGCACCTGAATGGCCGCATCGCCATCACCTCGGTGGTCTTCCGCCTGCCCAAGACCTGGCAGGCCAACTGCCGTTACGCCGACCTCGCCGGCGAGCTGGCGGCGCTCGGCATCGGCTCGCCCGGGCCGCGCGATATCGCCGACGCCGTAATCGCGGTGCGCCGGCGCAAGCTGCCCGATCCGGCAGTGACGCCCAATGCCGGGAGCTTCTTCCACAACCCGGTGGTCGGGCGCGACGCGGCTGACGCGCTGCAGGCAAGATTCCCGGGGCTGCCCTGCTACGCGCAGGCTGACGGCCGGGTCAAGCTCGCTGCCGGCTGGCTGATCGAGCAGGCCGGCTGGAAAGGCCGCAACCTCGGCCCGGCGGGCATGTACGAGAAGCAGGCCCTGGTGCTGGTCAACCGCGGAGGCGCTACCGGGAGTGACGTAAGGCGCACGATGGCCGCCGTGCAGGCCGCCGTGCGCGAAAAGTTCGCGGTCGACCTGACCCCCGAGCCGGTCTTCCTGTAGGACATCGCGCCACCGGCGACAGCCGCTTAGCGCGCGCCAGTCCTCACCGACATGCAGGCGGCGATTCCGGTCGCCAGCGCATCGGCCATGCGCGCCTGGCGGTCCGCCTCCAGCAGTTCGAGTTCTTCCTCGCGATGCTTGATGACGCCGGCCTCGAAGAGCAACGCCGGGAAAACCGACTTGTGCAGCACGACGAGATTGTCGTAATACCACACGCCGTTGCCGGAGTCGGCCGGCTGATGCTTGCGTCCGTGCCACTGGGTTGGCACGAAGCCGGCGAGGCGCAGGGCGGCACCGATCGTCGAGGCGCAGCGCAGGCTGGCCGGCGGATCGGGATTGCGCCGCGAGACGAAGATGCCGAAGCCGCGCTTGAGCGTCGTGAAGCTTGCCTCCGAACCGTCCCAATCCCAGAACTGCAGGTATTCGGGGCTGATCGAATCGTGGTGGATCGATACGAAGAGGTCGCTGCCCGACGCCCGGGCGGGTCGTTCGGCGAGACTGCCGATGGCTCCGTCGAAATTGACCTCGCGCACCGCGACCGCCCGGTCGCGCAAGGCGCCGGCCAGGAGGATGGCAAGCTCGCGGTTGAAATCGAATTCGCCGCGCCCGCGGGCACTCGTCGCGCCGGGTTCGGCCACGGTATGCCCGACGTCGACGGCAACCAGCGGGGGCGCCGCGACAGTCGCGGTCGACGCCGCCAGCAGGCAGAAAATGGCCGGAAACCTCATGGCCGGATTATCATCCCTTCCGTTCATCCGCAGGATAGCGCCATGCCCTCGAATCTCCAGCTCCTTCTCGCCGCAGGCCTCGCCGCCGCGCTGTTGCCGGCCCATGCCGCCGATCTCTCCGGCGCCGAGGTCTATGCTTCAACCTGTACCACCTGTCACGCCACGGGCGTCGACAATGCCCCGAAGTTCGGCGACAAGGCACGCTGGGGCAAGCTCGTCCGCGAGGGCCTCGACGAACTCGTCCCGGCCGCCATGAGGGGCATCCGCAAGATGCCGGCGATGGGCGGCAACCCGCAACTGAGCGACCTCGAACTGGCGCGCGGCGTCGTGCACATGGCGAATGCCGGTGGTGGCCGCTTCCCCGAGCCGACGATCGCCGACGCCGAGCGCTGGCGCAAGAAGGCCGACGCCCGCAAGAAACGCTGAGATGCCCGGGCGCATCATCGCCTTCGCCGCCGGCGAACCGGAGCCGGCCTACGACCGCCCGCGCGCCGACCGCCTGGTGGCGGGGAACCCGCTGCGCACGACCCGCGAACATTTCGCCGCGACCGCTGGCGACCTGAGCGCCGGCATCTGGTCCTGCGAGCCCGGGGCATGGAAAATCGCCTTTGCGCCCGGCAAGGACGAGTTCTTCTGCGTCATCGAGGGGCGGGTCCGCATCGTCGACGACGCGGGTATCGTCACCCTGTTCGGCCCCGGCGAAGCCGGCGTCATCCCGGCCGGGTTCACCGGGCGCTTCGAGGTACTCGAACCGGTACGCAAGTATTACGTCGTGATTGACCGGCCGGCGGCCGCGCCGGCGCCCTAGAAGTCAGCCGCCGCTTCCCAGACGATGTTGGCGTGCGCGCCGCCGCGTGCCGTGCGCTCGAGCATGTCGATCAGCGGCCAGGCCCGCGGGCCGAGAGCCACCGGCGTCTCGCCTTCCTCCGCATCGTCGTGCGCAGCGGGCGGCGGCACGCCGGCGCGCTCCACTGCGGCGCGCAACAGCCGTGCCGCCGGTTCCATTTCCTCGCGGGTGAAGGTTCCGCGGCGCAGGGTTTCCTTGCCGACCGCGCGCAGCAACGCACCCGCCATCTCGGCAAACATCATCAATTCGCCGGTTTCGCTCGAAGTGAATGTGACCAGCATTTGCCCATTCCTCCCGTGTCTGTTTTGATGCAAGGCATTGTAATCGCTCCCGCGCCTCGGGCAGAATGAACCAAAGGGGAGAGAACCATGGAGACAGTGGCTCATATCAATGCCAATCCCTTCGCCGGAGAGCTCCAGGAACTGGAGCGCCTGGCGCTGGAGGAATGTGTCAAGCGGCAACGCCTGGACCATCGTGTCTCGGTGCTCGTCCTGCCGGCGGGGAACAGCGATCTTGCCTGCCGCTTCGCCCGGCTCGGGGCGCAGGTCACGCTCGGCGACGAGCCCGGGCGCCGCCGCGATATCGAGGGGCGCATTCTCGCCGCCGGTCTGCGCGACGAAGTCCGTTTCGCTGCCTGCACACCCGATGCAATGCCCGAGGATATCCCCGGCGAGCCGTTCGACATCATCGTCATCCGCCGCGGCCTGTGCGCGATGCGCCACGAAGCGGCCCGCCAGGCGGTGCGCCGCCTGCTCCTCGAACTGCGCATCGGCGGCAAGCTTTACGTTTCCGTCCTCGGCCTGCACAGCGAACTGGGCGATGGCTACCCCGCCGCCGAGACGCCGGTCGAGGAACGCTTTGCTGAACTGGCGCCGGCAATCGCCGCCAAGTACGGCGTATCCGGGCCGGTCTGCCTGTATACCGAACGCAACCTGTTCATGCTCCTGCTTGCCGCCGGCGCCAGCGTGCTGCGCACGATGACCACCACCTACGGCAACGTCAAGGGCATCGCCGTCCGCGTTTGAGCCCGCTGCGCCTCGGCATCGACCTCGGCGGCACCAAGATCGAGGTCGTCGCGCTGGCTGACGACGGCCGCGAGTTGCTGCGCCGGCGCATCCCCACCCCGGCCGGCGATTACGCAGCCACCGTCGGCGCCGTGGCCGGACTGGTCGCCGCTGCAGAACGTGAGCTTGGCGCGCGGGGCCGCGTCGGAGTCGGCATCCCGGGGGCGGAAACGGGCGCCGGCACGATCAAGAACGCCAACTCGACCTGCCTGATCGGGCACACGCTGCGGCGCGACCTGGAAGCAGCACTTGGCCGCGAGGTACGTCTGGCCAACGACGCCAACTGCTTTGCACTGTCCGAAGCCACCGACGGCGCGGCGCAAGGCGCCGAAGTGGTGTTCGGCGCCATCCTCGGCACCGGGGTCGGTGGCGGCATTGTCGTGCGCGGGCGCCTGCTGCACGGTGCAACGGCGATCGCCGGCGAATGGGGGCACAACCCGCTGCCCCTGCCCGGCCCCGGCGACCTGCCCCTGCCGCCCTGCTATTGCGGACGCGCCGGCTGCATCGAGACCTATCTGTCCGGCCCGGCACTGGCCCGCGACCATTTCGTCCACGGGGGCGACGTGCTCGACGCGGCCGCCATCGCTGCCCGCGCCGAGGCTGGCGATGCCGCTTGCGAGGCGACGTTGCGCCGCTACGAGGAGCGCCTCGGTCGCGCCCTCGCCGGTGTCATCAACATCCTCGACCCGGACATCATCGTCCTCGGCGGCGGCCTCTCCAACCTTTCCCGCCTCTATCGCAACCTGCCGGCCTGCTGCGGTCCACACGTCTTTTCCGACGTTTTCCACACGCGCATCGTGCCGCCCCGGCATAGGGATTCCTCGGGGGTGCGCGGTGCCGCCCGACTCTGGGATTGATGGCACAATCCGGGGCATGCACTCCGTTTCCCTGTTCATCGGCGGCATCTCGCCGCTTCCCGAGAGCGGCCGACCGACCGGCATGTTCAAGCGGCCAGTAACGGCCGCGGCGCAACTCGGGCCGGAAGGCTTCGCCGGCGACGAACAGGCCGACCGCCGCGTGCACGGTGGTCCGGACAAGGCCGTCCACCTTTACCCGGCAGCCCATTACGCGCGCCTCGCCACCGCCTTTCCGGAGGCCGCGGGCGCACTGGTCCCGGGCAGCCTCGGCGAGAACATCTCCTGTGCCTCGCTCGATGAAGGCAACGTGCGGGTCGGCGCCACCTTCTCGCTCGGCACCGCGCGCCTGCAGGTCTGCCAGCCGCGCAACCCCTGCTGGAAGATCGACGACCGTTTTGCCGCCGACGGCATGGCCGCCTTCATCGCCGAACATGGCCTGACCGGGTGGTACTTCCGCGTCCTGCAACCGGGCATCGTCGCCCCCGGCGACACGCTGGAATGCCTCGATGCCGCACCGGAGGCACCGACATTGGCCGCAGCGGCCGCCCTGTGGCGCGAACACCGCCCGCCGGTCGCCCGACTTTACCGGCTGGCGAACTGCCCCGGGATTGCCGCCGGGTGGCGCGACAAGGTCGCGGCCCGCGCCGACTGGCTGGCCGGCAGGAGCACCATCGAGGCCCACCCGCCACCGGCGTTCCACGTGAAACCGGAGGCCCCGTGAGCACGCCCGATCCGCGCCAGCTCTGGATCCGGCTGTTCCTGCCGTTCGCCGCCGGCTACTTTCTTTCCTACCTTTACCGGACCGCCAACGCGGTCATCGGACCGGTGCTGGCGCGCGACCTCGGCCTCGGCGACAACGCCCTCGGCCTGCTCACCAGCACCTATTTCCTCGCCTTCGGCGCTGCCCAGTTGCCCCTCGGCATGTTGCTCGACCGTTTTGGCCCGCGCCGGGTCGAGGCCCTGCTCCTCGTCATTGCCGCGATCGGCGCCACCGCTTTCGCGTGGTCGGCCTCGCTCGGCGGCCTGGCCATCGGGCGCGCGCTGATCGGGCTGGGTGTCTCGGCCTGCCTGATGGCCTCGTTCAAGGCCTTCTCGCAGTGGTTCCCGCCCGAGCGCCAGGCGTCGCTGACCGGCTGGATCATGGCGTCGGGCGGTCTCGGCGCCCTCGCCGCGGCCAAACCCCTCGAAATCGCCCTCGGCTTTGCCGGCTGGCGCGAAATCGTCCTCGCGCTGGCGGTGGTGACACTCGCGGTCGCCGCCTGGATCTGGTGGTCGGTTCCCGACAAGCCGGCGGCCGGTCCCGCTACGGGTTTTTCCGAGCAACTGGCCGGGGTCCGCCAGATCTTCGCCAGCCGCCACTTCTGGCGCTACGCGCCGATGGGGTTCTGGATGACCGGCGGCTTCATGGCCGTGCAAGGGCTGTGGGCAACGCGCTGGATGAGCGTGATGGAAGGCATGGCCCGCGCCGATATCGCCGTCCGCCTGACCTGGATCAGCGCCGCGATGCTCGCCGGTTTCCTGTTCATGGGCTTCTTCGCGACGGCGCTGGTACGCCGCGGCATCCGCCTCGAACACGTCTATCTGGGAGCGATGGCGGCAGCGGTAGCCAGCCTCGGCTCGCTGACGCTGTTCCCGACGCAAGGCGGCGACTGGTTGTGGCCAGTGCTCGGCGCCTGCTTTTCGCTGTCCAATATCGCCTACTCGCTGGTTGCGCTGGCGTTCCCGGTCACCCTTTCCGGCCGCGCCAACACGGCACTCAACCTGATGGCCTTTGCCGGTGCCTTCGGCCTGCAATGGGGCTTCGGGGTGCTCGTGGATGCGTTGCAGGCCGGCGGCTGGGCGGCCGACGGCGCCTACCGGGCGGCATTGGCCACCCTGTTCGCCGGACAGGTCACTGCCCTGCTCTGGTTGGTCGTCAGCGGCCGGCGGACCTGAACACCCTGGCCGTGATTGCAGGAGCCGGCGGAATTCTCGCTGCCCGCTGGTGCAGCTTAGAACTCCAGCGGGTCGACCTCGAGGTGCCAACGCAGGCGGGACGGCGCCCGGATGCCCTCGAGGGCTTCGCGCCAGCGCGGCAGGAATGCCTGCAGGGCCGGACGCGACGCCGATTCGACGAGAAGCTGGCCACGCTCCAGGTTGGCGAGCCGTGACAGGCGCATCGGGACCGGGTCGTAGACCGTGACTGCGTCCTGTTCAACCGCTTCCGGCAACGCGCGCGCGCTGGCCAGGAAAGCGATCGCATCCGCCATCAGCGGCGCCTCGGCACGCAGCATCGCCTGATAGGCAAAGGGTGGAAAGCCGGCCTGCTCGCGCTCGGCAAGCAGCGCCCCGGCGAAGCCGGCGTAGTCGTGGGCGGCCAGCGCGGCGTAAAGCGGATGGTCGGGATACTCCGTCTGGATCACGACCTCGCCGGCCAGATCGGCGCGCCCGGCCCGCCCGGCGACCTGCATCAGTTGGGCGAACAGGCGTTCCGGTGCCCGGCAATCGGCGGCGAACAGCGCTGCGTCGGCACCAAGCACGCCGACCAGTGTCAACTTCGGGAAATCGTGCCCCTTGGCCAGCATCTGGGTCCCGACCAGGATGTCGGCATCGCCGCCATGGATTCGGGCCAGCACGGCTTCCCACTGCCGGCGGCTCTTGACCGAGTCGCGGTCCACGCGCAGCACGCGGGCCCCCGGGAAACGCTCGCGCACCCAGTCCTCGAGGCGTTGGGTACCGCGCCCGAAAGGGTGGATGTCCTGGTTGCCGCAGGTTGGGCAGGCCCGCGGGACGGCGGCCTCGAAGCCGCAATGGTGGCAGCGCAGGCGGCGGTCGGCGAGGTGGAGGACAAGGTTGGCCGCACACCGTTTGCAGCGCGACACCCAGCCACACGCCGGACAGGCGAGCACCGGCGCATAGCCACGGCGGTTGAGAAAGATGAGGCTCTGTTCGCCCCGCGCCAGCCGCGTCTCGATCGCTGCCGCCAGAGCATCGGAGACTCCCTCGCGGACCACCGATTTCCGGGTATCCAGCAAGTTGACCGCGGGCAACCGCGCGGCAGCGTTGGCCCGCTCACGCAGCACCAGCAGGCGGTAGCGTCCGGCGCGGGCATTCGCCCAGCTTTCCAGCGACGGCGTGGCCGAGCCGAGGACGACCGGAATGCCAAGCTGGTGCGCCCGGAAGACGGCGACATCACGGGCCGAATAGCGCATTCCGTCCTGCTGCTTGAAGGACGCGTCGTGTTCCTCATCGACGACGATCAAACCCAGGCGCGGCAGCGGCGTGAACACCGCGAGGCGCGTGCCGAGCACGATGCCCGCCTCGCCGGTGAACGCCTGTCGCCAGTTACGCTCGCGCGCAGCTTCGGCCAGTTCGCTGTGCAACGCCACCGTGGCCATGCCCGGGAAACGGGCACGGACCCGTTCCTCGAGTTGCGGGGTAAGGTTGATCTCGGGGACAAGAACGAGGGCCTGACGGCCGGCGGCCAGCGTCCTCTCAATTAGGCGCAGGTAGACCTCGGTTTTGCCGCTGCCGGTGACACCGTGCAGCAGCCACGCACCGAAGGCGTTGCCGTCGACCGCGTCGACCGCCGCCGCCTGCTCGCCGGTCAGCGCCGGCGCCGCCAGCGCAGTGGCGAGCCGGGTAGCGCGCCCGGCCCGCCGCTCGGGCGGCTGCACACGCTTGAGCCCGGGTGGCAAGGCCTGCAACAGGACTTCGCCCAGCGGCGCCTGATAGTAGGCGCTCGCAAACCTGCAAAGCTCCATGAAATCAGTCGGCAGTGGCGAAAGGTCGCGCAGAATGGGCCCAGCCGGCTTGAGCTGGGCGGCCGGCATTTCGCTGGCGGCAACAACCTCGACGATGATGCCGATCCGTTCCCCGCGACCGAACGGCACACGTACCCGGAGACCCACATCGGCGGGACCGCCCTCCTCGCTCAGGTAGTCGAAGAGGGTATGCAGCGGCAGGTCGAGGGCAACGCGCAGGACGGGCATTGGCGACAGGGCGTTCGTGACCGGGGACGGCAAGCCCATGATCCTGATCGGGTTTTTTGCCGCCTCGGAAAGCCTGTGGATAACGCTGTGGATTACTGGACCGGCAACCGGCCAAACACCGGAAAATCAATGCTTTGGCGCAGCAACCGGAACCACACGGATACCCACAAATTGTTTATTTTCAATGGGTTGCAAGACCTTTCGCATTGTCAAGCAATTCCCGGGAAATTCTCCGCTTGACAATGCGAGCGCTGTGCACAAATCACGGTGCGACGCGGGTTTCAGCCCTGCGTGCGCAACGTCCTGCTGTGCGAATGCACCGCTTCGACCAGCGCGGTGACGCTGTCCGGCGGCGTGAACTGCGAGATGCCGTGGCCGAGGTTGAAGACGTGCCCGGTATTTCCCGCACCATAGCTGTCGAGCACCTTCTTCGCTTCGGCGGCGACGATTTCCGGCGGTGCGAACAGCACGTTCGGATCGAGGTTGCCCTGCAGCGCCACCTTGTCGCCGACGCGGCGACGGGCTTCGCCGATGTCGATGGTCCAGTCCAGCCCGACGGCATCGCAGCCGATGGCGGCGATTTTCTCCAGCCACAGTCCGCCGTTCTTGGTGAAGACGATGCTTGGAATGCGTTGGCCGTCCTTTTCCTTCTTCAGGCCGGCCACGATGCGCTGCATGTATTGAAGCGAGAATTCCTGGTAGGCGGCGTTCGACAACGAGCCCCCCCAGGTGTCGAAGATCATCACCGCCTGGGCGCCGGAATCGATCTGGGCATTCAGGTAGGCGGTGACTGCATCCGCAGTCACCGACAGGATCTTGTGCAGCAGGTCAGGGCGACCGTACATCATGCCCTTGATATGGCGGAAATCGGAGGAACCCTGCCCTTCGACCATGTAGCAGGCGAGCGTGTACGGGCTGCCCGAGAAGCCGATCAGCGGTACCGAGTTGTCCAGCGCGCGGCGGATTTCCGAAACGGCATCCATCACGTAGCCAAGGTGGTCGTGGGGATCGGGCGCGGTCAGGTCGTTGATTGCCCATTCCTCGCGCAGCGGGCGCTCGAAGCGCGGTCCCTCGCCTTCAGCGAAATAGAGACCGAGACCCATCGCGTCGGGCACGGTCAGGATGTCGGAAAACAGGATCGCGGCATCCAGATCATAGCGGGCCAGCGGCTGCAGCGTGACCTCGCAGGCCATGGTCGGCGACTTGCACAGGTTCAGGAAATTGCCGGCGCGCTTGCGGGTTTCGCAGTATTCCGGCAGGTAGCGCCCGGCCTGGCGCATCAGCCAGAGCGGCGTGTAGTCGGTCGGCTCCTTGAGCAGGGCGCGCAGGAAGGTATCGTTCTTGGGTCGGCTCACGGTCAACTCCGCCGGAAATCGAAAAGCGCCGATTATCCGCCTTTCCCGGTGCGCGGTCACTTGCCGCGCATCAGGAAATTCCGGGGCGACGCACCGGGGACTCTATTTGCGCCAGAACGCCGGCGTCAGCACGACGAGCAGCGTGAAGATCTCCAGGCGGCCAAGCAGCATCGCGAAGATGCACACCCAAGTCTGGAAGTCCCCGAGCACCTCGTAGGTCGTCGACGGGCCGACCAGGCCGAGCCCGGGGCCGGTGTTATTCACGCTGGCGACGACGGCCGTGAAGGCCGTGATGATGTCCAGCCCGGTGAAGGCGAGGATCAGCGTCATCGAGACGATGCTGACCATGTACATGAAGCCGAAGCCGAGAACGGCAAACAGGATGGGCTGGGGGGCGATCTGCCCGCCGACCCGGACGTTATAGACGGCATTCGGATGCATCGCTCGCAGGAGTTCGCGATAGACCTGCTTGTAGAGAAGCAGCGCGCGCATCATCTTGATGCCGCCGCCGGTCGACCCGGCGCTGGTGACGAAACTGGACAGGAACAGCATCCACAACGGGGCAAAGATCGGCCACAGCGCGTAATCGACACTGGCGAAACCGGTCGTCGTCGCGATCGAAACAAGATTGAAGGCGACATGGCGCAGCGCCGTCTCGAATTCGGCGTACATGCCGTCCTTCCAGATGTACATCGCGACGACAAAGATGCTCCCGATGGTGATCGCGAGGAACCACCCGGCCTCCGGATCGTGCAGATAGGGACGCAGCGAGCGGCCGCTGACGGCAAGGAACAAAGTACCGAAGTTCATGCCGGCAACCAGCATGAAGACGATGGCGACCGCTTCGATGGCCGGCGAGTCGAAATAGCCGAAGCTCGCGTCGTGGGTCGAGAAGCCGCCGAGGCCCATTGTCGAAAAGGTATGGCAGACCGCGTCGAACCACTCCATGCCGGCCCACTTGTAGGACAGCACGCAGGCCACCGTGACGCCGATATAGACAAGCCAGAGGCCTTTCGCCGTCTCGGCGATGCGCGGGGTCATCTTGGCATCCTTCATCGGCCCCGGCGTCTCGGCCTTGAACATCTGCCGGCCGCCGATGCCGAGCAGCGGCAGGATCGCGATGGCCAGCACGATCAGGCCCATGCCCCCCAGCCAAACCAGCTGGTGTCGCCACAGGTTGATCGACATCGGCAACTGGTCGATGTTGGGCAGCACCGTCGAGCCGGTTGTCGTCAGCCCGGAAACGGCCTCGAAATAGGCATCGGTATGGCTGATCCCGAGATGGATCATCAGCGGTACCGCTGCGAAGGCCGGCAACACGGTCCACACCAGGACAACCATCAGGAAGCCGTCGCGGATCGTCAGTTCGCGCTTGCAGTTCCGGAAACGGTACCAGAGCAGACCACCGCACAGCATGGTGAGCAGGAACGCTTCGTCGTAGGCCGTCTGCGCCCCATCGTCCATGACCCAGGAAAGAATGAGCGGGGCCAGCATGGTCAGCCCGAAGAGCATGATGATCATGCCCAGCGCCCGGTAAACAGGAGCGAAACGGATCACGGTCGACGCCTCAGAAGAAGTGGAACCCGACCTGGAACAACTTCTCGACCTTCTTCACCAGTTTCTTGCGGGTACAGAAGACGATGACGTGATCATCCGGTTCGATCACCGTGTCGTGGTGGGCAATGACCACCTCGCCATGGCGCGTGATCGACGTCCAGTCATCGGTCTGCCCGACGATCACCGATTTGTCGAAATTGCGCACCAGCGCGGCCACGGTTACCCCGTGCGGCCAGTCGATCTGGTCGATGCGCCTGCCGACCACCTTGGAGGTCTTGGCATCGCCGTGGGCGATCAGCTCGAGCGCCTCGGCGGCGCCGCGGCGCAGGGAATGGACCTCGGCGACGTCACCCTGGCGGACGTGGGCGAGCAGCGTGCCGATCGAAACCTGGGCCGGCGAGATGCCGATGTCGATCGGCCCGCCTTCGATCATCTCGGCGTAGGCACGGCGGTTGATCAGCGCGACGACACGCTTGGCGCCGAGGCGCTTGGCGAGGTTGCCGGACATGATGTTGTCTTCGTCGTCGTTGGTCAGCGCGAGGAAAAGATCCATCTCGGCGATGTTCTCCTGGTCGAGCAACTCCTCGTCAGTGGCATCGCCGAGCAGTACCAGCGTGCGATGAAGCTCGCCGGCAATGGCCTCGGCGCGCTCCTTGCGCCCCTCGATCACCTTGATCTCGTAACGAGTTTCGAGTGCCTTCGCGACGCGCAGGCCGACATTGCCGCCACCGGCGATCATGACCCGCCGGACCGGGTTCACCATGCGCCGCAACTGGCGCAGGACGGCACGGATGTGCTCGGCAGCGGCAAGCAGGAAGACTTCGTCGCCGGCCTGGATGACCGTATCGCCCTCCGGGACGACCGGCTGGTCGCCTCGGAAAATGGCGGCGATGCGCGCATCCATCTCCAGCGGCAGGAGCTCACGCATGGCCTTGATCGGCTTGCCGACGAGCAGGCCCCCTTCGTAGGCGCGTACTGCGACCAGGCAGACCCGGCCGCGCGCGAAGTTGAGCACCTGCAGCGCCTCGGGAAACTCGATCAGGCGCCGGATGTACTCGGTGATGACCTGCTCGGGGCAGAGGGCGAAGTCGACGGCGAAGTTGCCCGGGCCAAGCAGTTCGGCGTCCTCGAGGAAGTCGCGGGAACGCAGGCGGGCAATGCGCTTGGGCACGTTGAACACGGTATGCGCCAGCTTGCAGGCGACGAGGTTGGTCTGGTCGCTATGGGTCACCGCGATGACCATGTCGGCATCATCGACACCGGCATTGCGCAGCACCGAGGGCGTCGCCCCGTTGCCGACCACGGTGCGCAGGTCGAGCCGATCCTGAAGCTGACTCAGCCGCGCGCCGTCGGGATCGACGACGGTGATGTCGTTTTCTTCGGAAACCAGGCCTTCGGCAACGCTGGCGCCGACCTGTCCCGCCCCCAGGATGATGACTTTCACGCGCTCCCCCTCTCCGCCGGACCGGACCGGCCTCTCTGAGCTTCTATTCTTCGTGGCGCTTGCCGAGCTTGACGTCCAGTTG
>ERZ1645185.619-NODE-619-length-14789-cov-5.378037_pt1 | contig 14789 bp, 15 predicted proteins | sample MGYA00575351_ERZ1645185 | MGnify/ENA primary metagenome ERZ1645185 (study PRJEB40838, sample SAMN11284767) | freshwater sediment metagenome | isolation source: river sediment | host: Sediment | place: India: Jana village, Kanpur | collected 2015-12-17 ...
CGCGGCATCGGGGTCGGCGGCGGTGCCGTCGCCCGCCGCCGCCGTGACCGCGCTCCCCGCGCTCGACTCGGCCCGCCTCCTCGCCGACCTCGCGCGCCTCGCCCACGATTCGATGGCGGGCCGCGGCGCGATGACGCCGCAGAACGCCCAGGCCCGCGACTGGCTCGTCGGCGAGTTCCGCCGTCTCGGGCTGGCGCCCGTGAACGGCACGTTCACCCACGCCTTCGTGCGCGCGGCGCGCCGGCCCGGGGCGGACAGCATCCGCGGCACCAACGTGCTCGGCGTCGTGCGCGGTCGCACCGATCCCGCCAGAGTCATCGTGGTGAGCGCGCACTTCGACCATGTGGGCACGCGCAACGGCGAGGTGTACAACGGCGCCGACGACAACGCTTCCGGCACGGCGGCGGTGCTCGCGATGGCGGCGCACTTCGCGTCGCGGCCGCCCGCGCACACGATCCTCTTCGCGCTGTGGGACGCGGAGGAGATGGGGCTGCAGGGTGCGCGCGCGTTCGTCGCGGCGCCGCCCGTGCCGCTCGAGCGCATCGTCGCGAACGTCAACCTCGACATGGTCTCGCGCAACGACAAGGGCGAGCTCTACGCCGCGGGGGCGACGCCGTGGCCGCGGATGCGTCCGGTCCTCGAGTCGCTCGTGCCGGTGGCCGCGGTGACGCTCAAGCTCGGCCACGACAGCGGCGGCGGCCAGGACGACTGGACCAACCAGTCGGACCAGGGCGCGTTCCACGCGGCGGGGATCCCGTTCGTGTACTTCGGCGTCGAGGACCACCCCGACTACCACAAGCCGACCGACGATGTGGCGCGGATCCAGCCGGGGTTCTACTACCGCGCAGCGCGGACGATCGCGGGCTTCGTTGAGCGGCTCGACGCGGCGGTGGCGGGATGGCCGCCGCGGAGCTGAGGAGGGCTCAGCCGGTCGCGCGCTCGGCGAGCAGGGCGCGCACGGCGCGTTCGGCGGCGTCGGCGCGCGCGCGGCCCTCGCCGCGCAGCACGACGACCCGCGCGCCGATCGCCTCGAGCGCGGCGCGGAAGTCGGCGAGGAGCTCCGCCCGCTGGGCCGGGCGGTCGCGCACGCCGTCCGGCGTCCACGGCAGGTCGATGTCGCCGAGCAGGTAGAGATCGGCGCGGCGCGCGCGCGCCTCGGCCTCGATCCAGGCGGGACAGGTGCCGTAGTAGTGCCGTGCGTACACGACCGTGCTCACGAGGTCGGTGTCGCGGAACAGCAGCGGCGGGGCGCCCGCGCGCGCCTCGTCCTCGAGCCGCATCGCGAGGCGCGCGATCGGCTCGACGGTCGCGGCCGAGAGCTGGCCGTCCACCGACTCGGCGTATCGGCGCGCCGCCTCGGGCACCCACGGCGCGTCGAATCGCGCCGCGAGGGTCGCGGCGAGCGTCGTCTTGCCCGTGCACTCCGGGCCGGTCAGGACGACGGTCGTGCCAGCCACGAGCGGCGCCAGTCGAAGTAGCCCTTCGCGGCGAGCACGAGGAAGACGGCGTACAGCCCCGTCGTCACGTACAGCCCCTTGGATGCGAACATCGCGACGTAGGCGACGTCGGCGACGACCCAGACGACCCAGTTCTCGAGGAGCTTGCGCGTCATCATCCACTGCGCGAGCAGGCTGGTGACGGCGAGGGCCGAGTCGAGCCAGGGGAGGGCGGCGTCGGTCGTGCGGGCGAGCAGCAGCCCGAGGCCGAGCGAGCCCAGGAGGCCGAGCGGCACGAGCACCATCGCCTGGGCGCGCGTGGTGCGCGAGACGGGGAGCTCGGTCCGGCCGGTGCCGCCGTACTTCCACTCGTACCAGCCGTAGAGGGAGAGGCCGAAGTAGATCGCCTGGAGCCCCATGTCGGCGTAGAGGCGGGCGCGCCGGAAGACGACGAAGTAGAGCGCGACGTTCACCAGGGCGGTGGGCCAGCTGGCGATGTGCTCTCGGGTACTGAGCCAGACGCTGACGATGCCGAAGGCGGCAGCGACGGTCTCGAGCGGGTTGGCGGCGAGGCCGACGAGGACCCAGGCGAGCGGGGAGGGCATGCGGGAGAGTACACGGGTCGGCCCGGTGGGGACAGGCCCGGTGGACCCCGCCCCCTGCCCAAGACCGGACCCCGGTTATAGCTTTCGGTGTTCCCCTCCACCCGAGCGTATGGCGAAAGAAGAAGCGATCGAACTCGAAGGTACCGTCACCGAGGTGCTCCCCAGCGCGACCTTCCGCGTGCACCTCAGCAACGGGCACGACGTCCTCGCCACGATGGCGGGCAAGATGCGGCGATTCCGCATCCGCGTGCTGCAGGGTGACCGGGTCTCGGTCGAGGTGTCGCCGTACGATCTCAGCCGCGGACGGATCACGTTCCGGCACAAGAACTAGCCGGCCGACGGCCGGCGGTCCGCGGGACGCGGTGAATGACAGCGCGGGGGCGAGCTCGATGAGCTCGCCCCCGCGTCGTCTTTCCGTGCACCGCGTCCTGAGGTCCGACGCGCGCGCCCTCGGGCGCTCAGTGCGCCTCGGCCGCCGCCGCCGGCTTGTCCGGCTTGAGGTAGGTCGCCTTGTGGATGCTGTACGCCGCGACGTTCGCGACGATCGCGAGCACGATGATCGCGGCCGCGAAGCCCCAGCCGAGCTTGTTCGGGTCGTACGGCTCGCTGCTGCTGTTGCTCATCGCTCTGCTCCGTGAGGTCCGAAGGGTTCGGCCCGAATGGTAATGGGGGCGGGGCGCGGGGCGCCACTGGTCGGCCGCGGGGACCGCGGCTTGCTTTCGGGATGCACGACGAATCGACGATGCGGGTGGAGCGGTTCCCGACCCGGCGCACGGGGCGGGTGGCGGTGCGGGGGGCCGAGTCCCCCGCCGCGGTGCGCGCGCTGTGGCTGGTGCTGCACGGCTACGGCCAACTGGCGGCCCCGTTCCTCGAGGGGCTGCGCGCGCTCGACGACGGGACGCGGCTGCTCGTCGCGCCGGAGGCGCTCTCGCGGTTCTACGACGCCCGGTCCCAGCTCGAGCGGCACGTGGACGCGCCGGTCGGCGCCTCGTGGATGACGCGCGAGGACCGGCTGGAAGAGATCGAGGACCAGGCCGGTTGGCTCGACGTCGTGCACGCCGAGTTCGCCGCGCGCGTGCCCGAGGGGACGCCCCTCGTGGTGCTGGGGTTCTCCCAGGGGGCCGCCGCGGCGGCGCGATGGCTCGCGCGCGGCACGGTGCGCGCGGCGCACCTCATCTGCTGGGGGGCCGGCCTGCCGCCGGAGGTGCCTCTCGGACCCGGCTCCGCCCTCGGTCGCACGCGGTGCACGCTGGTGATCGGCGAGCGCGACCGGTTCATCATGGCCGCGCAGGTGGCGGCGGAGCGGGGGCGGCTCGAGGCGGCGGGGTTCGCGTACCGGTTCGAGACCTTCGCCGGCGGGCACCGGCTCGACGACGCGACGCTGCGGCGGCTCGCGGACTGAGGAGGGGTGGAGTGCCGAGCGCGCCCGCGCGCCCGGCCGCGGTCAGCGGTTGCGGAAGCGCTCGAGGTCGCGCCGGTCACGCTTGGTGGGACGGCCCTTCTCGGGCTCCATCGCGGGGGCGGCGGCGGTGAGCTGCCAGTGCAGCTTTTCGCGCGCGGCGCGGGAGGCCTCGGTCTCCTCGTACAGGCGGGCGGCCTCGGCGGCGGTGCCGCGGCGCTCGCCCGTGCCGGTGACCATGACGACGTGCTCGTACGGTCCGATGCGGACGCGCACCTCGTCGCCCGGCCGGACGGTCTTGGCGGGCTTGGCGCGGTCGCCGTTCACCTGCACCTTCCCTCCGTCCACCGCGTCGCCGGCGAGGGAGCGCGTCTTGTAGAAGCGCGCGGCCCAGAGCCACTTGTCGACGCGGACGGGCTCGGTGCTCACGGGGCGGTCGAGCGGGTCATGACGCATCTGGAGAAACTAATGCGGACGGCGAGCGGGACGGGACGGGGCGGACGGGGACGCGCGATCCTCGCGGGGCTCGTGGTCGCGGTGACGGCCTGCGGCGGCGAGGCCCGGCGCGAGGAGGCGCAGCGCGTGGCGCGCACGGAGATCGCGCGCGCGGAGTCGACGGCGACGCAGGTGGCGGCGCTGCCGGCCACGGGGCTGTGGAGCGCGGAGCACGTGCTCGAGCGGCTGGTGCGCGCCGGCGTCGCGCCACGCCCGGCGGAGGGGGCGGGGAAGGGCCCCGCGTGGATGAAGGTCGCGCCCGTGGTCTACGCGGCCGGGGGCGGCGAGGTGTGGGCCTGGATCTACGCCGACAGCACGGCGCGCCGCGCCGTGACGGACGGGCTCGATCCGGCGACGGCGGCGCCGCCCGGCGCGGTGGCGCCGTTCGCCGCGCCGATGGTGTTCGTGCTGCAGAACAACATGGCGGCGGTGATCACCGGCGGCTCGGAAACGAACCAGGAGCGGGTGGCGCTGGCATTGCAAGCGGGTTTGCCGGCGGCCTCGCCGAGATAGCGGGAGGAACCGCGCGGCGGCGCGCACGGTAAATTGTCCCAGCGCGCCGCCCGAGGCGCGACCCAATCCCCAAGGACCCGTCGTGACGCGCTCCCTTCGCCCGTTCGTGCTCGCCGCCCTCGTCGCCGTGGTGCCCGCGGCCACGGCGACGGCGCAGTCCCTGCCCTCGCCCGAGCAGCTCGCCGCCCGGCACGATTCGCTCGTCGGCGGGCGCGCCGCGCTCGAGCGGCGCCAGTCGATCCGGCTCGCGGGCGCGTTCAGCATCCCCGACGCGGGGATCGAGTCGCCGCTCGAGATCCTCAAGCTGCGGCCCAACAAGTACCTCTTCCGCACCTCGCTCGGGATGATGGGCGAGATCCTCAGCGGCTACGACGGCACCAATGCCTGGGCAGTGCAGCCCGGGGCCGGGCCGATCGTGCTCGAGGGCGAGTCGGCGCGGCAGGTGGCGGACCAGGCCGACTTCTTCGGCGACCTGCATGACTACTCGCGGTTCTCGCGCGTGGAGACGGTCGGCGAGGAGGAGTTCGGCGGGCGGAGCGCCTGGCGGGTGCGGATGGTGCGCGCGAGCGGTGACACGCTCTACGAGTTCTTCGACGTCGAGCGAGGCCTCACCCTGGGCAGCGAGACCTCGGTCGACACGCCGACCGGGAAGCTGCGCACGACCTCGCTGCTCGCCGACTACGAGGACTTCGACGGGTTGAAGGTCGCGACGCGGATCGAGCAGCGGAACCCGCAGTTCCGGATGGTCATCCTCGTCACGAAGGTGGAGTTCGACACGCTCGACGAGGCGGCGGTGGCGCCGCCGGAGGCGGTGCTCGAACTCATCAAGAAGAAGCCGTAGGCGGCAGTCACTGATCCACGCAGGTCCACTCACCCACGTCATCCACGGGATCGTCCATGTCCATTCGCTTCCTCCGGCTCGCGCTCGTCCTCGCCCTCGCCGCCCCGGCCGTGCAGGCACAGGCGCAGGCGCACGACCATCACCAGGCCAAGCCGGCGCTCGACGCCGAGCTCACCGAGCACTTCAAGGGCATCACGCTCACCGACGCGCAGGTGAAGCAGGTGATGGAGATCAAGGCCAAGCACCACAAGGCGATGGACGAGATCAAGAAGAACGCGGCGGATGCGAACGCCCCGGCGGTGAAGGCCGAGCTGCAGAAGCACATGGACGCCGAGCACGCCGAGTTCATGGCGCTGCTGACCGCGGAGCAGAAGAAGGTCTTCATGGAGAACATGAAGGCGCATCACAAGGCCGACGGCGAGAAGGCCAAGCCGGCGATGGAGCACGGCGCCGGCCACGGCGACCACGGCAAGGCGCCGGCGCGGAATCCGTAGCCGCGGTGCACCGACGGTGACGGGGAGCGGGCGGTCGCGGATGCGGCCGCCCGTTCTCGTTCCTCCCCCTGGAGCCCGCCGAGCGGGCTGGGGCAGAGGCCTCCGGCAGGCCGGACGCCGGTCGGACCAGAACCGGGCGACTTCGACCGGGTTTGGAACAACCGGAAAGGGGAACGCTTTCATCTCCAAATATCCCGCACATGCCATGACGCCAGAACTCGCCCTCGCCATCACCGAGCAGCTGCTGAGCCGCCTCGGCGCGTCCGAGCTCGCGCCCGACTGGAAGACCACCCTGCGCCGGACCCCGTTGGCGCCGCCGGAACGTCCCGATGCGTCCAGTGCCGCCGACGCCATCGTGGACGCCGGGCGCCGGATGGGGCTCTCGTTCGTCCGCAAGAGCGTGAACGCCGCCGAATGGTCGCGCGCGACGGACGGGGCAGAGGGCCCGCTGGTCCTCGTGGCCGACCACCCCACGCAGGGCGTGCGGGTGGCGCTCGCGGAGCGCCTGCGCGATCGCGACGTCCAGTGGCGGATCGGGGACGCCGCCGGGCTCGGCGTGACCGAGTCAGTGCCCCACGACGAGGCGGTCACGCGGCTCGCCGGGGCGCAGGGCATCGTCGGCGTGCTCTTCCCTGTCATGCGGGTCGCGCCGGCGGACGCACCCGGGGTGGACGAGTCGCATGGCGAGGAACAGACGCCGCTGCAGCGCCTCGGCGCGCTGCTGCTCGCGGAGAAGGGCAACATCGGCCTCGTGTACGCCTACGCGACGCTCGTCGGCCTGTTCAGCCTCACGCTGCCGCTGGGCGTGCAGGCGATTATCGGGCTCGTCTCCGGTGGCCTGTTCCTGCAGCCGGTGGTGCTGCTGATCGCGTTCGTGGTGGCGGGCACGCTCGCCTCGGGCGTGCTGCAGGTGCTGCAGCTCGCGGCGGTGGAGCGGATCCAGCAGCGCGTCTTCGCGCGCGTCGCGCTCGAGTTCTCGATCCGCGTGCCGCGGCTCAACGTGGAGCAGGCGTGGCGCGAGGACCTGTCGGAGCGGATGAACCGCTTCTTCGAGGTCGTGACGATCCAGAAGAGCCTGGGCAAGCTGCTGACGGGCACGACGACGGCGCTGCTGCAGGTGGTGTTCGGCCTGCTGCTGCTGACGTTCTACCACCCGTACTTCACGCTCTTCGGCCTGGCGCTCGCGGTGACGTTCGCGCTCATCGTGCGCTGGACCGGCCCACGCGGGCTGGAGACGAGCCTGATGGAGAGCCACTACAAGTACCGCGCGGTGCACTGGCTCGAGGAGGTGGCGCGCGCCGTGCACACGTTCAAGGGGGCGGGGCGCGCCACGCCGGCGCTCGAGCGGATGGACGCGCACGTGAGCGGATACCTCCGCTACCGGCAGCGGCACTTCCGCGTGCTGGTGATCCAGGCGATGGCGGCGATCGGGTTCAAGACGTTGGTGACGGGGGCGCTGCTGGTGCTCGGCAGCGTGCTCGTGATCGACCGGCAGATCACGCTGGGGCAGTTCGTCGCGGCGGAGCTGGTGATCGTGACGGTGCTCGCGGGCATCGAGAAGCTGGTCGGCTCGCTGGCCGAGGTGTACGACGTGCTCACGTCGGTCTACAAGCTCGGCGGCGTGACGGACCTGCCGCTCGATGGCACGACGGGGCTCGCGCTGGCGGACGCGCCGCACGGGGCGTCGGTGTCGCTTCAGGGGGTGGGGTACCGCTATCCGTCGAGCGACCGCGACGCGCTCAGCGACCTCACGCTCGCGGTGCAGCCTGGCGAACGGCTCGGCGTGACGGGGCCGGACGGCTCGGGCGAGAGCACGCTGCTCGGCGTGATCGCGGCGCTGCTGCCCGGCTACTCCGGGACGGTGCAGGTGGACGGCGTGACGCTGCGCGACCTCGAGCCGGCCGCGCTGCGCGACCGGATCGGGATGGTGCGCGGCACGTCGGAGCTGTTCGAGGGGACGATCGAGGAGAACATCACGCTCGGGCGCCCGGGCGTGGGACCGGCGGAGGCGCTCGCGGCCCTCGTGCGCGTGGGAGCGGCCGAGGCGGTGCAGGCGATGCCGCAGGGACTGCGCACGGTGCTCTCGAACGACGCGCGCGGCCTGCCGTCCACGCTGCGCGTACGGCTGCTCGTGGCGCGCGCCATCGCGGCGCGGCCGCGCCTGCTGCTGCTCGACGACTGCCTCACGAACGTCGAGCCCGCGGCGCAGCGCGAGCTGATCGCCGTGCTCACCGACCGCGCGGCGCCGTGGACGCTGGTCGCGGTGTCGCACACGCGCTCGCTGCTCGCCGCCTGCGACCGCGTGGTGGTGCTCGACCAGGGCCGCCTGCACACGCAGGGCCCCTGGGCCGACGTGGTCGCCGACCCGCTGGTGCAGTCGCTGTTCCCCGCCGCCCGGAGCGCCGCCTGATGGCCGCCGCCAAGGACCTCATCCGCGACGCCGACTCGTCGCTCGACTCGGTGAAGCTGCTGCGCCGGCAGCCGTCGTTCCGCACGCTCGGCCGCTGGGTGCTCACCATCATCGGCCTGCTCTTCGTGATCCTGTTCCTTCCCTGGCAGCAGAACGTGCAGGCCGCGGGCGAGGTGACGGCGCTGCGCCCGGACGAGCGGCCGCAGCAGGCGGTGGCGGCCGTCGGCGGCCGCATCGTCGCCTGGCACGCCGCCGAGGGGACGGTGGTGAAGGCCGGCGACCCGATCGTCTCCCTCGCGGAGGTGAAGGAGTCGTACCTCGACCCGCGGGCGCTGGAGCGCGCGGGGACGCAGCTGTCGAGCAAGCGCGAGGCGGTGACCGGGAAGGCGGCGAAGGCCGACGCGCTGCTGCGGCAGCGCGAGGCGCTCGACAGCGCCTGGCGCTTCGCGCGGCTGAAGGCCGACAATCGCATCGCGCAGCTCGAGGCGTCGTTGCGCGCCGCGACGCTGGAGGACTCGATCGCCGCGGTGCAGGCGGAGCGCGCGCAGACGCTGTTCACCGAGGGGCTGCGGTCGCGCGCCGAGCTCGAGGTGGCGCGCCAGCGCGCCCAGCGCGCGCAGGCGCTCGCGCTCGAGGTGGCAGCGGGCCTCAACTCCGCGCGCGCGGACCGCGCGGGCGTGGACGCCGACTACGCGGAGAAGATCGCGAAGGTGGACGCCGACCGCAGCGCGACGCTCGCGGAGGTGGCCGAGGGCGAGGCGGAGGTGGCGAAGCTCGCGACGAGCCGCGCGAACCTCGCGGAGCGGTCGGGCCTGCTGGTGGTGCGCGCGCCGCGGTCGGGCGTGCTGGTGCGCGCGCTGCGCGCGGGCATCGGCGAGGTGGTGAAGGACGGCGAGGCGATCGCGACGGTCCAGCCGTCGACGCCGTCGCTGGCGGTGGCGCTGAGCGTGACGTCGCGTGACGTGCCGCTGCTCGCGCCCGGCGACCGCGTGCGGCTGGAGTTCGCCGGCTGGCCCGCGGTGCAGTTCAGCGGCTGGCCGAGCGTGGCGGTGGGCACGTTCGGCGGGCGCGTGGCGGTGATCGACCAGTTCGCGCAGCCCGACGGCACGTACCGCGTGCTGGTGGAGTCCGACCCCGCCGACGAGCCGTGGCCGCCGGAGCTGCGGCTGGGCTCCGGGGCGCGCGGCTGGGCGCTGCTGCGCAGCGTGAGCGTGGGCTTCGAGATCTGGCGCCTCGTGAACGGCTTCCCGCCGACCGCGTCGCCCAACGCCGCGCCGTCCAAGGAGGCCTCGTCGAAGGAGGCGAAGCCGTGATCGCCGCGCTGGCGCTCACGGCCGCGCTCGTCGCGGGCGATTCGCTGCCGCTCGGGGAGTTCCTCGCGCGGGTGCGCGACGCGCACCCGCAGGCGCGGCAGGCGGAGGCCGCCCGGCGGCAGGCGCGCGCCGACCTGCGCGCCGCGCGCGGCGGCTTCGACCCCTACGTGCAGGCGACCTGGGACTTCAAGCGCTTCAAGGGGATCGGCTACTACGACGAGCTCGACACGCGGCTCGTCGTGCCGACGCCGTGGGGCGTGGACCTCAAGCTCGGATGGGAGCGCGCCGCGGGCGCGATCATCAACCCCGAGCGCAAGACGCCGGGGGAGGGCCTGCTCTCGGCGGGCGTGAGCCTGCCGATCGGCCCGCGGCTGCTGATGGACGAGCGGCGGACGGCGTTGCGGCAGTCGGAGCTGGCGCTCGAGGGGGCGGAGGCGGACGCCGACGCGGCGCTCGCGCGCCTGCTGCAGGCGGCGGCGCAGGCGTGGGGCAGCTGGTACGAGGCGGAGGCGCGGCTACGCGTGGCGCGCGAGGGCGTGGCGCTCGCGCGATTCCGGCTGGACGCCGTGCGGCAGCGCGTCGCGGCCGGCGACGCCGCGGCGATCGACAGCCTCGAGGCGCGCGCGGAGTGGGAGAAGCGGCTGCTGACCGAGGTCGAGGCGGTGGCGTCGCTGACCGCGGCGCGCCTCACGGTGGAGGCGTACCTGTGGGACGCGCGGGGCGCGCCGGTGCCGCTCGCCGACGGGGCGCGGCCCGTGCTCGCGGAGAGCGACGCGCGCGGGCTCGCGGTGGCCGGCGCCGCGGCGGCGGTGACCGCCTCGCCGGACGCGATCGTGCGGCTCGCGCGCACGCACCCGGCGGCGCAGAAGGCGCGCGCGCAGTGGCTGCAGGCCGAGGCGGCGCGCCGCCTGGCGCTGGTGCAGGTGCTGCCGTCGGCGAGCGCGGAGGTGAGCGCGCTCGCGGCGGGGCGATCGCTGGGCGCGCTCCCGTCGGCGGACGAGTTCGACGAGAACGACAAGGCCTCGGCGAGCGTGAAGGTGCCGCTGTTCGCGCGGCGCGAGCTGGGGCGGCTGCGCGCCGCGGAGGAGCGCGCGCGCCAGCTGGCCGCGGAGCGCGACCGCGTGGAGCGCGACGTGACGGTCGTGGTGGAGCGCGCCGCCGTCGAGCTGCGCGCGGTGGAGGCGCAGCGCGATGGTCAGGCGCGGGTGCTCGCCGCGACCGAGGCGCTGCTCGCGGCGGAGCAGCGGCGGTTCGAGATCGGGGAGAGCTCGCTGCTCATCGTGAACCTGCGCGAGCGCGCCGTGCTCGACGAGCGGCTGCGGAGCGCGCAGCTCGAGGGCCGGCGGGCGGCCGCGACCGGCGCGCTCGCGGCGGCGCTCGGAACCCCGCAACTTCTGCTGGGTGAAACCGTTGCGGCACCGCGCCGGTAGGGCGCGGACCCCACCTCAACCCCTCGCGCCTCCCATGCGTCCGATCCGTCCCGCCGCGCTCGCGGCCGCCCTCCTGTTCGCCGCCCAGACTGCCGACGCGCAGAACGTCGCCTTCCCGATCGGCCTGCAGGTCGGCATCCCGCAGGGGGCGTTCGCCGAGAACGTGGACATCGCCGGCGGCTTCGGCGGCGGCCTGCTCGTGCGCATCGCCGGGCCGCTCGCCTTCCGCGGCGACCTGGGCGTGATGATCTACGGCTCCGAGACGCGGCGCGTCCCGCTGGGGGGCGGCGCGCTCGGGCTGATCAACGTCGACGTCACCACGACCAACACCATCTTCGGCGGCGGCATCGGCGCGCAGCTCGGGATGCCGGGCGAGCGGCTCACCCCGTACCTCGGCGGCATGATCGGCTTCTCGTCGTTCACGACGACGAGCTCGGTGGAGGGCTCGAACAGCGACAACCAGCCGTTCGCGAGCTCGACCAACTCGAGCGACGGCGTGTTCGCCAAGACCGCGCTCGCGGGGCTCTACATCCCGGTGGGGAAGACGGGGAACGTGAAGTTCGACCTCGGCGTCCGCTACACGTGGAACGGCGAGAAGGTGCGCTACCTGACGGAGGGGGACATCGTCGAGGATGGCGCGGGCAACGTGATCATCACGCCGCGCGAGACGCGGGCGGACCTGATGACGGTGATGATCGGGGTGACGATCGGGGGCGGGAAGAAGCCGTAGGCGGCGGGCGGTCGGCAGCCGACCGCCGATTCACCAGTCGTCCCTCGTGCGCTTCCGCTTGGTCTCGGAGCGGCGCTTCTTCTCGGAGAGGCGCCGCTCCTTGCTTGCCTTGGTGGGCTTGGTGGCGCGGCGGGCCTTGGGGACGACCAGCGCCTGGCGGACCATCGCGGCGAGGCGCTGGAAGGCGAGGGTGCGGTTCTGCGACTGGCTGCGCGTGTCCGCGGCGACGACGCGCAGGGTGCCCGAGGAATCGAGACGCGAGGCGAGGCGCTCGAGGAGCCGGTCGCGCTGCTCCGGCGCGAGCGCGGTGGAGGTGGCGACGCGCCAGGTGACCTCGACGCGCGTGGACGAGGTGTTGACGTGCTGGCCCCCCGGCCCCCCGGCGCGCGTGGCGCGCACCTCGAGTTCGGCGGCGGGGATGGCCACGCGCGCGTTCACCGCGAGGCGGCCGTCGTCGGTCCAGAGTTGCGGGTCAGCCATGGCTGGTCGGGAAGGTGTTGCAAATCGCCACGCCGGTCGTCTCTTGGAAGCCGTTGCGGAATGCAACACTGGAGACCGCCGTTGGCGCTGCAGCTCTCGGGGAACGACGAACGATACCACGCCGTGCTCGATCCGCGCCGCCTGCTGCGCTGGATCTACGTCGCGCGCGTCCTGATCGCCACCGCGAGCTTCGCGGCGACGCTCATCCTCAACCTGTTCACCGACCCGGTGAGCACGTTCGTGGCGACGGCGTTCTTCGTGTCGTCGATGGCGCTGTCGGGGATCTCGTTCGTGCGCACCGAGGTCAACCGTCGGACGCCGGGCGAGGGGTTCCTCTACGCGCAGTTCGCGCACGACCTCGCGCTCATCACGTCGATCGTGCACCTGAGCGGCGGCGCGACGTCGAACTTCGCGGCGCTCTACATCCTCGTGATGGCGGCGGCGGCGCTGCTGCTGCCGATCGGCAGCTCGCTGCTGCTCGCGCTGCTCGGGTCGGCGCTCTACGTGGGCGACTCGTTCCTCGTGAGCGGCGGCGACCTGTCGCCGTACCTCGTGCTGCAGCTCGCCGTGTTCACGTTCGTCGCGGTGGGGACGGGGTACATCGCCGCCCGGCTGCAGGAGGCGGGCGAGGGGCGCGAGCGGCTGCAGGCGGAGCTGGCGCGGATGCAGCTCCGGGCCGCGGACATCCTCGCGAACATCCGCGCGGGCATCCTCACCGTCGACGAGGCGGGGCGGCTGCTCTACGCGAACCCCGCCGCGTCGTCACTGCTGGGCGTCCCGCTCGCGAGCGCCGTCGGGGCGCCGGTGCTCGAGCGCCTGCGCGCCGCGAGCCCGTCCTTGGTCGACGCGCTGACGTCGCACATCGCGGGCGGGCTGGTGAGCGCGCGGCAGGAGGGGATCCTGCTGCGCGGCGGCGCGCCGGTGCCGATCGGGATCACGACGACCTCGGTGAGCGGCGACCTGCGGCAGGAGGCGCGCGCGACGACGGCGATCTTCTCCGACATCACCGACCAGAAGCGCCTCGACGCGATGAACCTGCGCGCGCAGCGGCTGGAGGCGGTGGCCGAGCTGAGCGCCTCGCTCGCGCACGAGATCAAGAACCCGCTCGCGAGCATCCGCAGCGCGGTGGAGCAGATGGGGCGGCGCCCCTCGGCGACGGCGGACGAGCGCACGCTCTCGTCGCTCATCGTGCGCGAGTCGGACCGGCTGTCGCGGCTGCTCACCGAGTTCCTCGACTTCGCGCGCGTGCAGGTGGTGCGGCGCGAGCCGCTCGACCTGCGGCAGCTGGTGCAGGGGGCGGCGACGCTCGCGGGGACGCATCCCGACCGCGCCGACGACGCGCGGCTGGCTCTCGCGCTGCCGGACGCGCCCGCGCTGGTGGACGGCGACGAGGACCTCCTGCATCGCGCCTTCTTCAACCTGATCCTCAACGCCTTCCAGGCTTCGCCCGACGGAGGCGAGGTGCAGGTGCGCCTGCGCACCCTCGCCCCGGCCGAGCAGCCCACCGGGCTGCCGTTCCGCGGGCCGGTGCACAGCGTGGAGGTGCGCGACGCGGGCGGCGGCATCCCGCCCGAGATCGCCGACCGGCTCTTCGAGCCGTTCGCCACCACCAAGCCCGGCGGCAGCGGGCTCGGCCTCGCGATGGTGCACCGCGCGATCGCCGCGCACCACGGGCTCATCCTCGTGGACAGCGGCGCCGCCGGCACCTGCTTCACCGTCCTGCTTCCCCTCGACCTCCCAGCCGGAGCCGCCCCGTGACGGACCGCGCCCCGCTCCCCTCCGTGCTCGTCGTGGACGACGAGTCCGGCATCCTGCAGACCCTCGAGATCCTGCTGCGCGCGGAGGGCTTCGCCCCGCACGTGGCGCAGGGCGGCAAGGCCGCGCTCGAGATGATCCCGCGGCTCTCGCCCGACATCGTCCTCAGCGACGTGCGGATGCCGCAGGTCACCGGCGTGGAGGTGCTCGCCGCGGCCCGCGCGCACGACCCCGACGTGCCGGTGATCCTGATGACGGCGCAGGCGACGCTGCAGACCGCGATGCAGGCGGTGAACGCCGGCGCCTTCTACTACATCCAGAAGCCGTTCCGCAACGACGAGCTGCTGGCGATCCTGCGGCGCGCGGCGGAGCACCGGCAGCTGCGCGTGGAGAACACCACGCTCAAGAAGGAGATCCGCAAGCGCGAGCGGCGCGGGGCGGGGGCGCCGATCGGCAACAACCGCGCCTGGCTGGAGGTGCTGCGCCTCGCCGAGGCGGTGGCGCCGACGGAGAGCACGGTGCTGATCACGGGCGAGTCGGGCACCGGCAAGGAGGTCGTGGCGCGCTACATCCACGACCTCTCGGGGCGCGCCGACGCGGCCTTCCAGACGATCAACTGCGGCGCGCTCCCCGAGGGGCTGCTGGAGAGCGAGCTGTTCGGCCACGTGAAGGGCTCGTTCACCGGCGCGGTGAAGGACAAGCAGGGCCTCTTCACCGCCGCGGCGGGCGGCACGTTCTTCCTCGACGAGATCGGCGAGACGACGCCCGCGACGCAGGTGAAGCTGCTGCGCGTGCTGCAGCACCGCGAGGTGATCCCGGTGGGCGCCACCGAGGCGGTGCCGATCGACACGCGGCTGATCGCGGCGACCAACCGCGACCTCGAGGAGG
>ERZ1645185.620-NODE-620-length-14770-cov-7.005505_pt1 | contig 14770 bp, 10 predicted proteins | sample MGYA00575351_ERZ1645185 | MGnify/ENA primary metagenome ERZ1645185 (study PRJEB40838, sample SAMN11284767) | freshwater sediment metagenome | isolation source: river sediment | host: Sediment | place: India: Jana village, Kanpur | collected 2015-12-17 ...
CGCACCACGAAGATGTCCGCCGCCATCGCGCTCAGGTTGGCAATCGTGTCCAGCAGCGACTCGCCCTTGGACGCCGAGGAGCGCGCGATGTCGAGATTGATCACGTCCGCGCTCAGGCGGGTGGCGGCAATCTCGAAGGTGGTGCGGGTGCGCGTGCTGTTTTCGAAGAACAGGTTGAACACGCTTTTCCCGCGCAGCAAGGGGACTTTCTTCACTTCGCGGTCGCTGACGCTCACGAAGTTCGCGGCCATGTCCAGGATGTGGGTCAGGATGTCGCGCGACAGACCCTCGGTGGACAGCAAGTGGATCAGTTCCCCGTGGCGATTGAGCTGGGGATTTCGCCTATGCAACATGGTCAGCGCCCTTCCACATGAAAGCTGAAACCGCCAGCAGCGTCGCGCGCCAGCTCGAGCGACTGGGTCGGCGCCAGCGTGATGCGCGAGACTGCGAAATCCGGCTGTATCGGCAGTTCGCGACCACCGCGGTCCACCAGCACCACCAGCTTGACGCCGGCCGGGCGTCCGTAGTCGAACAGTTCGTTGATCACCGCGCGGATGGTGCGCCCGGTGTACAACACGTCATCGAGCAGGATGATCTCGGCACCGTTGACCTCGAACGGCAGGTAGGTCTGTCCCTTGCTGGCCAGCCCGCGCCGGGCGAAGTCGTCGCGATGCATCGCCGACGAGATGGTGCCGGCCTCGCCGGGCAAGCCCAGGTCGGCCTGCAATTGCTGTGCCAGCCAGGCGCCACCGGAGGTGATGCCCACCAGGCGGGTCTGCGGCGTGCACAAGGCCTGCACGCCCCGGCGCAGCTCGGCGTACAGCGCCTGCGCGTCCAGCACCAGGCCCATTCCTGGCGTGGGGTCGGGATCACCTGCCGGGCGCGGAGAGTCGATCGGGGTGTTCATCGGAGATTCCTCAGAAACTGCTCAAGAATGATGCAGGCTGCGGCCGCGTCGGCGTCTTGCGCGCCGGCCTGCAACGCTTCGGTGGTGCTGTAGCGCTCGTCCACCTCGAACACCGGCAGGCCGAAGCGACCCTGGAGCTGGCGCGAAAAGCGCTGAGCGCGCCGGGTGTTGTCGTGGGCGGCACCGTCCGGGTGAAAGGGGATGCCGACGACCAAGGCATCGGGCGCCCACTCGGTGATCCGACGGGCAATCTGCACGAAGCGGGCATCCCCTTCGGCCTGGATGGTGCCCTGGGGCGTGGCGCTGCGCAGCAGCCGGTTGCCGGTGGCGACGCCGGTGCGCTTGAGACCGAAGTCCAGCGCAAGAAAGGTCTGGAGGTGATCGGGAACCGCAGTCGCTGCAGGGGCCATCATGCGGCGACCCTCCGGGTGGCAGGTCGTCTGGCGCCGCCGTTCATCCGTGCCCCACGTCCGGCGACAGCATCCAGGCCTGCAGGCCCAGCAGACCAAGCGCCTTTTCATAGCGCTGCTCGACCGGCGTTTCGAAGATCAGCGATGGATCGGCGGCCACGGTCAGCCAGGCGTTCTCACCGATTTCGGACTCCAGCTGCCCTTCCGCCCAGGCCGAGTAGCCGAGTGACACCAGAACCCGCCGGGGGCCGGCCCCGGTGGACAGCGCCTCAAGCACGTCCTTGGAGGTGGTCATTTCCAAGCCCCCGGGGATGACCATCGTCGAGGCGTATGGCGCCTCCACCGGACCATCCTGGGCCGACGCCAGCGGCTCGTGCAGCACAAATCCGCGTTCGGTCTGCACCGGTCCGCCCTGGAAGACAACCGCTTCGGACAGGTCCGCGCGCCGCAGCGGCAGGTCGACCTTCTCGAACAGGCGTTTGAGGTTGATGTCCGAGGGCTTGTTGATGATCAGCCCCAGCGCGCCGTTCGGGCTGTGCTCGCACAGATAGACCACGCTGCGGCTGAAAGACTCGTCCTGCAATCCGGGCATCGCGATCAGAAAATGATGCGTCAGATTGATCGGAGGAGAATCGGCCGGCATGGGGGAATTTTACCGGTGAACCGGCACAAACCATTCCAGAAGGGACTGATGTGGTTCCGCCGCGATCTGCGAGTTCAGGACAACGCGGCGCTGTTTCACGCGCTGAAGAACTGCGGGCAGGTCCATGCCGTTTTCGTGTTTGACCGGGACATTCTGGACCCGCTGCCGCGCGTCGATCGACGGGTGGAGTTCATCCGCGAGTCGCTGGTGGATCTGGATCAGGCCCTGCGCGCACTGGCCGGACAGGAACTTGCGGGCCTGATCGTTCTGCACGGCGTGGCACGCCAGGCGCTTGTCCAGCTGGCGCGCAGCCTGGGGGTTCAGTCGGTGTTCGCCAACCACGACTACGAACCGCAGGCCATCGAACGCGACGCCATCGTGCGCGGCGCCCTGGCCAACGAAGGCATTGCGTTTCACACATACAAGGACCAGGTCATCTTTGAGCGGGAAGAACTGCTGACCGCCAGCGGCAGGCCCTACGGCGTCTTCACACCCTATCGAAACGCCTGGCTCCGAAAAGTCGACGGGTTCTATCTGAAGGCCTACCCGGTCGAGTCCTACGGGTCGGCGCTGGCCGTGCGTCCGACCGGGCTGCGCAGCGCGGTTCCCCCGCTGGAAGAACTGGGCTTCGAAAGAACCAATCTTTCCGCGCTGCGGATTCCGACCGGCTCCGGCGGCGCGGATCAGCTGTTTTCGGAGTTCCTCGGACGAATCGACCGTTACCATGAGACGCGCGACTTCCCCGGCATCAAGGGGCCAAGCTACCTGGGTGTTCATCTGCGGTTCGGAACGATCTCAATCCGACGGCTTGCGGCGGAGGCCCGTCGGCTGGCCGACGAGGGCAACGCGGGTGCTCAGGTTTGGCTGAGCGAGCTGATCTGGCGTGAGTTCTACGCCCAGATCCTGGCGAATTATCCGCACACCGTCACCCGCAGCTTCAAGCCGGAATACGACAAGATCCATTGGGAGCATGGCAGGCACGCGGACATGCTTTTCGCTGCGTGGTGTGAGGGACGGACCGGTTATCCCATTGTCGACGCGGCGATGGCGCAGCTCAACCAGACCGGCTACATGCACAACCGCTTGCGCATGGTTGCCGCGAGTTTTCTGGTCAAGGACCTCGGAATCGACTGGCGCTGGGGCGAACGCTACTTTGCACTGCACCTGAACGACTTCGACCTGGCTTCCAACAATGGGGGCTGGCAATGGTCGAGTTCGTCCGGCTGCGACGCCCAACCGTACTTCCGAATCTTCAACCCAGTGAGCCAGGGCGAAAAATACGATCCTGAGGGGCGCTTCGTCCGCCGCTACCTTCCCGTGCTTGCGGCCTTGCCGAACGAGGCTTTGCACGCACCCTGGGAAACGCCCGCACCGGTGTTGCGCGCGGCGGGCGTGGAACTCGGAACGAATTACCCGAATCCGCTGGTCTCCCACGCCCAGGCCCGGGAAAGAACGTTGCTCCGCTACGCTGTGGTCCGCAAATCGGACGCCGCGTCGGCAGGATCAGGCAAGGCCTGAACCTGCACGTGCCCATTGTTCAGGCCGTTTCCGGTTGCTCGCAATAGCGCCGCACCAGACCCAGAAGTTCCTCTTCGGAGTAGGGCTTGCCCAAGTAATGGTTGACGCCCAAGGCGGTCGCATGTTCGCGGTGCTTTTCGGCGATCCGTGACGTGATCATCACGATGGGCAGATCCTTCAGGCGTTCATCCCCTCGGATGTTGCGCGCAAGGTCGAAGCCGTCCATGCGCGGCATCTCGATGTCGGAAAGCACAATCGCCGGACGCTCATCCTGCAGGCGCTCGAGCGCCTGCAATCCGTCGGCAGCGAGAGCGACGCGATAGCCTTCGCGCTGGAGCAGTCGCTGCGTGACGCGGCGCACGGTGATCGAATCATCGACCACCAGGACCAAGGGAATCTGGGGCGCCGGCGCGCTTGGTGCCAGTTCCGGGACGCCGGATTCAGCTTGTGCCGCCTCCGCGCCTTCTGCGCGTGACATGGCGAACTGCCTGGCCTGTTCGCCATACACGGCCGCCAAGGCCACCGGGTTGTAGATCAGGATGACCGCGCCCGAGGCCAGCACCGTGAGGCCTGCCAGACCCGGCAATCTGGAAAGCTGCGGCCCGAGGTTCTTGACCACCGCTTCCTGGTTGCCCAGGATTTCGTCCACGTGAACCGCGACGCGCTGGGCGGCGCTTCGGAAGATCACGATCGGCGACGTCCTGGCGGCGAGTTCATTGCTTTCGGCGCTGGACTGCAGCAAGGCACCCGACCAGAAGAAGGGAACGGACTCCCCACCGAATTCGATGAAACCATCGCGATAGGCCTGCTGAAGCTCGCGTGCCGAGACACGCCGCACCAGTTCGACGAGGTTGGCAGGAACCCCCAGCGAGACAGACCCGGAGCGCATCACGACGACCTGCGTCACCGCCGTGGTCAGCGGCAACACCAGCTTGAAACTCGTGCCCTGGCCCTGCTGCGTCGATGTTTCGATGCGTCCGCCAAGCGACTGGACCTCGGTGCGAACCACGTCCATGCCAATGCCGCGACCGGCAAGTTCGGTGATTTCGCTCGCCGTGGTGAATCCGGGCATGAAGATGAGGCCCGCGATGTCGGCATCCGACAACGACTGATCGGGAGCGACCAAGCCATGGTCCACGGCCTTGGCCAGAATCCTCTGCAGGTCGAGCCCCGCGCCGTCGTCGGTGAAGGTGACCGACACGTCGTTGCCGGACTGCTCAAGATCGATGGCGATCGAACCGACCAGATCTTTGCCTGCGTCCGCCCGGACAGAGGCCTCTTCGATGCCATGGACGACACAATTGCGCAACAGGTGCTCGAAGGCGCCGGTCATGCGGTCGAGCACGCCCCGGTCCATTTCGATGGAGCCGCCGTTGATGTCCAGCTTGACCTGTTTGGCGGTGTCCTTGGACGCCTGCCGAACCACGCGGTACAGGCGCTCGGAAATGCCCTCGAACTCCATCATGCGGGTGCGCAAGAGATCTTGCTGCAATGAGCGAGTCTGCCGCGCCTGTGCCACGAGATCGTCTTCTGTCGACTCGACCGTTCGCTGCAGGCTTCGCTGGACCGTGGCGACGTCGTTGACCGACTCCGCCATCATGCGCGTCAATTCCTGCACGCGCGTGAACCGGTCGAACTCCAGAGGGTCGAAATTCTGCTGCAGGTCCTTTGCCTGCGCCATGCGCGACTGCATCTGGCTTTCCGCCTGGAGTTCGATGTCACGCAGCTGGTTGCGCAGGCGATCCAGGTTGCCCGTCAGATCCTGAAGGGAATCGCGCAACTGGCTCATTTCGGCTTCCAGCCGGGACCGGGTGATCATGATTTCACCCGCCTGATTGACCATCCGGTCAAGCAGCTGCGCCCGCACGCGAACCGCCTGATTGGCCGCTGCGCGCACCGGCGCGACGAGGATCGGCGACGGCTGTGCTACGAACCCCCTCTCGACAGGCACCGGCTCGGCCACCGGGTTCACGGGTACTTCCTCGACCTGGCTGCCAGCCACCGGCACCGGTTCAAGCAGTTCTGGCATCAGGGTCTGCAGATTGATCCTGCGCAGCGCCTCGAATTTTCCTTCTATCGCATCGAGCCGTGCCAGCAGTGGCACGATATCTTCGCCATGGATGTCAGCGGACCCGATCGCTTCGATCTCGGATTCCATCCTGTGGGCCATTTCACCCAGTTGCAGCGCGCCGGCCAGCCGCGCGCTTCCCTTGAGCGTATGCAGTGTGCGCAGCACTTCACCGCGTGCGCTGACGTTGTCTGGCCTCGCGTTCCACTGTCTCAACGCGCCGCCCAGCCTCGGCAGAAGTTCGCCGGCCTCTTCTTCGAAGATCGGGAAAAGATCGGGATCGAGCACATCGACCAGGTCGATATCGTCCGTATCGCTGGCCTGACCTTCGAACGCGCGTTGTTCAAAGACCTCGGCCACACTTGGGGGTTCAGTCAACGCGCTCGCCCCGCGCATCAAGAACGCCCCCCGTTCAACGACGGAAGACACCCCAGTCGTCGGCACAGGCATCACGACGTCCGGACCGCCAAGAGCGGCTGGTGCATCTTCAAACGCTTCGATGGTCTGCGGGCCTTCCATCGCAAGCTCTGCCACCGCCGCTTCTTCCACGTGCGGTTCTGGCTGCGCGGTCTGCACTGCAATGACTTCTTCCGGCTCGGCTTGCTCCGCTATGGCTTCGATCTGCGGCAAGGGCGGGAGATCGTCCTCGGTCGCCGAGGCCTCTGCGATTCCCTTTTCGGCATCTGCGATCAGCGCGGCTTCAACAGGGGTCGACGCGTCGAGCGACAGCACGTATTCCGGTGTGGCGGCGGGAACCAGTTCGGCCAACTGAAGCGCCTTCAGCGCGGCCAGAATCGTCGGATTCGATTCCTTCAGGAAACCGGCGGCGAACTGGTGCAACAGACGGCGAATATCGTCCGCAGCATCCCTCAGCACCCGACCTTGGTCGGGGGTCCCCGACGCCTGTCCCGCCAGATGCTGCAGGGCATGCTCCAGCGCCCGCGCCATCTCAGACACTGCCGTGAAGCCGACGGTGGCGGAGCTTCCCGCCAAGGAGTGCGCGAGGGCTTCCGCGTCCGCGGGCAGGGGGCGATCGACTTCGAGCGACCACTCCGTCAACTGGACCGACAGGCGGCGAGACCACTCGTCCGCTTCGTTCAGGTATACGTTGTACAGCGGGATGTCGATGCGCAACGAGCCGATGACTTTGACCTGTTCCTCCTGGGTCGCTCCATCGCCTTCCAGCGACGGGCCAGAATCAGCGTGCTGACTCCCGAAGATCTGGGTTGCGTCCGTTTGAGTTTCGGGAGTCACGCCGGCCCCCGCATGGTCCACGGCTTCCTGGCCAGCCATATCGATTGCGGTGAATCCCGCGTCCACCGATCCTTCCAGGCGGGTCAAATCCAGTTCAATCGTTTCGATGTCATCGAATGGCGGCCGCTCTTCTGCCTGGGTCTGCACCGGCGGTAAAGCCTCGGACACCATGACCGCTTCGGGCACGTCCGGGGTCAGATCGACGAAATCGGTCACGGGAATCACTTCCTGCGCAGACCTTTCTGCCGCCGCCTCCGAAGCCATGTCGTCGGACGCGAAGGTCAACACGGTTTCGGCGGCAGCCGCGGCCGGCGACTCGTCGAGAATCTCTGCCATGCCCGCCGGCTCTTCACCATCCGTCGCGCCGATCGCCAATGGCTGCCTGATGTTGTCTTTTCGAAGAGAGTCGGCCGCCTTGCGGAAATCTGCTGCACTCCAACGGGCGGCCTGGCCCCGGGATATGTCCTGCACCCAGGTCTGAAACGCGGCCAAGGCTTCGCGCGAGAGCGCGCACAGATCGGGACTGGCGGGTTTCTGCTCGGACAGCCAGGCATTGAGCAATTGCTCAAGCGACCATGCCGCTTCGCCGAACTCCGTCAACCCGACCATCCGGGAACTGCCTTTGAGGGTATGGAATGCGCGCCGCAGGGTGGTCTGATGGGTCAGGTCATGGGGATCGACTGCCAGCGCATCCAACGCGCCCAAGCCGTTGGCGATGACTTCATTCGCCTCCTCAAGGAAGATTTCCTGCAAATCATCTTCTTCGATCTCGGCCACCTCCACCGGCGAGGCGTCGCCGCTGGGCGGCTGGTCGTATGTCCCAACGGCTGGGGCAGGGTCCGGCATCTCCAGCGCACCCTCGACCGTTCGGGCCTCCTGGCGGGATAGCTTACGCACTTCGTCCGGAATCGCAGAAGGCAACGCGAGATCCATGGCCCAATCACCATCGCCGATCGTCGTGGAGCCGCCAGTCGGGTCATTCTTCCCGTGCAGCGCTGACGCCGCGGCTGGCTCGACGACCGGCTCCACACGCTCGCCGTCGGCGGGAAGCACGATGTTGCCAGCGGTGGAGGCACGCCCCATGACCGGCTTCAGTTCGCCGAGTGCCTCGTCAAAGGCAAACAGCTTTCGTGCCAGGGCAGGCTGGTAATTGAGCATGTCGATCAACAAGCCAAGCGCACCCAGGTTGTTGCCAAGGCGATCGAAGGTTCCGGCCAACGGCGCAAGTTCAACGTCGACCTTGGTCACCATCATCTCCTCGACCGCGTCACGCATGCTGACGACCGCCAGGGAAGCCTGATCCAGACCAAGCACCGACAGGACGCCCCGCATTTGCGCCAGCAGGCCAGGAACCGGTGTCAGGACTGAAGCGTCTTCGGGATTGCGGAAGAACTGGTCCAGCGCCTTTTCTGCTTCCGCCAACGTCACTCGAAGCTCGCCGACGACGGTTCCCATGGTCTGGCGGTCGCTGACACGCCGGTACAAATCCTCCATCCAGGGCTCCAGCGGCTCGGCACCACCACCGGAGCTGACCTGTTCCAGGCGAGCCGCAAGCCTGTCCGTACGTTCGGCCAGTTCGCCCTCGTCCTGGTTGCGATCGGTCAGCGCGGCCTCCAGGTACAGCACCGCTGTCGCGACCTCCAGCGCAAGTTCCGCGCCCGGAAGATTGCCCGACCGCTGAGCCACTGCGCCAGCGTTTCTCAGCCCCTCTGCCAGCCGCTGACTGCGCGGGTGCAGCTTGACAATCGAGTCCGAAACCAGTCCGAACTGATCCCCGATATTCTTGAGCCGAGCGGCGTCCCCTCCTGCGAGCGCCGACCATGATTCCTTGACTGTTTCAATGCGCTTACGCGCCTGGGCCACGGCGGATGGATCAAATCGACCGTAGCGCCGGACTTCATAATCGACCGCTGAGAACCGGCCAAGGTCGTATGCCTTGCGAACCGCGTTCAGACAGGGGGATTCGTGGTCGAACGCCGGCCTGGCCTGAGCGCAGAAGAAGAGAAGCTCCTTGCCCAACCGATCCGAGACATGCTTTTCGCCACGCTGGCTGGCCACGAATTGCATCAATACCTGTGATGCGGCCCGTTTGACGTAAAGGTCCACGGGCAACGAACCGTTCGCGACCGACTCGAATACACCGGAACAAAGCAACCAGAACACGCCGTCGGTGCCATGACCACTGATCTTGGCCATGCCCAGACTCAGGTCGCGCAATTCGGCGCCTGCCGCTGCATCACCTTTTTGCATGAGGCGCAGAACGGCTTGATCCAGGTGTCCACGCGCGGAGCCGTCTGCGGCCAGGGACGGTGTGGAATCAAGGTCCAGATCGGGGCGGATCCAGCGCCATTCGACCGGCCACAGATCAGCCGGATGGATCCGATCCGCGCCAGCCAGAACCTGGGCATCCCGGTAGTGGGGAAAAAGGCCTACCGCGGATTCCTTCGCGCCGCCCATCACGACGTCCAGGTATTCAAGCAAGGCGAAACTGGCTCTTTCAAGCAATGCGGCTGATGACTCGGTGCAGCGCTCCGGGCGCTGAACAAACTGCTGCACGGCCACCTCCATGGCGCGCAACATGTGCGCGGGAGCGACCATTCCGACCATCTCCAGAGCCCCAACCGCCTGATGCATGTTCTGGCGAGCCATACGCAACTGGCTGGCATCAACCGACGCCAGGTCCGTCCCGCGGGCGGCCTCCGCGTCGCGTACGTAGCGCTTCAGGGACTTGTTGGCAACATCCAGCGACTTCCGGAGCTCATCCAGAACCCAGGCCAATGGCCCCAGATCCGTCACACCGGCGATCGAACCGGCCCCACCGACAGCGTCTTCAATGTGCATGACTTGGCGAACTCCGCAAATGTAGGGCGACGCTGGTCGCGGGAGAAGAATCAGGCAATCTTGAACCGGGCGACCGATTCCCGAAGTTCTTCGGCCATTCGAGACAGTTCCCGCACCTGATTGGCTGTTGAACGGGTACCTTCACCCGTCTGCTCGGTCACCGCAAAAATGTGCTGGATGTTGCCCGCCACCTCGTTGGCCGAAACCGCCTCGCGCGACGCAGAGTCGGAAATCTGGGAGATCAGCTCGGCGAGTTGACGCGAGACCCGGTCAATTTCTGTCAGCGCCGTACCGGCGTTGTCGGACAGGCGAGCCCCTTCGACCACACCCTGGGTAGAGCGCTCCATGGCCGCCACAGCATCCTGGGTGTCGGTCTGAATCGCCTTCACCAGCGCCGAGATCTGTCGCGTCGCATCGGCCGAACGTTCGGCCAGTCGTTGCACTTCCTCGGCAACCACCGAGAAGCCTCTCCCGGCTTCACCGGCTGACGCCGCCTGGATCGCAGCGTTCAGGGCCAGCACGTTCGTCTGCTCGGTAATGTCGGAAATCAGCTCCGTGATTTCACCGATCTCCTGGGACGACTCGCCCAGGCGCTTGATCCGCTTGGAGGTTTCCTGAATCTGGTCGCGGATCGAGTTCATACCGCCGATCGCGTTCTGCACCGCGGCCAGGCCCGACTCGGCCGCCTTCAGCGAGGTTCGGGCAACCGAAGCGGATTCCTGGGCCTGTGACGACACCACGTTGATTCGGGTCGCCATGTCAAGAACCGATTGACCCGTTTCGCGAATCTCACGCAGTTGCTCGGTGGATGCTGCCAGCAGTTCCGTCGACGTGTTTTCCACCTGCGACGTCGTCTGGGCAACCCGGGCGACCGTGTTCTGCACGTTACCGACCAGCAGGCGCAGTTCCTCCACGGTGTAGTTCACCGAGTCCGCGATGGCGCCGGTGATGTCTTCGGTCACCGTGGCTTCCTGTGTCAGGTCGCCTTCGGCAACGGTCTGGAGTTCGTTCATCAACCGCAGAATGGCTGCCTGGTTGGCGTCGTTGACGCGCTTGGCTTCCTGTTCCTGACGCTCCGCATCCAGCCGTTCGGCTTCGGCAATGCGCTGCCGCTGGCGACTGTCCAGAAGCTGAACGTAGGCCAAGCCGCCCGCAAACGCCAGCGCAGCCAGGGCGGCCAGGATCAACATCAACAGCGAACCGGCACTGAGTCCGGTGCGTTCAGAGAGTTTCGCCTGCAGATCTTCCAGAACCTTGCGCAGCGGTTCGCTGTCCGCAACGATGGATGCCTGTGCCTCACGCGCCAGCACAAGACCCTGAAGGTTGCCCAGAATGGCGCCCGCCTGGCTGCGGGTGTCTTCGTACAGCTTGAGCAAGGCCTCAAGTTGCTGCCGCGTCTGCGGATCCTTCGCCGCCGCCAGGCGAAGCTCGGGACTGCCGTCCAGCATGCCCTGTGCGATCTCTTTGAATGAATTCAAATCCTTTCCGAGCAGGAACACAGCCTCGGGGCTGACACCTTCCATCGTCAGGAATTCGTTGGCCGATTTGCCGATCCGTTGCGTCAGCATCACCAACTGGCCAGCCGCCGAAATGTCGGCTGCCGAGGCGTTTTGCTGCAGTTTCAGGGATGAAATGGTCTCGGCGATCTCCAGCAGATCCGACGACTGGCGGTTGATCATTCGCAACGCCGTCCCCACCTGGGTCAGAACCTTTTGTTGGCTCATCACAGCTTTGGTGCTTTTTTCTGCGCGATCGACAAGCGGCACCGCCAGTTCGACATCGCCCATCTCGGACGCTGACACCGCCCGCAGGCCGGTCGCTTCATTGCCATCGCGCAGACCGCGCACTGAACTGGCGAGAATTCCGGAGCTTTCGCTCACTTCGGGGAAAGCCTGTGCGTTGCCCACCAATGCCTGCGAGACCGATTTGGCCAGTCGCTGCGACTGCGTCAGCGCCTGACCGGTCGTCGCCACCTGCTGCGCCACCTTGTCCGCCTCATTGAGAGCGAAGAAGGTGACGCCCGTCAGGATCACCAGGGACACACCCAATGCGATCGCCAGAATCCGTTGGTGCTGAGCAGTGGTCCGCGAGCCCAACAAGGGAAGCTCGAGCAACCCGGCCTTTTCGTCGACTACCGGCTCCGCACTGCCGTCGCCGGCGGCCACCAGCTTGCTGTCAGGAAACTGGGCAGTGCTGAACTGCCCCGCGTCGCCGGATATCCGTCGGTTGTCATAGGCGTCCGGGTCGCCAAAGGCGCCCCCTGCGGGCTGCGCGTCAGCGTCGGCTGTGGAGGCCGGTGCCTTTTTACCTAGAAGCTTGTTGAACTGGTCAAAAACGGACATGGTGACACCCTTCCTGGGACTTAAGCACTGATGCTGAGAAACTGGGGATTGACGGAGAGCGCCTGCAGGTTGAGTTCCTGCCATTTGACACCCTGGGAATCGACATAGCTGTGACCAAAATAGTCGGGCGCGTCCGCGTCTGGTGCGTCCGAAGCCACAAAGGACTCGACGCCCTTGAGCCCCAGCAGCTTGTCGATCAGAACGACGCAATTGATATTCAGTGCCTCGCTGAACCCTACCAGACGGCTTTGGTTTTGCGCAACTTCACCGCGCACAGATGGTGGAAGCTGCCTTAGGAACGCACCCAGATCCACCACGCCACTGACACCGCCGCGGAGGTTTGCAACGCCGAGAAACCATGGTCTTGCGTGGGGAACCGGCTGAACCACGCGCCAAGGAAAAATCTCGCCGGCGTGATTCAGGGGGAACAGGTACCTTGAATCAGCGGCTTCGACAGCAAGCCAGGCCGCAGCCGCCCCCGACGTACGCGCCTCCTGCAACCGGTTGGCAAGGCGGCTTTGAAAAGCGCGGAGTGCTTCGCGACTGGCCATGAGAGGTCTTCAATTCAAGGCGTTGATCTTGGCCAGCAACTCGGTGACCTCGACGGGTTTGGTCACATAGTCCCGCGCCCCTTGGCGAAGACCCCACACCCGATCGGTTTCCTGGGTCTTGCTCGTGCACATGATGATCGGAATGTCCTTGTACTGGGGATCCCTCGAAATCGCGCGGGTCGCCTGGAAACCGTTCTGCCCGGGCATCACGACATCCATCAGGATCAGGTCGGGCTTCTCCTCGGCCAGCCGGCGGAATGCCTCGTCGGCATTCTCAGCCGTCCGGACGGAATATCCGTTCTTCTGAAGTAGGCCGGTCAGGTGCATCAACTCGGTTTTCGAATCGTCAACGATCAGCACTTTCTGGATGGTCATCAATGGGCTCCTTGGTTGGCAGAACCAAACTGCGCCACGGCTTGCAACAGTTGATCCTTGGTAAACGGCTTGGTCAGGTAGTCCTGCGAACCCACCATGCGCCCGCGAGCCTTGTCGAACACGCCATCTTTGGACGACAGCATGACCACCGGGATCGCAGCGTAGTTCGCGTTCTTTTTGATGATGGCACAGGTCTGGTAGCCGTCCAGGCGCGGCATCAGGATGTCGCAGAAGATCATGTCCGGCCGGAAATCATTGACCTTGGCGAGCGCATCGAACCCGTCCTCGGCCAGCAGAACTTCATGACCACCCTGCTTGAGAAAAATCTCCGCGCTACGGCGTATGGTGTTGCTGTCATCGATGACCAGCACCTTGTATCCCGTTCCAGTCGAACTCACTGCATTGCACTCCTGGCTAGTTTTCGCTCCCGCCATGTCCCGGAAAGGCACTCAATTTCGGATCAGATCTCCACCATCTCAAAATCTTCCTTGCTGGCACCACACTCAGGACAGACCCAGTCGGCCGGGACATCTTCCCAGCGCGTGCCCGGCGAAATCCCGTGCTCCCGCGAGCCATCCGCCTCGTCATAAACCCACCCGCAAATCAGGCACATCCACGTCTTGGTCGGTCGGGTCACAGCTTAAAAGGCCTTCACTTAGAATGCAAACATTGTATAGAGGCAATGTGGTCCGAATCGGCGCTTTCGCCATTGAGCGACCGACCGGAGGCCTATGACAAACCCGAATATGCCTCGCTGCCCGGAGACGGGAACCCAGACGCCAGACGAAGACAGCAGCCCCCCGTGCGTGCTGGTCTTCAACGCCAACGATCCGAGTGGCGCTGGCGGATTGAATGCCGACCTGCTGTCCGTGGCCTCGGTCGGTGGTCATGCCTTGCCGGTCGCAACCGGCGTCTACATCCGCGACACCACCCGGATATTCGACTTCTTCCCACTCGAAGAAGAGGCGGTGACGGAGCAGGCGCGCACCATCCTGGAGGACGCACCGGCGCAGGCCATCAAGGTCGGTTTCGCCGGCAGTCCGGAAAACGTCAGCGCCATCGCCGAACTCGCGGCGGATTACGCCGAGCTGCCTCTGATCACCTGCATGCCGGACCTCTCGTGGTGGGACGAGAACCGGATCGATTCGTATCAGGATGCCGTCCGGGAACTGCTGCTGCCCCAGACGACGGTGTTGGTTGGAAACCACAACACCCTGTGTCGCTGGCTGATGCCGGACTGGAGTCCTGAAAAAGACCCCTCGGCTCGCGACATCGCGAGGGCCGCCGCCGAATGGGGCGTGCCCTATGTGCTTGTCACGGGCATCGCCCTGCCGGACCAATTCGTCGACAACACCCTGTCGACAGCGCAATCGGTGATGGGCAGCGAGCGGTTCGAGCGCTTTGACGCGATGTTCATGGGTGCGGGCGACACGCTCGCAGCGGCACTGGCTGCTCTGATCGGCGCCGGCAGCGACCTGCCGGACGCGGTCAAGGAGGCCCTGAGCTACCTCGATCGCTGCCTGGACGCCGGATTCCGGCCCGGCATGGGCGCCGTGGTGCCTGATCGCCTGTTCTGGGCCGAGCCCGAGGACAACGAAGACGACAACGCGACCGAAACCGAACAAACCCACCTATTCGATCCTCCCATCAATGAAACCCGACACTGACCGCAACATCGCCCTGTTCGACCGCGCCCGCCGCGTGATACCCGGCGGCGTGAATTCGCCGGTGCGCGCCTTCCGCGCCGTGGGGGGCACGCCACGCTTCGTGCAGCGCGCCCAGGGCGCCTACTTCTGGGACGCCAACGGCCAACGCCACATCGACTACATCGGCTCCTGGGGCCCGATGATCCTGGGCCACG
>ERZ1645185.621-NODE-621-length-14758-cov-15.559410_pt1 | contig 14758 bp, 12 predicted proteins | sample MGYA00575351_ERZ1645185 | MGnify/ENA primary metagenome ERZ1645185 (study PRJEB40838, sample SAMN11284767) | freshwater sediment metagenome | isolation source: river sediment | host: Sediment | place: India: Jana village, Kanpur | collected 2015-12-17 ...
TGTTCGGCGCGATCATCTACTTCGGCCGCGGCCGCAAGGGCGGGCAGGGTCGGCGCGTCGCCCGCGGGCGCGAGGAACCGGCCTCCGGCCGGGTCGAGCCGAGCCTCGGCGAACAACTCGCGGACAGCTGGGGGCAGGCCCCGGCGCAGCAGGAAGAGCTGGCGCTGGATGCGCGCCCGCACGCCGAACTGGGCAAGCGGGTGTCGGACGACTTCGACCGCATCGTCTCGCTGTACGTCGCCGCCAAGGCCGGCAGCAAGCTGCGCGGGCAGGACATCGTGGTCGCCGCCGAGAAGGCGGGACTGACCTTCGGCCACATGGACGTGTTCCACCGGCTGGTGGACGGCAAGCCGGAACTCGGCCCGATCTTCAGCGTCGCCAACATCATCAAGCCCGGCAGCTTCGACATGGCGCGCATCGCCGAGGTCGAGACCCCGGCGATCGCGTTCTTCCTGACCCTGCCGGCGCCGGTGCCGGCCCTGGATGCGTGGGAAACCATGGAACCCGCGGCGCAGCGCATGGCCGACCTGCTCGACGGCGTTGTGCTGGACCAGGAGCGCAACGCGCTCGGGCGCCAGCGCATCCAGCACATCCGCGAGGAACTGCGCCACTACGACCGCCAGAACGCCGCGCCGCCGCTGAGCAAGCCCACGCGCTGGTGATACCGCGCGCGGCTTGGGGGCAGGGGGCCACGCAGGCCACAATCCGCGCCATGACCGACACCGCCGCGCGCATCGCCGAACTCCGCCGACGCATCGAGGATGCCAACCGGCGCTACCACGAGCTCGACGACCCGGACCTGACCGACGCCGACTACGACGCGCTGGTACGCGAACTCGAGGCGCTGGAACGCGCGCATCCCGAACTCGCCGACGCGGCCTCGCCGACCACCAAGGTGGGCGCGGCGCCTTCCGGCCGCTTCGCGCAGGTCGCCCATGCGGTGCCGATGCTGTCGCTGGGCAACGCCTTCAGCGACGAGGAGGTGGCAGATTTCGTCCGCCGCATCCGCGAACGCCTGGATCGCGACGACCTGGTGTTCTCCGCCGAGCCCAAGCTGGACGGGTTGGCGATCAGCCTGCGCTACGAGGGCGGCGTGTTCGTGCAGGGCGCGACGCGCGGCGATGGCGCCACCGGCGAGGACGTGACCGCCAACCTGCGCACGATCCCGGTCATCCCGCACAGGCTCGAAGGCGAAGGCTGGCCGGCGGTGCTGGAGGTGCGCGGCGAGGTCTACATGGCGCGCGCCGACTTCGAGCGCTGGAACGAGCACGCGCGCCTGCATGGCGGCAAGGTGCTGGCGAATCCGCGCAACGGCGCGGCCGGCTCGCTGCGCCAGCAGGATCCCGCGGTGACCGCGCAGCGCCCGCTCAGTTTCTTTGCCTACGGCATCGGAGAGGTGGGCGGCGGCACGCTGCCCGATACGCATTCGGCCATGCTGGCGCGGCTGCGCGGCTGGGGACTGCCGGTCAGCGACCTGGCCACCGTGGTGCACGGCCTCGATGGCCTGCTCGGCTACTACCGCCGGATCGGCGCGGCCCGCGACGGACTGGCCTTCGACATCGATGGCGTGGTCTACAAGCTCGACGACCTCGCCGGCCAGCGCGAGATGGGCTTCGTCTCGCGCGCGCCGCGCTGGGCCATCGCGCACAAGTTCCCGGCGCAGGAGCAGGCGACGCTGCTCGAATCGATCGAAGTCAACGTCGGTCGCACCGGCGCGGTCACGCCGTGGGCGCTGATGCGGCCGGTGCAGGTCGGCGGCGTCACCGTCACCCGCGCGACGCTGCACAACGCCGACCACGTGGCACGGCTCGACGTGCGCGCCGGCGACACCGTGATCGTCCGCCGCGCCGGCGATGTCATCCCCGAAGTCGTGCAGGTGGTGCTGGACCGCCGCCCGCCCGGCACGCAGCCGTGGGCGATGCCCGCCGCCTGCCCGGTGTGCGGCGCGGAGCTGGTGCGCGAGGAAGGCGCGGCGGTGTGGCGCTGCTCGGGCGAACTCAGCTGCCCGGCGCAGCTGGTGCAGGCGGTGTTCCATTTCGCCTCGCGGCGGGCGATGGACATCGACGGCCTCGGCGAGCGCTACATCGAATCGCTGGCCGACTCCGGCCACCTGCAGGACGTCTCCGACCTGTACCGGCTGACCCTCGACGACCTGCTGGACATGAAGCGCCGCGCGGACGAGCGCGATGGGACCGTGCCGGAGACCGTGAAAGCCGGCAAGGTGGCGACCAGGTGGGCGGACAACCTGCTCGAGGCGATCGACCGCAGCCGCGATACCACGCTGGCGCGCTTCCTGTTCGCGCTGGGCATCGAGCATGTCGGCGAAAGCACGGCGAAGGCGCTGGCGAATTGGTTCGGCGACCTGGATCTCATCCGCCACCTGCCGTGGCCGCTGTTCAAGCGCGTGCCCGACATCGGCGGCGAGGTCGCCCGCGCGATCGGGCACTTCCTCGACCAGCCCGGCAACCAGCAGGTCATCGACCGCCTGCTCGCGCGCGGCGTGCGCATCCGGGACGCGCATGCGCCCAACCCTGCGTTGCGCGAAGGCCTGGACCTGGCGACGTTGCTGGTCGACCTCGAGATCCCGAAGGTCACCGCGATCCGTGCGGCGCAGCTCGGCGCGGCCTTCGTCGATGCACAGGCGTTGCTGGACGCGCCCGGGCACGCCCTGGTCGCCGCCGGCTTGCCTGCGGACAGCGCCAATGCCCTGGTGGCGTGGCTGGAGGTCGAGGCCAACGCCGGCCTCCTGCTGCGCAGCGCGCAGGCGCAGGCCGACCTGCGCACGCGCCTGCCGGCCGCGGCGGAGCGCCCCGCGGGACCGTTGGAGGGCAAGACCGTGGTGCTGACCGGAACGCTGTCCTCGATGGGTCGCGACGAGGCGAAGGACAGGCTGGAAGCCCTGGGCGCGAAGGCCGCCGGCAGCGTGTCGAAGAAGACCTCGTTCGTGGTCGCCGGCGAGGCCGCGGGCTCCAAGCTGGCGAAGGCCGAGGAGCTCGGCATCGAGGTCTGGGACGAGGCGCGCCTGCTGGCCTTCCTGGCCGAACACGCATGAAGTTCGCCCCGGGTCCGGGCTGGCGGGGGGATGTGGCGGCCGATGCGGACTGGATGCCGTCCGCACCGCGCGACGCGCTGCGCCTTCGCGCGTGGGTGAACCGGCTGGTGCGCGAGTTCTTCCACGCGCGCGACGTGCTCGAGGTGGAGACGCCGGTGCTGTCGGTGGCCGGCAACACCGACCCGAACATCGCCTCGTTCTCGCTGGAATTCTCCGGCCGCACCGACGGCGCGCCGCGCACGCGCTGGCTGCGCACCTCGCCGGAGTTCGCGCTGAAGCGCCTGCTCGCGGCGGGCGTGGGCGATTGCTACGAGCTCGGGCGGGTGTTCCGCGACGGCGAGGCCGGTGGTCGCCACAACCCCGAGTTCACGATGCTGGAGTGGTACCGCGTCGGCTGGGACCACCAGCGCCTGATCGGCGAGGTCGCGGCGCTCGTGCAAGCCGCGTTGGCGCTGGTCGGGCGCACGGCGCGGCTGCGCGTGGTCGACTATCGCCAGCTTTACCGGGACGCCCTGGGCGTGGATCCGTTCACCGCCGGCATCGACAGCCTGCGCGCGGCGCTGGGCGAGGTGCAGGTGGATCCGGCCGGGCTGGAGCGCGACGACTGGCTGGACCTGCTGATGACCCATCGCCTGCAGCCGGGCTTCGATCCCGGGGAATTGTTGGCGGTCGTGGACTACCCGGCGTCGCAATGCGCCCTCGCGCGGCTGCGCCCGACCGGCGATGGGCATGCCGTCGCCGAACGCTTCGAGGCCTACCTCGGACCGATCGAACTCGCCAACGGTTACCACGAGCTGCTGGATGCGGGCGAACAGACTGACCGGTTCGCCCGCGACGCGGCGGTGCGGCGCATGCGTGGCGATGACGTGCCGCCCCACGACGCACGCCTGCTGGCGGCGCTGGCGGCGGGGATGCCGGCCTGCGCCGGCGTGGCGATGGGCATCGATCGCCTGCTGATGGCGATGCTCGCCACCCCGCGAATCCGCGACGTCACCGCGTTCGACTTTTCCCGCGCCTGAATGGCATGCTGAACCCGCGGCATCCGCCGGGAGCCTGGGCGGCGATCTTCGCCCTGAGTTCATCCGTGATGCCTAGAGTGCAGGGCGAGGACGGCCCGCCCGGGCCGAGGGAGAACGACGATGCGCAAGCGCAGTTGGGTGATGGGGGCCGCCGCGTTGGCGGTGGCCGCGTGGGCGATGCCGGCGGCCGCGCAGTATTACGGCGGCCAGGGCTACGACGGCTACGGCGGGCGCATCGTCCGCTGCGAGTCCAACGATGGCCGTGTGCGCGAATGCGCCACCGGCGGCGGGCGGGTGGTGCTGGAGCGCCAGCACTCGCAATCGCCCTGCATCGAGGGACGTTCGTGGGGCTATGCACGCAGCGGCGTGTGGGTCGCGCAGGGTTGCCGCGCCGACTTCCGCGTGATCGACCGCGGCTACGAAGACGACCGTTACGGTAATGGCTACGGCTACGGGAACCAGGGCTACGGCGGCGGCTACGGGTATGGCAACACCGTGCGCTGCGAGTCCAACGATGGCCGCCTGCGCCGCTGCAGCCTGAACGGGCAGGGGCGTGCGGAGCTGGTCCGCCAGCTGTCCCGCTCGGCGTGCATCGAGGGCCGCAACTGGGGCTCCGACTACGGCAGCGTGTGGGTCTCGCAGGGTTGTCGCGCCGAGTTCGCAGTGCGTCGCGGCTACCGCGGCGGCTGGAACGACTCCCGCTACGGCTACGGTGGCCGCGTGTTCCGTTGCGAATCGCACGACGATCGCGTGCGCGAGTGCGCGGTGAACACCCGCGCGGGCGTGCAGCTGGTGCGCCAGCTCTCCGATTCGCCGTGCATCCAGGGCCGTAGTTGGGGCTACGGCCGCAACGGCATCTGGGTGTCGAACGGTTGCCGCGCCGAATTCCGTAGCTACTGACGTCCGAACCCGTGCGTCACCGACCGGCGCCTGAGGGCGCCGGTCGTATTTGCGGCCGGGCGCGATGGCCGATAATGCGGGCATGGACATCCTCGACGACGCCTTCGATTTCGACCGCTACGACCACGTGCGCCCGATCCGCTGGACCGGCGATGCGCTGGAACTGCTGGACCAGCGCCACCTGCCGTTCGAGGTCGGGTACGCGGCCTGCCGCGACAGCGATGAGGTCGCCGCGGCCATCCATGCGCTGACCGTGCGTGGCGCACCGGCGATCGGCATCGCCGCGGCCTGGGGCGTGGTGCTCGCCGCACGCACGATCGAGGCTGGCGATGGGGCAGCAGCGCTGTATGCCCTGCAGCCGGCGCTGGAACGGCTGAATGCCGCGCGTCCGACCGCGGTCAACCTCGCCTGGGCGTTGGCGCGCATGCGGCGCGTCCTGGCCGGCGCGGGCGCGGATTGGCGCGACGCGCTCGAACGCGAGGCGCGCGCGATCGAGGCGGAGGACCTCGCGGCCAACCGGCGCATGGGCGCGGCGGGCGCGGCGCTGATCGCGCCCGGCAGCGGCGTGCTGACCCACTGCAACACCGGCTCGCTGGCGACGGCGGGCTTCGGGACCGCGCTGGGGGTGATCCGCGCCGGCGTGGCGCAGGGCAGGATCGCGCGGGTCTTCGCGGGCGAGACGCGGCCGTGGAACCAGGGCGCGCGCCTGACGGTATGGGAGCTGCACCAGGACGGCATCGAGGCCACCCTGATCGCCGACTCCGCCGCGGCGCACCTGATGAAGACCGGCCGCGTGCAATGGGTGGTGGTCGGCGCCGACCGCATCTGCGCGAACGGCGACACCGCCAACAAGATCGGCACCTACCAGCTGGCGATCGCCGCGCGCCACCACGGCGTGAAATTCATGGTGGTCGCGCCCTCGTCCACGGTGGACATGGACACCGCCAGCGGCGATCTGATCGAGATCGAGGAACGCGATCCCGCCGAGCTGCTGGCCTTCCGCGGCACGCGCACGGTGGCCGAAGGCGTCGACGCCTGGAACCCGGTGTTCGACGTCACCCCGCACGCGCTGATCGACGCGATCGTCACCGAGCGGGGCGTGGTCGAGCGCCCGGACGCGGACCGCATGCGGGCGGTGTTCGGCCGCTGACGCGGCGCTCGTCCACCGCGTCAGCGCGGTCACGACGCCACGTGCCACCAACGAAATCCGGGGCGCCCGCTGCGTGCGCGCAGGCGGATCGCGGAAGCGCCCCGGCGAAGGCCCCGGAAAAGCGACGTAACCCGTTGTTTCTTGGTCGGAATCCGGGGTGCGGGAAGGTGTGCCGGATGCTACAATTTCATGTTGCTGAAACTCCCCCGTAAATGCCGTCGCGGATGCCCGTCCGCGCGGCCTGCGCGGGCATCGAACACCGCATCGACATGGACACCTGATGGCCGACCTCGCCAAGGAAATCATCCCCGTCAACCTGGAAGACGAGATGCGGCGCAGCTACCTCGATTACGCAATGAGCGTGATCGTGGGACGCGCGCTCCCGGATGTCCGTGACGGCCTCAAGCCGGTCCATCGCCGCGTCCTGTTCGCGATGAACGAGCTTGGCGCGCACAGCAACAAGCCTTACTACAAGTCGGCGCGCATCGTCGGCGACGTGATCGGCAAGTACCACCCGCACGGCGACAACGCGGTGTACGACACCCTGGTGCGCATGGCGCAGCCGTTCTCGCTGCGCTACCTGCTGGTGGACGGCCAGGGCAACTTCGGTTCGATCGACGGCGACAACGCCGCGGCGATGCGTTACACCGAGGCGCGCATGTCGCGCATCAGCCACGAGCTGATGGCCGACATCGACAAGGACACGGTCGACTTCCAGCCGAACTACGACGAGAAGGAACTCGAGCCCACGGTCATGCCGACCCGGGTCCCGAACCTGCTGGTCAACGGCTCGGCCGGCATCGCGGTGGGCATGGCCACCAACATCCCGCCGCACAACCTCAACGAGGTGGTCGAGGCGCTGCTGGCGCTGATCGACGACCCGCAGATCGACATCGACGGCCTGATGGAGCACATCCCGGGTCCGGACTTCCCCACCGCCGGCATCATCAACGGCGTGGGCGGCATCCAGCTGGCCTACCGGACCGGCCGCGGCCGTGTGCGCATGCGCGCCAAGGCCGAGGTCGAGGTGGCCGACAACGGCCGCGAGGCGATCGTGGTCACCGAGATCCCGTACCAGGTCAACAAGGCGCGGCTGATCGAGAAGATCGCCGAGCTGGTGAAGGAGAAGAAGCTCGAGGGCATCAGCGAGCTGCGCGACGAGTCCGACAAGGACGGCATGCGCATCTACATCGAGGTCAAGCGCGGCGAGTCGGCCGAGGTCGTGCTCAACAACCTGTACGCGCAGACGCAGATGGAGTCGGTGTTCGGCATCAACATGGTGGCGCTGGTCGATGGCCGCCCGCAGTTGCTGAACCTCAAGCAGATCCTCGAGGCCTTCGTCCGCCACCGCCGCGAGGTGGTGACCCGCCGCACGATCTTCGAACTGCGCAAGGCCCGCAACCGCGCGCACATCCTCGAGGGCCTGACCGTCGCGCTGGCCAACATCGACGCGATGATCGAGCTGATCAAGACCTCGGCCAACCCGAACGAGGCGCGCGAGCGCATGCTGGCGCGGACCTGGGAACCGGGCCTGGTCGGCAGCCTGCTCGCCGCGGCGGGCGCGGAGGCTTCCCGCCCCGAGGACCTGCCGGCGGGCGTGGGCCTGGTCGACGGTCGCTACCAGCTGACGGAGACCCAGGCCCAGCAGATCCTGGAGATGCGCCTGCACCGCCTGACCGGCCTGGAGCAGGAGAAGCTGACCGAGGAATACCGCCAGCTGCTGGAGGAGATCCGCGGCCTGATCCGCATCCTGGAGGAGCCGGACGTCCTGCTCGACGTGATCCGCACCGAGCTGCGCAACCTCAAGGAAGAATTCGGCGACGCGCGCCGTTCCGAGATCCGCGCCAGCGAGGAGGACCTCGACATCCTCGACCTGATCGCGCCGGAAGACGTGGTCGTCACGCTGTCGCACGCCGGTTATGCCAAGCGCCAGCCGGCGACGACCTACCGCGCGCAGCGCCGTGGCGGCAAGGGCCGCAATGCGGCCGCGACCAAGGACGAGGACTTCATCGACCAGCTGTGGCTGGTCAACACCCACGACACCCTGCTGACCTTCACCAGCGCCGGGCGCGTGTTCTGGCTGCCCGTGCACCAGCTGCCCGATGCCGGCCCCAACGCGCGCGGCCGCCCGATCATCAACTGGATCCCGCTGACCGAGGGCGAGAAGGTGCAGGCAGTGCTGCCGGTGCGTGCCTACGACGAGGGCAAGTTCGTGTTCTTCGCCACCGCCCACGGCACGGTGAAGAAGACCGCGTTGACCGAGTTCGCGTTCCGCCTGTCGCGCGGCAAGATCGCGATCAACCTGGACGAAGGCGATGCGCTGGTCGGCGCCGCGCTCACCGACGGCGAGTGCGACATCATGCTGTTCGCCAGTAACGGCAAGGCGGTGCGCTTCGACGAGGGCAGCGTGCGCGCCATGGGCCGCACCGCCACCGGCGTGCGCGGGATGCGCCTGGCGCAGGGCGAGGAGGTGCGCAGCCTGATCGTGATCGACGGCCAGGGCGACATCCTGACCGCCAGCGAGCGCGGCTTCGGCAAGCGCACCGAGGTGGCCGAGTTCCCGAAGAAGGGCCGCGGCACGCAGGGCGTCATCGCGTTGAAGACCACCGAGCGCAACGGCCAGCTGGTCGGCGCGATCCAGCTGTCCGACCACCACGACGTGCTGCTGATCTCCGATGGCGGCACCCTGGTGCGCACGCCGGCGGCGGACATCGCCCAGGTCGGCCGCAACACGCAGGGCGTGACCCTGATGCGCCTGGCTGCGGATGAAACCCTGCAGGCGATCGAGCGGCTGGATGCCACCCTGGATCGCGAGGCGGAAGAGGCCAGCGCCGATGCAGCGGTGGCGGTCGAAGGCAACGAGGCTGCCAGCCCGCCTCAGGCGTGAGTCGCAGGTCACTGCAACGCAAAACGCCCGGCGCGAGCCGGGCGTTTTGTTTTGCGAGCCAAGACGTCAGTCGGCCGGCAGGGCCTCGAGCACGTGTTCCGCCGAGGATACCCGGAACTCGCCCGGGGCCTCGACGAACAACTGCCGGACCACGCCGTTCTCGGCATACAGGGCGAAGCGCTTGCTGCGCAGGCCCATGCCGTAGCCGCTGGCATCCATCTGCAGGCCGAGCGCGCGGGTGAAGTCGCCGTTGCCGTCGGCCAGCATGCGCAGGCCCGGCGGCACGTGCTGGCTCTCGCCCCAAGCCTGCATCACGAACGGATCGTTGACCGCCATGCAGGCGACTTCGATGCCGCGCTCGCGGAACGCATCGAAGTGTTCGACGAAGCCAGGCAGGTGGCGTTCGGAGCAGGTGGGGGTGAAGGCGCCCGGGACGGCGAACAGGACCATCCTGCGGCCCTCGAACAGGGTCAGCGTATCGATCTTGTGCACGCCGCCATCGATGTACTGCAGGATTGCCTCGGGGATGCGGTCGCCTGGCTGGATGGTCATCGCGCTGTCCTGGGTGGGGGATCCGTGCAGTGTAGTCGCCCAGCCCGGCAGTCGGCGCCGGGAGCCCTTGAAAAGCGCCCCGCCGCACCCAGTTCGCGGGCAGGGCGGCGAACGCCGCCCGCCAACCCGGACAGCCAAAGGAGGTCATGCGATGAACATCGTGCGTTACCGCCCGTGGGCGGGCAATTCCGTGCAGAGCGAACTGCGCCAGGCGTTCGACCGCCTGCTCGAAGGCAACCTCTTGGACCAGGACGATGCCGACGAAAGCTCGGTCGTGACCAGCCAGTGGGTGCCGAGGGTCGACGTCAAGGAGGAAAGCGACCGCTTCGTCCTTTACGCCGACTTGCCGGGCATCGATCCGAACGATATCGAAGTCTCGATGGACAAGGGCGTGCTGTCGATCAAGGGCGAGCGTCGCAGCGAAACCTCGAGCCAGACCGAGCGCTTCTCGCGCATCGAGCGCCGCTACGGCAGCTTCCACCGCCGCTTCGCGCTGCCTGACAGCGCCGATCCCGACGGGATCCGCGCGCACGGTCGCCACGGCGTGCTCGAGATCACCATCCCGAAGAAGCCCGAGTCTGCGCCACGGCGCATCCGGGTGGGGCGCCACGAGGACCAGCACGGCGGAGCGCCCGGCGGTCCGCACTGACGCCTCCAGCGGGGTAGGTTAACCTGCCGGCCTGCGGCCTCCGTCGCAGGCCGGATTCGCGAAGGGACGTTGCATGCAGTTCAAGGACTATTACGACATCCTCGGCGTCGAGCCGAGCGCCGGTGACGCGGAGATCAAGACCGCATACCGGCGGCTTGCGCGCAAGTACCACCCGGACGTCAGCAGGGAAGCCGGTGCCGAGGAGAAATTCAAGGCGGTCAACGAGGCCTACGAGGCGCTGCGCGATCCCGCCAAGCGCAAGGCCTACGACCAGTTGCGCGCTGGCGGCTACCGTCCCGGCGACGAGGTGAGGCCGCCTCCGGGCGGCTTCCACCGCGGCCCCGGCGGGCAGCCCGATGTCGACTTCGACGAGATCTTCGCCGGTGGCGGGGCGGGCGGCGGCTTCTCGGATTTCTTCGAGAGCCTGTTCGGGCGCGGGCGTGCCGGCGCGGGTCCGCGCGGGCCGCAGGCGCCGGGCGAGAGCCGGGCCAAGCTGGCGGTGCCGCTGTCGGCGGTGCATGCCGGCAGCAGCGTGCGCATATCGGTGGGCGGGCGCACCCTCGACGTGCGCGTGCCCAAGGGCATCCGGCCGGGACAGGCGATCCGCCTCGCCAAGCTGGGCAATGGCGGTGGCGACCTGCTGCTGGAGGTCGAATACGCGGCCGACCCGCAATTCGAAGTCGATGGGCGCAACGTGATCCACGTGCTCCCGGTCGCGCCATGGGAAGCCGCGCTCGGCGCCACCATCAGCGTGCCGACCCTCGGCGGGCCGGTCGAGCTCAAGATCCCGGCCGATTCCGAATCCGGCCGCAAGTTGCGCCTGCGCGGGCGTGGCCTGCCAGGGACGGGAGGTGCCGCGGACGGCGACCAGATCGTCGAACTGGAAGTGCTGGCGCCGCGGGCGCACACCGATGCACAGCGCGAGGCCTATGCACGCATGCGCGATGCGTTCGGGGACGACTGGCGACGCGGGTGACGGGCAGGGCATGCGCGCGGCGTCGCCGCACGCGTCGCGCGATCAGGCTGCGGGCGCGCCGCCGAGCTGCTGGACGATCAGCTCGGACAGCTCGGTCTCGCTGAACGGCTTGGTGATGTAGGCCTTCGCGCCCTGGCGCATGCCCCATACGCGGTCGGTGTCCTGGTCCTTGGTGGTCACCAGCACCACCGGGATGTGCTTGGTTGCCGCATCGCGCGTGATCGAACGCGTGGCCTGGAAGCCGTTGAGGTTCGGCATCACCACGTCCATCAGGATCAGGTCGGGCAGGTCGCGCTTGGCGGCCTCCACCCCGGCCGCGCCATCCTCGGCGGTCAGCGCCTCATGGCCCAGTTTCTCGACGATGCGGCGGATGCCCATCAACTGGGAAGGGGAGTCGTCGACGATCAAGATGCGAGCCATGCAGGTGGTCCCCGGGGATGCCGGTCGATTGTAGCGGGCGGGCGGGCGCGCGCAAATGCGCCGACCGCGCTTCAGGGCGTGTCTGCGACGCGGACCACGGTCCGCCCCAGCGAACCACCCGCCAGCATCGTCTCGAACACCGCCTGGAGGCCGTCGAGGTCGGTTTCGCGGGTGCACACGGCATCGAGGTTGGCCGGCTTCCAGTCGCCGGCCAGCCGGCGCCAGACCTCGTCGCGAATGTCGCGCGCGGTGCCCGCGGAAGCCACCCCGAGCAAGGAGACGCCGCGGATGATGAAGGGCATGACCGTGGCGTGCAGCTCGTGGGTCGCCGCCAGCCCGGCGCTGGCGACGTTGCCGTAGGGCGCGGTCTGCGCCAGCAGGCCGGCCAGCATGGCGCCGCCGACATTGTCGAGGCCGCCGCCGAAGCGCGCCGACGCCATCGGCGCGGCCGTCTCGAGTACCTCGCGTCCCAGCACGGCGTGCGCACCCAGCGACGTGAGATAGCCAGCCTGGTCGGCCTTGCCGCTGATCGCGTGCACCTCGTAGCCGGCCTTGGCGAAGATCGCGATCGCCAGCGAGCCGACCCCGCCGGTCGCGCCGGTGACCGCCAGCGGGCCGAGTGCGGGGGATTGCCGGTTCTCGGTCATGCGCAGCAGGGCCAGCGCGGCGGTGAAGCCGGCGGTGCCGAGGATCATCGATTCGCGCAGGCTCAGCCCGGTGGGCAAGGGGATCACCCAGCGCGATTCGAGCCGCGCGTATTCCGCGTAGCCGCCATCGCGCGTCTCCGACAGGCCGCTGCCGGTGACCAGGACCGGGTCGCCTTCCTTGAACGTCGGGTCCGTGGACGCCACCACGTGGCCGGCGACGTCGATCCCGCCGACCAGCGGGAAGCGGCGCAGGATCTTGCCCTGGCCGGTGCCGGCCAGCGCGTCCTTGTAGTTGACCGAGGAGTACGCGGTCTTGATGACGACCTCGCCGGGGTTGAGGTCGTCGATGGAGACGGCTTCGATGCCGCTGCGATAGCCGTCGCCGTCGTTGTGGATGCGGAATGCGCGGAAGGCCGCTGGAATGGTCATACATCCTCTGTCGTCAAGGCCAGTTGCGAGCGCCGCTTCTCGTCCAGCCACTTGTCCGCTTGTGCCGGCTGGTAGCCGCGCATCCACGCGAGCAGGGCGTCGATGTCGTCGCCATGCCAGAGGTCGGCGCGCTGGTCGGCATGCAGGAAGCGCTCGCGCACCATCGTATCCAGCATCGCCATCAGGTGCGACCAGAAGCCGCCGACATCGAGGAAGGCACAGGGCTTCTTGCCCAAGCCAAGCTGGCGCCAGGTCAGCATCTCGAACATCTCGTCGAGCGTGCCGAAGCCGCCGGGCAGGGCGACGAAGCCGTCGGCTAGGTCGAACATCCGCGCCTTGCGCGCATGCATGGAATCCACCACCTCCAGGCGCGTCAGGCCGCGATGCGCGACCTCCCAGTCCACCAGTTGCTGCGGGATCACGCCGATCGCCTCGCCGCCGTGCGCGAGCACGGCATCGGCGACGATGCCCATCAGGCCGACGTTGCCGCCGCCATAGACCAGCGCGATCCCGTCCTTCGCCATCCGTGCGCCGAGGGCGCGCGCCGCGTCGGCGTAGGCAGGGTCGTTGCCGGCGTTGGAGCCGCAGTACACGCACAGGGTTTTCACGGAAGGAAACTCATGAAGAGGTAGGCGACGAACAGGACCACATGCACGATCCCGAGCTGCAGGTTGGTGCGCCCTGTCCGCAACGAGATCGAGGACACGAACAGGGTCAGCGCGAGCAGGACCGTGGACTTGTGGTCCAGCCCCAGTGCGAGTGGCCAGCCCATCGCGAGCGCCACGATGGCGACCGTGGGGATGGTCAGGCCGATGCTGGCGATGGCCGACCCCATTGCGAGGTTGAGGCTGGTCTGCACGCGGTTGGCGATGGCGGCGCGAATCGCGGCGACGCCTTCCGGCAACAGCACCAGGGCGGCGATGAGGATGCCCACGACGCCGCGCGGCGCGCCGGCACGGTCGAGCGCGGATTCCATCACCGGTGCCAGCAGCTTTGCGCTGAGCACGACGACGACCAGCGCCACCAGCAGCAGGATGATGCTGGCGGACGTTTCGCCGCGGGTGGGCGGTGCGGCGTGTTCGTCCGCGGCATCGGTGTCGTCCACCGGCAGGAAGTAGTCGCGGTGACGGACCGCCTGGAACAGGGTGAAGGTGGCGAACAGCGCCAGGGTGGCGACGGCGATGAACCCGAGCTGCGCCGGCGTGTAGGTGGGGCCGGCGGTGGTCGTGGTGTAGTTGGGGAGGACCAGGGCAAGGATCACGATCGCGCTCAGGGTCGCGAGCGCCGCGGTCACCCCGTCCACCTGGTAGTGCTGGATGAGGTGGCGGCGACTGCCGGCGAGCAGGCTCATGCCCACGATGCCGTTGAGGATGAGCATCACCGCGGCGAACACCGTGTCGCGCGCGAGCCCGGCAGTGTCCTCGCCGCCGCTCAGCATCATCGACACGATCAGCGCGACTTCAATCGCGGTCACCGCCAGCGCGAGCACCAGCGTGCCGTAGGGCTCCCCGACCTTGTGCGCGATCACTTCCGCGTGGTGGACCGCAGCGATCACGCTGCCGAACAGGCCCGCCACCAGCAACGCCTGCAATATGGCCAGGCCCGGCATCGCGGTGGAGACGGCGAGGGCGAGCAGGCCGGCCGCGGGAACGATCACGGTCCAGGCGGGGTTGTGGCGGATGGCGGGTGGCATCGTCCGATTATGGTCGGTTTCCGGCGTGACCGGCCGCTTGGGGAACGCAAAACGGCGCCCGCAGGCGCCGCTTCGCGACCGACCGCGTGGCGTTCAGTTCGCCTTGTGGATCGCCCGCTTGTGCACCGCCATCGCGGCGTCGTGCACGGCCTCGCTCAGCGACGGGTGCGCGTGGCAGATGCGCGCCAGGTCGTCGGCGCTGCCCTTGAACTCCATCGCCAGCACGCCCTCGTGGACCAGCTCGGAGACGTTGGCGCCGACCAGGTGCATGCCCAGGATGGTGTCGGTCTCGGCGTGCGCCAGCACCTTCACGAAGCCCGCCGGCTCGGCCATCGCCACCGCGCGGCCGACCGCCGCGAACGGGAAGCTGCCGGCCTTGTACGG
>ERZ1645185.623-NODE-623-length-14755-cov-5.453333_pt1 | contig 14755 bp, 8 predicted proteins | sample MGYA00575351_ERZ1645185 | MGnify/ENA primary metagenome ERZ1645185 (study PRJEB40838, sample SAMN11284767) | freshwater sediment metagenome | isolation source: river sediment | host: Sediment | place: India: Jana village, Kanpur | collected 2015-12-17 ...
CCAGAACACCTACGAGGTGATGTGGAAATTGCCGGCGCTCGATGAAAGCACGGCATTGAAGCTGAAACCGCGTTTTCCGGAGGGCACCCGCAATCTCAGCCGGCAGCAATCGGTGTTCGCCGAAGGCATGGCGGTCAAACGCTGGCGCATCAGCGTGCCGGGCGGCTTGAACGGCAAAAGCGTCGGCATCGACGGCTTGACGGCAACTGGCACCGACGCCATCGTCCGCGTCGAACGTCTGGACGGCAGCGAGCAGGTCGGCCGCATCCTGCCGGGCAGCGAAGCGTTTGCGGTGAAAGCCAGTCCGGGCCCGTTCGAAGTGGCGCTCACCTACACCGTGATCGGCATCGAGCACATCCTGCTCGGCTTCGACCACCTGCTGTTCGTACTGGCCTTGGTGATGATCGTCAGATCGAAACGGAAACTGCTGTGGACCATCACGGCGTTCACCGTGGCGCATTCAATTACCCTCAGCCTGGCGACCTTGGGCGTGCTGCATGTGCCCGGCCCGCCGGTGGAGGCCATCATCGCCCTGTCCATCGTATTCGTGGCCGGCGAGATCATGCATCGCCGACAGGGCCGGGAAGGTCTGGCTTCGCGCAGGCCATGGGTGGTGGCGTTCGCTTTCGGCCTGCTGCACGGGTTGGGATTCGCCGGCGCGCTGGCGGAAGTCGGGTTGCCGGAAAACGCCATTCCGCTGGCCCTGCTGTTCTTCAATATCGGCGTCGAGATCGGCCAGGTGCTGTTCATCTTGGCAGTGTTGGCTCTCTATCAAATTGCCAGAAAACTGGCCAACGGCAATTTTGAGCTCAACCGCCTGGAACCGATCCCGGTGTATTTCATCGGCGGTGTCGCCAGCTACTGGGTGTTCGAGCGGATAACCGGTTTTTGGACCTGAGGCAACATGGCTTCGGCAGCCGGCAATCCGAGCCTCCGCCTTGCACGGTTCCGGGCATAACCCCGCGGGGTATGCTGTAGTGGTCGACATGCACCATCTGCGGCTGAGCTTCGCCATGCTATATTCCGAGGGAATGGAATTGAACAACGGAAATCATCGGCAGAGGTTGGGATGCTGCGGGCGCAGGCCCGCCGCGGACGCCCATGCTGTCTACGAGCCGGATCGTCGATGACGCGGGAGGATCTGGATGACTGACCATGCAACGGCGATCCGCGGCCCGGCGCTGACGTTCACCGGCAATCCGTTCCAGGTCGGCGGGGTGCAGTCCGTCCGCCACGAATCCGATGCTTTGATCGTCATGCAGGACGGCAGGATCACGGCATTCGGCGACTATGCCGCCACCCGGCACCTGCTGCCGGAAGGCACGCCGGTCACCGCCTACCCCGATGCGCTGATCCTGCCGGGCTTCATCGATGCCCACGTGCACTATCCGCAGACCCAGATCATCGGCGCGTACGGAAAGCAGCTGATCGACTGGCTGAACAACTACACCTTCATCGCCGAACAGCAGTTCAGCTCGCCGCAGCACGGCCACGACGTGGCCAAGGTGTTCCTGCGGGAGTGCGTGCGCGCCGGTACCACCACCGCCATGGTGTACTGCACCGTGCATCCGCAGTCGGTCGAGGCGTTTTTCACCGAGGCCGAAAAAATCAACGCGCGCATGATCGCCGGCAAGGTGCTGATGGACCGCAACGCGCCGCCGGCGCTGCTGGATACGCCGCAGTCCGGCTATGACCAATCCAAGGCGCTGCTGCGGAAATGGCATAAGCGCGGCCGCCAGCTGTACTGCATCACGCCGCGTTTCGCTCCGACCAGCAGCCCGGAGCAGATGGAGATGGCCGGCGCGTTGTGGAAGGAATGCCCAGACGCCTACCTGCAGTCGCATGTGTCCGAGAATCCCGCTGAGGTGGCCTGGGTAAAGGAGCTGTATCCCGGGCGCAGCGGCTATCTCGATGTCTACGGGCATTACGGCCTGCTCGGGCCGCGTGCCGTCTACGGACATGGCATCCACCTGACCGAAGGCGAACTGGCGCGCTGCCATGAAACCGGCAGCGCCATCGCGCACTGCCCGACCTCGAACCTGTTCCTGGGCAGCGGCTGCCTGAATGTCGAAAACCTGCAGCGCGCCGACCGCCCCGTGCGTGTCGGCCTGGCGACCGATCTCGGCGCCGGCACCAGTTTTTCGCAGCTGCAGACCATGAACGAGGCCTATAAAACCGCGCAGCTGAACGGCAACGCCCTGAGCGCATGGCATGCCTTTTACCTGGCGACACGCGGCGCCGCCAACGCGCTGTATCTGGATGACCGCATCGGCTCCATCGCACCGGGCTTTGAGGCCGATCTGGTGGTGCTGGACCTGAAGTCGACGCCGATCATCGATTACCGCATGCAGTACTGCACCTCGTTGGAGGAGTCGCTGTTCATCCAGATGACGATGGGCGATGACCGTGCCACCAAAGCCACCTATATCGCCGGCAAGCGGGTGTACGACCGTGACAGGGCCGGGACGCATACGTTCTGATCCACGGTTCTTCCCGCAGCACGGCGCAGTCCGATCAGGTGGTCGGGCGGAGCTCAACACTGGGTGAACAAGTGTATCCCCACCGGACCGGAGCGCTCGAAAAGCGGCTATTGGCGCGATAAAAGCGTTACCCCCCCGGTTTGACTTCAATCAAGGTTTAGAGTAAAAACCCGCCATAAAGTGACCTTCTGTGAGTAATCGATGATTAACGCATATAGGAGCCGTCGCCATGTCAAGCCGCCAAAAGAAAACCGCCCATCTGGATAATTTCTTCATGACCTCCGCCATGCGGCTGGATCGCTGGCGTGAGCTCAATGCCTCGGCACAGACTTGGGCGGCACAGGCGCGCAATGGCAAGCCGCATGCCGGCCGCGCCGAAGTGGGCGCCGCCCTGGAGGAGGTGCGCCCGCTCGAAGATTTCTTCGCCTATCCCGGCCCGCGCCTGATGAAGGCGCTAGCCGACCGTGTCGCAGCGGAGGATGCGCTCGGCGTCGCCAACCTGGTGCGCCGGATGAGCGGCTCGCTGCTGTCGGGCGCCTATCGCCGCGACAGCGGTGAATGGGAGACGTCCGACGACGCCACCCAATCGGTGGCTGACCGATTGCCGCTCGCACCGGGCGGCGCCGAACACACCCGGCCTTACTTCGAGACCCTGTTCGTTACCGCCGCACCGACCGTCAATTTCCCCAAGATCGCCAGCGAGATCCACCGGCTGCGCCGTCCCGAAGACATCATGATTTACGAACCGGTGCTGGTCAGCAGCGTGGAAGACGCGCTGATCGCCACCATCATGAACGGCAAGATCGAATCCGTGGTGATTTACGACGGTGTTCCGGTGCCGTCGCAGCACGACGTGCCGCTGCTGCGCGAATTCCTCGCCAGCCATCTGCAGTTGGACGCATCGACGCTTGCGCCGCATGAAATCGGCATCACCTTGGCCCGGCTGATCAAGCGCATCCGCCCGGAGTTGGACATCTACCTGCTGACCGACCGTGCCGTGGAAAAACTGGCCGGCGATCCGGCGGCATCGATGATCCGGCGCGTGTTCTACGAAGTCGAGGAATTGATGGAAGTGCACCTGAATATCCTGGAAGGCGTCGGTGAACGCTTCTCAACGCCGTTCTTCGACAACCTCAAGCGCTATGCCTCCCGGCCGATCTCCACATTCCATGCGCTGCCCATCGCGCGCGGCAAGTCGATCATCAAGTCGAACTGGATCCATGACATGGGCGAGTTCTATGGCCAGAACCTGTTCCTGGCCGAGACTTCCGCCACCACCGGCGGTATCGACAGCATGCTCGAGCCGACCGGCAACATCAAAGTGGCCCAGGAGAAATTCGCCCGCGCGGTCGGTGCCGACCACGTGTTCTTCGTCACCAACGGCACCTCCACATCCAACAAGATGGTCTATCAGGCGGTGACCAAACCGGGCGACATCGTGATCGCCGACCGCAACTGCCACAAGTCGCACCACTACGGCATGGTGCTGTCCGGCGCGCAGCCACTGTATGTCGAAGCCTTTCCGATGACCGAGTACTCGATGTACGGCGCGGTGCCGCTGCGCACCATCAAGAAGGCGCTGCTCGACCTCAAGGCCGAGGGCCGGCTTGACCGCGTGAAGATGCTGACGCTGACCAACTGCACCTTCGACGGCCATGTGTACAACACCCGCCGGGTGATGGAGGAATGTCTGGCGATCAAGCCGGATCTGCTGTTCCTGTGGGATGAGGCCTGGTTCGGTTTCGCGCGTTTCTCGCCGGTCCTGCGCCCGCGCACGGGTCTTGGCGCGGCCGCCGCCATAGAAGAGTGGCGCGACAGTCCCGAGGCGCTCGCCGCCTATGAAGCGCAGGTCGCAGAAATCGGCGAAGAGCTCGATCCGTCCGACGCCAGCCTGCTCGACCGCCGCCTGGTTCCCGACCCACGCAAGATCCGCATCCGCGTGTACGAAACCGACTCCGTGCACAAATCCATGTCGGCCCTTCGTCAGGGCTCGATCGTGGCGGTGCGTGACGAGGACTACGGCAAGCATGTTTCGGCATTCCGCGAGGCCGTGTTCATCCACGCCTCGACCTCGCCGAACGCGCAGATCATCGCCTCGCTCGACGTGGCCCGTCGGCAGATGGAGCTGGAAGGCTACGAACTGGTCATGAAAGCCATCGAAATCTCGCTGGCCATCCGCCGGGAAATCGGCGAGCACCCGATCATTTCCAAGTATTTCAGGATGCTCGGCGCTGACGACATGGTGCCGGCCGAATTCCGCGCCTCGGGCTTCAAGGACTTCCTGGCTCCCGGCAGCACCTGGGTGACCGCGGTGAACTCGGTGCGTGACGATGAGTTCTTCCTCGATCCGACCCGCATGACCCTGGTGTGCGGCACCGCAGGCTTCGACGGCACCGCGTTCAAGGGCCTGCTGGCCTCGAAATACAACATCCAGCTCAACAAGACCTCGCGCAACAGCGTGCTGCTGCAGAGCAACATCAACAATACCCGCAGCGACGTCGCGTTGCTGATCAAGGTCCTTCTGGAAATTTCGATGGAAATCGAATCGCGCCTTGCCGACGGGGGCGAGCCCGAACAGGCCGCCTTCGCGGCCCGGGTCAAGAGCCTGATGACCGATGTGCCCGACCTGCCGAACTTCAGCCGCTTCCACGACAGCTACCGGGAAGACCCCAACAGCGTCACGCTCGAAGGCGACATGCGCAGCGCGTTCTTCGCCGCCTATGACGAGGCCGGCTGCGAGTACATTCCGCTCATGGATAAACGGATCGACGAACGACTGGCCAACGGCCCGGAAATGGTCTCGGCCAACTTTGTCATCCCGTACCCGCCGGGCTTCCCGATCATGGTCCCGGGTCAGGTGATCGATGCCGGCACCATCGGTTTCATGCGCAAGCTGGACGTCAAGGAAATCCACGGCTACAACGGCACGCGTGGCCTGAAGTTGTTGAAGCTGTAGACCATTTCCGGCGCATCCTGCCGTGAGCTTGGAAAATCGGCGCCGGCCGTCCAGGCCGGGGCTGAAGCCAGGGAAAAGAGGTGATACACAATCATGAAATATCAAATTAAGGGGAGAAAGCCATGATCGAATGGATCATCGAAACACTCAAAGCCAACACGCACCTAGTGATCTTCATCACCCTCGCCGCCGGTTACTGGATGGGCGGTTTCAAGGTCGGCAAGTTCGCGCTCGGCTCGGTCACCGGCACGTTGCTCGCCGGTGTGCTCATCGGCCAGCTCGGCTTCGACATTTCGCCGCAGGTGAAGACCATGTTCTTCACCATGTTCCTGTTTGCCGTCGGCTACAGCGTCGGTCCGCAGTTCGTTCAGGGTGTCGCCAAGGACGGCCTGCCGCAGGCGGTCTTCGGCGTGGTTGTCTCGCTGCTGTGCCTGGGGTCGGTGTATGTCGGCGCGAAGATCGCCGGCTACGACGTCGGCCTGGCTGCCGGGTTGCTGGCCGGGTCGCAGACCATTTCCGCATCGATTGGCCTCGCCACTACCGCGATCAACAACAGCGGCGTCGAGAATGCCGAAGCGCTGCTTAACCAGATACCCGTGGCTTACGCGATCAGTTATATGTTCGGCACCGTCGGTACCGGCGTCATCCTGTCTGTGCTCGGCCCGAAGCTGCTCAATATCGACCTCGAAAAGGCTTGCAAGGAATACGAAGCGGCGATGACCAAAGGCACGCCGGCCGGTGGCATGAACAGCGCATGGCAGCAACTGCAGATGCGCGCCTACCGGGTCAAGGAAAACGGCCAGGCAGTCGGCAAGACCGTTGCGGATCTCGAGGCGATGGTCAAAGATTCGCGGATGTTCCTCGAGCGGCTGCGCCGTGACGGCCAGATCATCGACTTCGATGCCGATACCGTGCTCAGGGCCGGCGACATCGGCGTGATTTCAGGAAAGACCGAGGCGCTTGTCGCGCTGGGCGCCACGGCCGAGGAAGTGGCGGACTCGGAGTTGCTTGATATTCCGGTCGAATCGGTTGATCTGGTGCTCACCAGCAAGGAAGCCAATGGCAAGACCCTGCTCGAAGTCAGCACCTCGGATTTCGCGCGCGGCGTGTTCCTGCGCAAGATCACCCGGGGTGCGACCGGCACCGACATCCCGATCATGGCGCAGACCAAGCTCAATCGCGGCGACATCCTGAGGATTTCCGGCCGCAAGACGCATGTGCAACGCGTCGAGAAGGCACTTGGCTACGCCGACCGCGCGTCAGCGGCGACCGACATGGTATGGGTCGGCATCTTCATCTTCGTTTTCGGTCTTCTGGGCGCCATCACGGTCAAGGCCGGCGGTGTTCCGATTACACTGTCGGTCTCGGGCGGCGTGTTGTTCGGTGGCCTGATCCTCGGTTGGATGCGCAGCGTGCGGCCCACATTCGGCCGCCTTCCTGAGCCGACGCAGTGGTTCATGAACTCGGTCGGTCTCAACGTGTTCATCGCCATCGTCGGCATCAGCGCGGGTCCTGGTTTCATCGACGGCCTCAAGACCAATGGCGCATCGCTGTTGATGTGGGGCGTCTTCGCGACATCCGTGCCGATGCTTCTGGCGCCGTTCATCGGCAAGTACATCTTCAAGTTCCATCCGGCGATCAACCTGGGTGCCTGTGGCGGCGGTCGAACCAGCACCGCGTCTGTGGCGATGGTCGGTGACGTTGCCAAGAGCAATGTCCCGATGCTCGGCTACACGGTGCCCTACGCGGTCAGCAACACGCTGCTGACGCTGTGGGGCCTGGTGATCGTACTGATTTACTGAGGCACCACCAGCCTGCCGCAGTGATTTGCGGCAGGTTTCGATGGAGTCGGCTATGCCGTATCCACTGGTCTGCTGAACGTATCCGGTTGCTTTGCGATGCTTCTGTAAACACGGCTCGGATGATTGAAGGAGTTTTACATGGATGGATATTCGATGATTGAGCAATTACATGCTACGGCTGGAAAGCAATCTCTCCCCGGCAAACGCGCCGGCAGCCTGATCGTAGCGGCTTTGGCGTTTGCCTGCACCAATGCGCTGGCGCAGTCGGTGCCGGAACCATCCGAACCTGAGGATCTGGCTCCGCTCAGCTCTTCGGAACAGGGCCAGGTTTCCCTGGACGAGAGTTTTGCGCCGAAGACCCGCCGCGAACGGATCAGAGAGCAACGCAAACAGGCCTTGGAGGACACCAAAGCCGATGTGCAGTTCCGCACCTACTATCTGGACCGTGACAAGTTTGACGGTAGCGAAAGCACCGCGCTGACGGCCGGTGGCAGGGCCGGGTTCAAGACCGGCTATTTCCGCGACCGCATCGCCATCGGCGCCACCGCTTACACTTCCCAAAAGCTGTACGGCCCCGAAGACAGGGACGGCACCCTGCTGCTGAAGCCCGGCCAGCAGGGCTATACCGTGATCGGAGAGGTATACGGCCAGTTCCGCCTGAACGACGACATCATGCTGGATATCGGGCGCAAGGAGCTGGAGTCGCCTTATATCAACAAGCAGGACAACCGGATGACGCCGAACACCTTCGAAACCATCATGTTGGGAGGCACTGTCGCCACCGGCGGTTCCGGCGGCGAATGGCGTTTCGGTCTCGGTTACGTGGACGAAATGAAGAAGCGAAACGCCACGGAATTCGTGTCCATGGCGCAGGCCGCCGGCGCGCTGGCCGGCGTCGAGCGCGGGGTGTATGCCGGCGGTGTCAACTTCAAGCAGGGCGAACTGTCGATCGGTGCGGTCAATTACTACAGCGACGACATCATGAATACCTTCTACACCGAGGCCAGGTACGGTGTTCCGCTGTCCGAAGACCGCGTCAAGCTGAAGTTCGCCGCGCAGTATTCGGCGCAGGACAGTACCGGTGACGAGTTGCTGACCGGCGGCAGCTTCTCCACATCGCAGTTCGGCCTCAAGGCCGAGCTGGCCGTGGGCAGTGCGCTGTTCAGCACGGCCTGGAACTCAACCGGCGACGGAGCCGACCTTCGCAGTCCTTGGGGCAGCATCCCGAGCTACAACTCGGTGCAGGTCCAGGACTTCAACCGGGCCGGCGAGGATTCGCTGATGCTGCGTGCGGCCTACAGCTTCAAGTCGGTACCCAATCTGAGCGCGTATGCGTTGTGGGTCAACGGTTCCCAGCCCGAAGATCCCGGACAGTCCGCGCAGGACGAGTACGATCTCAATCTGCAATGGACGGGCACCAGTGGCAGCTTCAAGGGCTTTTCCGTCCGCGCCCGCTATGCGGTGGTCACCCAGGACATGGGCGGCCCCGATCTGCAGGACTTCCGCCTGATATTCAATTATGATCCACCGGGACTTTAAGTCCAGACTGTCCAAAAGGAAACGGAACCATGCTCTGGTTGACTGAAATGCTGCAGAAATACCCGGAGCTGGCGGTGTTCATCGCACTCGGCATCGGCTACTGGATCGGAAACCGGCGTATCGCCGGTTTCAGCTTCGGTGGGGTGACCGGCTCCCTGTTGGCCGGCATCCTGGTCGGCTGGCTGTTCAATGTACCGGTTTCCGCCCCGGCCAAATCGCTGGTGTTCCTGCTGTTCCTGTTCGGCGTCGGCTACGAGGTCGGTCCGCGCTTTTTCACCGCGCTGAAAGGCGATGGCTGGCGGTTTTCGGTGCTCGGCGTGTTCGTGCCGGTGATCGGCCTGCTGACCGCTTGGGCGGTAGCCGCCTATCTTCAGCTGGATCCCGGCTTCTCCGCCGGCATGATGTCCGGCGCGCTGACCCAGTCGCCGGCGATGGGTACTGCCAGCGACGCCGTTTCGGCACTGAACATCGCCGAGGAACTGAAGGTGAAATACCTGGCCCACATCGGTGTCGCCGATGCGCTGTGTTATGTGTTCGGCGCCTTGGGCGTCATCGTGTTCTGCGCCGAGCTGGCGCCCCGCCTGCTGAAGGTCGACCTGGAGAAGGAGGCCCTGGTGCTGGAGGCGAAATTCGGCATGCAGCGGAATGCCGGCGGGTACACGTCCGCCTGGCAGCCGTTTGAAACCCGCGCCTATCTGGTTCCCGTCGGCGGCGCCGTGGTCGGCATGACGACGGCACAGGCCGAAAAACTGGTTCCGGACGCACGCCTATACCTGCACCGGATCCGGCGGAACGGGGCGTTGATCGAGGCCAGTGAGGACCTTAAACTCCAGGCCGGAGACGTCATCGCGGTGACGGGCCGGCGCGAAGTGTTGGCCGGCATACTGGGCGACCGCGCCGATGAAGTCGATGACCGCGGTTTGCTGACCATCCCGATGGTCACCTACGAGGTGTTCTTAACCAACAAGATGTTCGACGGCATGACCCTGGGAACGATTGCAAAGAGCGACTTGGTGCGGGGCGTATTCCTGAACAAGGTCACGCGCCGCGGCGTTGAAATCCCGATCGGCACCGAAACCGTGCTTGAGCGCGGCGATACGCTGGTGATTTCCGGTGCCGAAGCCGTCGTTGCGGCGGCGGCCAAGGCGTTGGGTGAAGTGGTGCAGCCGACCGATGCCACTGATTTTGTCGCCGTCGGGCTGGCCATTTTCATCGGCGCGCTGATCGGTGCCGCGCTGTCTTTCAGTGTCGGCGGCGTGATCGTTTCAGTCGGCACCAGCGTCGGCGTCCTGCTGGCCGGCATCCTGACCGGCTATGTCCGCTCGACGCGCCCCCTGTTCGGGCGCATTCCGGATGGGGCGGTCCAGTTCATGAAATCCTTCGGCCTGGCCGGCTTCGTCGCCATGGCCGGCCTCGCCGCCGGCCCGCATTTCGCCACCGCGGTCAAGGAGGCCGGCGTCAGCCTATTGATAGGCGGCGCCATCGTGACCCTGGTGCCGATGGTGGCCGGGCTGTGGTTCGGGCTGAAGGTACTGAAACTCAACCCGCTTCTGCTTCTCGGGGCGCTGACCGGTGCTCAGACCTTCACCGCGGCGCTGGCGGCGGTGCAGGACAAATCGAAAAGCCCGGTCGCGGTGATCGGTTATTCCGGCGCGTATCCGGTTGCGCAGATCGTGCTTACCCTATGGGGTACAGTCATTGTGCTGCTGATGTCATAATCAAGTGCCTGCCCGGAAATCGGAACGCCCATGAATTGGTTGCTGCTGTTCATCCCGATCACTTTGCTGCTGGAACACTTCGGCGTTAAGCCGACACTGCTGTTCTTTTCAGCCGCCATCGCCATCGTGCCGATCGCGGCGATGATCGTGCATGCCACCGAGCAGGTCGCCAGCCGCACCGGGGAGGCCGTCGGTGGCCTGCTGAACGCCACGTTCGGCAACGCGCCCGAGCTGATCATCTGCCTGGTGGCCTTGAAGGCCGGCTACCTGGAAATGGTCCGCGCCGCCTTGATCGGCGGCATCCTGGCCAATCTGCTGCTGGCGATGGGCGCTTCCTTTTTCCTGGGCGGACTGCGCCACCACCAACAGAACTTCAACGCGAACGCCGCGCGCCTGTACAGCTCGACCATGCTTTTGGCGGTCGTCAGCATGGCGATTCCGAGCGCCTTCAGCCGCGCGTTCGCGCCGGAAGGCGTGGTGCGTGAAGAGCAGATGCTGAACATCGGCATCGCGGTCACGCTGCTGCTGGCCTATGGCCTGTATCTGCTGTTCTCGCTGAAGACGCATCCGGAGGCTTTCGCCAGCGCCTCCGTGAGTGGCGGGGTTGAAACTGAAGGGCATGGCCATGGCGGCAAGGTCTGGAGCCTGCAGCGCGCCATCGGCAGCTTGGTCGGCGCTTCACTGCTGGCGGCCTGGATGAGCGAAATCCTGGTCGGTGCCGCTGAAGGCACCGGCAAGGCTCTCGGCATGTCGGAGGTTTTCATCGGCGTGGTGTTCCTGGCCGTCATCGGCGGCGCCGCCGAGAGCGGATCGGCCATCACCGTCGCGCGCCGCAACCGCATGGATCTTGCGGTCGGCATCGCGCTCGGCAGTTGCATCCAGATCGCGTTGTTCCTCGCGCCGGTGCTGGTGTTGGCCAGTTACTTCGTTTCGCCTCAGCCGCTGGAGCTTTCCTTCAGCCGGGCCGAGCTGGGCGCACTCGGTTTCGGCGTGCTGGTCGGCGCTTTCGTGATCAACGACGGGCAGTCAAACTGGTTCAAGGGCGTGCAGCTGATGACGCTTTATGCCTTCATCGCGATGATGTTCTATTTCATTCCCGAAATCACCGCCTGAACGCCGCGATGAGGTGTCAGGAGCCGCCGGACCGGAACACCAGCGCCGTCCATCGATTCATCCGACGATGAATACCGGCGCGAAACCTCCACCTTCGGTGCGGAAATTGGTGGTCTGGCCCTGATACAGCCGTGCCGCCATCAGCAGGATGTCCCCGGCGTAGGCATACGCCCGGATGTCGACTTTCAGCCGGGTGGGCGCACCATCCACGGTTATTCCACGCTCACTCGGGGGGATTATCCGCTGCGCTACGTAGTCCCCGGCCTTGATCTGTTCCCAGACGCGGGCGGTCAGTTTGTCTCCGCGGTAGGCGGCGCGGCTGCCGAACCCGCTGGCCGGCTTGAAGAACAGCGATTTGCGGGTCTGCCAGAGCGATTCGGCATTGTCGGGCCGAACCGTCTGGGTGAACGGGATGCCGGATGCCAAGGTCCGTGTATCCTCTGCATCGACGCCGAGCCGTTCAAGTCTTCCGGCATCGCCGAGCAGTGACAGGTTGCGCTTGTCGGCATACAGGGCATGTTGGCGCGGACCGGGCGTCAGCAGCACGGCGCCGGCTTCATGGGCCTGGCGCAGCGCCGCGTTGCCGGGTTCGCTCAGGTAAAAATCCGTCAGCCGGTTGTAAACCAAGTCGATGCCGTGGCCGTGGCAGTGCAGGCGGTCGTTTTGAAACGTCAGCTCCGTGGGGTCTGCGATCAGGGCGGTGATTCCTGCCTGCTCGAACAACTGTTTCGCGATCAGGAACTCGGGATAGAGGAACTGCTGTTCTGGGCGCTCATCGACGATGGCGATCGTCTTGAGCGGCTCACTGCCGCACGCCGCGCGCCATTCGGTCTTGAACATGTCAACAAAACCGGCATCCAGCCCGCGGCGCAGTGCCGGGTTGACGGATTCCGCCGCCTGGCAGCAGGCGGTCTGCGCCGACAGCAGTGCGGCGTTCAGGAAGGCGCCGCCGGCATTGGTGTTGATTTCGATCAGTTGCGGCCCCTCATCGCCGAGATGGAAATCGAAGCCCATGAACACGCCGGATGTTCCGGTGTCGATTCGTGCGATGGCCGGCGCTCCTGCCAGCACGGCGGCCTGGTAGCCGGGTGTGTGCACGGCGCGCTCCACGGCGGCCACAACCGCGCGCATCCGCGCCATCTGCCGCGGTGCGATGAACACCGCCGTTTCCGAGAAAAACCTCGGATGCGTGCTGAGCACGTCCTTGGTCAGCGGGTTTTCCGCCAGATGCCCGGCCAGCCGGGCAGAGTCCAGCGTGGTACAGAAGCAGTCGCGGTTCAGGCGTTCGGCGCGTGCGGTTTCATCCATGGTTCAGTGTGCGGTGTAAACCCGGTAGGACCAAGGTGCCAGCTCAAGCGACTGGGTCTGCGGGAATGAAGTTTCCGCGGCGCTGAAGTATTCGGTGTAGCTTCCGTGATGCAGGGATTCCTTGAACGCGATGTTTTGCGGCTTGCCGCTCAGGTTGAACACCGCGAAAATTTTATTGCCGTCCTGCTGGCGGACGAAACTCAGCACCTGCTGCTCGGCATTGTTCGGCACCTTCTGCATGCGTGCGCCCCAAGCGGCGTTCCAAAGCGCCGGGTTGGCCTTTTTCAAGGCGAACAGCCTGCGGATGAGTTCGCCGTTCGGGTGCTCGCGCCATTGGATCGGGTCTTTTTCGAAGAACGCCAGGCGCCGGGTGTTGCCGGCTTCCTGGCCGTTGTAGATCATCGGAATGCCTTCCGACACCACCGACAGTGCCATGAACGCCGGCAGGGAATCGCCGAAGGCCTCGAATTCGGTGCGTTCCCAGGCGTTCAGGTCGTGGTTGCTCAGGTGCAGCATGCGGAAGATGTTGCGCGGGTAGTATTTTTCGTTCCAGGAGTAGTACACGTAAAGCTTGTTGACGTCGGCCTTGCCCTGCGCGATCTGGTGCACGGCGTCATACCAGCTCCAGGCGTAGGTGGCGTCGAACGAGCGCGCGTGCAGGTCGCGGCCTTCCCATTCACCGAGCAGGAACACCGGCTTCACCGCTTCCAGATGCGGCCGCAGCTGTTCCCAGAAATCCAGCGGCACGAAGCCGGCGACGTCGCAGCGGAAGCCGTCGATGTCATATTCGGCGACCCAGTGGCGCATGGCGTCGGCCATGTACCGGCGCAGCTCCGGGTGGCTGTAGTCGAGGTCGATTATGTCATGCCAGTCCCACCACGGCGTCGGCCGGAAATCGCCTTTCCAGTCGCGGGCGTACCATTCCGGGTGTTCTTTGACCAGCGGGTTGTCCCAGGCGGTGTGGTTGGCGACCCAATCGAGGATCACACGCATGTTGAGCTTGTGCGCCGTAGCGATGAAATCCTTGAGGTCCTGCGGACTGCCGAATTCCGGATTGACGCCGAAATAATCGCGCACCGAATACGGGCTGCCGAGCGTGCCTTTGCGGTTCCTGAGCCCGATCGGCTGCACCGGCATCAGCCAGACGATGTCGACGCCGAGCGCCTTCAGCCGCGGCAATTGCTTTTCAGCGGCCTTGAAGGTGCCTTCAGGGCTGAACTGCCGGGTGTTGAGCTGGTAGATGACCGCATCCTTGCTCCACTCCGGATGCGTGATCTGCACATACGGCCGCGGGGTGAAATCGGTGGTGGTCTGCGCCGTCAATGGCGTTGCCATCAAAGCCAGTGCCAGCGCGAAGGTGTTTTTCCACATAAATAACCTCAGCGGATGGAAATGTTCAGGGAATCTGCGCGCCATGAAAGCGGAACTGTCAGGGTTTTGGCGGCGGCGTCAAAACGCGCCGTGTCCTGCGCGTTGCCGTCGACGCTGACCGACGCGGCGCCGGGCCAATTGTGCACGACCAGTTCGATGGCGCGGGTGGCCGGCTCGCCCGGGAAATCACCTTTGCGGAGCAGACGGATATCCAGTCGATCGCCGCGCTGCCTGGCGGTGAATCCCAGTTTTTCATAGCGCCCGGATTTCAATGCATTCGGGTCCTTGCCGTCATCGTCGTACATCACGCCCGATGCCGCTTTCACCGAAGCGTCGGCGTAGTAATGCAGCTGCAGTCTGCCGCTGTCGTACTGGCGGGTGTTATCCATGTTTCCGGCCATCGGAATGAAGGCGCCGGCCTTGACCAGCACCGGAATGGTTTCCAGGCTCACCGGGATGTCCACACGC
>ERZ1645185.624-NODE-624-length-14753-cov-15.559464_pt1 | contig 14753 bp, 15 predicted proteins | sample MGYA00575351_ERZ1645185 | MGnify/ENA primary metagenome ERZ1645185 (study PRJEB40838, sample SAMN11284767) | freshwater sediment metagenome | isolation source: river sediment | host: Sediment | place: India: Jana village, Kanpur | collected 2015-12-17 ...
GGGTGAATTAACACTCCAAGTGCAACACCCCTGCAAGTTGTTGCATTCGCGGCCTCGGCGCTGGCGCTGGCGCTGTGATTCCCGCCAACCCAGGGCGCCTAGCTTGAACAGGATGCGATGCGTGATGACGGTACGCATGTGGATCAGGCACAGGGCATCTTTGTAAAGCGCTCGGAATCGAGCTACTCCACTCGCGCCGTCTGTTGTCCGAACTACGCGGGAACTTGGTGCTTCCGGCAATGCTGTCCGTGGAATTCGCCTGGGCGTCCCGCCACCTCGATGATTGCAAATGACATCCACATCCCTGCCCAGCCATGCACGAGCCACTACTTCCCTGCAGGACCAGGCATCAGTCCCCCGGCTTGTGTCGCATTGCCTTGCAAATGGACACTACGCACCCTGCTTGAGGTGGCGCTAAGTATCCACTTGGGCTGCGCTGGACTCGTCCTCTCGTGGCAGCCTGACTTACGGCTATGCTGCGGGAAAAATGTCCCGCCATGAGCATTTTCGACAGACATGCCGCATGCTGACCTGGCATGTGCAGTTCAAGATGCAAGTCGACGGTGCGGCTCAACTGACCATACACCGCCGTCAGGAACCACACGGAAATGAGCCCGATGCCACAATCGTTCCACGTGCTCGATCACGACCTCGCCATCGCGAGGCTCGAGCCTGCGTCCGAGGTCCCAGCCACCCTCTTGGGGTCCGAGAGGTTCCTGACCATCTCCCGCACTTCCGACGAAGTCTCGATCGTCTGCGAGGCATCGCGCGCGCGCGACTTCGAACGGGTAGAGCTGGAGTGGCGCGCCATCAAGCTCGCTGGCCCCTTCGCGTTCGACCAGGTGGGCATACTCTCGTCCGTGCTAGAGCCACTGGCACGAGCGAACATCGGGATCTTCGCCATTAGCACGTTCGAGACGGACTACATCCTGGTCAAGGCCCAGAACCTCGGCGCCGCCATCGACGCGCTGGAAGCACATGGCCACAGGCGCTTGCCATGAACGGCGATCGAGGTCTCGGCGATGGACACCACTCGCGCACACGGGAGCGAGCGACCGTGGCTCTCATCGTGCTGGTGAGCTTGATGGCAACCGGGTGCATGAACACGCGTACCCGGGGCATGGTCGAGCGCTGCCAATCACTCCTCGAGGCGCGCGATGCAACGGCGAGCAGGGTGTTCATCAAGGAGGCCGAAGAGCACCTGGCCTCTTCCAAGGAGCCGCCAGGGCGATGGCGGCAGTTGGTCGCAAACCTGCAGGACGAGGGTGCCGACGAGGCACGTCCGGCACTCGAGCAGTGCCTTTGGTTGCTGAAGTATCGCCAAGCCCCTTGAGACGCGTGTCCGATCAAGCGTTGGGCATGTCGGCGATGCGCCAGAGATAGAAGCTCGCGTAGGTGCGATAAGGCCCCCATCGCTCGCCACGCTCTGCAAGCGCCTTCGGCGTCGGCATGGCATCCAGCCCGTCGATGCGCTGCGCGCCCTTGCGGATGCCGAGATCGTCGATCGGCAGCACGTCCGCTCGCCCCAGCCGGAACATCAGCATCATCTCGACGGTCCAGCGCCCGATGCCGCGCGTTGGAAGGAGGGCATCGATGATCGCACCGTCCTGCATGGTCGCCATCCGCCGCAGGTCCGGGATCTCGCCCGCGGCCTCGCGCCGCGCCAGGTCCCGCAGCGCAAGCGCCTTGTTGCCGGAGACGCCACAGGCGCGCAAGGCCGGGGCATCGATCCTGCCCAGCGTGCCTGCGTGCAACCGGTCGGAGCCGATCGCCGCCTCGACGCGGCCCACGATGGTCGCGGCAGCCTTGCCGCTCAGCTGTTGGTACAGGATCGCCCGCGCCAGCGCATCGACCGGATCGAAGGATTTGCGCCAGCGCGCGTCCGCCTCGATCGGCCCGATCCTGCGCATCCAGGCACCCAGCGCACGGTCACGCTTGCGCAGGTACGCGAAGGCTGCGTCGACGTCGAATCCCCTGCGGTAGCGCGGCATGGCACCACTCCTCTCACGATGATCCGAAGCCGGAAACGCGAACGCCGCGACAAGCGCGGCGTCCGGTCATGCATTGCTGGCGCGACGGGTTACTTCTTCAGCGGCCAGTACACGTCGAACTCGCCGTTCTCCGTGAACGCGCTCGCGACGCCGGTCTTGTAGCTCTCGTAGGCGCGGCCGGTGACGTCGTAGCCATTGGTGACCGACCAGGCGCGCAGTGCATTGCGGGCCTTTTCCAGTTCCGCCATGTAACCGGTGTAGGAGGCGGTCGCCACCTTCATCGGCTCGCTGCGCTCGTACTTCACCGGCCCCTGCAGGGCGACATTGCCGACCGCGCTGCCGTCCTTCTTGCGCACGACCTGGGCGACGTCGAAGTTGTAGGTCTCGCGACCGAGGTCGGTGGTCACGATGCGGACCGGGCCGACGGCCTCGAGGCCGTTGGCGTCCATCACGCGCTTGATCCACTCGGTGTTGGCGGCGATCGAGGCCTGGATCGCGGTGTTCGCGCGATCGATGTTGCCGGCGGTCACGAACAGCACGTCCTCGGCGGGGCGGTCGACGACCTTGAAACCGACCAGCTTGCTGCCGGACAGGCCGTAGTCCTCGTTCGGGATCGACGCCAGCATGCCGACGATGCGCGACAGGCCCAGCTTCATGTCGTCGCCGACGTGGCGCGCCACGTACAGGCCCGAATAGCGGCCAAGCAGGTCCCAACCATACGAGACGTCGTAGGTCTGGGTGATTTCGACATTGCGGTTGTTGCGGCCGGTCGGCTTGAACTCGAACGCCGTGCGCTTGTCGCTGCCGCGCTCGATGTTCTCGATCTTGTACGCCACCTTCTCGCGGGGGACGCTCTCCGTGATCTCCCAGGAACCCTTGCCCAGCTGTTCCTTGGTGGAGACGTAATCCATCCGCGCGCCGACGCCGGATTGCGGGCCGGACAGGGTCATCTGGATCGCGGGATCGCGCAGGACCAGCGGGTTCCAGTCCTTGAAGCGGCGCAGGCTGTTCAGCGAATCGAACACGATGGTCAGCTTGCGGTTCGTTTCGGCCTTCTCGACCAGGTGGCGCTCGGACGGCAGCACCAGCGCGACCACCAGGTAGAGGCCCACGACGATCGCGAGGGAAATCAGGATCTCGAGCAAACGGGTCATTCAGCAATCTCCGGGAAAAGCCGCTCGCGGACCTGGCCCGCGCGGACCCGACATCCTAGCAAACCGACCGGCCCGCCGGGGAGGCCTTTGGGGGCGGGAACCGCGACCTGGGACACCAAACCAGGGCACCGGTCGCCGGGCCTCGGGCCGGGCATCCTGTCCCCGTCAGACCAATTGCAGCTCGAAGGCCTTCAGTACGGCCCGGGTCCGGTCGCGGACGCCCAACTTCGACAGGGTGAGGGCGGGCGCTTGCGCGCCATCGGCGCGTGCCAGCCCGAACGCCCGCCGCGATGCAGCGCGGCGGGCCGGGCATCCTGTCCCCGTCAGACCAATTGCAGCTCGAAGGCCTTCAGTACGGCCCGGGTCCGGTCGCGGACGCCCAACTTGGACAGGATGTTGGAGACGTGGTTCTTGATCGTGCCCTCCGCCACGCCCAGCGAATTGGCGATCTCCTTGTTGGAGAAGCCCGATGCCATGAGCCGCAGGATCTCGGTCTCGCGGTCGGTGAGCGGATCCGGGCGATCCAGGCTCACGAATTCGTTGCGCATGTGCTCCAGGCCTGACAGCAGCCGCTGGGTCACCGCCGGCTGCACCAGCGAGCCGCCCTGCGCCACCGCCTGGATCGCGTCCACCAGCTGTTCCAGCGACACGTCCTTCAGCAGGTAGCCCTTGGCCCCGGCCTTGATCCCGGCGAGCACCAGCTGGTCGTCGTCGAAGGTGGTCAGGATGATGGTCGGCGGCAGCACGCCGGCGCGGCCGAGCGCCTGCAGTGCCTCCAGCCCGGACATCACCGGCATCCGCATGTCCATTAACACCACGTCGGGCCGGACCTGCGGGATCGTCTCGAGCGCCTGCCGGCCATCGGCGGCTTCCGCCACCACCTCGATGCCTTCGGCCAGGGCGAGCAGCGAGCGGATGCCTTGGCGCACCAGGGTTTGGTCGTCGACCAGGAAGACACGGATCATGCAGCCACTCCTTCGGGGAGCCCCGCCTCGGCGACCACGCCGATCGGCAGGGACATGTTGAGTTGGAATCCTTCGTCGCGCCGCGACACCACTTCAAGCCAGCCGCCGTGCTGGCGCAGGCGCTCGCGCATGCCCTGCAGCCCGTTGCCCGGCACCAGCAGGTCGGTGCCGCGGCCATCGTCGCGGATGCGCAGGTCGGCGCGACCGCCCTCGATCCGCGCCTGCAGCCACAGGTTGCGGGCACCCGAATGACGCACCGCGTTGGTGATCGCCTCCTGCGCGCAACGCAGCAGCACATGCGCGCGCTCCGGATCGTCGACCGTCAGTGGCGCCTGCAGGTCCATGTGGATGGCGAGGTTCGGCACGTTCTCGGCCAGCGGCCGCAGGGCGGCGGCGAGGTCGATCGCCCCGCCCTCGCGCAGCTGGCTGACGGCTTCGCGCACATCGGTGAGCAGCAGCCTCGCCAAGGTGTGGGCCTGCTGGACGTGCTCCTTGACCCGCCCCTCGGACAGGTGGCCGGCCACTTCCAGGTTGAGGCTGAGCGCCGTCAGGTGGTGGCCCAGCAGGTCGTGCAGCTCCCGCGAGATGCGGGTGCGCTCGTTGACACGCGCACTTTCCGCGAGCAGGGCACGGGTCGCCCGCAACTCCGCATTGAGCCGGCGCTGCTCCTCGCGGGCCTGTGACTGCTGCAGCGCAACAAGACTGGTGATGAACACGAAGCCGGAAAAGCCGGCGTAGAGCATCGACTGCATCAGCGCGTCGAACAGCGGGAAATCCAGCCAGCGCATGAACACCGGCGCCACCGCCAGCTGGCTGGCCAGCAACCACACGACCCCCAGCGACAGGGGGAGCAACCACGGCAGCACGCAGGCGGCCACCATCAGCAGCACGCTGCCGAGGCCGGAGCCGTTGAAGTAGCTGACCGCCAACGCAGCCAGGGTCAGCAGCACGAGCAGCACGTAGTCGGCCGGGCTGCGCCGGCGCACGCCCAGGCTGCGGGTCAGCCATGCGTAGGCGATCCCGAAACCGAAATACGCGACCCACCCCTGCCAGGGCATCGGCGGCAGGATGACCTCGTCCTCCGCGCCACTGCCCAACTGCGGTCCGAGCCAGGAGTAGAGCAGCGGCAGCCCCACGATCGCCCAGGTGAACAGGCCCGCGTAGCGCAGCAGACGGGTGTGGGACAGGCGGTTCAGCATGGCGTCTTATACCCTGCCCCGCACCCGGCCTGCGTGCACCGAAGGTCATGGCCGCGCCCCGGCACCGCGTGCGATAATCGCGCCGGTCCCGCCACCGGCGGGCGCCCTGCTCGCCCTGCCGGAGCCATAGGTAATGTCGATCGCCATCCGCGACGTGCGCGAGCACGAGCTGGATTCCGTCCTCGCCCTGAACAACGCCGCGGGACCCGCGATCCTCCCCCTCGACGCCGCACGCGTGCGCCGCCTGTTCGAGGCGGCCGAGTACTTCCGCGTGGCCGAGCGCGATGGCTCGCTGGCCGGTTTCCTGATCGGCTTCGGCTCCGATGCAGCGCACGACAGCAGCAACTTCGCCTGGTTCCGCCAGCGCTACCCGCATTTCTTCTACATCGACCGCGTGGTCGTGGCCAGCCGCCGCCGCGGCGGCGGCGTGGGCCGCGCGCTCTACGCCGACGTGCAGAGCTATGCGGAGTTGCGCTATCCGCAGCTCGCCTGCGAAGTCTTCCTGCAGCAGGGCACCGACCACGCCCTGCTGTTCCATGGCAGCTTCGGCTTCCGCGAAGTCGGCCAGCACGTCATGCCCGAGCAAGGCCCCGCACACGGGGTGCGCGCGGCGATGCTGATGAAGGCGCTGTGCAGCTACGCGTGGGTCCGCGAGACCTACGGCGACGCACTGCCGGATGCGGCGTGGCTGCAACAGCCGCGCCACGTCGTCGGGCCGGTGCTGCAGACCGGGACCGGCGCGTGAGCCTCGCGATGGACTACGCGCAGGCGGGCGAGCTGAAGTTCGGCCAGGTCGGCATCGCCAACCTGCGGGTGCGCACCCTCGATGTCGCCCAGCTGGCGGCGGAGATGCGCGATCGCGTCCAGCGCGCGCCCAACCTGTTCGATCGCACCGCAGTGGTCCTCGACTTCGGCGGCCTCAGCGCGACGCCCTCGCTCGCCGACGCACGCGCCCTGGTCGACGGCCTGCGCGCGGCTGGCGTGTTGCCGGTGGCGCTGGCCTACGGCACCCGCGAGATCGACGCGCTCTCCCGCGAACTCGGGCTGCCGCTGCTGGCCAAGTTCCGAGCGCAGTACGAGCGCGCCGATGCCGCACCGGCCACGACTCCGCCGCAACCCGCGCCATCGCGCGCGCCCGAGCGCGCGCCACCGGCGAAGCCCGCGCAGGCAGCGGCCGGCCCGGGGCTGATGCAGTCGGCGCCGGTGCGTTCCGGCCAGCAGGTCTACGCGGAGAACCGCGACCTGACCGTGCTCTCCGCGGTCGGCGCGGGCGCCGAGGTCATCGCCGACGGCAGCATCCACATCTACGGCGCGTTGCGCGGCCGCGCCCTCGCCGGCGCGCAGGGCAACGAGGACGCCCGCATCTTCTGCCGCGAGTTCCACGCGGAGCTGGTCGCGGTGGCCGGCCACTACAAGGTCCTGGAAGACATCCCGGAGGAGCTGCGCGGCAAGCCCGTGCAGGTCTGGCTGGAGAAGGGACAACTCAAGCTCGCGGCGCTCGACTGAGCCGCCCCATCATCCAACGGAGGAAGCCAACTTGGCCGAAATCATCGTAGTCACCTCGGGCAAGGGCGGCGTGGGCAAGACCACGACCAGCGCCAGCATCGCCACCGGGCTCGCGCGCCGCGGCAAGAAGGTCGCGGTCATCGACTTCGACGTCGGCCTGCGCAACCTCGACCTGATCATGGGCTGCGAACGCCGCGTGGTGTACGACTTCGTCAACGTGATCCACGGCGAAGCGTCGCTGAAGCAGGCGCTGATCAAGGACAAGCGCTTCGACAACCTGTACGTGCTGGCCGCCTCGCAGACCCGCGACAAGGACGCGCTGACCAAGGAAGGCGTGGAGAAGGTGCTGAAGGACCTCGCCGACGACGGCTTCGATTTCATCGTCTGCGACAGCCCGGCCGGCATCGAGAAGGGCGCGTTCCTCGCGATGTACTTCGCCGACAAGGCGATCGTGGTGGTCAACCCCGAGGTGTCCTCGGTGCGCGACTCCGACCGCATCCTCGGCCTGCTGGCCAGCAAGACCCACCGCGCCGAGCAGGGCACCGGCGACGTCGCCGCGTACCTGCTGCTCACCCGCTACAGCCCGCAGCGCGTGGAGAACGGCGAGATGCTGTCGATCGCCGACGTCGAGGAAGTGCTGGGGCTGAAGACGCTCGGCGTGGTACCCGAGTCAGGCGACGTGCTGAACGCCTCCAACAAGGGCGAGCCGGTGATCATGGACGGCGAGTCCAATGCCGGCCAGGCCTACGACGACGCGGTGGCGCGCCTGCTCGGCGAGGACCGGCCGATGCGCTTCACCACGATCGAGAAGAAGGGCTTCTTCAGCAAGCTGTTCGGGGGCTGACGCATGTCCATCTTCGATTTCCTCAAGCCCAAGAAGAACACCGCGCAGACCGCGAAGAACCGGCTGCAGATCATCATCGCGCAGGAACGCAGCTCGCAGGGCGCGCCCGACTACCTGCCGCTCCTGCGCCGCGAGATCCTCGAGGTCATCCGCAAGTACGTCGCGGTCGACGTCGACGCGGTCAAGGTGGACGTGGTGAAGGATGGCGAGCACGACGTGCTGGACATCTCGGTCGCGCTGCCGGAAGGCCGCGCCGGCGGCTGAGCCGCAACGGTGGGTGACGTGCTGACCCTGGGCGGCATCGCCTTCGACGATGCCGCGGCGCTGCTGCGCAGCTACGGCCTGGCCCTGCAACGGGTGGCCGATGGCGACCCGATCCCCGGCAGCTACTGGGGCGACTCTGAGGCCGGGATCATCGGCACCACCGTGTACGCGCGCGACGACACGCCGGTGCACTCGCTGCTGCACGAGGCCTGCCACCTGATCGTGCTGCCGCCCGAACGGCGCGAACGGGTGCACACCGATGCCACCGATTCGGTCGCCGAGGAAGATGCCGTCTGCGTGCTGCAGGCGCTGCTGGGCGACGTCCTGCCCGGGGTCGGCAGCGACCGCGTGCTCGCCGACATGGACGCCTGGGGCTACACCTTCCGCCTCGGCAGCGCGCGCGACTACGTGGAACGCGACGCCGACGCGGCCTGGGCCTGGCTGCGCGCGCATGGCCTGGTCGACGGCCAGCGCCGCCTGGTGCCGCCGCCGGCGTGACCGGCGCGACTTGCGACCCCCCGGGCCGCGGTCTAGCCTTGCGATTCCCGCGCCGCCCGGCGCCGACGAGGATCGCACCATGACGTTCCGTCCCGCCCTGCTGGCTGCCGCCGTGGCCATGACGCTCGGGCTCGCCGCCTGCAAGCAGGCGCCCGCGCCCTCCGCCACCGGCGCGCCGCCGCCGCCCGCCGGCGAAACCGCGGACCAGTTCGTCGCCCGGGTGAACAAGGAATTCCGCAGCCTCAGCGCCGAGCTCAACTCCGCGCAATGGCTGTCGAGCACCTACATCAACAGCGACAGCGAGACCATCGCCGCCAAGACCAACGAGCGCTGGCTGACCCAGCTCAACGGGTGGATCGAGCAGTCGCGGCGCTTCGACGGCCAGCAGCTGTCGCCGGATACCGCGCGCGCAATCAAGTTGCTGAAGCTGATGACCGCGATGCCGGCCCCGCGCGATCCCGTCAAGCTCGCCGAACTCACCCGGATCGCCACCCGCATGGAAGGCATGTACGGGGCCGGCAGCTACTGCACGGGCGAGGGCGAGGCGAAGGTCTGCCGCGACATCGGCCAGTTGAGCGACGTGCTGGCCAAGAGCCGCGACTACGACGCACAGCTGGATGCCTGGCAGGGCTGGCACAGCATCAGCGTGCCGATGCGCAAGGACTACACGCGCTTCGTCGAACTGGTGAACGAGGGCGCCAAGGGCATGGGCTTCGCCGATGCCGGCGAGATGTGGCGTTCCGGTTACGACATGAGCCCGGCCGAACTGGCCGCCGAGACCGACCGCCTCTGGGACCAGGTCAAGCCGCTCTACGAGCAGCTGCACTGCTACGCGCGCGGTCGCCTCGACGCCGAGTACGGCAAGGACAAGGGCGAGGTCGCCGGCGGCATGCTGCCCGCGCACCTCATGGGCAACCTGTGGCAACAGGACTGGGGCAACCTCTGGGACATGCTGCAGCCCTACCCGGGCGCCGGCAGCCTGGACGTGAACGCCGCGCTGAACGCGATCGCCCAGGCCGACCTCGCCAGCGCGCGGGCGCGCGCCACCGGCGGCGACGGCAGCGCGGCGCAACGCGCGTTCATGGTCGAGCGCGCCGCGGCGCTCGACACCGCCAAGAAGATGACCGAGCGCGCGCAGGACTTCTACGTGTCGCTGGGCATGCCCAAGCTGCCGGCGAGTTACTGGGAGAAGTCGCAGTTCGTGAAGCCGCTGGACCGCGACGTGGTCTGCCACGCCAGCGCCTGGGACATGAACATGGAAGGCGACGTGCGCACCAAGATGTGCATCACGCCGACCGAGGAAGAGCTCACCACGATCTACCACGAGCTCGGCCACATCTATTACGACCTGGCCTACAACAAGCAACCGCCGCTGTTCCAGAACGGTGCGCACGACGGCTTCCACGAGGCCATCGGCGACACCATCGTGCTGGCGATGACGCCCGCCTACCTGCATTCGGTGGGCCTGGTCGGCGCGCAGCAGCAGAGCGAGGAAGCGCTGATCAACGCGCAGATGCGCATGGCGCTGGCGAAGGTCGCGTTCCTGCCGTTCGGCCTGATGATCGACCGCTGGCGCTGGGGCGTGTTCGACGGGTCGATCAAGCCCGACCAGTACAACAAGGCCTGGTGGGACCTGAAGGCGAAGTACCAGGGCGTGGCGCCGGCCACCGCGCGCGGCGAGGACTTCTTCGACCCGGGCGCGAAGTACCACGTCCCGGGCAACACGCCGTACACGCGCTACTTCCTCTCCCACGTGCTGCAGTTCCAGTTCTACAAGGCGCTGTGCGACGCGGCGGGCCACAAGGGGCCGCTGTACGAATGCAGCTTCTACGGCAACAAGGAAGCGGGCGAGAAGTACTGGGCGATGCTGTCGAAGGGCGCCAGCCAGCCGTGGCAGCAGACGATGAAGGAGCTGACCGGTGGCGAGAAGATGGATGCGTCGGCGGTGCTGGAGTACTTCGCGCCGTTGCAGGGCTGGCTGAAGCAGCAGAACGCCAACCAGTCCTGCGGCTGGACCGCGCCGTCGGCCTGACCGACGCCCTGCGTTTCACCCGCAGGCAAGACGAGGCCGGCGCAAGCCGGCCTCGCCGTATCCGCCGATCATGGCGAAAGTCACTTGTCCCCATGCACGCGCGACGGCAGCCTGTGCAGCCTTCCCACGCCCCCACCGACGCCATGTTTTCACGCCTCCGCCGCATTGCCGGCATCGCCCTGCTGGCCGCCCTGGCCTCGCCCGTCGCCGCGCAATCCAGCTCCGGCAACATCACCGGCGAAGCCAAGGTCGGCGATACCGTGACCATCACCGGCGTCGACACCGGCTTCCGCCGCGAACTCAAGATCGACAAGGACGGCAAGTACCAGGTCCGCCGCGTGCCCACCGGCGATTACCAGGTCGTGCGCGTCCACAAGGACGGCACCATCGATCCGGTGCAATCCATCGTGGTCCGCCCCGGCGGCACCGCCCGCGTGATGGAAAGCGGCAAGGACGAGGCCAAGGACCTGTTCAACGGATCCTGACGCGCCCGGCCGGGTCCATCCGCGCCATACTGGATGGATGGATCCCGCGCACGACCTCGCCCCGCAACCCGCCGCCACCGCCACCGCGCTGCCCGCGCGCTATTACGTCGATGCCGGCATGGCCGCGCTCGACCGCCGCGCGATCTTCGACCGCGGCTGGCAACTGGTCGCGCACGTCTCGCAACTGCAGGCCGCCGGCGACCACGTGGTCGCCGACTTCGCCGGCCTGCCGATCGTCGCGGTGCGCGGCGCCGACGATGCCATCCGCGTGTTCCACAACGTGTGCCGGCATCGCGCCGGCCCGCTCGCGCAGTGCGACGGCCTCGCCGCGAAGTCGCTGCGTTGCCGATACCACGGCTGGACCTACACGCTGGAAGGCCAGCTGCGTTCCGCGCCGGAAATGAAGGATGCCGAGGCCTTCGACGTCGCCGCCATCCGCCTGCCGCAACTGGCGGTGCGCGTCTGGCAGGGACTGGTCTTCGCCACGGTCGACGAACCCAACGCGGCCGACTTCGACGACGTCGTCGCCGGCATCGACGCACGCCTCGGCCCCGACCGCGGGCTGGCAGGCTACGGCGGCCACCATCGCGTCGCCTACGACATCGCCTGCAACTGGAAGGTGTACGTCGACAACTACCTCGAGGGCTACCACGTCCCCTTCGTGCACCCGGGCCTGAACCGGCTGCTCGACTACCGCAGCTACCGCACCGAGCTGGCGCGCTGGCATTCGCTGCAGTGGAGCCCGCTGGAGAGCGACCCCGCGCTGTACGGCAGCGGCGACGCGCTGTACTACTGGCTGTGGCCGAACACCATGCTCAACATCCTGCCCGGCCGCCTGCAGACCAACACGGTGATCCCGCTGGGCGTGGATCGCTGCCGCGTGCTGTTCGACAGCTATTACGCCGATGCCGCCGACGACGGGCGCCGCGACGCCGACATCGCCTTCAGCGACGAGGTCCAGCACGAGGACCTCGGCATCTGCGAGGACGTGCAGCGCGGCTTCGCCTCCGGCAGCTACGTGCCGGGCCGGCTGAACCCCCTGCGCGAAACCGGCGTGCACCATTTCCACGAACTGTTGCGCGCCGCCTACCGCGACGCCACCGGTCCCGCGGCCTGACCCGCCCACCACGCGCCACCCGAGGAATGCCCATGACCAATCCCCTCGGCGTCAGCGACCGCGCAGCGCCTGGCGCAGCCGGCAAGCCACTGGGCCTGTGGATGGCGACTGCGCTGGTGGTGGGCAGCATGATCGGCAGCGGCGTCTTCATGCTGCCGGCCGCCCTCGCGCCTTACGGGGCCGCCAGCCTGACCGGCTGGGCCATCGCGCTGTGTGGCGCCCTGCTGCTGGCCGCGACCTTCGCCAAGCTCGCCGTGCATTGGCCGTGCACCGGCGGGCCCTACGCCTACGTGCGCCGCTCGTTCGGGGATGCGGCAGGTTTCGGCATCGCCTGGAGCTACTGGATCTCGATCTGGTCCGGCATGGCCGCGATCGCGGTGGCGTTCGCCGGCAGCATCGGCGCGATCTTCCCGGCCCTGACCGCGACACCGATGCGTGCCGCGGGCTGCGCCCTGCTGGCGCTGTGGACCTGCTCCGTGGTCAACCTCATCGGGCTGCGCCAGGCCGGGCGGCTGCAGGTGCTGGTGACTGCGTTGAAGTTGCTGCCCCTGCTGCTGTTCGGCATGGTCGCGTTGTGGTTCGTCGATGCAGGCCACTACGTGCCGTTCAACCCCAGCGGCAAGACCCTGCCGCAGGTCGCGCAGGTCACGGTGATCCTGACCATGTGGGCGCTGTGCGGGCTGGAGGTCGCCACCGTGCCGGCGGGCGCGATCCGCGACCCGGAGCGCACCATCCCGCGCGCCACCGTGCTCGGCACCCTGCTGGCGGGCATCGCCACCATCCTCGCCTGCACGGTGGTGATCGGGCTGGTGCCCACCGAGGTCCTGAAGGACTCGGGCGCGCCGATGGCGGACGCCGCCAGCCGGATCTGGGGCCCGGGCGCGGCGATCGGGATCGCGGCACTGGCCGCGGTCTCCACCTTCGGCGCGATCAATGGCTGGATGATGGTCTGCGGCCAGGTCTCGCTGGCAGCGGCCGGCGACGGCCTGTTCCCGCGCCGGTTCGCGCGGCTGGACCGCAATGGCACACCGGCCTTCGGCATCCTGGTCGGCAGCGTGCTCGCCACCCTGCTGGTGATCGCCAGCTACAGCCGCTCGCTGGTGGAGTTGTTCACCTTCATCCTGCTGATCTCCACCTCCGCCATCCTGCTGCCCTATGCCGCCAGCAGCGCAGCCTGGCTGCGCAGCGGCGGTCGCAACGGCGGCCGTGCCGTCGCGCTGCTGGCCCTGCTCTACAGCCTGTACGCCTTGTCCGGCGCGGGCGCCGAAGCGCTGGGCTGGGGCGCGGTCCTGCTGCTGGCGGGTGCGCCGCTCTACGTCTGGATGAAGCGGCGACCGGCACCGGCCTCCGGGGTATAATTCCGCCGCACGGAGGGAGAAGCGCGCGGGCCGCCAGGCCTTGGCGCGCTGCCGAAGGCGCAACCGCCCGGAATCGCTCAGGCCGAAGACCGCCGTGTGACCACACTCTGGAGAGACCGGCCCGCGATGGATGCGGCGCCGGCGCCGAAGGGGCAAGAAGCCGCGCGGATCCCCTCCCCGCCCACGCGCTTCCAAACTCTCAGGCAAAAGGACAGAGCGGGCATCCCCTTTCACGCGCGACGTGCCCTGCACCGATGCGCTTCCGGATGCCGCCATGACCTCTCGCACGCCGCTCGCCTCGCTCGAGCACCACGACGCCTTCATCGCACGCCACATCGGCCCGAACGATGCGGAGGTCGCGCACATGCTGCAAGCCGTCGGCCACGACTCGCTGGAGGCGCTGACCGACGCCATCGTCCCCGCCAGCATCAAGTCGGCCGCGCCGCTGGCCCTGCCGGAGGCGGTGAGCGAGGTCGAGGCGCTGGCGAAGATCCGCGCGATCGCCGGCAAGAACCGGGTGTTCCGCAGCTTCATCGGCCAGGGCTACTACGGCACACACACGCCCAACGTCATCCTCCGCAACATCCTCGAGAACCCGGCCTGGTACACCGCGTACACGCCCTACCAGGCGGAGATCTCGCAGGGCCGGATGGAGGCCCTGATCAACTTCCAGACCATGTGCGCCGAGCTGACGGGCATGGAGATCGCCAACGCCTCGCTGCTGGACGAGGCCACGGCGGCTGCGGAGGCGATGACCCTGGCCAAGCGCTCGGCCAAGTCCCGCTCCAATCGCTTCGTGGTCGCCGGCGACACCCATCCGCAGACCATCGAACTGCTGCAGACCCGCGCCGAGCCGCTGGGCATCCAGGTCGACGTGGTGCGCGGCACCGACGCCTTCCACGCCGCGATCGCCGCCGGCGATTACTTCGGCGTGCTGGTGCAGTACCCGGCCTCGAGCGGCTGGATCGACGACTGGTCGAAGGATGCCGAGGCCATCCATGCGCACCAGGCGCTGCTGGTGGTCGCCACCGACCTGCTCGCGCTGGCCTTGCTCAAGCCGCCGGGCGAGATGGGCGCCGACATCGTGGTCGGCAACACCCAGCGCTTCGGCGTGCCGTTCGGCTTCGGCGGCCCGCATGCCGCGTTCATGGCCTGCAAGGACGCGTTCAAGCGCTCGATGCCGGGCCGCCTGATCGGCGTCTCGGTCGATGCCGAGGGCCAGCCGGCCTATCGCCTCACCCTGCAGACCCGCGAGCAGCACATCCGCCGCGAGAAGGCCACGTCCAACATCTGCACGGCGCAGGTGCTGCTGGCGGTGATGGCCTCGATGTACGCGGTCT
>ERZ1645185.625-NODE-625-length-14745-cov-4.773860_pt1 | contig 14745 bp, 14 predicted proteins | sample MGYA00575351_ERZ1645185 | MGnify/ENA primary metagenome ERZ1645185 (study PRJEB40838, sample SAMN11284767) | freshwater sediment metagenome | isolation source: river sediment | host: Sediment | place: India: Jana village, Kanpur | collected 2015-12-17 ...
GAAAGTCCGCTTACTTGGTATCGAGGTTCAATAGGAGACTAACCGGACCGTCCCATAATCAGCCGGTCAGAAATCAACGCATCCAAGCACCTGCAGCCCCAGATTCCCCCGATCAGGATCTTCGTGCACCGGACAGGCACTGCCGACAGCCCCTCAATTCCGCGAGTCTGACCACCGGCCCGCAGACCTGATTCTTTGCATGCGGGCGGGAGACCCGCATGACCCCGACCAAGCTCCTTATCGGCCAGATGCTGGTGGTGTTCGCCATCATCATGGCGGGCTTGTGGTTCGCGACCCAATGGACGGCGGCTGCATTGGCATACCAGCCCGAGCTCGGGTTGCCCTGGTTCCGGCTGGGTAGTCTTCCCGTTTACAAGCCATGGGCGCTGTTTGCCTGGTGGTTCCACTTCGACGCTTATGCGCCAAAGATATTCGACCGCGCGGGCATGATTGCGGGCGCGAGCGGGTTCCTGGGCTGTGGCGCGGCGGTCTTCGGATCGCTCTGGCGCGCGCGGCAGAGGCGGCATGTCACCACCTACGGTTCAGCGCGCTGGGCAAGCCCCAGCGATATACGCAAAGCAGGTCTTCTCGCCGATAAGGGTGTTTTCCTCGGGCGGCTGGACGCCTGCTATCTGCGCCATGACGGCCCCGAACATGTGATGGCGTTCGCACCGACCCGTTCGGGCAAGGGCGTCGGTCTTGTCGTGCCGACGCTGCTCGGTTGGTCCGGTTCAGCCGTCATCCACGACATCAAGGGCGAGAACTGGCAACTGACCGCCGGCTGGCGCTCGCGCTTCTCGCATTGCCTGCTCTTCAACCCCACCGATGCGCGTTCGGCGCGCTACAATCCACTGCTCGAGGTTCGTCGCGGGACACAGGAAGTCCGCGACGTCCAGAATATCGCTGATATCCTCGTCGATCCCGAAGGCGCATTGGAACGCCGCAATCATTGGGAGAAGACCTCGCACTCACTGCTCGTCGGCGCGATCCTCCATGTGCTCTATGCCGAGCAGGACAAGACACTTGCCCGCGTGGCGACATTTCTGTCCGATCCGCAACGCAGCTTCGTCGCGACGCTTCGCGTGATGATGACCACCAATCATCTAGGTACGAAGGAAGCGCCGCAGGTCCATCCCGTCGTTGCTTCCGCCGCGCGCGAGTTGCTAAACAAGAGCGAGAATGAGCGCTCGGGCGTGCTCTCGACCGCGATGTCATTTCTCGGCCTCTATCGCGATCCCACGGTTGCGGCGGTCACATCGGCGTCCGACTGGCGCATCGCCGATCTGGTCGAGGCGGCGCATCCGGTCTCGCTCTATCTCGTGGTGCCGCCCTCGGACATCAGCCGCACCAAGCCGTTGGTGCGCCTCATTCTCAACCAGATCGGCCGCCGTCTTACCGAAGAGCTGTATGCCGAGCATGGTTCGGGTGCACTCTCAACACGCCGCCACAAGCTGCTGTTGATGCTGGATGAGTTTCCGGCATTGGGGCGGCTCGACTTTTTCGAGACCAGCCTTGCTTTTCTTGCGGGCTATGGCGTGCGCGCCTTCCTGATCGCGCAGAGCCTCAATCAGATCGAGAAAGCCTATGGTGAGCACAATGCCATCCTCGACAATTGCCATGTGCGCATCGCGTTCGCGACCAATGATGAACGCACAGCGAAGCGCATATCGGATGCGCTCGGCACCGCGACCGAACAGCGGGCGATGCGCAACTATGCCGGGCACCGATTAGCGCCCTGGCTCGCCCATGTGATGGTGAGCCGTCAGGAAACGGCGCGTGCCTTGTTGACGCCGGGCGAGGTGATGCAGTTGCCCCCATCTGACGAGCTGGTGCTGGTCTCGGGTGCTCCGCCGATCCGGGCAAGCAAGCTGCGCTATTATGAAGACCGTGCCTTTGCCGGGCGGGTATTGCCGCCGCCTGCGCTCACTGACGGCAATTATGCCGACGCGCCGCCCGCCAGCAAGCATGACTGGGCCGATCAGGTCCGCAGCGTCGATGCGCGGCTGGGCATGGTGGAAGAGGATGCCGAACCCACCGATGCCGGGGCGCTCGAACAGGCGCGCCATCCCGGTGATGAGGTGGAAGCGCCGAGCGTCGAGGAAGCACTCTCGCCCGATCCGCTGGGCCTGGCGGAAGAGGATGGCGATGCCGCAGCCGACCAGCGCACGATCGAACGGGTCCGTCAGATCGGTATCGCGCGTACCGCCTATGGCCTGGAGAATGCCGGTAACCAGCATGAGCTGGAGCTTGGGTTCTGATGGCCGAGCGTATCCGCCATCAGCTGTTCCTGCCCAAGGCCATAAGCGAGCGGCTGGAAGCACTCGCGGCCAAGCCCGGTGCCTCCAAGTCTGCGATTCTTGCTGACGCAGTCACCGCATGGCTGGACCGCCGCGGGAGATCGGAACTGGACGATCGTTTTGGACACAGGCTCGATCGCATTGCCGACCTGCTCGATCGTCTGGCGCGCGACAGCCATATCGGCCTTGAGACGCTGGCGCTCTTCATCCGCTACGAGCTCGCTATCAATCCTCCGCTCGCCGAAAACGACCAGGCAGGCCGCGCCGCTGGGGCCAAAAGGTTCGAGGCGTTTCTGGCTCAGGTCGCGCGGCAGGTGGGCTCCGGCCGTCGCACGTTCGAGCCCGGAGACGAAGCATGAGCGGGGCGGACTATGTCGCCGAGCTTGCTGCGGTCTCATCGGAACGCTCGCCGGCTACCTCGGCTGAACGCCGACGTAGCATGCTGCGCACGGCCATGGGCCCCGCGATCGAGGCGGCGCTTGCCGATCCGCTCACACAGGAGATCATGGTCAATCCCGATGGTGCATTGAGGATCGATCGCCTGGGCGAAGGACGTAGCGATACCGGCATCCGCTTGGCGGCAACCCAGGTCGAGCGAATCATCCGGCTGGTCGCGGCGCAGGCGCGGAGCGAAGTCCATGCCGACAAGCCGATCGTCTCGGCCGAACTCCCGCCGCATGGGACGGGCGCGGGTGAGCGGTTCGAAGGTGTGCTGCCACCGGTCTCCCTCGCACCCTGTTTCTCGATCCGCAAGCCCGCGTCACGCCTCTATACGCTTGATGATTATTTGAGCGACAAGATCATGTCGGCGCAAGTGGCGGAGCTGCTGCGCGGCGCGGTTTCGGATCGCCGCAACATAGTGATCGCGGGCGGCACCAGCTCGGGCAAAACGACACTCGCCAATGCACTGTTGGTAGAACTCGAGTCCTGCGACGAGCGGGTGATCCTGATCGAGGATACACGCGAGTTGCAATGCGCCGCGCCCGATTGCGTCGCGCTGCGCACACGCGCCGGATCGGTGACGATGGCGGACCTTGTGCTCTCGACGCTGAGATTACGGCCCGACCGTATCATCGTCGGCGAGGTGCGGGGCGCCGAGGCATTGGATATGCTCAAAGCCTGGAACACCGGCCATCCGGGTGGCATCGCGACGGTGCATGCCAATAGCGCCACGTCTGCGCTCTCGCGCCTTGAGCAACTCATACAAGAGGCGGTCGCGGTCTTGCCGCGCCGCCTTATCGCCGATGCGATCGATCTTATCGTCTTCATTTCCGGGCGCGGCGCACATCGCCGCATCGAGACCATCGCCCGCGTTGCCGGGATCGATCCCGACAGCGGCGACTATCGCCTCATTCCCCTGTTTTCTTCCCCCAGCCCCCATGGAGATTGACATGAGACCTGCCCAAATTCCTGCTACCCGCCGCCACTACCTTGTCGGTATCGCAGCGACGTCACTGGTACTGTTCGTTACAGCACCCGCCTATGCCGCCGGCTCCGGCATGCCCTGGGAGCAGCCGCTGCAGCAGGTGCTGCTCTCGGTCGAGGGACCGGTCGCCAAGATTGTCGCGGTGATCATCATCATCCTGACCGGCCTGACGCTGGCCTTCGGCGAGACGGCGGGCGGGTTCCGGCGGCTGATCCAGATCATCTTCGGTCTGTCGATCGCCTTTGCTGCATCGTCCTTCTTCCTCAGCTTCTTCAGCTTTGGTGGCGGAGCGCTGATCGCATGAGTGGAGGGGCGCATATTGAGGGCTTCGAGGTGCCGATCCATGGCAGCCTGGGTGCGCCGATCCTGTTGGGCGGGGCACCACGCGGGATTGCGATCCTGAATGGCACGCTTGCTGCCGCGGTCGGTCTCGGGCTCCAGCTATGGTTGGCAGGACTTCTGATCTGGGCGGCGGGGCATAGCCTCGCCGTCCTTGCAGCCCGGCGCGATCCGCAGTTTGCGCCGGTGCTGGTGCGGCATTTGCGGCAGCGGGGATTCCTCGCATGCTGAACCTCAAGGAATATCGGAGCAAGGCCGACCGGCTTGCCGACCATCTGCCCTGGGCGGCTTTGGTTGCCGACGGCGTCATCCTCAACAAGGATGGCAGCTTTCAGAGAAGCTTCGCCTTTCGCGGACCGGACCTGGAATCGGCCACGCAAGCCGAGCTGGTCTCGATCTCGGCGCGGGCGAACAATGTGCTCAGGCGCTTGGGGTCAGGCTGGGCGCTGTTCTTCGAGGCCGAGCGCCGAGAGGCGCTCGACTATCCGTCATGCGATTTCCCCGATGCGGCGAGCTGGTTGGTCGACCGGGAGCGACGCGCGGCGTTCATGGCGGAAGGTGCGCATTTTGAGAGCTTCACTCATCTGACGCTTGTCTGGCTGCCGCCCGCCGACAATGAGGATGCGGCCGGACGCGCCCTCGTCGAGCGGCCGGACGAGGAACAGGGCCGTGACTGGCGCGGCGCGCTCGATCATTTCATCGCCGAGACCAACAGGGTGCTGGACCTGTTTCAGGGCTTTCTGAGTTTTGCCCGCGCGCTGTCGAGCGAAGAGACACTGACCTATCTCCATGGCACCATCTCGGAGCGGCGGCACGCCATCGTAGTTCCCGAAACACCGATATATCTGGACGGTGTACTCGCCGACACGCCGCTCATAGGCGGATTGGAGCCGATGCTGGGCGGCCTGCATGTCCGCACACTGACGGTGATGGGCTTTCCCAATGCGAGCCGCCCGGCGCTGTTCGACGGCTTAAACAGTCTCGATTTCGGCTATCGCTGGGTCACGCGCTTTATCGCGCTCGACAAGGCGCAGGCGACGAAGACGCTCACCAGTCTGCGCCGTCAATGGTTCAACAAGCGAAAGTCGGTGACGACGATCCTGCGCGAGGTGCTCTACAACAGCCCGGCGCAGCTGTTGGATTCGGACGCCGACAACAAGGTCGTCGACGCCGACCTCGCACTGCAGGCACTGGGCGGCGATCATGTCTCGTTCGGATATCTCACCACCACCGTCACCGTGATGGATCGCGATCGCGTGGCTGTCGAGGAGAAGTTGCGCGGCGTCGAGCGGGTACTGGGAGGTTTGGGGTTCGCGACCATTCGCGAGCGGGTGAATGCGGTCGAGGCCTGGCTGTCCTCCTTGCCCGGCCATGTTTACGCTAATGTCCGGCAACCGCTCGTCCATAGTCTCAATCTCGCACATATGATGCCGCTCTCCTGTGTCTGGGCGGGACCGGCGCGGAACGCACACCTCAACGGTCCGCCATTGCTGCACGCGCGCACTGCTGGTTCGACGCCGTTTCGTCTCTCCACCCATCTCGGCGATGTCGGCCATATGATGGTGGTCGGCCCGACCGGTGCGGGGAAGTCGGTCTTGCTCTCATTGATTGCGCTGCAGTTCCGCCGCTATCCCGGATCGCAGGTCATCCTGTTCGACAAGGGGCTTTCTGCGCGTGCGGCGGTGCTCGGCATGGGCGGCGCGCATCATCGTCTCGGCATCGGGGCGGGAGACAGCGAGGATCTGGCCTTTCAGCCGCTGGCGCGGATCGACGACCCAGCGGAGCGGGCCTGGGCGGCCGAATGGCTCGCGGCGGTGCTGCTAAGCGAAAATGTCGCGGTGACGCCAGAGGTCAGGGACCAGCTCTGGTCGGCATTGGGCAGTCTGGCGTCCGCTCCGGTCGAGGAGCGCACCATCACAGGACTGACGCTGCTGCTGCAATCCAATGCGCTGCGTTTGGCGCTCGCGTCCTATACGCTCGACGGCCCCTATGGCCGACTGCTGGATGCGGAGCGCGAAAGACTGCGTTTCACCGATATCCTCTGTTTCGAGACCGAGGCGCTGATGGAGCAGAGGGGTGCGGTCGCGCCGGTGCTTTCCTATCTCTTTCATCGCCTCGAGGAACGCTTCGACGGAAGGCCGACGCTGCTGATCCTCGACGAAGCCTGGATCTATCTCGATCATCCGCTCTTCGCCGCGCGCATCCGCGAATGGCTGAAAGTCTTGCGCAAGAAGAATGTCGCGGTGATCTTCGCGACCCAGAGCCTCGCCGATATCGACGGCTCGTCAATTGCGCCTGCCATCATCGAGAGCTGCCCGCAGCGCATCTTGCTCCCCAATGCATCCGCGATAGAGCCGCAGTCCCGCGCTGCCTATCAGCGCTTCGGATTGAATAGTCGCCAGATCGAGCTGATCGCGACCGCTACACCCAAGCGGCATTATTATCTGCAATCGGCGCGTGGAAACCGGCTGTTCGAGCTCGGCCTCGGGTCAGTCGCGCTGACGCTCTGCGGCAGTTCGGACCCCGCCGCGCAGAAACGCATCGACCAGATTGTCGCTGAACATGGCGCGCTGAACTTCGCCGCGCACTTTCTCGATGACGCCGGCCTCGACTGGGCCGCCGCGCTCGCCCGCCAATTTTCCAGCCCCCACACGCCAAACGAGGAGTGATCCCATGAAGACCAAGTTCCTGTCCGCTATCCTCTCCGTCGCTGTGACCGGCGCCATGGTCGCTGCCGTCACACTGCCGGTGACGCCCGCCCAGGCGATCATTGTGTTCGATCCCTCGAACTACAGCCAGAATATCCTCACCGCCGCGCGTACGCTTGCCCAGATCAACAACCAGATCCGCATGCTGCAGAATCAGGCGCAGGGTCTGATAAACCAGGCGAAGAACCTCGCCACCATCGGCTTTCCCGAATTGCAGGCACTGCAACAGACCATCCAACAGATCGATGCGCTGATGGCGCAGGCCAAGGGCATCCAGTTCCAGGTTGCGAGTTTGAACCAGCAGTTCCGCGCACAATTTCCCGCGATCTTCAACCAGGCGTTGACGACTAATCAACAGGTGATTGCGGCGAAGGGCCGGTTCACGCTGGCGATGGATGCCTATCAGCAGACCATGACGGTGCAGGCGCAGGTCGTCGAGAATATCACCGCCGATGCCGCCAATTTGAACGGCATCGTTGCGCGCAGCCAGAATGCGCAGGGGGCGTTGCAGGCGTCTCAGGCGACCAACCAGCTCCTTGCGCTCGTCGCCAAGCAGCAATTCCAGATCCAGCAGCTGATGGTGGCGCAATATCGTGCAGACGCGATCGACCGCGCGGCGAAGGCGCAAAGCCAATTGAATGCACAAGGTGCGACCGCGAAGTTTCTGGGAACCGGCAGCGCTTACACCACTCCCTGAAAAGCATGAGATGACGGCGGCAGCCCCGTGCCCCTCTCGCTGCTGCCGTCGCCGCGGGGTCCGGGTCTCCGCTCCCCCACCCGGACCCCGCGGCATCCCGATGACTGGAAGCAAAGCGACACGCGCCCATGAACAACTTGAATATCATCGATCAGTTTCTGGCGACCTTCATCGCCTATATCAACAGCGGCTTCGGGTTGCTGGGCGGCGATGTGCGCTTCCTTGTCGCGACGCTGATCGGCATCGATATCACGCTTGCAGGACTATTCTGGGCGCTGGGCGGCGAGGACAATGTTCTGGGGAGGTTGATCCGCAAGATTCTCTATGTCGGCGCCTTCGCCTTCATCATCAACAATTTCTCCCTGGTTGCCGATATCATCTTCCGCTCCTTTGCACAGGCTGGGATCGTCGCTGGCGGCGGTGCGATCACGCCGACGACCTTGCTGCAGCCCGGGCAGCTTGCCGGCACCGGTTTCTCCGCCGCCTGGCCGCTTTTGAATCAGGCGAGCCAATTGATGGGCTTTACCAGCTTCTTCGACAATTTCCTGACCATCGCGATCCTGCTCTTTGCCTGGGCGTTGGTGATCTTGGCGTTCTTCATCTTGGCCGTGCAGATGTTTGTTTGCCTAATCGAGTTCAAGCTGGTGAGCTTGGCCGGGTTCATTCTCGTGCCCTTTGCGCTCTGGAACCGCACCAGCTTCCTCGCCGAGCGGGTCCTCGGGCATGTGGTAAGCTCGGGCATCAAGGTGATGGTGCTTGGCGTGATCGTCGGCATCGGTTCGGGCTATTTCGCGCAGTTCACCGCTGCACTCCAGGGGCAGCAGCCCGATATCGCACAGGCAATGAGCCTCGTGCTCGCCGCACTGGCGCTCTTCGGCCTCGGCATTTTCGCACCCTCGGTGGCGTCGGGTCTGGCATCGGGCGCGCCGCAATTGGGCGCAGGCGCGGCGCTTGGGACGACGCTCGGTGCAGCCGGTGTCACCATGCTGGCGGGAGGTGCCGCCCTCGGTGGCGCGCGGGCGCTTGCCGGTGGAACATTGGGCGCGATCCGTGCAGCAACGGCAATGGGCAGTGCCGCCTCGACCGCTTACGCTTTGGGTCGCGAAACCGCCGAAGCGCCGACTATAGCTGCTGGTCTTGGCGGCGTTGCACGCGCTGCCGGTAATGCAGCACGGGCACGTGCATCCTCTGCTCTGGGCCTGGGCGAAGCTGCGTCCGGTGGCCGTCGAGCCGCATGGAATGCTTTGAACGAAACTGGTTCGTCGCGTGCCGGGACATCCGACACCGCGCCCGCCTGGGCGCAGGCGCTCAGGGTCGAGCAAAATGCCCGCCATCGCCGCCAGCTTGCCGTCCATGCGCTGGGCCAGGGCTCAAGCGGCGGTGGCGGCATTGCCCCCGATATCAAGGAAAGGGACTGAAAATGCGATTCAAACGCGCCGTCCAGCGCTACGGCAAAGCCCCCGAACCCGAGACGCCGTTCCAGCGCGCAGGCCAGCTCTGGGACGAGCGCATCGGTTCAGCCCGCGTCCAGGCCCGCAACTGGCGGCTGATGGCATTTTTGTGTCTGGGATTATCCACTGCGATGGCGGGCGGGCTGCTCTGGCAGTCGCTGCAGAGCCGGGTGGTGCCTTATGTCGTCGCGGTCGATCGCCTCGGCGAGCCACGTGCCGTCAGCGAGGCGGATGCCTCATATAAGCCGACCGATCCGCAGATTGCCTGGGCCTTGTCGCGCTTCATCGAGAATGTGCGCGGGCAATCCCTGGACCCGGTGTTGATGCGCAAGGCCTGGCTCCAGGCCTATGACTTTGCGACCCGGCGCGGCGCGGTCTTCTTGAGTGACTATGCGCGAAGTTCCGGCGCATTGGCGCTGGTCGGCGAGCGCACCGTGTCGGTGCAGGTGACAAGCGTGGTGCGCGCGTCCGAGACCAGCTTTCAGGTCAAATGGATCGAAAGCCAATATGAGCGCGGTCATCCCGCCGGTTCCAGCCACTGGACCGCGATCCTGACCCTCGCCGAAAAACCGCCGCGTGACGCCGAGACGCTCAGGAAAAATCCGCTCGGTCTCTATGTCGATGCGATCGACTGGAGCCGCGAGCTCGAACCGGCAGCGCCCCGCACACCGGCTCAGCCGATGACCGGTGACGCGCAGCTCGGCACCCAGATCCCATCCAACGCTATCCTTCCAACCGAGGAGCCGACCCCATGAGAATTACGATTCCGATACTGGCAGTGCTTGCCTGCGCTACCCCTGCAATGGCCGCGACGTCGCAAAAGGCGTCTCCCGTCCGCGCGGTGGCCGCCGCCAATCGTCTGGCGACCGTCGAACCCACGCCGGGCATGTTTGTGAATGCCCGCCAGCTTTATGTCTGGTCCGAAGGCTCGGTCTATCATGCCTATACCGCGCCCGGAATGGTTACCGATATCGCGCTGCAGCCGGGAGAGGCGCTGATCGCGGTCGCGGCAGGCGACACCGCGCGCTGGGTAATCGGCGATACGACAAGTGGTAGCGGGGAAACAAAGCAGACGCATATCCTGGTGAAACCCTTTGCCGCAGGGCTTTCCACCAATCTTGTCATTACCACCGACCGGCGTACATATCATCTGCGGCTTTCGAGTAATTCCGGCCCGGCGATGGCGGCGCTTGCCTGGAGCTATCCGCAGGACGGGCTGCTGGCGTTGAAGCGTCAGGCTGCAGTTGCAGAGGCGGCGAAGCCCATCGTCTCAGGCCTTGCGGTCGAGCAATTGCATTTTGATTATGGGATTTCAGGCGACAAGCCGCATTGGCGCCCGATCCGCGCGTTCGATGACGGACGGCAGACCTTCATCGAATTTCTCCCCAATATCGCCAACGGTGAGGCGCCGCCTTTGTTCCTGATCGGCGCCGAGGGCAAAGCCGAGCTCGTCAATTTCCGGATGCAAGGCCGCTTTTATGTCGTCGACCGCATCTTCAATGTGGCCGAACTACGGCTTGGAACGAAAAAGCAGCAGGTCGTGCGGATCACGCGTGGGGATGGAAAAAGGGGCCGGTCATGAGTGGCGTGGAAGCACCAGTACCGCAGCCGATGCCCAAGGCCGATCCCGAGACGCTGGCGATCCGGGCGCGCACCCCGCGGGTGATCCGCTTCCGGCGCGGGGTCATCATCGGCGCGGCGGCGCTGGGATCCACTGCGCTCATCGCCATTGCCTGGATCGCGCTTCAGCCGCGGATCTTCAGCCATGTGGTTCAGCAGAGCGAGCTGTCGCAGCCGAGCGTGCAGCCGGGCAATGAGGCGTTGCAGGGTCTGCCCTCCAGCTATGGTGACGTCCCGAAACTTGGGCCGCCGCTTCCTGGCGATCTTGGTCCGCCGATGCTGCGAGCGCAGCAGCGGGCGATGGCGACGGACGTGCCGAGCGGTCCGAATGCGGTCGATGCCGAAAAGGCGGAACGCGAGCGACGCTTGGCTGAACTCAAGGCGGCACGGGAATCGGGGCTGCTGGTGCAGACAGCCAGCGCGACGGCTACTGCCAGCAGTCCATCTGCTGCGCCATCGGCACCGACCGAGGCGACCGCGCCGATATCGTTGCCCGTTGCCGCAAACGACGCTGACGGGCGAACGCGCAAAGAGCAGTTTGTCGAAGCCATTGACACGCACGGCGATATAAACCCGCATCTCCTTAAATCTCCGGCATCGCCCAACATGCTGATGGCGGGAAGCGTGATCGCGGCGAGCCTGGTGACCGGGCTCAACTCCGATCTGCCGGGCCTCGTGATCGCGCAGGTGACGCAGAACGCCTATGACAGCGCGACCGGGCGCATCCTGTTGGTGCCGCAGGGCGCGCGGCTGATCGGAAATTACGATAGCGTCGTCGCCTTCGGTCAGCGCCGGGCCTTGGTCGTCTGGCAACGGCTTATCCTACCCGACGGCAGCTCGATCCGGCTTGATGCCATGCCCACCAGCGATCCATCTGGCTATGCGGGGCTGGCCGACAAGGTCGATTTCCATACATGGCGTTTACTCAAAGGAGTTGCGATCGCAACATTACTGGGTGTCGGCACCGAACTGACGGTGACCGGCGAGAGCGATCTTGTCCAGGCGATCCGTGAATCCGCCCAGACAAACACAGAAAGGGCAGGAGATCAGCTCACGAGAGCCAATCTCGATATTCAGCCGACCATCACCGTCCGCCCCGGCGCGCCGGTGCGGCTGATCGTCAATCGGGATCTGATTTTGGCACCTTGGCACGAGGGAGCAATGCGATGAATGCTCTCAGATTGCCGAAGCTTCCTGACCGCACGCCAGTGAAGATCCCGATCAGCATCCTGCCGGATTTGCACCAGCGGCTGCAGGATTATGCCGCCGCCTATGCCGAGCATTATGGCAGTGAGGAGCCGGTCGTAGAATTGATCCCGGCCATGCTCGCGGCGTTCCTGGACAGCGACCGCGAGTTTGCACGTGGTCGCACGAGGTCATGAAATGGAACATATTGAAGATCCGCAAGCGCGCACCGTTTCCATCGAACCTCTCACGGTTCGCATCTCGATGGCCGTTCAGCTCACCGGAATCAGCCGTTCGCGCATATACGAACTGATAGAGTCCGGTGAGCTGGACACGGTCAAAGTTGGGCGATCTACTCTGATCCCTTACAAGAGCCTGAAGGCGCTGACGCGAACCTAATTGCCACCACCGCCAAAATTCGGCCTAAAAATCTTCGCGCCATCACGTAGTTGATCGAGATAATCAGACCAGTGCTGCATCATCTTGACGCGTTCATCCCAATATTCGCCGCGCGTATAGGCACGGCGGACGCCATTGGTATCGAGATGCGCGAGCTGACGTTCGATTGCATCGGGATTCCAGATACCCATTTCATTGAGGAGCGTCGCGGCCATTGCCCGGAAGCCATGGGCTGTCATTTCCTCCTGGCTGTATCCCAAGCGTCGCAACGAGCCGTTTACGGTGTTTTCTGACATGCATTGGCGCGGGGAACGGAATGATGGAAACAGAAATCGACCGTTGCCGGTCAACGGTTGAAGCTCGGCCAGAATGTCCAGAACCTGGCTCGACAGAGGAACGCGATGGGGGCGGCGCATCTTCATCTTCTCTGCCGGGATGGACCAGACCGCGGCTTTCAGATCGATCTCCGACCATTCTGCGCTTCGTAATTCACCCGGTCGCACGAAGAGATGTGGCGACAGTCGAAGTGCAATCGCGGTTATCTTGTGACCGGTATAACCATCAATTGCCCGCAATAGAGCGCCTGCCTCCTTGGGTGTGGTGATTGCAGCGAGGTGTTGGACTTTTGGTGTGATGAGAGCCCCGCGTAGGTCTGAGGCGACGTCGCGATCCGCACGAGCGGTCGCTATGGCATAGCGAAAGACGCGGCTGAGCACGCTGCGCATGCGTCGAGCGCTTTCATATCTCCCTGTGGCCTCCAGCTTGCGCAGAACTGCGAGGACTTCTTGCGGAGAGATTTCCGCGACTGGCAGGTTGCCGATCATCGGATAGGCCATTCCGAGCAGCCAGCGAATCTTATCCATAGTGACTGGCGCACGGCCCTCACGCTCGCTTTTGGCTACCCATTCTTCGGCAATCGTCTTGAAAATATTATCCGCAGCCACTTTGCGCGCGAGCGTTGCAGCTCTTTTTTCCGCTGTTGGATCGATACCGGCGGCAATCTGTTTGCGGGCTTCGTCTCGCCGTTGGCGGGCAGCAGCTAAACCAACGTCCGGCCACGCTCCAAAGTACAATGTCTTCTGTCGGCCAAGGTGGCGGTAGTTCATCCGCCACAGTTTCGAGCCGTTCGGTCTAACAACGAGATACAAAGCCTCGGAATCGGCGAGTTTATATGCTGTTTTCTGGGGCTTAGCGTTTACAATTTGGATGTGAGTCAGTGCCATGATGGTTCCACCTTCAAGGGCTGGCCGGAACCATCAAAAACACCATCAAAGAGGACGGTATGCTGATGGTTCCGGGCGGATCAGCCCGGATTTCACTCGGCGATTCTGACTGAAAAAATGCTGGAAAACCAGATGCTTGCTGGACGTTTCCGGACGTCGCCGGAAAGGTCTCTGGTGCCCAGAAGAGGCGTAAAAATTCTGTCTCAGGCAATGCCGAGGCATCCCTAACCACACTGTAATTTTGCCAATTTGGCTTGTAAGGTGTTCGCGGTCGGTCGCCCACATTTGCCTGAAATCCCACCGATTTGTGGGAACGAATGTGGGAGCATTTTCGGCAGCCATTCCGTGGGAACGGAAGCCGAAGATTCCCTAAACGGGACTCGAACGATGGCACTGACTGCATTGAAAGTGAAGAACGCGAAACCGGGCCGCCACGTCGATGGCCGTGGCCTTTGCCTACTGGTCAAGGAGAGCGGCGCGGCAACCTGGGTGCTGCGTATGCAGCACAAAGGCAGGCGGAGGGATTACGGGCTTGGCTCTGCCTTGGACGTGTCCCTTGTCGAAGCCCGAGAGGCGGCAACGGCGCTGCGGAGCAAAGTTCGCGCTGGTGCTGATCCGGTGGCTGAGCGGCGCAAGGCCCGCAAGGTCATACCCAGCTTCGAAACGGCGGCGCGCGACTGCTACGACGCCTTGAAGGAGGGCTGGAAGAACCGCCGCTATGCGAACTGGATATCCAGCTTCGAAAACCACGTATTCCCGCACATCGGCACCAAGCCTGTCGATCAGGTGGACAGCGCCTGTGTTGTCACCGTGCTTTCGCCCATCTGGCTGGAAATCCCGGAAACCGCGCGTCGCCTCCTACAGCGGATAGGTGCGGTTCTGGACTTCGCGCATATTAAGGGCTGGCGGGCCGAGGAGGCTTCCCTGCGCTCGGTCAGAAAGGGTCTTCCGCGCCAGACGGCAAAAGCGGTGCATCTGGAAGCAATGCCCTTTGCCGAGGTGCCAGCACTCATGGCGCAATTGGCAGCAGCGTCACCTACGACCGGCAGGGACGCGCTCCGCTTCACGATCTACAACGCGGTGCGCTCGAACGAGACGCGCTTCGCGGTATGGACCGAATTCGATCTGGAGAAAGCGATCTGGACCATTCCCGGCGAGCGCATGAAGGCGCGGGAAACCCATGTCGTGCCGCTGTCGCCACCCGCTGTGGCACTGCTACGCAAGCGATGGAATGAGCGGACCAGCGTTGACGGGTTGGTATTCTCGGCAGACGGCGAAAAGCCGATCAGCGACATGACGATGACCAAGTTGCTCCGCAACGATGGCATCACTGGCGCAACCGTTCACGGCTTCCGGTCGTCCTTTACGGATTGGGCCGCAGAGAAGACAGATTTCCCGAA
>ERZ1645185.626-NODE-626-length-14734-cov-5.691328_pt1 | contig 14734 bp, 13 predicted proteins | sample MGYA00575351_ERZ1645185 | MGnify/ENA primary metagenome ERZ1645185 (study PRJEB40838, sample SAMN11284767) | freshwater sediment metagenome | isolation source: river sediment | host: Sediment | place: India: Jana village, Kanpur | collected 2015-12-17 ...
TCCCCGGAGGGCGGGACGAAGCGGGGCGGGCCCGATGGGCCCGCCCCGCTTCGCTTATCTTCCACGGGTGCATCCGCTGCTCGACCCCTCGCGCCGGCCGGTGATCGGCCACCGTGGCAATCGCGCCCACGCGCCGGAGGACACCCTCGTCTCCTTCGCGCAGGCCGCCGCCCTGGGCGTGGACGCGCTCGAGCTCGACCTCCACCTCTCGCGCGACGGCGTCCCGGTGGTGATCCACGACCCCACCCTCGACCGCACGACCGACGCCAGGGGCCTGGTGCGCGACCGGACCGCCGACGAGCTCGCGCGGGTGGACGCCGGCGCCCGGTTCAGCCTCGACGGCGGCCGCACGACGCCCTACCGCGGCCAGCGGATCGGCATCCCGACGCTCGAGCACGTGCTGGCCGTCCACCGCGAGCTGCCGCTGATCCTCGAGATCAAGGCGCTCGAGGCGGTGCGGCCGGTGCTCGCGCTGCTGGAGCGGACGGGGGCGGGGGGCCGCGTCCTGATCGGGTCATTCATGGACGCGGCGCTCGCCCCCTTCGCGGCCGCCGGGATCGCCGTCTCGGGCGCCACGCGGTCGCTGGCGGGACTCTACCTCCCCGCCCTGCTCGGCCTGCGTCGGGCCGCCCTCCCCTTCCAGGCGATGTGCATCCCGCGCTTCTTCAACGGGCTGCCGCTCCCGGTGGGGGGGTACGCGCGCCTGATGCGGGGCGCGGGCGGCCCGGTGCACGTGTGGACTGTGAACGACCGCCGCGAGGCACGCGCCCTCTGGGCCGCGGGCGTCGCCGGCATCATCTCCGACGACCCGGCGGCGATGCTCGCCGAACGCGAGGCCGCATGACCGCTCCCGCCACCCCGGCGAAGAAGAAGACCGACTACAAGGCCGCCTGGGCCGAGACCAAGAAGCTGATGTGGCAGCACCGGGGGTCGCTCGCCCTCGGCTTCGTGCTGATGCTCGTCAACCGCCTCTCGGGGCTGGTGCTGCCGGGCAGCACCAAGTGGATCATCGACGAGGTGCTCGGCAAGCAGCGGCTCGAGCTGCTCACGCCGATCGCCATCGCGGCGGGCGCGGCGACGCTGCTGCAGGCCGGCAGCTCCTTCGCGCTCTCGCAGGTGATCTCGGTGGCGGCGCAGCGCGCCATCACCGACCTGCGCCGCCGCGTGCAGGCCCGCCTCCTGCGCCTGCCGGTGAGCTTCTTCGACGCCACGCAGAGCGGCGTGCTGATCAACCGCGTGATGAACGACGCCGAGGGGATCCGCAACCTCATCGGCACGGGGATCATCCAGCTCGTCGGCGGCGCCCTCACGGCGGCGATCGCGCTCGCCTACCTGTTCTGGCTCAACTGGTTCCTGACCACGATGACGCTCGTCTTCCTCGCCGTGTTCGGCGGGATGATGGGCTACGCCTTCACGAAGCTGCGGCCGATCTTCCGCGAGCGGTCGAAGATCCAGGCCGAGGTGTCGGGGCGGCTGGGCCAGGCGATGGGCGGCGCGCGCATCGTGAAGGTGTACACGGCCGAGAAGCGCGAGGAGATCGTCTTCACGAAGGGCGCGCACCGGCTGTTCCGCAACATCGCGAGCACGATCACCGGCACGAGCGCCGTCTCGGCGATCAGCACGGTGGTGATCGGCGCCGTGGGGGTGCTCATCCTCACCGTGGGCGGGCGCGACGTCGCCGCGGGCACGATGACGCTCGGCGACCTGATCAGCTACATCTTCTTCGTCGGCATCGTCGCCTTCCCGGTGGTGCAGCTGGCGCACATCGGCACGCAGATCACGGAGGCCTTCGCGGGCCTCGACCGCATCCGCGAGATCTTCGAGACGCCCACCGAGGACGAGGACGACGCGCGGCGGCAGGCGCTCGCGCAGGTCGACGGCGACGTGGCGTTCGAGCACGTCTGGTTCGAGTACCGCGAGGGCATCCCCGTCCTCCGGGACGTGAACTTCACGGCGAAGGCGGGGACCACGACCGCGCTCGTGGGCTCGAGCGGGTCGGGCAAGAGCACGCTGATCTCGCTGATCCTCGCGTTCAACCGCCCGCACAAGGGGCGCGTGACCATCGGCGGGCAGGACCTCGCCCAGCTCAAGCTGCGCGACTACCGGAGCACGCTCGGCGTGGTGCTGCAGGACAACTTCCTGTTCGACGGCACGGTGGCGGAGAACATCGCCTTCTCCAAGCCGGGCGCCTCGCGCGCCGAGGTGATGGAGGCGGCGCGGATCGCCAACTGCGAGGAGTTCATCGCCGGCTTCCCCGACGGCTACGAGACGGTCGTGGGCGAGCGCGGCGTGAAGCTCTCGGGCGGGCAGCGTCAGCGCGTGGCGATCGCGCGCGCGATCCTCGCCGACCCGCAGGTGCTGATCCTCGACGAGGCGACCTCGAGCCTCGACTCGGAGAGCGAGCGCCAGATCCGCGAGGCCCTGCGGGCCCTGCGCGCGGGACGCACGACGTTCGTCATCGCGCACCGGCTCTCGACGATCCGCAGCGCCGACCAGATCCTCGTGCTCGAGCACGGCGAGATCATCGAGCGCGGCACCCACCGCGAGCTGATGGTGCTCGGCGGGCGGTACAAGGAGCTGCACGACACGCAGCACGAGATCGAGAAGGACCTCTTCATCAATCCCGGCGAGGACTTCAGCGAGGCGATCGCGTCGGCGAAGTGAACCGCCGGCGCAGGAGCGCGCCGGTCAGTTCCGCTTGCCGCTCACCTTCGACCCGTCCCCGGGCATCGACCACTCGCCCTCGGCGATCTCCCCGTCGAAGTTCAGCGTCATCGTCCCCATGTCGCCCGTGGGGACGGGAAAGCTCGCGACCATCTGCTTGCCGGTGACGGTGACCTTCGACAGCGGGATCGTGCCGAACTGCGCGGTGCCGATCATCCCGCTCCAGGTGCCGTCGGCGAGCTTCACGAGCTCGAGCGTCACCTCCATGTTCTGCCCCTGCGCCACGAGGCCCACGGTCCACTTGCCCGCGGGGCTCCACGCGGTCGCGGGGGCGGGCGCGGCGGCGGCCTGCTGCGGCACCGGCTCGAGGCGCGGCGTGCCGGTGATCTGCGTGGTGGTCGAGGTCGTGGTCTTGCAGGCGCCCGCGAGAAGGGCGAGGCCCGCGAGGGCGGCGTGACGGAAGCGCATGAGTCGGAGCTCCTGAGGGGTGAGCGGTCGGCAGATACGATATGCGCTCCCGCGGCGGCGCGACAGGGCACCGGCGGCGCCCCGCGCGCCGCTTCGCCGGCCCCTCAGTCCGCCGGGACGGTCCGGTCCGCCGCCCAGGCGCGCAGCTCGAAGATCCGCTCGCGCATCGTCCCCGACAGCGGCTTGGTCGCCCCGAGCTCCTCGGCGAGCATCGCCGTGTCGAGCGGACGCCCCGACGCGAAGGCCGCGTGCAGCCCCGCGACGACCGCCTGCTCCAGCTCGGCGCCGCTGAAGCCCTCGCTCGCGGCCGCCAGCGCCTGCACGTCGCAGCGCGCCGGGTCCTGCCGCCGCTTCCGCAGGTGGATCCGCAGCACCTCCGCCCGCGCCTCGGCCCGCGGCAGGTCCACGAAGAACACCTCGTCGAACCGCCCCTTCCGGATGAACTCTGGCGGCAGGTTCGCGATGTCGTTCGACGTCGCCGTCACGAAGACGTCGCCCTTGCGCTCCTGCAGCCAGCTGAGGAAGGTGCCGAAGACGCGCCGCGAGACGCCGCCGTCCTCGCTGCCGTCGCCGCTCGCGAACGCCTTCTCGAGCTCGTCGATCCACAGCACGATCGGCGCGAGCCGCTCCGCCGTGCGCATCGCGCGCTTGAAGTTCTTCTCCGAGTCGCCGATGTACTTGTCGTAGAGGTTCGCCGGGTCGAGCTTGAGCAGCGGCAGCCCCCACTCGCGCGCGACCGCCTTGGCCGCGAGCGACTTGCCGCACCCCGGCACGCCGAGCAGCAGCACGCCGCGCGGGAAGCCGAGCCCGAACTCGTGCGCCCGCTGCGGGTCGGCCACCACCGCGCGCCGCCGCGCGAGCCAGCGCTTGAGCCCGCCAAGCCCCGCGACCTCGCCCAGCCCCTCCTCGGCGGCGTGGTACTCCAGCAGGCCGCCCTGCTCCACCACCTGCCGCTTGGCCGTGGCCGCGCGCGCCACGTCGGCGGCGCGCAGCGCGCCGTCCTCGATGATGAGCCGCGTCACCACGCGCTCGGCCTCGTGCGCCGTGAGGCCGACGAGGTTGTTCACCAGCCGCACGCGCTCCTCGGCGGTGAGCTCCACCTTGAGCGGCATCCGCGCCGCGTGCTCGCGGATGAGCCGCTCGAGCAGGGCGCGCATCTCCTGGAAGCCCGGGGCGGGCAGCCGCACGGTCATCCCCGCGCTGCGGAGCGCGTCGGGGAGGTGCGCGTCGGCGCCGGAGACGATGATCGCGCCGCGCCGCGACGCCACGTGCGCCACCGCGTCGGCGACGTGGCTCGCGACGACGGGGTCCTCGAGCCAGGCCCCGAGCCCCCGGAAGTGATACAGCCCCGCCCCCTCTTCGGCGACGCGCGCGAGCGCGCGCGCGGGCTCGTCGGTGCGCTCGATGTACGGGTCGCCCGGCGCCGAGCCGCGCCGCAGGCCGCGCGCGCGCGTCCACGAGAAGTGCAGCAGCGAGAGCCGCGCCGCGATCCCGGCGATGAGCGCGTCGGCGCGCTCGGGCTCCTCGGTGTCGAGCAGGATGAGCGCGTGCTTGCTGCGCACCAGCAGTTCGAGCTCGTCGGCCGTATCCTTCACGCGATGCACTCCCCGGGCGTGGTCTCGAGCGAAGATACGTCGGCCGCGTCCCCCGCACAGGGGGACGCGGGACGCGCGTGGACGATGCTCGCGCTGCTCGCCGCGGCCGAGCTCCTGGGCATGAGCCCCTGGTTCACGGGCAGCGCCGCCGCGCCCGAGCTGGCCGGGCGGTGGGCGCTCACGGGCGCGCAGGTGGGATGGCTCTCCACGGCCGTGCAGCTCGGCTTCGTGCTCGGCACCGCGATCGCGGCGGTGCTCAACCTCGCCGACATCGTGCCCGCGCGCCGCTACTTCGCGTGGGCGGCCACGCTGGGCGCCGCGGCCAACCTCGCGCTCGTCTGGGCGCCGGACTATTCCACCGCGATCGCGACGCGCGCCCTCACCGGCTTCTGCATGGCGGGCGTCTATCCGCCCGCGCTCAAGATGGCGGCCACCTGGTTCCGCGCGCGGCGCGGACTCGCGGTGGGCAGCGTCGTCGGCGCGCTCACCGTCGGCAAGGCGATGCCGTACCTCTGGCACCTGCTGCCGGGCACCGGCGTCGGGACGATCGCGCTCGCCTCGTCGGCGAGCGCCGTGGTCGCCGCGCTCGCCATCGCGCTCGCCTGGCACGACGGGCCGTTCGCCTTCCCTCCGCGCCGGTTCTCGTGGGGTCTCGTGAGCGAGGTGGTGCGTGCGCCGCGCTGGCGCCTCGCCACCGGCGGCTACCTCGGCCACATGGCCGAGCTCTACTCGTACTGGACGTGGATCCCCGCCTTCGTCGCCGCGAGCGCGGTGGCGTGGAGCGGCGCGCCCGAGACGGCGCATGCGCCCTGGGTGGGGCTGCTGAGCTTCGCCACGATCGCCGTCGGCGGGCTCGGCTGCGTCTGGGGCGGCCTTGCCGCGGACCGCATCGGGCGCGAGCGCCTCGTCATCGTCGCGATGGCGGCGAGCGGGCTCTGCGCCCTCGCGATCGGGCTCGTTTTCGGGCGCACGCCCTGGCTGCTCGCGCCGCTCGCGCTCGCCTGGGGCTTCTTCGTCATCGCCGACTCGGCGCAGTTCTCGGTGCTCGTCACCGAGTCGGTGCCGCCGCACGCGGTGGGCACGGCCATCACGGTGCAGGTGTGCCTCGGCTTCCTGCTGACGACCCTCACGATCCAGGCGGTCCCGCCGCTCGTCGCGCGCGCGGGGTGGCAGGGCGCGTTCGCGCTCCTCGCCGCGGGGCCCGCCCTCGGCATCGTCGCCATCCGGCGCCTGCAGGCGCAGGCGCGACGCGCGGCGGCGGCCTGACCGTGCGCACGAGCGTCGCCGCCGCGCTCCGCGCCTTCGACGACGGGCGGCATCGCGCCGAGTTCTACCGCATGTGGCGGCTCGGCGTCGCGGCCGGGCTCGCGCACCCCGCGATCCTCGGCACCCTGGGGCCGTTCGGCGGCACCACGCGCGAGGTCCATGCGCGCCTGCTCGCGGGCACGCGCGCCGGCCGCGACGTGGCCGACCTCGTGCGTGGCGCGCGCGCGCTGTTCGAGCCGTTCGAGGCCGCGATGCTGCAGCTCGGCGTGGAGAGCGGCCAGCTCGACCGCACGCTCGGCGCGCTCGGCGACTTCTTCGAGCGGCAGCACCGGATGATGCTCGCGGTCAAGAAGCAGCTCGCCGCGCCGATGTTCACCGCGCTCTGCGCGGCGCTGATCGCGCCGCTGCCGCTGCTGTTCCAGGGCGGCGGCGCCGCGTACGCCTTGGCCGCGGGCGGCGCCCTCGGCGGACTCGCGCTCTTCGGCGGCGGGCTGCTGGCCGGGCGCGCACAGGCGTACCAGCGCCGCCCGATGTTCGTGCGGGCGCGCTTCGCGCGGGCCCTGATGATGGCGGTGGAGGCAGGGCTGCCGCTCGGGCGCGCGCTGCGCCTCGCGGCCGACGCCAGCGGCGATCCCGCGCTCGCGGCGCACGTGGGACGGATCGACGAGCGCACGCTGGTGACGCAGTCGCTCGAGGCGTCGCTCGCCGGCGCGCCGACGCTGCCGGCCGAGCTGATCGCGTCGCTGCGCGTGGCCGAGCGGACGGGCGACCTCCGGACGACGCTCGGACGGATGGCCGAGCTGTACGAGGACGGCTTCCGCTGAGTCCGGCGGCCCGGACCGGTTAGATTGCGGGGTGGCCGACCTGAACCGTCCGGCGCTGCGCGCGATCGCGCTGGCGACCTTCCTGACCCTCGTCCCCATCACGCTGCTCGTCCCCGGGCTCAACGAGCTCGTGGTGGACGCGCACGGGGGCACGCGGTTCCAGGCGCACCTCTTCGTCTCGCTCAACCAGCTCGCCGGCATCGTCGCGGTGCCGTTCGCGATGCGCTGGCACCGGCGCGCGCCCGACACGCGGCGCTGGATCGTGGGGCTGCTCGCGCTCGACGCCATCGCGTTCCTCGGGATGGGCGCGGCCGATTCGCTGGCGATGCTCTTCGCCTGGCGCGCGGTGGACGGGCTCGCGCACCTGCCGGCGGTGACGTTCCTGATGATCGCGGCCAACCGCGCGGGCGGGGCGCGCCGCGGCGCCTCGCTCGGCGTGGTGGCCGGCGCGCTGATGATCGGCGTCGCCGTGGGCGCGCCGGTGGGCGGGGTGCTCGTCGACCGCGCGCGCGACAGCGTCTACCTCGTGGGGGCCGCGCTGCTCGGGGTCGCCGCGCTCTCGGCGCTGATGATCCCGCGCGGCGCGATCGGCGGCGCGCCGGCGGCGCGCTCGCGCTATGCGTGGGACCGCACGAGGATCGCGAGCTGGATGCCGCTCGCCTACGGCTTCGCGGACCGGTTCCTGATCGGCGTGTTCGTCTCGAGCTTCACGCTCTTCCTCACCGAGGTGCACGGGGTGAGCGCGGCGACGCGCGGGATGCTGATGTCGCTCTTCCTGCTGCCCTTCGCGGCCCTCAGCTGGCCCGCGGGCCGGCTCGCCGATCGCGTGGGGTGGTACGGGCCGATCGTCACCGCGAACATCCTCTTCGGGCTCGTCTACGCGAGCTACGGCCTGGTGCCGTTCGCCTGGCTCCCCGCGGCGATGGTGGTGAGCGGCGTGCTGAGCGCGGGGATGTTCTCGCCGAGCCTGATGCTGGTGAGCGAGTTCGCGCGCCGCGGCGCCGGCGAGGGGCTGTTCGGCGTCTTCCAGGTCGCGGGAAGCTTCGGCTTCCTGTTCGGGCCGGTGGCCGGCGGGCTGCTCGTCGAGTGGCTGCGCGCCCCCGACGGCGCACCGCTCTGGTGGGCGATCTTCGCCGTGGTGGGGGCGCTCCTCGTGGGGCTCGGGCTCGTGAGCTGGCGGGTGCTCGGGCGGCTCGACGCCGAGTGGCGGGGGACGGCCGCCGGCTGACCGCCGCGCGGGCGGACGCCGTTACGGCGCCCGCCGCTCGGGCTTGCCCCCGGGCTTCCACTCGGGCCGCGGCCCGTCGCCGAGCAGGCGCACGGCCTTGGCGGTGGCGTTGATCACCGCGGCGATGTGGTCGTAGTCGATCCGGTCCGCCTCGTCGTTGACGCCGTGGTAGTCGGCGTGCCCGCCGAACGACGAGATCGTGTGCGCCGGGATCCCCTCGAGCGCGAACGGATAGTTGTCGGAGCGCGAGAAGAAGTTCTGCGCGGGCCGCGGGTCGGCGATGATCGGCACGCCGGCCGCCGCGAGCGCCTCGCCCATCGTCGAGCGCTCGAAGCCCGTGAGCCATCCCTTGCCCGCGCCGCCGGCGAGCGAGTCGGGCCGCCCGATCATCTCCACCTGCAGGTCGGCCACGACCTGCGCGAGCGGGCGGCTGGGGTGCTGGATGAACCAGCGCGTCCCCGTCATCCCGTTCTCCTCGCCGACGAACGCGACGAACAGCACCGAGCGCTTGGGCGGCGCGGCCTTGAGCTGCCGCGCGACCTCGAGCATCGCCACGACGCCGCTCGCGTCGTCGTCGGCGCCGTTGAAGATGGAGTCGCCGTCCACCGCGCGGGCCGCGTTGATCCCCACGTGGTCGTAGTGCGAGCCGACGATGATGTACTCGTCGCGCAGCGCCGGGTCGGTGCCGCGCAGCCAGCCGATCACGTTGGCCGCCTCGGGGCGGCGCTCGGCCGGGACCGTGTCGAGCGCAGCGAAGGCGGGCGCGAGCGCGGGGCGCAGCGGGCCGCCGTTGCGCCCCGGCATCATCACGATCGGCACGCGCTGCAGGAACCCGTCGCCCTCGGCGGGCTGCAGCCCGATGCGGCGCATCTCCCGGGCGATGAGCTGCGCGGCCTTCTGCGCGCCGCGGGTGCCGGTGAGCCGCCCCTCGAGCGAGTCGTGCGCGATCGCCTCCATCAGGCGGCGCGCGTCGGCGGGCGTGGTGGCGGCGGCGCGCTGGGCCGCGAGCGGCGCGGCGAGGGCGCAGAGGGCCGCGCCGGCGAACAGCGCGCGCAGGGCGGGACGGGACGGGCGGGAACGGCGCATCGGCTCGGTCGGTTGGGAGGGGACGGCGTCCCTGCAGTCTAGGCGGCCACCTTGACCGGTGCCACCGCCCCTCTACGATTCACCCCCATGCCCGTGCCCAGCCCCACCCGCCGCGGCGGCGTCGTCAACGTCCCCGTCGTCACCGACAACGTCGCCCAGCGCGGCAATTGGTTCATGCGGTGGATGATGATCGGGCTGATGCGCCTCACCGGCTGGCGCTTCACCGGCGAGCTCTTCCCCGACCGCCGCAAGTTCGTGCTCATCGTCGCGCCGCACACGAGCAACTGGGACTTCCCGCTCGGCATCATGGCGATGTACGCGCTCGGCATCCGCGGCACGTACCTCGGCAAGGACGCGCTCTTCAAGTTCCCGCTCGGCATCCTGATGCGCTGGCTCGGCGGCGTGCCGGTGGACCGCAGCGCGCGCAGCGACGTGGTGACCCAGACGGTCGACCTCGTCGGAAAGATGGAGAAGGTGATCATCGTCCTCGCGCCCGAGGGGACGCGCAAGCACACGCCGCGCTGGCGTTCGGGCTTCTACTGGATCGCGCAGAAGTCCGGCATCCCGATCCTGCCCGTGGCCTTCGACTTCTCGCGCAAGGCGATCCACGTCTACCCGGTCTTCGAGCCGACCGGGGACCAGGACGCGGACATCGCGACGCTCCGGTCGCTGTATCGGAGCGAGATGGCGCTCAAGCCGGGGCAGTACGCGGACTGACGCGCCGCTTGCCGGGCGGCCTCCCGGCGGTAGCTTCCCGCGCATGACCAGCCGCCGCCACTTCCTCGCCGCGCTGGGCGCGTCCGCGCTCGCGCCGTCCCTCCTGCGCGCCGCGCGCCGCGTCGCCCCGCTCCGCGGCGTGGGCGTGCAGCTCTACATGCTGCGCGAGTCGATGAAGGCCGATCCCGCCCGCACGCTCGCGCGCATCGCCGAGCTCGGCTACCAGGAGATCGAGTGGTGGGGCAACTGGGGCCGGAGCCCGAGCGAGCTGCGTGCGATGCTCGACGCCAACGGCCTGCGCTCGCCGGCCGCGCACATCGACCCGCGCGACCTGCAGCCCGACCGGCTCCCCGCGCTCCTCGACACGGCGGCCACCATGGGCCAGGGCACGCTGATCGTCGCCTGGACCGCGCCGGCGCAGCGCGACTCCGAGGCCGCCTGGCAGCGCACCGCCACACTGCTGAGCAACGCCGGGCGCGAGGCCGCCAAGCACGGGATCCGCACCGGGTACCACAACCACGACTTCGAGTTCCAGCGTTTCGGGACGCGCACAGGCCTGGAGATCCTCATGGCGGAGACCGATCCCGCGGTGGTGGACATCGAGCTCGACTGCTTCTGGGCCTTCAAGGCGGGGCACGACCCCATCGCGTTCCTCGAGGCCCACAAGGCGCGCGTGACGATGCTCCACCTCAAGGACTCCGACGGCAGCGCGCAGCACGCCCAGCGCGAGGTGGGCCGCGGCGTCATCGACTGGAAGCGCCTCCTCTCGGTGGCGCTCGCCAACCGCGTGCAGAACGTCTTCGTGGAGATGGACGACCCCGCCGATGCCTGGGCATCGGCGGGGCTGGGGCGTGCCTACCTGCGCACGCTCGGGTACTGACCGCTACTTCTTCGCGATCGGCACCGTCCGGGACGCCGGCGGCGTCTGCTCCATCTTCGGCACCGTGATGCGCAGGATGCCGTTGGTGAATTCCGCCGCCACCTTCTGCTCGTTCACCGGGACCGGGAACCGGAAGGTCCGCTGGAACTCGCCGTAGCTCCGCTCCCAGAGATGGAAGGTGCGGTCCTTCTCGCCTTCCTTCTTCTCCTCGAGCTTGTGGCCCTTGAGGGTGAGCATCCCCTCGGCGATGGACACTTCCACGTTCTCGGGGCTGATGCCGGGCAGCTCCGCGGTGACCTGGTACTCGGTGGGGGTCTCGGTGGCCTCCACCGCCGGCGTCCACATCAGCCGCTCGAGGCGCTTCTCGTCGATCGCGGGCAGCCGCAGGTCGAGGCCGAACGGCTCCTCGAAGAAGCGCTGCAGGCGGTTGCGCATGCGGGTGAGGTCCCGCTCGAGCGACATCGGTACATCGGGCTTCACGAGTGACATGGTCCGCTCCTTCTGGGTGGCGCGCCCATCATGCGGTGCGACGCGCGCGCGCGCAGTAGGCGCTCGGAGGAACTTTCGTCCGGGGTCGCCGGAAGCGTTCCCCGCACGGGTTTCGCTCACGGTGAACCCTGACGGAATCGGTCCCGACCGTGCATTCTTGAGACGGTCCCGCGCGGCCCGGCCGCGCCATCCTCGACGCCCGTCCCCCCGACCGATGCCCCAGGGTACCCCCCGCGCGCAGTCCACCGTCTACGACGTCGCCATCGTCGGCTCCGGCGCCGGCGGCGGCATGGCCGCCCACCAGCTCACCAAGGCCGGCGCGCGCGTCGTCCTCCTCGAGGCCGGCGGCTACTGGGACAACTCGAGCGCGCAATACTCGGCGATGCTCAAGAACCCCTGGGACTCGCCGCGGCGCGGCGCCTCCACCCCCGACCGCCCCTTCGGCGAATGGGACGCCTGCATCGGCGGCTGGCAGATCCCCGGCGAGCCCTACACCAAGGCCGAGGGAACCAAGTTCGATTGGTGGCGCGGCCGCATGCTCGGCGGGCGCACCAACCACTGGGGACGCATCTCGCTCCGCTTCGGCCCCGACGACTTCCGCCGCAAGACGCTCGACGGCCTCGGCGACGACTGGCCGATCACGTACGACGACATCAAGCCGTACTACGACGAGGTCGACCGGCTCGTCGGCATCTTCGGGAGCAACGAGGGGCTTCGCAACGACCCCGACGGCATCTTCCACGCACCACCGGCCCCGCGCTACTACGAGCACCTGATCAAGCGCACCGCCGACCGGATGGACATCACCTGCATCCCGGCGCGCCTCTCGATCATCACCAAGCCGCTCAACGGCCGCTCCCCCTGCCACTACTGCGGGCAGTGCAACCGCGGCTGCATGACCAACTCCAACTTCTCGTCGGGGAACGTCCTCATCCTCCCCGCGATGAAGACCGGCCGCCTCACGCTGCTCACCGACGCGATGGTGCGCGAGGTGACCACCGGCCCCGACGGCCGCGCCACCGGCGTCGCGTACATCGACAAGCGGACCGGCGAGGACAAGCTCGTCCGCGCCCGCATCGTCGTGCTCGCCGCCAGCGCGCTCGAGTCGGCGCGCATCCTGATGAACAGCAAGTCGTCGCGGCACCCGCAGGGGCTCGCCAACTCGAGCGGCGTGCTCGGAAAGTACATCACCGACACCACCGGCACCGACGTCGCGGGCTTCATCCCGAGCCTGGTCGACGTGCCGCGCCACAACGCCGACGGCGTCGGCGGCGGGCACATCTACATGCCGTGGTGGCTCGACAACCGGAAGCTCGACTTCCCGCGCGGCTACCACATCGAGGTGTGGGGCGGCCTCGGCCAGCCGAGCTACGGCTTCATGGGCGGCATCCAGAACTATCCCGAGGGCGGCGGCTACGGCGCCGGCCTCAAGCAGCAGTACCGCAAGTACTGGGGCGCCACGGTCGGCTTCTCCGGCCGCGGCGAGATGATCCCGAACGACAAGTCGTTCGCCGAGCTCGACCCCGAGGTGAAGGACCGCTTCGGCATCCCGGTCCTCAAGTTCCACTGGGAGTGGCGCGACAGCGAGTACAACCAGGTGAAGCACATGCAGGAGACCTTCCGCGCGCTCATCGCCGAGATGGGCGGCGAGGTGTGGAGCCCGATGCCCACGAAGGAGCAGGGCTACGGCATCGCCAACGGCGGCGCCATCATCCACGAGCTCGGCGGCATCCGCATGGGCGCGAGCGAGCGCGACTCCGCTCTCAACGCCAACTGCCAGGCGTGGGACTGCGACAACCTCTTCGTCGCCGACGGCGGACCGTTCGTCTCGCAGGCCGACAAGAACCCCACGTGGACGATCCTCGCTCTCTCGATGCGCACGAGCGCCTACATCACCCAGCAGCGCAAGGCGGGGGCCCTCTGATGAACGAGATGAACCGCCGCGAGGCGATGCAGCACCTGCTCGCGATCCCCGCCGGCATGGCCATCGCGCCCGACCTCCTCGACCGGGCCGCCGCGCACGCCGCCGAGGCGGTGGAGCAGCACGCGCACGAGCCGCAGCAGGCGCAGGGGGCCGCCGCCCAGCCGGCGCCGCAGCCCCGCCCGGCGTACCGCCCCAAGCAGTTCACCACCGACGAGTGGCGACTCGTGCGCCTGCTCGCCGACTACGTGATCCCGCGCGATGCGCGCTCCGGCAGCGCCACCGACGCCGGCGTCCCCGAGTTCATGGACTTCATGCTCGGCGAGAACGCCGGCATGCGCACGTGGATGAAGAACGGCCTCGGCTGGATGAACGCCGAGTGCCGCAGGCGCTTCGGCACGGGCTTCGTGAGCTGCACCGATGCGCAGCGCCGCGAGGTGCTCGATGCGATCGCCTACCCGAAGAAGGCCGCGCCGGAGGTGCAGGCCGGCGTGCAGTTCTTCAACAGCTTCCGCAACCTCACCGCGAGCGGCTTCTGGTCGAGCCGCATCGGCGCCGCGGACCTCGGCTACATCGGCAACCGGCCGGTGGCGCAGTGGGAAGGCACGCCGAAGGCGGTGATGGCGTGGCTCGAGAGGAACACGAAGTAGGCGGTGGGCGGCAGGCAGTCGGCAGCGTGCTCGTCCCGGCTCCCTCCCCCATGCCATTTCCCCGCCCCGCATCCCCGCCTCCCCCCTGCATCCCTGCTCCCTCTCTCTTCCTCCGCATCCCCCTCCCCTGACGATGACTAGGCTTGGCGTCGGCTTCATCGGTTCCGGCTTCAACACCCGCTTCCACATCCAGGCCTGGCAGGGCGTCCGCGACGCCGACGTGCGCGGCGTCTGGTCCCCCAACGCCAAGAACGCCGCCAGCGCCGCGCAGCTCGCGCGCAGGCTCGACGTCGGCGAGGCGAAGGCGTACAAGTCGATCGGCGACATGGTCGCCGACCCCGCCATCGACGCGCTCTGGCTCTGCGGCCCCAACCAGGCCCGCATCGAGAACGTCGAGGAGATCGTGCACGCGATCCGCAGCGGACGGGGCACCCTCAAGGGCATCGCCTGCGAGAAGCCCCTCGCGCGCAACGTCGCCGAGGCCAACGAGGTAGCGCGGCTCGTCAAGAGCGTCGGCCTCAAGACCGGCTACCTCGAGAACCAGCTCTTCGCGCCGCACGTCGAGGCGGGCAAGAAGCTCCTCTGGGCGCGCGGCGCGGCGACCACCGGACGGCCCTACCTCGCGCGCGCGGGCGAGGAGCACGCGGGGCCGCACATGCCCTGGTTCTGGAACGGCGCCCTCCAGGGCGGCGGCGTGCTCAACGACATGATGTGCCACTCGGCGCTGCTCGTGCGGCACCTGCTCACCGAGCCGGGCAAGCCGCTCAGCACGGTGAAGCCGGTGCGCGTCACCGGCCACATCGCCTCGCTCAAGTGGTCGCGGCCGGCCTACGCGAAGAAGCTCAAGGCGACCATGCAGGCCGACTACACGAAGCGGCCGAGCGAGGACTTCGCGAGCGTGATGATCGAGTTCGAGACCGCCGACGGCCACAAGGTCATCGGCGAG
>ERZ1645185.627-NODE-627-length-14695-cov-7.710724_pt1 | contig 14695 bp, 15 predicted proteins | sample MGYA00575351_ERZ1645185 | MGnify/ENA primary metagenome ERZ1645185 (study PRJEB40838, sample SAMN11284767) | freshwater sediment metagenome | isolation source: river sediment | host: Sediment | place: India: Jana village, Kanpur | collected 2015-12-17 ...
ACTTCCACCTTCCAGACACTGCCGGTGATTTCGGATCGAACCTTGTGCATGACGGCTCCTATTGTTGATTTTGCGATTGTTAACAATTTTTGAACGGCAAACCATGGTGAAAACCCGTGCCTCGGGGGTCGATGCGCCCGCAGCGGCCGCGTCGACTGGATTGACGGGGTCGGTGGGCGCTATGTTTTCAGTAGCTGGCGGTGGCCTGTGGGTGCTGGAAAACGGCCATTTTCATTTCAAAAACGGGCCCGGAAGGTCCGGTCCAGGCGCCTGACGGGCCTTCAAGGGCACTTGCCGGATCAGGCGGCCACTTCGGTGCGCCCCAGCACCGCGTCCTCGTAGGCGTGCAGCGACGGCAGGCCGCCGGTGTGCAGGAACAGCACGCGCTCGCCCGGTTTGAAGAAACCCTGGCGCGCCAGCCCGATCAGCCCGGCCATGATCTTGCCGGTGTAGACCGGGTCCAGCGGAATCGCCTCGGTGCGGGCCAGCAGTTGCACCGCCTCGACCATCTTCGCGTTCGGCACCGAGTACTTGGGCTGCCAGTACCCGCCGACGCAGGTCACGTCCTCGGGCTTCACCGTCAGGCCCAGCCCCAGCAGGTCGGCCACGGCCTGCGCCTCCTTGAGCACCAGCGGCTGCTGGTCGGCCGGGTCGCGGCTGACGCCGATGCCGACGATCGGAATGTGGATGTGGTTGCCCAGGAAGCCGGCCACCAGCCCGCCATGCGTGCCCGAGCTGCCCGAACCGACCACCACGCGGTCGATCTGCACGCCCTGGTCGAACAGCTGCTGCTGCAGCTCCTGCGCGCAGGCCACGTAGCCCAGGCCGCCGATCGCGTTGGAGCCACCGCCGGGCACGATGTAGCCCTTGCGGCCCTGGGCCGCCAGGTCGTCGGCCACCTGCTGCATCGCGGCCGCCATGTTGGTGCCGCCGGGCACCACGGTGATGGCCTCGACGCCGAACAGCCGGAACATGAAGTGGTTGCCGCTCGCGTCCTCGTCGAAGCTGCCGGCCACGCGCTCCTCGATCACGAAGCGGCATTTCAGCCCCTCCTTGACCGCCGCGGCCAGCGTGATGCGGCAGTGGTTGGACTGCGGTGCGCCGCAGGTGATCAGCGTGTCGGCACCCTGGGCCAGCGCGTCGGCCACCAGAAATTCGAGCTTGCGCGTCTTGTTGCCACCGGGGAACAGGCCCAGCATGTCGTCGCGCTTGATCCAGACCTCGGGGCCCACGCCACCCGGGCAGGTGGCCGCCAGCGCCGCGGAAAAGCGCGGCAGCGGCTCCAGCGGGGTGACGAAGGGGGTGTAGCGGCGGCGGGGGAAGCGGGTGAGGTCCATGGTGTTGCGTCAGATCGTGAGGAAGATGAAAGGATGAATCGCACGGCCGCCAGGCGGGAAGCCGGTGCCGGAACCATCGATTGCGGCGGCGGCGCCCGGCCCGGGCGTCGCAGAAGTCAGTTCTTTAGCTTGCCGTCACGGCTGACCATGGCCAGCTCGACGAACTTGCTGCCGTGGTTCTGGCCCGGCGCATAGTTCACAACGAAGCCGCCGGTGTCGTAGCGGCCCAGGCTTTGCATCGCCGCCAGCAGCGAACGTGCGTCGCCGGGCTTCTTGGCGCGGCGCATCGCCTCGGTCAGCACCTTGGCACCGATGCAGGCCTCGAGGTGGGTGCTGTTCATCGGCTGCGTCATCCCGGCCTCCTGCATCGCTTTGGCGCACTCGGCCACGATCGGCGCGCGCGACGAGGGGTTGGGCACCACCTGGGTAATGGAGACACCGGCGGAGGATTCCCCGGCCGCCTGGATGTACTGCTGCGCGCCGACGAACGACAGGCTGGACGTCGGCACAAAGGCGCCCCGCGCGGCAATCTGCTTCGAGATGTCCGCCGCCGGCCCGGACAGCACGGTGCTGATGATCACGTCGGGCTTGAGCGCCAAGAGCTGGGCGATGCTGGCTGCATCGAGTTTGGCGTTTCGGGCGATGGAGAAGGCCGCTGGCGTCTTGTCCTGCTTCTTGAGGTACTCCGCCACCACCGCCAGGTTCTGTTTGCCCACTTCGTCGTCGTAGTGCACCACCACCACCTGCTTGGCGCCGACGCCGGTCCAGAACGCCAGCATCTTCTCCAGTTCGTCGGCATAGGAAGCACGCACGGTGAACACCACCGGCGGCGCCTGGCGCACCGGGTTGGCGCCCGAGAAGGGCGCGAAGAACAGCACGCCGGCCTTGTCGGCCTGCGGCATCGCATCGAGGCTCAGCGTGGCCGAGGCATAGCCGAACAGGGCCACCGCGTTGTTGGCGGTGAGCAGCTTCTGGGTGTTGGCGCCGGCCGTCTTGCGGTCGTTGGCGTCGTCCAGCGTCACCAGTTCGATGGGTTTGCCGCCGGCGCCGCCACGGGCGTTGACCCACTTGAAATACGCGAGGGCACCATCGCGGATGTCCTTGCCGAACGCGGCATTGCTGCCGGTGAGTGGCGCCGACTGGCCCACCACCCAGGCGTCCTGCGCTTGCGTCACGGTGGCGGCGCCCACCAGGGTCAGCAGTCCGCCCCATCGAATCACGGTCTGTTTCACGTTATTGCTCCGGTTGAAGAAAGGGCATCGTGGCCGACAGGGACCGGCCGGTCAATCAGGGTTTCACACCAGGCGCCGGTGGTGTCGCCTGGGTGCCCGGCGCCGATTGCCCGCCAGGCCGGATTTCGATAGGGTCGCCCCATGACCACCACCACCACACTCCAGGTCCGCAAGGACCGCCTGTCCGACACACGCTGGGTGCAAACCGCCGACGCGCCGCTGGCTCCCGGCCAGGTGCGGCTGCGCATCGAGCACTTCGCGCTGACGTCCAACAACATCACCTACGCCGCGTTCGGCGACGCGATGGCCTACTGGCGCTTCTACCCGACCGGCGACGACGGTTGGGGCACGATCCCGGTCTGGGGTTTTGCCACGGTGACCGAATCCACCCACCCGGAGGTGCCGGTGGGCGAACGGGTTTACGGCTATTTCCCGATGGCCTCGGCGGTCGTGATGACCCCGGCGCGGGTGAACCCCGGCGGGTGGAACGATGGCGCGCCGCACCGCGCCGAGCTGCATCCGGTCTACAACCAGCTCACACGCTGCGCCACCGATCCGTTCTACACATCCGACACCGAGGACGTGCAGGCGCTGCTGCGCCCGCTGTTCATCACCTCGTGGCTGATCGACGACTTCCTGGCCGACAACGACTTCTTCGGCGCCCGTGTGCTGCTGCTGTCCAGCGCGTCGAGCAAGACGGCGTACGGCACCGCCTTCCAGCTGGCGCAGCGTGATGGCATCGAGGTGGTGGGCCTGACCTCGGCCGGCAACGTGGCCTTCTGCGAGTCGCTCGGTTGTTACCACCGCGTGCTGACCTACGAGCAGCTCGGCGCCATCGGTGCCGAGACGCCCTGCGTCTACGTGGACTTCGCCGGCAACGACGAACTGCGCCGGGCCATCCACACCCGGTTTGTGAACTTGCGCCACAGCAGCTCGATCGGCGGCACGCATGTCGAGCACCTGGGCTCGGCCCGCGACCTGCCCGGACCGCGCGCCACCTTGTTCTTTGCGCCGGCCCAGATCAAGAAGCGCAGCGGCGAATGGGGTGCGCAGGTTCTGGGTCAGAAGCTGGTGGGTGCCTGGCAGGCGTTTGCCGGGCGGGTGTCGCGCCCCGACGCGCCCTGGCTGGTGGTGGACCACCACCGCGGCCAAGCGGCCGTCGAGGCCGCCTATGCGCAGGTGCTGGCGGGCCGGGGCGACCCGCGGCGGGGGCACATGCTCCAGATCGGTTGACGAGGATGGGCGTCGAAACCGGCACGGCGGCAGCGGCTGCCATACTCGTGCCATGACCCATGCTGCGCTGCCCGCCGACATCGCCGTGTTCGAGCGCGGCTGGCTCTCGTCCAACAACATCCTGATCCAGGGCCGGCAGGGCACGGCGCTGGTGGACAGCGGCTACGCCAGCCATGCGCCGCAGACCGTGGCGCTGGTGCGCGCCGCGCTGGGTGACCGACCGCTGGACCAGCTGGTCAACACCCACCTGCACAGCGACCACTGCGGCGGCAACGCGGCGCTGCAAGCCGCCTGGCCGGCGTTGCGCACCGCCATCCCGCCCGGGCTGGCCGAGCACGTGCGCCACTGGGACGCCGAGGCGCTCACCTATGCGCCCACCGGGCAACATTGCCCGCCCTTTGGCTTCGACGAGCTGTTGCAGCCGGGCACCGAGATCCGCCTGGGCGACCGGCTGTGGCAGGTGCATGCCGCGCCGGGGCACGACACCCATTCGGTGATCCTGTACGAGGCGGCCTCGCGCATCCTGATCTCCGCCGATGCGCTGTGGGAGCGCGGTTTCGGCGTGGTGTTTCCCGAGCTCGAAGGCGACGACGCGTTCGATGAACTCGGCGAGACCATCGACCTGATCGAAGCGCTGGCGCCCGCGCTCGTGATCCCGGGCCATGGCCGCCTGTTCACCGACGTGCCGGCGGCCATCGCCATCGCGCGCGCGCGGCTGCAGGGCTTTGTGGCCGACCCGTCGCGGCACACCCGCCATGCAGCCAAGGTGCTGCTCAAGTTCAAGCTGCTGGAGCTGCAACAGCTCCCGCTGGACGACTTCGTGCAGTGGGCGAACGCCACGCCTTATTTCCACGTGATGGCCAGGTCCCAGCGGGGCGCCGGCGAGGTCACCGCGTGGATCGGCGAACTCGTGGACGAGCTGGTCCGCTCGGGTGCCGCCGGGGTGCACGAAGGGGTGATCATCAACGCCGGTTGAGGTCGTTTGAGGCCCGATTTCTGATCGAAATCGACCGATTCCCGGCGTCAACCGGCCACAAGACGCTCTACTAAACGGAGCAAGCTCAACCCAGCAGGAAGTTGCCGCGCCCCTCGATCGCGGTCGGCGTGGCGGCCTCGGTGTCGTCTTTCAGCTCCACGCCCGAGAGCTGTCGTTGCCGGGCCTGGTTCAGCAGGTGGCCCAGCTTGAAGGCGGCCACGTCGTAGCCCAGGCCGGCCGGGCGCACGTTGGAGATGCAGTTGCGGCTGGCATCGGTCAGCCCCACGCGCGGCATCCAGGTCAGGTACAGGCCCATGCTGTCGGGTGAGCTCAGGCCCGGCCGCTCGCCGATCAGCACCACCACCGCCCGCGCCCCCAGGCGCTCGCCGATGTCGTCGCCCAGCGCCACGCGCGCCTGCAAGGCGATGCACACCGGCGCCACGCGCCAGCCGGCGCCAACCAGGTGGTGCCGCAGGCGCGCCAGAAACGGCGGCGCGTTCTGCGTGATCGCCAGCGCCGACAGGCCGTCGCTCACCACCAGCGCGAGGTCAAAAGGGCGCTCGTCGGGCGCCGCGCCGGCGCCGTGATCGGGACGCAGCCCGGCAAGCCGGGTGGCCGATGCCTCGTCCAGCCGGCGCCCGAGATCGGGCCGCTGCAGGTACTCGCTGCGGTCGCGCGCGGCGCTGTGCAGCTGGCAGGGCGCGCCGAGCTCGGGCCAGTGCTCGGTGATCGCGGTGGCCAGCGCGGCCGGGTCCAAGGCCACGTGCACCGCGTCGCGGGCGCGCGCGTGGGCCAGCTGGAAGTCCAGTTGCGCGGCGGTCGGCAGGCTGGTGCCGGCGCGGCCGAGCGCGATGCGCGCGTCGGTGAAGGCGCGCAGTGCGCCCCAGGGGTTGGCGGTGACAGGGTGCAGCGGCTCGGTCATCGCGGTTCAATTGATCGCGCGCAGCGCGGGCTGGAACGCCGGGGGCAGGCGGGAGGCCAGCGAGAACTCGGCACCGGCGCCGCCCGTCAGGATCTGCATGCGCTGCAGCCAGGCCTCGAACTCGGGCGCCGGCCGCAGCCCGAGCAGCCGTCGCACGTACAGCGCGTCGTGGAACGAGGTGGTCTGGTAGTTCAGCATGATGTCGTCCGAGCCGGGCACCCCCATCACGAAGTTGCAGCCGGCGGCGGCCAGCAGGGTCAGCAGCACGTCCATGTCGTTCTGGTCGGCCTCGGCGTGGTTGGTGTAGCAGATGTCCACGCCCATCGGCAGGCCCAGCAGCTTGGCGCAGAAATGGTCTTCCAGCCCGGCGCGGATGATCTGGCGCCCGTCGAACAGGTACTCCGGCCCGATGAAGCCGACCACCGAGTTCACCAGCAGCGGCTTGAAATGCCGCGCCACCGCGTAGGCGCGCGCCTCGACGGTCTGCTGGTCGACGCCGTGGTGCGCATTGGCCGACAGCGCGCTGCCCTGGCCGGTCTCGAAGTACATGACGTTGTCGCCCACCGTGCCGCGCCCCAGCGACAGCGCCGCCTCGCGTGCCTCGGCCAGCAGCGCCAGGCTGATGCCGAAGCTGCGGTTGGTGGCCTCGGTGCCGCCGATCGACTGGAACACCAGGTCCACCGGTGCGCCCTGCCCGATCGCCTGCAGCGTGTTGGTCACATGGGTCAGCACGCAGGACTGGGTGGGGATCTCGTAGCGCCGGATCACCTCGTCGAGCAGGTGCAGCAGGCGCACCACCTGCGCGACGTTGTCGGTGGCCGGGTTGATGCCGATCACCGCGTCGCCGCTGCCGTACAGCAGCCCGTCGAGCACGCTGGCGGCGATGCCGGTGGCGTCGTCGGTCGGGTGGTTGGGCTGCAGCCGGGTGGCCAGGCGGCCCGGCAGGCCGAGCGTGTTGCGAAACGCGGCGGTGACGCGGCACTTGGCGCCCACGAGGATCAGGTCCTGGTGGCGCATGATCTTGCTCACCGCCGCCACCATCTCCGGGGTCAGGCCGGGGGCCAGGCGCTCCAGCGCTGCGCTGTCGGCGGCGTCGCCCAGCAGCCAGTTTCGGAAATCGCCCACCGTGAGGTGCGACACGGCCGCGAAGGCACCGGCATCGTGCCGGTCGATGATCAGGCGCGTGACCTCGTCGTCCTCGTAGGGCACCAGCGCCTCGGTGAGGAAGTGCGCCAGCGGCAGCTCGGCCAGCGCCATCTGCGCCACCACGCGCTCCTCGGCGCTCTCGGCCGCGACGCCGGCGAGCTGATCACCCGCGCGCAGCGGCGTGGCCTTGGCCATCAGCGCCTTGAGGTCGCGGAACCCGTAGGTCCGGGAGCCGACGGTGTGGGTGTACCGGTGAATCTGCATGGCCGCAATGTAGCGCAGGGCGGGGCGTGGGGCACGGTCGTGCGCGCGGCGTGCCGCGCGGCGCGCGCGGGCGCCGTCTTCATGGTCCGCCGCGAGATTTCGAGTCCGGACAGCCGTTTCCCGGCATGGGTCAGTCACCAGCCGCTATGAATTCAGGACTGATCGGATGCCGGACTCATGCGCCCACCTGCGCCTGAAGGGCCCAGGTGGGCGGCAGCGGGTCCGCGGTGGCGCGGGGTTCGGCCCGTCGTCGATTTCGTCCGGGCGGGTCAGCACCGACGGGTTGGTGTGACCTCACGCCGGGACCGCAGCTGGATTTCAGCTGCGAACGCCTCGGTCGATCCGGAAAAGGGCGTGTTGCTCATCGCGGCTAGTCTTTCGCGCAGCGGGGGGGCGAGCAGGGCGCGGGCCACGTCGGCGTGGATGCGGCGAACGATCGCCGCGGGGGTCCGCGGCGGTCCGAACAGGCCAAACAGCGAATCGAGATTGGCCTGGGGCAGACCGAGCTCGCCCAGCGTCGGTGTGTCGGGCAGCGCCGTCAGCCGCGCCGACGCGCCCACCGCCAGCGCGCTCAGCTGACCGGCGGCGATCGCGCGCAGCTGCGGTTCGGCCACATTGGTGGACAGGACTTCGAAGTGCCCGCCGAGCGCATCGGCGATCTGCTGGCCGCCGCCCTTGTAGGGCACGTGCACCACCGTGAGACCGCTCGCGTGGCCCACCTGCTCCATCACCTTGTGGCCTGTCGTGCCTTCGCCGGTGGTGGCCCAGCGCAGCGTGCCGGGTCTGGCCCGGGCCAGGCGCACCAGGTCCTCGAAGCGCGCGGCGGCCAGCGCCGGCGTTCCCGCGATCAGCACCGGCGTGCGCATCAGGCCGGCGACCGGGGTCACGGGCAGGGCCTCGGGCGCCGGGGTCCGGCCCTGCGCGTTCGGTTCGTCCAGCGGCCGTTCGGCGCAGTCAATGGTGTCCGCCGCGGGCGTGGCCAGGCGCACGGCTGTGGCCGCGGCGAGCACCAGGGTGTGTCCGTCGGGTTGCGCGCCGATCAGCGTGCGCAGGGCGACGGCGCCGCCGGCGCCCGGCCGGTTTTCCACGATCACGCCCACCGACCATTGCGCGGACAGGAAGCGCGCGAGTTCACGCGCCATGCTGTCGCTCACCCCGCCGGCCGGATAGGCCACCAGCAGGCGCACCGGCCGCGCCGGCCAGCGCGTCGCCTGGGCCTGGACGGCGGGCGGCCCGGCGACCGCCGCGGCCAGGCCCGCCCCGAGCCAGCGCAAGACGGCGCGGCGTGGCGCCACCCGGGCACCGCTGCCTGGGCCGGGCCGGGTCACCGCCGGGCCCTCCGGTGCCGCTGCGCCACCTCACGCGCCACGGCCATGAACGTGGCGGTCGGGCCCTCGCAGTCGTCGGATCGATAGACCATGGTCAGGGGGGCGCGCAATGGCACTGACGCATTGAGGCGACGGTACACCACGGATCCGTTGTGGACCATGGAAACGGACGCGGGCAGAACGGAAAGCCCCGCGCCGGCCGCGACGAGGTTCACGTTGGTCATCATCCGATCCACTTCGGCGGCGATGTGCACCTGCACGCCCTCGCGTTCGCACAGCGCCAGCAGATTGGCGTACAGCCCCGGCGCGCCGGGACGGCGAACCAGAACCAGCGACTCGCCATGCAGGTCCTGCAGTGACATGGGCAGCGTGGGTTCTCGGGCCAGGCGATGCGCCACCGGAATCGCCACGACGGCGTCTTCGTCAAGCAGTTCCTCGAAGGCGAGGCTGTCCGGGCGGGAGACCGGAACCCGGATGAAGCCACAATGCAGAGCGCAGGTGCGCACCGCTTCGGTCAGATCGGCGGCGTTGTCTTCCCGCACCTCCAGGCGGATGCCGGGGTGGCGCTGGCGCACCTGGCGCAGCGCAGCCGGCGTCAGGGCGTGCATCGCGGCCGAACTGGTGAAACCCACGCGCAGCAGCCCGCTTTCGCCGCGCACGAACGCCCCCATCCGTACCTGCAGGGCATCCAGATCGCCCAGCAGCCGCGTCGCTTCCTTCTGAAGCAGGCGACCTGTTTCGGTCAGCCGCACCCCCTTGGGATGGCGCTGAAACAAGGCGGCGCCGACCTCGGTTTCGAGCACGCGCATCTGGTGCGACAAGGGCGGTTGCTGCATGCCCAGGCGCTCGGCCGCCCGGGTGATGTGCCCGCACTCGGCGACGGCCAGAAAGTAACGCAGACGCCGGAAGTCCATACGAAAATCGTATCAGATTTAGCTTTTCAACATATTTGATATCTTGGATCGAAATCCCCAGAATCGCAGCCTTGCATCTTGAATGGAGACATTTTCATGGCGACATCCGATTATTCCTTCGCGCTGCGTCTGCTGGCCGCAGCGTGCGCGGGCCTGACCACGGTCGCCTGTGGCGGCAGTGACGATCCCGTCATCCGCGGCCCGGCCGCCGACAACGCGGCGCCGCCGACGAAACTGGCGGCCTGCCCGGCCAAGGATTCCACGGGCGCCGCGCTGGCGGTCGATGTGCCGGCCGGCACCGTGTGCTACACCGGCACCAACTCGCAGGGTTCCAGCTACATCATCGCGGTGCCGCCGAACTGGAACGGGCGCCTGCTGCTGCACACCCACGGCGGGCCTGACACGGTTGTCAATCCCGACCGGGCCGTGGAGCTGTTCGACCGCTGGGACATCATGGTTCGGGCCGGCTATGCGCTGGCCGGCACGGCGTTCCGCCCGGGTTTCGAGGTGCGGCGCGCGGCCGAAGACACCGAACGCCTGCGCGGCATCTTCCGAAGGCACATCGGCCGCCCCAACCTGACGATCCTGCACGGGCAGTCGTGGGGCGCTGGGGTGGCGGTCAAGACCGCCGAGACCTACACCCTGGCCACCGTGGGCGAGCAGCCCTACGACGCCGTCCTGCTCAGCGCCGGCGTGCTGGCCGGGGGCAGCCGCTCGTACGACTTCCGCATGGATCTGCGCGCGGTCTACCAGTACTACTGCAACAACCACCCCAGGCCCTCGGAAACCCAATACGCACTCAACCTCGGATTCCCTGTCGACCAGGCCCAGCCCACCACGGCGTCGGTCACCGCGCGCGTCAACGAGTGCCTGGCGTTGAACAAGCCCGCCGACCAGCGAACCGCCGACCAGAAGGCCAAGCTGGCCAATATACTGGGCGTGATCAGGACCGAAGAAGCCAGCCTGGCCAGCCATCTGGCCTTTGGCACGCGCCAGTTCCAGACCATCGCCAAGGCGTACGGTGGCAGCCCGTTCGGCAACACCGGCGCCAACTACACCGGTTCGACCAACGACGCGGCGCTGAACGCCGGCGTGCAACGGTTCATGGCGGACACCGCGGCATTCCGCAAGTTCGCCGAGGATTCCGACGCGGCCGGCCGCATTCCGGTGCCGGTGCTCTCGGTCAAATGGATCCAGGACCCGACGGCCTGGCCCGAACTGGATGCCCATTTCAAGACCGTGATGCAGGCGGGCGGCTCCTCCGAGCGGCTGGTGCAGACCTTCACCACCGCCGGCGAGTCGCACAGCTACATCAGCGACGCGACCTATGTGACCCTGCTGGGGCAACTCGTGCAATGGGTGCAGCTGGGCCAGAAACCCACGCCCGCCACGGTTGCGCAGGCCTGCCCGGCCGCGGCGGCGGCGTTTCCCGCCGGCTCGGGCTGCAGTTTTGATCCCGCGTACGTGCCCCCGCCGCTGGAGTCACGCATGCCGGCGCGCCAGCGACCGTCGCTGAACTGATCCGGCTGCCCTGGGCGAACCGCTCGGTCGCCCCAGGGAACAAGAAATAAAACGGCCCGATCCCAGCGCCGATCGGTCACAGGTTGCTATGAATTTGTGACCGATCCCGTGATCGCCGGCGGATGGCTCACGCCGCCGCCTTCACCTTCAACCGCCACGCGTGCAGCAGCGGCTCGGTGTAGCCGCTGGGCTGGGCCAGGCCTTTGAAGACCCGGTCGCTGGCGGCCTTGAGTCTTCTTGGGGACGACGTGGGGCACGCCTGGACGTGTTGGATTCATTGACAACATGTTGTTGTGTTGTCAGAATGTCCAACATGAAGGCCACGCAACTGGTTCGACAACGGGTGGAGGTTCGGGCCAACGCGTTTGCCGAGCTCGTGATCTGGCAGTTGCAAGCCCCGCTTGCGGGCAGTTCGCATGCCTTCAAATACCGGCTGGCTTATGTGGTGGATGGCCGTTGTGTGCTGCGCTACGACAACGAGGCGGGAAAGGGTGATCACCGCCACAACGGCTCGACCGAGTCCGTCTATGGTTTCAGCACACCGCGCCAGCTGATGGCCGACTTTTTTGACGACATCCGGAGGTTTGATCATGAACACCCTCACGATTGACGTGCGTTCGCTGACGGACAGCCTGGCCGAGGCCGCGCTGGCCATGGAAACCGGCCAGGCACAAGGCGCGCGCTACAGCTTTTCGTCCCCGCAGGCGCTGATGCGAACCTTGGGCGGCAAACGCTTTGACCTGATCCAGGCGCTCAGCGGTGCCGGCCCGGTCACGATCCGTGAGGCGGCCCGCCGGGTGGGGCGCGACGTCAAAGCCGTCCACGGGGATGTCCAGACCTTGCTGGCTTGCGGCGTGCTGGACAAGACCGACGACGGGAAAATCGAATTTCCGTTTGACGCGGTGCATGTGGATTTCATGCTGAAGGCGGCGTGAATTCGCCGCAGCGTCATTGAAGGTGAAAAACGGCGCCCAGCGGCGCCGTTTTCATGGTTTTTCGGGAAATTTCAAGCAAGGAACAGCCGGATCCCTTCGTCGTATGGCCTTGATGCGCTATGAAATCAGGATCGCAGGCTGGGCATCAAGGCCTGCGGCGCTTCACTGCCCGGCTTTCGCATACATCTCGATCTGGCATTGCATGGAACCGCGCCCATATTTGGCGCAATCCGACTGGCTGGCAGCGGGCGGGGTGGACCCGCACGCCGCGAGCGTCAGCAGCAGACAGGCTCCGATCAGCTTGGTCATCATGTCTTCTTTCGGGGCGGCATGCGGGGAGAAGCGCCGTGCCCGGAACATTCTAGGCACCGCCGATTCACCCCACCATCACCCGGGCGAATGGCGGGTGGTGGGTGCCTCTGAGGCCCCGGCCTTCACCTTCAGGTGCCAGGCGTGCAGTCGCGGCTCGGTGGTGCCGCTGGGCTGCGCCAGGCCCTGAACACGAGGTCGGAGCCCAGGGGTTAGCGTTGACCTCCGTCCACGTCGATCACGGCGCCGGTGGTGAAGCCGTTTTCGAGCAGGAACAACACGGCGTGCGCAATGTCCTCCGGTGTACCCGCACGACCCACCGGCAGGATGTCGGCGATGCGTGCAAAGTGATCGCGCTGGGCTTCGGCGCTCAGACGGGCGGACCACAGGGGCGTGTCGATCATGCCGGGTGTGATGACGTTGACGCGCCGCGGCGCGAGTTCGAGCGCCAAGGTTCGTCCCAGCGCCTCGATGGCCGCGTCCACGGCGGCGAGCGTGGACACACCGGCCATGGGTTTGCGGCTGATCCAGCCTGAGAACAGCACCATGGAGCCGTGCGGGCTGAGCCTGGGTGCCGCGTATTTGGCACAGTGGTACTGGCCCCAATACTTGCTGTCGAACAGTGCCCGCGCCAGGGTGACTTCCAGTTCCTGCACCGTGCCGCGCACCGTGCCTGCGGCCGCGGTGACCAGATGGTCCAGTTGGTCCACGCCTTCAAAAAACTCGGCTACAGCCTGTTCCTTGCTCACGTCCACGCTGGCAACCTGCACCGACCCAGTCACCTGGGCGGCGGCGTCTTCCAGCTTGTGCAGGTCGCGGCCAAGCAGGGTCAGGCGTGCCCCGCGTTCGGCAAGGGTCTGCGCCAGACACAGGCCGATGCCGCTGGAGCCGCCGGTGATGACCACATGCTGGTTCTGAAAGGTTTGGGGAAGAGACATGATGGATCTTTCGAAACGATGGGTAGCCGCCTCAAGCGGCCGACTGGTGGTAGACAAAGGCGGCGTTGGTGCCTCCTTTCTGGCCTACGGCGATCTGGATGTTCAGGTGCGCCATGGCTTCGAGGTGGCGCGCCATGGTCAGAGGCCCGACATCCAGCGGGGCAAAACCGGCGGCGCTCGCAAGTGAGAGCACCGTGGCCTTGGCCTGCCTGTCGTCGCCTGCCACAAAAGCGGTGGCACGCAGACCGCCGCGATCCTGCCGCTCGGCGGTCATGACATCGGCAAAGATGGTGTTGAACGCCTTGACCACGCGCGCGCCGGGCAGCAAGCGGGCGGTTTCCTCGCCAGCAGAGTTTTCCTGCCCGAGCAGCAGCGGCGACCAATCGGCGTTGAGTGGGTTCGTGCAGTCCACCACGACCTTGCCACGCAAGCTGTTTTGCAGACCGGGGAGCACCTCGGCCAGTGAGGTGAAGGGAATGGCCAGTAGCACGACGTCGGCTTGGGCGGCACCTTGGGCAAAGCCAGGGTTGCCCGGTTGGGGATGGTGTGCGCACAGCAGCACCGAGGTGGCATGGGGGCTGAGCAGTTGGTTCAGGCGTTGCCCGACGTTGCCGGTGCCCAGAATGGCGATCTTCATGCAAAACTCCTTAAAGGTATCTATCGATAGATAGAAAACGATGACAAAAAAAAGCAAAACCAGTTCAGGTTTTGGCTGGCGAAGTGCCCATCAGGGCGAAAAACAGGTTCAGTGCACGGTCCATGCGCCGCGCATCCTGCTGCGCTCGGGCCAGCAGCAGGCTACCTTCCAGCAAAGCCATGGCCGACTGCGCGCAAACCTGGGCGTCGTCTGGGCCGAGCGCAGGCTGGAGCGCCATCGCCTGATCAGCCAGCCAATGCTCGGCCAGATCGAAAAACTGGCGAACTTCATCGCGCAGGAGCTCGTCCAGGCTGTTGTAGTCGCTGGCCAGCATGCCCGCCAGGCACCATTGATCGCCCGTATGGGCGGTCGCGACAAAAGGAGCGACAAAGCCCGCCAGACGTTCGGGCACAGGAAGGGGACTCAAGGATTGGAGCAATTGCGCCAGATCCTCGCGGTACTGACGGATCAACGCCACGCCCACATCCTGTTTGGTCGGAAAGTGGTAATGAATTGACGAGGACTTGATGCCCGTGCGCTCGGCCAGATCGCGGTGGCTGAACGCGTTGAAGCCTCGTGTACGCAGCAGAATACTCGCGTGTTCGAGAATGTCTGCGCGACGGTTGGAGGTTGCACTGAACGTCACAGCAAAAATTATATCTATCACTAGATAGATTGTCAAGCAATGGATCCCTGTCGATGCGCGACGGGACGAAAAACGATGGGGCGGTGTGATCCGGGCCTTACCCGGAGTCGATGTACGGCGCCGCCAAAGAAAGCGGCACCCAAGGGTGCCGTTTTTTTCTTGTTGAGCTACCTGCCAAATGGGCCTCTAGCCCACATGGAAATTCTGCAGTCAGCCAACAAGATAGTAGCGACTGCGCAGCGGTGAGGCGGCTTACTTGGCCTTCACCTTCAGCCGCCACGCGTGCAGCAGCGGCTCGGTGTAGCCGCTGGGCTGGGCCAGGCCCTTGAAGACCAGGTCGCTGGCGGCCTGGAAGGC
>ERZ1645185.628-NODE-628-length-14686-cov-9.776160_pt1 | contig 14686 bp, 10 predicted proteins | sample MGYA00575351_ERZ1645185 | MGnify/ENA primary metagenome ERZ1645185 (study PRJEB40838, sample SAMN11284767) | freshwater sediment metagenome | isolation source: river sediment | host: Sediment | place: India: Jana village, Kanpur | collected 2015-12-17 ...
CCGTCCGGCAGGGGCGGCTCAGCCGTCAGTGGCTGTGCTGCCCGGCGTTGGTCCAGCCCGCGCCGGAGTCGCCGTGCGCCCCCACCCACCAATGGGCCGCGCGCTTCGCCTTCACCGGCGCCACCTCGTCCATGGTCGCCGCGTCATACAGCCGCCCGCCCAGCATCACCTGCGCCACCTTTTCCGTGTTGCGGATATCCGCGCTGGGGTCCGCGTCCAGCACGATCAGGTCGGCCAGCTTCCCCGGCTCCAGAGAGCCGATGTCCTTCGCCATGCCCAGCGATTGCGCCGGCACGATCGTCCCGGCGCGCAGCGCCTCCACCGGCGTGAAGCCGCCCTTCACATAGCTCCACAGTTCCCAGTGGGCCGCGATCCCCGGCTGCTGGCCGTGCGCGCCGATGGAAACCAGCCGCCCGGCCTGCGCCACGCGCTTCGCCTCGCGCGCGGTGATGCCGTCGAAATACTGGTTCTCCGGCGCGATCGGGCGGCGGATGCTTTCCGCCAGCACGCCCGGCGGCGTGTGCGCCTTCAGCAAGGGCTGCTCGAAGATGTTGGTGTGGCCGCGCCAATAGGGGTCCGCGCCCAGACCGCCGAAGCTGACGACCAGCGTCGGCGTGTAGTTCACCGTCGTCCCCGCCCACAGCTGCAGCACATCGTCATAGAAATACTCCAGCGGCAGATTATGCTCGAAGGTGGAATTGCCGTCGATGATGTGCGTCACCCCCAGCCCGAACAGCGACCCGCCCTCGGCCACCACCTGCATGCCTTCGCGCCGCCCGGCCTCGATCACCTGCTGGCGCTGCTCGCGCCGTGGCTGGTTGTAGTTCTTGATCGAAAGCGCGCCGATGGATTTCAGCCGCCGCACATGGTTCAGCGCGTCGTCCAGCGAATTCACCTCTGCGAACACCCGCGCCGATTTCGCGCCATAGACGATCTCGCCGGTGGAAAACACGCGCGGGCCAAGGAACTTGCCCGTCTGCTGATATTCCTTCGCCGCGAAAATCTCGCTGCCCCGGTTGGAGGGATCGTGGATGGTGGTGGTGCCCAGCGCCAGCGCCTGCACCTGCACCCAATTCTGCTGCGGCACCAGATCGCCGCTGCCCATCGGGCCATGCGCGTGCGCGTCGATCAGCCCTGGCATGATCGTCTTGCCCGTCGCGTCGATCCGCGTCGCGCCCGCCGGGATCTCGGTGGAGGCGCGCGGCCCCACCGCCACGATGCGGTCGCCGCGGATCACGACAACCCCGTCGTCCACCGCGCCCGCGCCGTCTCCGGCCATGGTCAGCAGCTTCGCGCCGACCAGCGCGATGGTGCCCGCCGGCTTGTCGGCCGCCACCTCCATCGCCATCGAAACACCGCCCGTGGGGGCCACGAATTTCGGCGCTTCCTTTGCCAGCGGCGCGCTCGCGAACATCTGCGCCTTCTCCGCGCGGAAGAAGTCCGGCCCGTCGCTCCAGGTCAGCGTGCGGCCATCGGCCGACCAGCCGATGTAATCGGCGCCGCCCACGCTGGCGCGAACCACCGGCATGGCGGCCGCCTTCGCGTCCGCCGGCACATCCTGCGGCCCGGGCAGCAGCGGCATCACATGCGCCTCGTAATTCTGCCGGAAGGCCAGCGCCTGCCCGTCGGGCGACACGCGGAAGTCGCTCGCCATCTCGCCGCTCGCATGCGTCCGTCGCGCCTCGCCGTTCAGGTCCATCGAAACCAGCTGCTGCTTGCCCGCCGCCGATCCGTTGGCGAAGATCCGGTCGTTCGCGGCCCCGAAATGCGGCGCGCTGAAGCCGCCCGCCACCTTCGCCGGCTCGCCGCCGGCAACAGCCACCCGCCACACGCCGGCCTCGTCCACACCCCAGCCCGGCACCAGCCCGCCGCCGTTGCGCACCTCGAACGCCAGCGTCCGCCCATCGGGCGAAAAGGCCAGCCGCCCATAATGGCCGGCGGTCGCCACCAGGTCGCGGCCCGCGCCGCCGCCCGCGCCCGTCAGCCGGATGGTGCCAAGGCCCGCGTCCGTCCAGCGCACGAAGGCGATCTGCTTCCCGTCGCGCGACCAGGCCGGGAACAGCTCCCGCGCGGCGTCATTGCCCGGCGTCAGCCGCCGCGGCGCGCCACCCGCCACCGGCTTCAGCCACAACTTGCCCAGGCTTTCGAACAGCAGCGTCCGCCCATCGGGCGACAGGCTCGCGAAGCGCACCATCTTCGTCTGGAAGCGATCGGGCGCCACCTCCACCGCCGGATGCGCGGCCGGGATCACCTGCCGGCTGTCCGTCACGCGGAAGGGGATGGCCTGCACCGCCCCGCCGGCCGCCGGCACGCGGTTGATCCGGCCCTTCGCCCAGAAGATCAGCGAGCCGCTGTCCGGCGTCCAGGCGATGTTCGGATACACCCCCGTCACCGCCCAGGTTTCCTGCATGTCCTTGTCGAACCCGGATACCAGCCGCGTCTCGCGCCCCGTCTTCAGGTCGCGCACGAACAGGCTGGAGGCCGTCTGTTCGCGCCGGATGAAGGCGATCCGCGTCCCGTCAGGCGAAGGCGTCGGCCGCACCGCGCCGCCCGGCGCCGAAATCGCGTTGGAAACCTCGCCCGTCGCCACGGTCAGCCGGTCGATCACGAACAGCTCGGTGTTCGAATCCTGCGCATATTCGAAGATCGGCCCGGGCGAGGCGTTGCGCGTGAAATAGATGCTCTTGCCGTCGGGCGCGAAAACCGGCTCGCCGATCTCCTTCTGGAACTGCTCGCTCGGCCGCTTCACCAGCTGCTGCCCCGCGCCGCCGCTGACATGCCACATCCAGATTTCGCCCGTGCCCAGCGACCGCTGGGTGCTGAAATGCTTCTTGCCCAGGATGAACTGCCCGTCAGGCGACCAGCCCGGTTGATAGACAAGGCGGAAATCCTCCTTCGTCACCTGCCGCTTGTCGCTGCCGTCGGCGTTCATCACCCAGATATTGTCGCCGCCGCCCCGGTCAGAGGTGAAGGCGATCCGCCTGCCGTCCGGTGAAAAGCGCGGCTGCACCTCCCACGCCAGCCCGTCCGCAATCCGGGTCGCCGTGCCGCCGCCGATCGGCAGCAGATAGATGTCCCCCAGCAAGGAGAAGGCGATCGTCCGCCCGTCCGGCGACACATCGACGTCGAGCCAGCTGCCCTCCGTCACATCGATCTTCACGTCCTTCAGCTGCGCGCCGCCGCCCGTGTTGACGTCCCACTTTGGCTTTTCAGCCTGCGCCCACAACGGGCTCGAAACCCCCAGAAGCAGCGCGCCCAGCAATTTCTTCATCAACCACTCCCGATTTCGGATTCGTATACGAAACCCTAGAAGCAGGGGCGGCACGGCGCACGCGGTTTTTTCGCGCGACACGCGGGCGGGGGTTCTTCCTCCTTCGGCCAGTTATTGAGCCTCCGGCGGGCAGGCATTTTTGCCTCCGGCGGGCAGGGACATGATGTCCCTGCACCCTCAAAATTTGCGATGCGCCTGAACGCCAACGTCGTGGACTTGATCCGTTCCGATTGCCTGCGGCGCTAAGAGGGCTCTCTCTCCCCGTTGGGGAGAGAGTTGGAGAGAGGGGGCGGAGAGTTGGAGAGAGGGGAGCAACGCCGGACCTGATCCACAAACCTCTCCGCCACCCACAACCGTCACCCCGGACTTGCGTGCCCCGGCGAAAGCAGGGGATCCGGGGTCCAGCTGCTCTTCGGCAACGAGGGAGTGGAAAGCGGGACCCCGGATCAAGTCCGGGGTGACGTGTGGACAGGACGGCGGATCAGACCAGCTGGAGTGCAGGGAACAGATACCCCCTCAAACCACAAAAGCAGCCGTCGTCCGCGCCTTCACATCCTCCGCCGACACGCCCGGCGCGGTTTCCACCAGCCGGAACGGCGCGCCCTTGCGGTCGGCGCGCTCGAACACGGCGATGTCGGTGATGATCACGTCCACCACGTTGCGGCCTGTCAGCGGCAGGGTGCAGGCGGGGATGAACTTGGGGTTCCCGGCCTTGTCGCTATGCTCCATCATCACCACGATGCGGGGTGTTCCGGCCACCAGGTCCATGGCGCCGCCCATGCCCTTCACCATCTTGCCGGGGACCATCCAGTTGGCGAGATCGCCATTCTCGGCCACTTCCATCGCGCCCAGGATCGACAGGTCCATATGCCCGCCGCGGATCATGGCGAAGCTGTCGGCGCTGCTGAAATAGGCGGTGCGCGGCAGTTCCGTCACGGTCTGCTTGCCGGCGTTGATCAGGTCGGCGTCTTCCTCGCCCTCCCACGGGAACGGGCCCATCCCCAGCATGCCGTTTTCGGATTGCAGGGTGATGTCCAGGTCGCCGGCATGGTTCGCCACCAACGTAGGCATGCCGATGCCCAGGTTCACGTAAAAGCCGTCCTTCAGCTCCCGCGCGGCGCGCTGGGCCATCTCGTCGCGTGTCCAGGCCATTATGCCGCCTCCCTTTTCCGCACGGTGCGCTGCTCGATGCGCTTTTCGAACGTGCCCACGAACACCCGCTGCACGAACACGCTCGGCGTGTGGATCAGGTCGGGGTCCAGGGCGCCGTCCGCCACGATCTCTTCCACCTCGGCCACCGTCACCTTGCCGGCGGTGGCCGCCATCGGGTTGAAGTTGCGCGCCGTCTTGCGGAACACCAGGTTGCCGAAGCGGTCCGCCTTCCAGGCCTTCACGATGGCAAGGTCGCCGACGATGCCGCGCTCCATGATATAGGTCTCGCCGTCGAACACCTTGTGTTCCTTCCCCTCGGCCACCAGCGTGCCGACGCCGGTGCGGGTATAGAAGCCGGGGATGCCCGCCCCGCCGGCGCGCATCCGTTCCGCCAGCGTGCCCTGCGGCGCGAATTCCAGCTCCAGCTCACCCGACAGATACTGCCGCTCGAACTCCTTGTTCTCGCCGACATAGCTGGAGATCATCTTCTTCACCTGCCGCGTTTCCAGCAGCAGCCCCAGCCCGAAGCCGTCAACGCCCGCGTTGTTGGAAACGACGGTCAGGTTCTTCGTGCCGGCCGCGCGGATGGCGGCGATCGAATTCTCCGGAATGCCGCACAGGCCGAAGCCGCCCGAAACGATGGTCATGCCATCGAACAGCAGCCCGTCCAGCGCAGAGGCGGCGTCGGAATAGACCTTGTTCGCCACAAATCCTCCCTCAAGTTGAAACCTGAATCGGTTATCGACTTCCGCCGAACCCTCTAATGAAACTGTTGACCCCGGTCTAGCGGCAAGCTTTGCCCCTTGCCATGCCCATCCTCGCCCCCCAGCCGCTCTACCTCGCCCGCCATGCCGAGACGGTCTACAATCGCCATCGCCGGATGCAGGGCAACGATGCCCACACCCCGCTCACGCGGGACGGCATCGCCCAGGCCGAAGCCATGGGGGCGGCGCTGGCCCGGCATTTTTCGGAAGGCGGCGAACAGATTCCGCAGATCTGGGCCTCCCCTGCCGGGCGCACCCTGCAGACCGCGGCCATCGTCGCCGAACATCTGGATGTCCCCTTCTTCGAGATCCGGCCTGACCCCCGCCTGCGCGAAATCGAAGTCGGCCGCTGGACCGGGCGCGATTATGCCCGGATCATCGAGGAAGAGGGCGAGATCCTGGACATGGAGCACAAGCTGTTCCGCATGCCGATTCCCGGCGGCGAACATTATGCCGACATCGCCGAACGGCTTTCGGGCTGGCTGGCCGATGCGGGCACGGCCCCGGCGCTGGTGATCAGCCACGGGATGACCGCCAGGGTGCTGCGCGGGTTGCTGGCGGGCGGGCGGGAATTCCATGGCGTGCCCATCGCCGCAGACCTGCCGCAGGGCACCATCGTCCGCATCGCGGAGGGTGCCGAACAGGCGCTGCACATGGGAACGGGCACGTCCGGCCCGCGTGCGGCCTGACCTTTACCAGCCGACCGGCGGAGTCGTGAGGATCGTCAGCCCGATCAGGCTGGAAAGGAAGAGAAGCTTGAACATTGGTCCATCCTTGCGCGCCTCGTTGCCGAAACGGGCCGCGAATGGCGAGTGAATCAGTGTAAATCCCGGCCTCTTCGCATTTCGCCCGGTTTGCGCTATGGGCGCGGCTCCATGGATACCAACCTGATGCCCATCGCGGGCGCGGCGGACCCTGTCGCCGTGCCGCGCACCCTTGTTCCCCGGCCCGACGGCCTGACGGACCTCGTCGGCCTGTCGAAGGCGGCGATCGCGGACGCGCTCGTCGAAGCCGAGCTGGTGGAAAAGAAGCAGGCGCGCATGCGCGCCAAGCAGATCTGGAGCTGGATCTATAACCGGGGCGTCACCGATTTCGCGCAGATGTCGGATCTGTCGAAGCCGCTGCGCGAAGGGCTGGTCGCCCGGTTCGTGGTGGGCCGCCCCGACGTGGTGGAGGCCCATGTCTCCACCGACGGCACGCGCAAATGGCTGCTGCGCTCGGCGGGCGAGGAATATGAAATGGTGTTCATCCCCGACGCGGATCGGGGAACCCTGTGCGTCTCCAGCCAGGTGGGCTGCACGCTGAACTGCCGTTTCTGCTTCACCGGCACGATGAAGCTGGTGCGGAACCTGACGGCCGCGGAAATCGTGGGGCAGGTGATGCTGGCGCGGGATTCGCTGGGCGAATGGCCGAGTTCGCCTGAAGGACGGCTGCTGACCAACATCGTGATGATGGGCATGGGCGAGCCGCTCTACAATTTCGACTCCGTCCGCGATGCGCTGAAGATCGTGATGGACGGCGACGGGCTGGCGCTTTCCAAGCGGCGCATCACGCTGTCCACTTCCGGCGTGGTGCCGATGATGGCCCGCGCCGGCGAGGAGATCGGCGTGAACCTCGCCGTGTCGCTGCATGCCGTCACCAAGGAGATCCGCGACGAGATCGTGCCGCTGAACCGGAAATATGGCATCGACGAGCTGCTGGCGGCCTGCGCGGCCTATCCGGGCGCGAACAACGCCCGCCGCATCACCTTCGAATATGTGATGCTGAAGGGGAAGAACGACCGTGACGAGGATGCGCACGAGCTGGTGCGGCTGATCAAGCAGTATCGCCTGCCCGCCAAGGTGAACCTGATCCCCTGGAACCCCTGGCCGGGCGCGCCCTATGAAACCTCCGACGAGGCGCAGGTGCAGCGCTTTTCCGACATCGTCTATCGCGCCGGCATTTCCGCCCCTATCCGCCGCCCGCGCGGACGCGACATCATGGCGGCCTGCGGGCAGCTGAAGAGCTCGAGCGAGAAGCTGAGCCGCGCCGAACTGGACCGGCGGGCTGAGGAGAAACAGGCCGCGCTCTAGCCTGTTTCCCACCGGACTGTTCCACGTGGAACAATCCTATTTCCTATGATTTCAGTTGGTTGATCGAAATTCCTGTAGGAGGTTTCCTACTTCTTCGCGACCATCCGCCAGATGCCCAGCACGATCAGCGAACCGATCACGGCGCCGAAGAAGCCCGCATATTCGCCATCCTTGTACATGCCGGTGATCTGCCCGATCCAGGTGAACAGCGCCGCGCCGACGATGCCCAGGAAGGTGGTGAGCAGGCAGCCCTGCGGATCGCGCGGATCGTTGGAAAACAGGCGCGCCAGCAGCCCCGCGAAGAAGCCGATCAGGATGACGCCGAGCCAGGTGGATGCCATGCGAATGTCCCCTTTGTTTGCCGTGCCGGGGAACTTAGCGGCGCGTCCGGGAGGTGGGAAGGGGCCGCTTACCGCCGGGCCAGCCTGTCCGCCACGAGGCGGATGGCATGGGGGTTCCAGCCGAGACCGCAATGCGTGCCGGGGACTTCCAGATTTTCGACTTCGGGGCCGGGGCGGGCCTGGGCGGCCTGCGGATGGACGATGCCGTCGCCGATGGCTGCGATCGCGGTGAAGGGAACGGCCGGCAGCGCGCCGGGCCGCCAGTCGACCGGGGCGTCGTGGATCGGGTGGCCGGCCACCCGTTCATAGAGCTTCCAGGCATTGTTGGCCGTCAGCGCGCCGGAAACAGGCGAGCCCATGGTGATGACCTGGCGCACGGCCTGCGGATAGCGGCGGGCGAGTTCGACGGCATAGAGGCCGCCGAGGCTCCAGCCAATGACGGCGACAGGCTCGCGCGCGGTGGCGGCGAAGGCGAGGAAGCGGGTTTCCAGTTCCTCGAACCGGCCGGGGCGCAGGCCCAGATTGCGACCCAGTTGCCAGCCTTCCACCTTGTGGCCAATGGCGGAGAGGACGCCGCGCAAGGGGGCGGTCGCCCAGTCGCCGGAGAGGAAGCCGGGCAGCACCAGCACATGGCGCGACGGCCAGTGCGGCAGTTCCCGGATCAGTTGCACCCGCTGGCGGCGGAAGGCCTGCAATTCCCCCAGCGCCCTCAGTTCGGCGGCATAGGCGATGCGGCCCGGCGGGCCGGGATCCCGGCCCGCCTCACCGTCCATCGGGGGAATATCTGCCAGCTGCTCGCTCATGACCCACCACTATAAGGGGTGGTTTGCGACAGTTTGAAGGCCCCCCGCCGAAGCGGGGGGCGATCTTCAGGGCCTGCGGCGATCAGTTGCCGAAGGTGCGCTGCCACCAGCCGCGCCGGGGCGTGCCGTCGCCGTCGTCCTGCGCGTCTGCGGGCGCGTCTTCGGCCGGGGCCTCGGCCACAGGTTCCGCTGCGGCTTGCGCCACGGGCTCGGCTGCGGCTTCCGCCGCCTTCGCCTTGGCAGGCGCCTTGCGGCTGCGCTTCGGCTTGGCCGGGGCTTCATCGGCGGCGGGGGCCTCCGCCACGGGCTCGGCTGCCGCTTCCACGGCTGCCGGCGCATCGGCCGCTTCGACGGCCTCGGCCTTCGCCTTCGCGGGGGCCTTGCGCACGCGCTTCGGCCTGGCGGGGGCTTCTGCTTCCACCGGCGGCTCGACTGCCGCTTCAGCCGGGGCCTCTGCCGTCACCGGCGCATCCACGGCGTCCGCGCGGGCCTTGCCGCGGCGGCGCTTCGGCTTTTCGGCCGGAGCCTCGGCTGCCGGTTCGGCCGGGAAGGCGTCCGTCTGCGCTTCGGCCGGTGCGGCTTCGGCGCCTTCGTCTCCGCCCTCGTCGGCTGCGGCGTCCCCGGCAACGGCACCTTCGGCCCCGTCGCGACGGCCGCCCCGGCGGCGGCGGCGGCGCTTGCGGCGGCGATCGCCCTCGTCCCGGCCGGCCGGTTCGCCGTCTGCCGCTTCGGCTTCGCCCGTTTCGGCTTCGCCATCCGCGATGTCGGCCCCTTCGTCGCCGCGCGGCTCGCGCGGTTCGGCCTGGCGGTCGTCCCGGTCCCGGCCACCCCTGCGGCGGCGGCGGCGGCGGCCGTTGCGACCATTGCGGTCCTCGCGGTCCTGCCCGTCGTCGCGGCGGCCGCGCAGCGTTTCGTCAGCCTCGTCCTCTTCCTCGACCTCGCCCTCGATCTCGTCGGGCTCGTCGATGTCGGCATAGGCCTGCGGCGCGGCGAGCGCCGCCATGCGCGGGGCCTGCGCGGGGGGCGGGCCGCTGCTGTCGATGACAAGGCGGCCGCCGATCAGGCTGTCGTCCGGCACCACCTCGATCAGCACGCCGTAGCGGGCTTCGAGTTCGGCCAGCTCCATCCGCTTGCGGTTCAGCATATAGACCGCGACCGAGCGATCCGCGCGCAGGCGGAACACGCTGGCGCGGCCCTTCACCGCCTCTTCCTCCAGCAGGCGGAGCGCGGCGAGCGCCGCGGAGCCGTCGGTGCGGATGAGGCCGGAGCCGTCGCACATCGGGCAGACCTGGGTGGAGGCTTCCAGCACGCCGGTGCGCAGGCGCTGGCGGCTCATTTCCAGAAGGCCGAAGGAGGAGATGCGGCCCACCTGGATGCGGGCGCGGTCCTGCTTCAGCGCGTCCTTCAGGGCGCGTTCCACCTTGCGGTTGTTGCTGTTGGATTCCATGTCGATGAAATCGACGACGACGAGGCCGGCGAGATCGCGCAGGCGCAGCTGGCGGGCGACTTCCTCGGCCGCCTCGATGTTGGTCTTGAGGGCGGTTTCCTCGATGTTGTACTCGCGCGTGGAGCGGCCCGAGTTCACGTCGATGGCGACCAGCGCTTCCGTCGGGTTGATGACGATATAGCCGCCCGAGCGCAGGTTCACGACCGGGTTCAGCAGCGCGGCCAGCTGGCTTTCGACCCCGGCGCGGTGGAACAGCGGCACCGGATCGGCATAGGGCTGCACCTTTTTGGCGTGGCTCGGCATCAGGAGCTTCATGAAGCTCTTGGCCTGGGCATAGCTTTCGGGGCCGTCGACCAGCACCTCGTCGATCTCGCGGGTGTAGATGTCGCGGATCGCGCGCTTGATGAGGTCCGAATCCTCGTAGATCAGCGCCGGGGCCGAGGAGGTCAGCGTCTTTTCGCGGATCTCGTCCCACAGCCTCGTCAGATAGTCGAAGTCGCGCTTGATCTCTGTCTTGGTGCGCTCCAGCCCCGCGGTGCGGACAATCGCCCCCATGGTGGAGGGCAGATCCAGATCCGACATGATGGACTTCAGGCGCTTGCGGTCGGCCGCGTTGGCGATCTTGCGGCTGATGCCGCCGCCCTGCGCGGTGTTGGGCATCAGCACCGAATAGCGGCCGGCGAGCGAGATATAGGTGGTGAGCGCGGCGCCCTTGTTGCCGCGTTCTTCCTTCACCACCTGCACCAGCATCACCTGCCGGCGGCGGATGACTTCCTGGATCTTGTAGCGGCGGCGCAGCGCCATGCGGCGGCGGCGCAGCGCCTCGGCCCCGGCCTCTTCGGTGTTGCCATGTTCTTCCGGACGGCTGCGGGGGGCATCGCCCTCTCCCTCGCCGGCTTCGGCGGCTTCGGGGGCGTCGCCCTCCTCGTCCTCATGATCGTCGTGGCCATGGCCTTCCTCGGCCAGGGCCTGTTCCTCGCGCAGGAGGGCGTCGCGGTCCTCCTTGGGGATCTGGTAGTAATCGGGGTGGATTTCCGAGAAGGCGAGGAAGCCGTGCCGGTTCCCGCCGTAATCGATGAAGGCCGCCTGCAGCGACGGCTCCACGCGCGTCACCTTGGCGAGGTAGATATTGCCCTTGATCTGCTTGCGGGCGGCGGCCTCGAAATCAAACTCCTCGATCCGGCTTCCCTTGACGACGGCGACCCGGGTTTCCTCCGGGTGGCGGCCGTCGATGAGCATTCTTGTTGTCATTGAAAAGTCTCCCTGCGCCAGCGGCGCAATCATGATCTGCGCCAGGGGCGCAATTGTTGTGTGCGCCCGGGGCGCAAATGCGTGCCGCGCCGAAGGCGCGATGATGTCCGGCGCGAATCGCGCCCGAAAGGCCGGCGCGGCCGGAAAGCCGGCGCCAATGGGTTGAAGGTGCCGCCGGGGCCTGGGACGCCCGCGACGCGAAAGAAGAAGGGGGGCGCAAGGCGTCGGCGGCGGACAGGCCGGGGCCTGTCCATCCTGCGACTTTCATTCTGATCCTGATCGCCTGCATTCCACCCCGACGGTCTGCCCGGGAAAGCAGCCGGCGGCCGAAACTGGCGCCGCTGCCCGGACGGCATCAAACCGGAAGCCAGCGGGCGGTCTGCGAGTCCCAGCGGTCCCGCCCCGGCTTCCAGGCCAACATGCCTGTAGGGTGCAGCTAGCAGCAGCGGCCGCCCTCGGCAAGGGCAACAGGGTTAAAGCGTTGCCCCGGCCTGCCGTTTCCCCTGCATGACCAATGTGATCCAGTCGCTGAACGCCGGATCGGGAATCGACGTGAAGGCGCTGACGCAGGCGCTGATCGCCGCCGAGCGCGACCCGCGCGTGACACTGCTGGACGAGCGGCAGGCGAAGGTGGACGCGCGGATTTCCGCCATGTCGCAGTTCCGCAGCGGGCTGGATGGGGTGGTGACCGCGCTGGACAGCCGGCTGCAATCGGGCGTGCTGTCTGCCATCGCGAGCGTATCCGATGCATCCGTGCTGGGCCTTTCCTTTTCCGCCGGCGCGGTGCTGCCGCGCCAGCAGATCGAGGTGCGGGCGCTGGCGCAGGGGCAGGCGCTGTCCTCTCAGCCGGTGGCGGACGCGGCGGCGGCCATCGGGCAGGGAACGCTGACCTTCCGCTTCGGCACGGTCGGCGGATCGGCGGCGGCGACGGGATTCGGGGCGGGCGCGGCCGCCGACCTGGTGGTGACGATCGGGCCGGACCGGGATTCGCTGAGCGGGCTGCGCGATGCGATCAACGATGCCGCCGCCAGCGCGGGCATTGCGATCGAGGCGCGGATCCTGACCGATTCGGCCGGCGCGCGGCTGCAGATCAAGGGCGCGAGCGGCGCGGCGCAGGGCTTCCTGATCGAGGCGGCGGGCGATCCGGCGCTGGCGGGCTTCGCCTTTGCCGTGGGCGGGGGGGGGCTTTCCCGCACGCAGGCAGCGGCGGACGCGGTGATCGCGGTGGACGGGCTGGAACTGAAACGCGGCAGCAACCGCATCACCGACCTGCTGCCGGGCGCGACCCTGACGCTGAACAAGGCGGCGCCGGGCCAGCTGGTGACGATCGAGGCGGGGCGCGACACGGCGGAGCTTTCGCAGGCGGTGCGCGACGTGGCGGAGACGCTGAACCAGCTGGTGGGCTTTGGCCGGCAGCTGACGGCCGGCGCGGGCAGCGGCGTGGCGTCGCCGGGCGCGCTGGCATCCGACAGCACGACGCGGCGGGTTCTGCAGATGCTGGGCAGCCTGAGCACGCAGGCGTTGGTCACGGACGACGGCGACGGCCCGGCGCGGCTGGCGGACCTGGGCTTGACGGTGGACCGCACCGGGGCCTTCGGCGTGGACGAGGCGAAGCTGGCGGCGGCGGTGGCGGCCCGGCCGGACGCGGTGGAGGCGATGATCTCGGCCCTGAATGCGCGCGCGACGGCCGATGCGCCGGCCGGGCCGCTCAGGCAGATGGCGGCGCTGTTCAAGGTGGCGGTGGACGGCGAGGGCGGCCAGCCGACGGCGCTGGCGCGCGCCTCTGCGGCGATCGCGAAGGAGCGGGTGGCGCTGGAGTCGCGGATGGTGCGGCTGACCGAGAGCTATACCCGGCAGTTCACCCGGCTGGATCTGGCCGTGGGGCAATCGAAGCAGCTGCTGACCTATCTGGAGCAGCAGATCGCGCTGTGGACCAATTCGGACGACTGACAGGAGAGACTGATGCTGGAGACGCTTGCCCGCCCTGCCCCGCCCGCGCCTGCCGCTGCGGCGCTGGGCAGTTATGGCCGGATCGCGCTGGATGCGCGGGTGGCGGGGGCCTCCCCCCATCAGCTTGTCGCGATGCTGTATCAGCGGCTGGAAGCGCTGCTGCGGGAGGCGCACGAGGCCGCGCGGTTCGGCAACAGCGGCAAGCGGCTGCGGGCGACGGAGCGGGCGCTTTCCATCGTGGACGGGCTGGACATGACGCTGGACCTGGCCCGCGGGGGCAGCGTGGCCGAGGCGCTGCACCAGGTCTATGCGCTGCTGAGGCGGCGGCTGCTGGACGGGCGCGTGGACGGGCTCGCCGAGGCGCTGGGCTCCGTGGGCGAGATCCGCGCGGCCTGGGTGGAGATGGCGGCGCAGCTTCGCGGAGGGGCCGTGCGCCTATAGCGGGGCGCGGCGGAAGCCGGAGCGGGCGATCCGCATCAGCAGCAGGCCGGCGAGGCGGGCGCGTTCGCCCAGGCTTTCGACGACCAGATACTCCTCCGCCGAATGGATCGCCCCGCCGCGCACGCCCAGCGTATCCACCACGGCGAGGCCCGTTGCGGCGAGGTTGTTGCCGTCGCACACACCGCCCGCATCGCGCCAGCCGATGACGAGGCCGAGATCGGCGCCTGCGGCCTTCACAAGCTCGAACAGGCGCAGCTGGTTCGCATCCAGCGGCTTGGGCGGGCGGGCGAAATGGCCGTGGCGGTGGGCCGACACCTCGTGCGCGGCGGCGACGGCGGCCATCGCGGCCTCCAGCGCGGCGAGGGCGCGCGCCTCTGCCGCGACGGTCGCGGGGCGCATGTTGACGCGGATGACGGCGCTGTCGGGCACGACATTGTTGGGGCCGCCGCCTTCGATCTTCGCGACATTCACCTTCAGATCCGGTGCGACAAGGGCGGCGAGGCGCAGCGCGAGATCGGCGGCCGCCACCACGGCGTTGCGGCCCTTTTCCGGTTCCCGCCCGGCATGGGCGGCGCGGCCGGCGATGTGGATGGCGAAATTGCCGCTGCCGGGCCGTGCGCCCGCCAGCGTGCCATCCGGCAGGGCGGGTTCGAAGGTGAGGCCCGCATCCACCCGGCGCGCGGCATCGGCCAGCAGCGGCGCGGAGCCGAGGGAGGACACCTCCTCGTCGGCGTTCAGCACCACCTCATAGCCGAGATCCTGCGCCCAGGGGCTTGCCTCCAGCGCGGTCAGCGCCGCCAGCATCACGGCGATGCCGCCCTTCATGTCGGCGACGCCGGGGCCGTTCAGGATGCCCGGTTCGCGCCAGGCCAGCGACTGGAAGGGGTGATCGGCGGGAAACACCGTGTCGTAATGGCCTGTCAGCAGCAGGCGCGTGGGGGCCTGCGGGCGGACGACGAGATGCAGGTTGCGGCCATGGGCCAGCGGCACCACCTCGCCGCCGGGCAGCATCTGGCTGGCTTCGGCCGGGTCGCTGAAGCGCACCTCTCCCAGCGGTGCGAAGGCCTTTGCCAGCAGCGCGGCGGTTTCGGCCAGCCCGGCGAGGTTGCGGCTGCCGCTGTTGACGGCGCACCAGCCTTCCACCTGCGCCAGCATGGCCGCCGGATCGATGCCCGACAGCGCCGCCTGTTCGGC
>ERZ1645185.629-NODE-629-length-14684-cov-5.542484_pt1 | contig 14684 bp, 8 predicted proteins | sample MGYA00575351_ERZ1645185 | MGnify/ENA primary metagenome ERZ1645185 (study PRJEB40838, sample SAMN11284767) | freshwater sediment metagenome | isolation source: river sediment | host: Sediment | place: India: Jana village, Kanpur | collected 2015-12-17 ...
TCCCCCGGCCCGACCACCCACAGGGTACCATGAACGGGTGGTCGGGCCGGGGGAGTGGGCCGGTGTTGCCCGGAAGGGCCGGATGGCCCTTCCGGACCTATCCAGACGTGCTGCGCCGCACAATTAGCTTGGCAGGGATCGCGCGGCTGGCGGCGGGACGGTCCTCGATCTGGTCGAGCAGGGTATCGACGAGCAGTTCGCCGGCGCTCCTCAGGTCCTGCATCAGCGTGGTCAGCGGCGGGTTGGTCATGCTGGCGGCAGGCTGGTTGTCGAAGCCGACTACCGCGACGTCGTCCGGAATGCGCAGCCCCGCGGCGGCCAGGGCGCGCATCGCCCCGATCGCGATCAGGTCGCTGGCGGCAAAGATCGCATCGAACGACGCCCCCTTGGCCAGCAAGTCCTCGACCGCACGCTGGCCGTCGTCCTCGAAGCTGACCCCGCCGCGCTGCAAGGCGGGATCGGGGGTAATGCCGGCATCTTCAAGCGCGGCGCACAACCCGCGGTAGCGCTCCGCAAACTCGGGATAATGCTCGTCCGCCTGGCCAATGAAGGCGATCCGCTTGCGCCCGAGGCCGATCAGATGCTCGCCCGCGGAGCGCCCCGCGCCGAAGTTGTCCGAGCCGATCGTGGCGCCGATGTTGTCGTCACCGACCGACCCCCAGCGCACGAAATGGGTGCCCTGGCGCACCAGGTTGGCCAGACGGCTTTCGTAGAGCGTGTAGTCGCCGTAGCCGAGCAGGATCAGCCCGTCGGCGCGGTGGCTGTCCTGATAGCGGGTGTGCCAGTCGTCCTCCATCCGCTGGAACGAGATCAGCAGGTCGAACCCCCTGCTGGCGCAGGCCCGGGTGATCGAGCCGAGCATGGCAAGGAAAAACGGGTTGATCCGGGATTCGTCGGGCGTCTGCTCCTCGAAGAACAGCAGGGCAATGGTGTTGGCCCGCTGCGAGCGCAGCGACGAGGCGTTCTTGTCGACCGAATAGTTGAGTTCGCGGGCAATCGCCTCGATCCGCTGGCGGGTCGCCAGGCTGACCGAGCGCGACCCGCGCAGGGCGCGGCTGACCGTGGGCTGCGACACGCCGGCAATATAGGCGATGTCGAAGCTTGTCGGCTTGCTTGAGCGCTTGCGGCCCATGAAATCCTCCCGTGTCCCGCGGTTGCCCGACAGGGACGCGGACAGCCTAGGCGCAACCGCCGTTTCGGGCAATCGAACGCTGGTAGGCGCGTGAATTTAATCGCGCGATTGAATTTCGGTCGCGGCGCGGTAGGCTGGCGTCCATGGACTTCGATCTCAGCGAAACGCAGCAGCTCTTCCGCGCGACCGTCGAACGGTTTTGCGGCCCGGTCGACATCGCCGCCCGCAAGGCGCGCCGCGCCCATCCCGGCGGGGTCGATCGCGTACGCTGGGCAGAACTGGCCGAACTGGGCCTGATCGGGGTGGCCGCTGCCGAAGAGGATGGCGGAATGGGGGGCAGCCTGGCGGACTGCGCGGTTGTCGCCCAGGCGCTTGGCGAAGGCCTGGCGAGCGACCCGTGGCTGGAATGCGGTTTCCTTCCCGCGCGTCTTCTGGCGGGCGATCCGCACCTGTCCGCCGTCCTGACCGGCGAAACAATCGCCGCACTGGCCTTTGCCGAACCGGGACGCCGCTATCGCATGGACGCCCGCACCGTTCGCTCCGAGGGCGGCAAGCTTTACGGCACAAAGACCTTTGTCCCCTCCGGCGGAGCCGCCAACCTGTTCCTGGTGACGGCGGATACGGGCGCTGGCACCTCGGTGTTTTCCGTCCCGGCCGATGCAGCAGGGGTTGCCGTGCGGCCCTATCCGGCGGCTGACGGTTCGATCGCCGCCGAACTGGTGCTGGACGGCGCGGCGCACGGCGATCCGCTGGCGGCCGATCTCTCCGCGGTGATCGACGACGCCCGCATCCTTGCCGCGGCGGAGATGACCGGGCTGGCCCAGCGGCTGCTGGCCGACACGCTCGACTACGTCAAAACGCGCGAGCAGTTCGGCCAGCCGATCGGCCGCTTCCAGGTGATCCAGCATCGCCTGGTCGATTGCTATGCCAAGGTCGAGGCGATGCAGTCCGCGTTGTACCGCGCCCTGCTGGTTGCCGATCTGCCCGCCGTGTCGGTCAAGGGCTTCGTCGCCGAGGAGGCAATCTGGGTCGGCCAGCAGGCGGTCCAGCTGCACGGCGGCATGGGCATGACCGACGAACTGGCCGTGGGCCACGCGCTCAAGCGCATCCTGCTGCTGGCCCGGCTGTTCGGCGATCCCGCCGCGGGGCAGGCGGCACTGGGACAGGAGGCGGCGTGATGGACCTCGATTTCACCCCCGAAGAGCTGGCCTTCCGCGACGAAGTGCGCGCCTTCCTGGCCGACAAGCTGTCTCCGCGGCTCAAGGAAGGGGCGGCCAACACGCCGTCGGTGTTCGTCGAGCCCGACATTACCCGCGAATGGCAGGCCGCGCTCAACGAGCGCGGCTGGCTGGCGACGATGTGGCCCGAAGAATACGGCGGTCCCGGCTGGACCCCCGTGCAGAAGTACATCTTCGAGAAGGAGTGTGCCTTGGCCGGTACTCCGGCGATCCCGGTCCAGGGACTCAAGCTGGTCGGGCCGGTGATCTGCGCCTATGGCACGGCGGACCAGAAGGCCCGCTTCCTGCCGCGCATCCTGTCGGGCGAGGATTACTGGTGCCAGGGCTATTCGGAGCCGGGGGCCGGATCGGACCTTGCTTCGCTCGCCTGCCGGGCCGAACGGCAGGGCGACCGCTACGTCATCAATGGCACCAAGATCTGGACCACGCACGCCCACCACGCCAACTGGATCTTCATGCTGGTCCGCACCGACGCCAGCGGGCGCAAGCAGGACGGGATCTCGTTCCTGCTGGTGCCGATGGACCAGCCGGGGGTGACGGTCAGTCCAATCCACTCGATGTCGAACGAGCACGAGCTGAACCAGACCTTTTTCGACAACGCCGAAACCGGGATCGAGAATCTGGTCGGCACCGAAGGGCAGGGCTGGTCGGTCGCCAAGTACCTGCTTGAAAACGAGCGCGGCGGATCGTGCTCGGCCCCGGCCTTGCTGGCCGGGCTGGATCGGCTGGAACGGCAGGCGGCGGAGGTCCTGTCGGACGACGGCACGCCGATGCTGGCCGATCCGGTCTTCGCCGCGCGGCTGGCCCGGCTGCGGCTGGAAACTGCCGCCTTCGAAATCACCGAACTGCGCATCCTTGCCGAGCTGTCGAAGGGCCGCTCGCCGGGGCCGCAAACCTCGCTGGTCAAGCTGGTCGGGGCGAACCTGCGGCAGGCGGCCGATGCCCTTGCGCTGGACCTGTATGGCTATGACGGGCTGCAATTGCCGACCGTGCGCCCACTCTACGGCAACGCCGCGCCCGAACCGGTGACCAGCCGGGCGGCGCAGCTTGCCCTGCCGACCTACCTCAACGGCCGCGCATGGACGATCTTCGGCGGATCGGACGAAGTGCAGAAGACGATCATCGCCAAGCAGGTGCTCGGCCTCTGATCCTACCGCCTCCCTGGGCGTGACATCCCGGCCACAGGGCATGCGTATGCATAGTATGCGTATACGTATGCCTTCTATCGGCTGGCCGCCCGGCGGACGTAAGGCCCACAATAACGGGAGTGCCTCACCAGCGCACTCCAGACGTTGGGGCCATCTGCCGGGGCCCGGGGACTGCCGGCAAGGTTTTGGGAGAGTTCACTGTGGCACTTCGCACCCGTATTCGCGGCAGCCTTGGCGTATCCGCCATTGCGCTGACCGTTTCCGCTTTCGCGCTGCCCGCCGCCGCGCAGGCTCAGGACGCCGCTCCGGCCGCCGACGAGGCCGCTGAAGGCGAAATCGTCGTTACCGGCTTCCGCGCCGCGCTGCAGAGCGCGACGGCGACCAAGAAGCGCACGGAAACCGTCGTGGAATCGGTCAACGCCGAAGACATCGGCAAGCTGCCCGACAACTCGATCGGTGAATCGATCGCCCGTCTGCCGGGTCTGGCCGCACAGCGCAGCAACGGCCGCGCCAACATCATCTCGATCCGCGGCTTTGGCCCGGACTTCTCGACCACCACGCTGAACGGCCGTGAACAGACCACCACCAACGACAGCCGCGCGGTGGAATTCGACCAGTTCCCGTCGGAAATTCTGGCCGGCGTCGACGTCTACAAGACGTCGTCGGCCGATCGCACCGCAGGCGGCCTGGTCGGTTCGATCAACATGCGCACGATCCGTCCGCTGGACGTCGGCAAGCGCATCATCGCGGTTGGCGCGCGCGGCACCTATGTTGACCAGAAGGTCATTCCGACCAGCACCGACAAGGGCTACCGCGTTTACGGCACCTACGTCGACCAGTTCGCCGACGACACCATGGGCATCGCCCTTTCGGCGGCCTATTCGGACGAGCCGTACCAGACCCACGACTGGAACGCCTGGGGTTACGGCGGTTACGGCACCGACCAGTACGGCATCAGCGGCGTCAAGACCTGGGAAGAAGCCTCGCGCATGAAGCGCCTGGGCCTCAACGGCACGTTCCAGGCCAAGTTCAGCGACCAGCTGACCTTCACGGTCGATGGCTTCTATTCGCGCTTCAACGAGAAGCTCGACCAGAAGGGCTTCGAAATGCCGATCCTGTGCTGCGGTTCGACCGTTACGGGTTACACCCCCGGTACCGTCGTGAACTACAACATCGGCGGCTCCACCGTTCCGATCGGTCTGATCAGCGGCGCGACCTGGACCGGTCGTCCGATCATCGAAAACTACGCCACCGACAACAAGAACGACACCTACTCGTTCGGCGGCAACCTGGCCTGGGACAACGACAACGGCACCCGCGCCGTGCTTGACGTCAGCTGGTCGCGCACCGATCGCTGGCAGGACCGTCTTGAAACCATCGCCGGCCTGGGCCGGAACCTCGACACCTCGGTCGGGCCGGTTTCGAGCTGGGGCGGCACTTTCGGCTATACGCTGACCGCCGACAACGCGCTGCTGTTCACCACCGATTTCAACGGCGCCAATCCCAACCTGGTGCTGACCGACGTCCAGGGCTGGTCGGGTTCGACCAACCAGGCCGGTTACGACAAGATCCGCAAGAGCCGCGACGACCTCAAGGAAATCCGGGCCGAGATCGAACAGGATATCGGCGGCTTCGTGAAGTCGATCAAGGTCGGCGTGGATCACACCTATCGCAAGAAGAACCTGACGCAGGACGAAGCCTTCCTGACCCCGCCGGTCGGCGTGGACGGAGCGGCCATCCCGGCGAACCTGCAGCTGACCCCGGTCAACCTGTCGCGCGGCTTCGGGCCGATCCTGTCGTGGGATCCGCGGGCTCTCGTCCCGGCCGGTGTCCTGCTCTATGTTCCGAACACTTTCGGCGCCGGGCAGGCTTACCGGATCAGCGAAGACGTCTGGACCCCCTACGCGATGGCCTCGCTGGAAAAGGATCTGGGCAACGGCAACACGCTGACCGGCAACGTCGGCGTCCAGGCGATCCACACCTCGGTCAGCTCGTACGGCGCCATCAACGGCCTGCTGAACGACAAGTACTGGATGGTGCTGCCCAGCATGAACCTGAACTTCCGCTCGCCTGACGACCTGGTGGTCCGACTGGCGGCCTCGAAGCAGATCATGCGCCCGCGCCTGCCGGACATGAACAACACGGTGGGCTTCAGCCGCAACGTGTTGCTCGATATCTACCAGGGCGGTGGCGGCAACCCCAAGCTCCGTCCGTACAAGGCCCTGGCGCTCGACCTCTCGGTCGAAAAGTACTTCGGAACCAAGGGCTACATCGCCCTGCAGCTCTACTATAAGCACCTGGACGATTACATCGATCCGAGCGGTGTCGACCTGGCCTATGACTATTCGGGCTACCCGGTTCCCCCGGGCATCCAGCCGCCGACCCCGATCGGCACCTTCAGCGGTCCGGTCAACACCCACGGTGGCTGGATCATGGGTGGCGAACTGGCGGGCACCCTGCCGTTCGACGTGTTCACGTCGGCCCTGGACGGCTTCGGCATCACCGGCGGCGTCGGTTACACCGAAACCAAGGCGTTCAACTCGAACGGCTCGGCCAGCGCGATCCCGGGCTACTCCAAGTGGGTCGGCAGCCTGACCGCGTTCTACGAAAAGGGCGGCTTCAACCTGCGCGGCTCGATGCGCTATCGCTCGGGCTTCCTGGGAGATTTCGCGCTGTTCAGCGGCGGTCTCGATCGTCAGGCGGTGCTCGCCGAAACGGTTTACGACGCCCAGATCGGTTATGACTTCCCGAAGGGCTCGGCGCTTGAAGGTCTCTCGCTCTACATCCAGGGCCAGAACCTCACCGACGAGCGTCAGGCGACCCTGGCGCAGATCAACGGCGCCGGCGTCAACGATGCGTGGCTGAAGTACCAGACCTATGGTCGCCGCTACCTGGCGGGCTTCACCTACAAGTTCTGATGACATAGACGGTCCCGCCGGCCCCGGCCGGCGGAACCGTTACCCCTTTCAAGGGACAGGACTGCCATGAGCGACGCTTCGCGCCTGGAGTTCGTGATCGCCGGCGGTGGCACCGCGGGCTGGGTGGCGGCTGCCACGCTGGCCCGGTTCCTCGGCGATTGCGCTTCGATCACTCTCGTCGAATCCGATGAAATCGGCACGGTCGGCGTGGGCGAGGCGACGATCCCGCAGATCCACAACCTGCTGATCGGTCTGGGGATCGATCAGCGCGAGTTTCTTCGCGAAACGAATGCCAGCTTCAAGCTTGGCATCGAGTTTGCCGGATGGCGCAGCCCCGGGACCAGCTACATCCACAGTTTCGGCAGCGTCGGCCGCGGGGTTGGCCTGATCCCGTTCCGCCAGCTGTGGCTGCGTGGCCGCGCCTTGGGCGTGGCGGGCGATTACGGCGATTACAGCTACAACGTCGTCGCCGCGCGGGACGATCGTTTCGCCCTGGGCGGGGCCAGCGCCGCCGCGCCGGAACTGGCCTATGCCTACCACCTTGATGCGACGTTGTTTGCCCAGATGCTGCGCCGCTATGCCGAGGCACGCGGCGTGCGCCGGGTCGAAGGCCGGATCACCGCGGTCGAGCGCGATCCGGCCAGCGGCGATATCGCAGCCCTTAATCTGGATGGTGGGCGGCGCGTCGAAGGCGGCCTGTTCGTCGACTGCACGGGCTTTCGTAGCCTGCTGCTGGGCGAAGCCCTGCAGGTGCCCTATGTCGACTGGACGCACTGGCTGCCGTGCGACACCGCGCTCGCCTTGCCGACCGAATCCGGTGCGCGCTTCCGCCCGTACACGCAGTCGATCGCCCGCACGGCAGGGTGGCAATGGCGCATTCCGCTGCAGCATCGCACCGGTAACGGCCACGTGTTCTGCTCGGCCTTCATGTCACAGGACAACGCTGCCGACCTGTTCCTGGCCAATGTCGAAGGCAAGCCGCTGGCCGACCCGCGTCCGATCCGCTTCACCACCGGGCATCGCCGCGAATACTGGTCGCACAACTGCGTGGCATTGGGGCTGGCGGCCGGCTTCATGGAACCGCTTGAATCGACCAGCATCCATCTGGTCCAGTCCGGCATTTCCCGACTGCTGACCCTGCTGCCGCGCGACCTCGGCAATCTTGCGACCGCGCGGACGCAGTTCAACGCCCTTTCTACCACCGAATGGGAGCGTATCCGCGATTTCCTGGTGCTGCACTACGTGGCCAACGAACGCGATGGGGACCCGTTCTGGGACCACTGCCGGACCATGGCGATCCCCGACAGCCTGGCCGCCAAGATGGCCCTGTTCCGCGAAAGCGGCGCCTTCGTCCGCGAGGAAGACGAACTGTTCCTCGACGACAGCTGGGGACAGGTGATGCTGGGGCAGGGGGTTATCCCGCAAGGCTGGTCGCCTTTGGCCGACAACGTCCCCGGCGATGACATCGGCCCGTTCCTCGACAGCCTGTCCCGCGCCTATCGCACCCGGGCCGCGACCTTGCCGGGGCACGGCGACTTCGTTTCCCGGATGGCGGCGGCAGCCGTGGAGAATCGTGCATGAAAAAGACCCTGGCCTTGCTCCTTGCCGCTCTGATCGCGGTTCCCGCCGCCGCGCAGACCGCGGCACCTGCCACCGATTTCCGGGCCCGCCCGCCGGAACAGGAGGTGGTCTATTTCGTGCTGCCCGACCGCTTCGAGAACGGTGACCGGAAGAACGACAAGGGCGGGATCAAGGGCGACCGGCTGAAGACCGGGTTCGATCCGTCGCACCGCGGGTTCTACCATGGCGGCGACCTGAAGGGGCTGACCGCGCGGCTCGATTACATCCAGGGGCTGGGCGCCACGACGGTGTGGTTCGCGCCGATCTTCAAGAACAAGCCGGTCCAGGGCCCGAAGGGGGACGAAAGCGCCGGCTACCACGGCTACTGGATCACCGATTTCACCGCGGTCGATCCGCATTTCGGCACCAACGCCGAGTTCAAGGCCTTCGTCGATGCCGCGCACGCGCGGGGCATGAAGGTCTATATGGACATCGTCGTGAACCACAGCGCCGACGTGATCCAGTACCGTGAAGGCGGCGATTACGCCTATCGCAGCAAGGCCGATTATCCGTTTTCGCGGCGCGGCGGACCGGGCGGGTCGGCGATCAATTCCGGCTTTGCGGGTGATGGCGATCCTTCGCCAGACAACTGGGCCAGGCTGACCGATCCCTCGGCCGCCTACACGCCCTTCATCCCGAAGGGCGAGGAGAAGGCCAAGACGCCGGCCTGGCTCAACGATCCGATCTATTACCACAATCGTGGCAATTCCAACTGGAAGGGCGAAAGCGCGCTGTACGGCGATTTCGTCGGGCTGGACGACATCGCCACCGAGCACCCGCGCGTGGTGGCCGGGATGATCGAGATCTATGGCGACTGGATCGACCGGTACGGCGTCGACGGGTTCCGGATCGACACCGCCAAGCACGTCAATCCCGAGTTCTGGCGCGCCTTCGTTCCGGCCATGCTGGCCCGCGCCAGGGCGCGCGGCATCCCCAACTTCCACATCTTCGGCGAAGTGGCGACCGGGGATTTCGATCCGGCGCTGCTGGCGGGCTGGACCCGCAACGCGGGGCTGCCCACCAACCTCGACTTCGCCTTTGCCCGCGCCGCGGTCGATGCCGTCAGCGGCAGGACCGGGACCGAAGCGCTGGCCCGTCTGCACGATGACGATGTGCTGTACGAAGGCGGCAAGGCCACTGCGCTGCGCCTGCCCACGTTTGTCGGCAATCATGACGCGGGGCGCTTCGCCTACTTCCTCAAGCAGGCCAATCCGGCGATCGGGCGTGACGAGCTGCTCGCCCGCACCCGCCTGGGTCATGCCCTGATGCTGACGCTGCGCGGGGTACCGGTGGTCTATTACGGTGACGAGCAGGGCTTTGTCGGCCGCGGCGGCGATCAGGCGGCGCGCCAGGACATGTTCCCCAGCAAGGTTGCCGAATACAACGACGAACCGCTGATCGGGACCAGTGCGACAACGGCCCAGGCCAACTTCGACACCAGCCATCCGCTGTACCGCTTCATCGCTGACATGGCGCGCCTGCGCCGCGCCACCCCGGCGCTGACCGGCGGGGCCAGCACGGTTCGGGCGATGTCGGAAAAGCCGGGCCTGCTTGCCGTGTCGCGCTTCGATCCGGTGACCGGGCGCGAAGTGCTGCTGGCCTTCAACACGGGCACGATGCCGCTTACGAATAGGATTGCGGTGGAGACGCGCAGTGTTGCCTTCACCGCGCTTGCGGGACAGTGTCCGGCCGCGGCCGATGCGCCCGGCACCCTTTCCCTGACCCTCCCACCGCTTGGCTTCGCGGTCTGCGCCGCCAAGGATTGACGTTACCGCCCGCCATGAACCGCTTGTCCCCGATCTCCGCCGCGCCCGCATCGCAGGCCGCCAGTCCCTGGTGGCGGGGCGCGGTCATCTATCAGGTCTATCCGCGCAGCTTTCTTGATACCAACGGCGACGGGATCGGCGACCTGCCGGGGGTAACCGCGCGGCTGGATCACATTGCCGCGCTGGGCGTCGACGCGATCTGGCTGTCGCCGTTTTTCACCAGCCCGATGAAGGATTTCGGCTACGACGTGGCCGACTATTGCGGGGTCGATCCGATCTTCGGCACCCTGGCCGATTTCGACGCGCTGGTGGCCCGGGCCCATGCTCTGGGCCTCAAGGTCATGATCGATCAGGTCTATGCCCACACATCGGACCAGCACGCCTGGTTTGCGGAAAGCCGGCAGGATCGCACCAATCCCAAGGCCGACTGGTACGTCTGGGCCGATGCCAAGCCCGACGGTTCGCCGCCGTCCAACTGGCAATCGGTTTTCGGCGGTCCGGCCTGGACTTGGGACGCGCGCCGCGGGCAGTATTACCTGCACAATTTCCTGGCCAGCCAGCCGCAGCTTAACGGCCACAATCCGCAGGTGCAGGACGCCCTGCTGGGTGTCGCCCGCTTCTGGCTTGACCGCGGAGTCGACGGGTTCCGCCTCGATGCGCTGAACTTTGCGATGCACGATCCGGCGCTGACCGATAATCCGCCGGCGCCTGATACCGGCGCGCCGCGTACTCGCCCGTTCGACTTCCAGCTGCGCAAGCACAACCAGAGCCACGACGACATTCCCGCCTTCATCGAACGCATCCGCGCCTTGACCGATGAATACCGCGCCGTGTTTACCATGGCCGAAGTCGGCGGCAACGAGGCGCTGAGCGAGATGCACCTCTACACCAGTGGCGTGCAGCGGCTGAACAGCGCCTATGGCTTCGATTTCCTCTACGCCGATGCCCTTACACCCCGACTGGTGGCGCAGGCGCTGACCGCCTGGCCCGAGGGCGCGGGTATCGGCTGGCCCAGCTGGGCCTTCGAAAACCACGATGCTCCGCGCGCCCTGTCGCGGTGGTGCGCCCCGCAAGACCGCGAGGCCTTTGCGCGCCTGAAGATGCTGCTGCTGGTATCACTGCGCGGCAATCCGATCCTCTATCAGGGCGAAGAGCTGGGCCTGACCCAGGTCGAAATCCCGTTCGACAAGCTGCAGGATCCGGAAGCCATCGCCAACTGGCCGCTGACCCTGTCACGCGACGGCGCGCGCACCCCTATGCCCTGGACCGCGCAGGACGAGCATGGCGGCTTTTCCGGCGGTCAGCCCTGGCTGCCGCTGGGTGAAGACAACCTCGCCCGCGCGGTCGACCGGCAGGCTGCCGATCCCGCATCGCTGCTGTGCCTCACGCGCGACCTTCTCGCGCTGCGCCGCAGCCATCCCGCCCTGCGCGAAGGCACGGTCAGCGTGCTGCGCGCGGACGAGGCTTTGCTGGTGCTGCGCCGCGAAGCGGACGGGCAGGCGGTGCAGTGCCTGTTCAATCTTTCACCAGCACCCCGCGACTGGCCGGTCGAACTGACCGCCCGCGGCGCGGAGCTTGCCGCGGTCAACGGGGCTGCAATGAATACAGAGGTGCCAGCCTACGGTGCCCTTATCGTCGAGGAGATGGAATGATGCGTTACGGTCCGATGCTGGGTACGCTGTTGGCGCTGACCGTTTCGTTTCCGGCCCTAGCCCAGGGAAACGCCCCGGTTTCAGCAAGCTCGCCCGACGGGTCGGTGACGGTCGAAGTCAAGATCGTCGAGGATGGCCGCGCAGCCTATTCGGTGACGCGCAAGGGCAAGCCGGTGCTGACCACCTCGCGGCTCGGCTTCCTGTTCACCGACGTGGTCAAGCTGGATCGCAACCTGACCATTACCGGCCAGGAATCCCGCAGCGTCGACGAAACCTGGGAGCAGCCGTGGGGCGAATGGCGCACGATCCGCAACCGCTTCAACGAAGTGAAGGTCCACTTCAAGGAAGCCAAGGGGCCCGGCCGAGCCTTCGACGTGACCTTCCGCGTCTATGACGACGGGCTGGGCTTCCGCTACGAAGTGCCTGACCAGCCAGCGATGCGCAGCGCCAACATCGCCGAGGAGCTGACCGAGTTCACCTTCGCCAGTGATGGCACCGCCTGGTGGAAGCCCGCCTTCCTGTGGAACCGCGAGGAATATCTTTACAACAAGACTCCGCTGTCGTCGGTCCCAACGGCGGCGACCCCGGTCACGATCAAGCTGGCCGATGGCACCCACGTCGCGCTGCACGAAGCCGCGCTGGTCGACTATTCGGGCATGGCCGTCGCGCGCACCGAAGGCACCACGCTCCGCGCCCAGCTGACGCCCGGTTCGGGCAAGGCCAAAGTGCAGAAGACAGGTGCCTGGTCCACCCCGTGGCGCACCCTGATCATCGCCGACAACGCCGGCGGGCTTTACCAGAGCCACCTGATGCTGAACCTCAACGAACCCAACAAACTGGGCGACATGAGCTGGTTCAAGCCGGGCAAGTTCAACGGCGTGTGGTGGAACATGATCAAGGGCGAATGGACCTGGGCACGCGGGCCAAAGCACGGCGCCACTACTGAAAACGTCAAACGCTACATCGATTTCGCCGCCGCCAACGGCATTCCCAACACCCTGGTCGAAGGCTGGAACGTTGGCTGGGACGGTGACTGGTTCGGCAACGGCTGGGACATGGACTTCACCAAGCCGACCGAGGACTTCGACGCGAAATTCCTGGCCGACTACGCGAAGAAGAAGGGCGTGCGCCTGATCGGCCACCACGAAACCGGCGGCGCGGTTACCCACTACGACAACCAGCTCGACCGCTCGTTCAAGTTCGCGGCTGATCACAACTACATGGTGGTCAAAACCGGTTACGTGACCGACGCCGGGCAGCTTGAGCGGGTCGACGCCGACGGCACCAAGCACCGCGAATGGCTCGACGGGCAGTGGATGAGCAACCACTTCGTCCGCGTCGCCGAAACGGCGGCAAAACACAAGGTTGCCTTCGACAGCCACGAACCGATCAAAGGCACCGGCCTGCACCGCACCTACCCCAACTGGGTCGCCCGCGAAGGCATGCGGGGGATGGAATACAATTCGTGGGGGGCAAAGAACCCGCCCGAACACGAAGCCAACATCCTGTTCACCCGGATGCTTGAAGGGCCGATGGACTTCACCCCCGGCGTGCTCAGCCTGACGGGCGAGAACGGCAGCGCGATCCTGTCGACCGAAGCCAAGCAGCTGGCGCTTTACGTGGTGATCTATTCCCCGGTGGTCATGGCCGCAGACACCCCGGAAAACTACGCCAAGCATCCCGATACCTTCAAGTTCATCCGCGACGTACCGACCGACTGGGAGGAAACCCGGGTGCTGAACGGCGAAGTGGGGGACTATGCGACGATTGCCCGCCGGGTACGCGGCGGCAAGGACTGGTACGTCGGCGCGGTGAGCGACGAGAACGCGCGGACGGTGGATCTCGCCTTCGATTTTCTAACGCCGGGCGTGAAGTACGACGCGGAAATCTACCGCGATGGCGACGATGCCGATTACCGCACCGAAAAGCGCCACAGCGTCGCGATCGAGAAGCGGGTGCTGACCAAGGCCGATGCGATGAGCATCCGCATCGCCCCGGGCGGCGGCTTCGCGATCCGGCTCAAGGCCAGGAAGTGATCGGGCGGTGACCGCGGCGAAGCATCGCTTCGTCATCCTGGGCGGCGGCACGGCGGGCTGGATGGCCGCTTGCCTGATCGCCCACCGCCTGGGCGCCCGCGCCGCGGTGACGCTGGTCGAAAGCCCCGAAATCGGGATCATCGGCGTGGGCGAGGGCTCCACGCCGCAGCTCAAGGCCTTCTTCGACGAGCTCGGCATTGCCGAGGCGGAGTGGATGCCGCGCTGCAACGCCACCTACAAGAACGGCATCCGCTTTTCCGGCTGGTCGGAAGCGCCGGGCTTCGAAAGCTACTTCCACCCGTTCCAGACCGCGCTGGACCATCACACCGCGCCGGCCTTCTTCTTCCGTACGCGGGCGCGGCGGACGGGGCGCGATGTTTACGCGCATCCCGACCGGTTCTTCCTGCTCAGCCGACTGGCGGCGGAACGGCGCGGGCCAATCCCGGCGGACAATTTTCCGTTCGACATCGGTTATGGCTATCACTTCGATTCGCACCTGGTGGGCGAGTTTCTGCGCGATCATGCCGTTGCCAAGCTGGGGGTCACCCACCTGACCCGGCGGATCGACGGGGTGCGCCACCACGCCAACGGCGACATCGCCGCGCTGCTCGGTGAAGGCGACACGGCGATCGAGGGCGACGTCTTCGTCGACGCTTCGGGCTTTCGCGCCACGCTGGTCCAGCAGGCGCTGGGCGAGCCGTTCGAAAGCTTCGCCGGCAACCTGTTCAACGACGCCGCCGTCGCCATGCCCAGCGCGCGGGACGAGGGCGCGACGACCTGCGAGACCCGCTCCACCGCGCTGGATGCGGGCTGGGCCTGGCGGATCCCGCTGACCAATCGCACCGGCAACGGTTACGTCTACGCCTCGCGCTATCTCGATGCCGACGCGGCCGAGACGGAACTGCGGCGCCATCTCGGCCTGCTCGATGCCGATGTTGCCGCGCGTCACCTGAAGATGAAGGTGGGGCAGGTGCGACGGTCCTGGGTCGGCAACTGCCTGGCGGTCGGACTGTCGCAGGGGTTCATAGAACCGCTTGAGGCGACCGCGCTGCACATCGTCCATTCAACCGTTTCGGGCTTCGTTGAGGCGTATGAGGCGGGCGGTTTCACCCGTGACCATGCCGACGCCTTCAACGCCGCAATCCACGCCCGCTACGAAGGCATTCGCGACTAC
>ERZ1645185.630-NODE-630-length-14676-cov-4.752479_pt1 | contig 14676 bp, 11 predicted proteins | sample MGYA00575351_ERZ1645185 | MGnify/ENA primary metagenome ERZ1645185 (study PRJEB40838, sample SAMN11284767) | freshwater sediment metagenome | isolation source: river sediment | host: Sediment | place: India: Jana village, Kanpur | collected 2015-12-17 ...
GGAATTGAGTCGGTTTGGCACGGTATCCGGTGAGTTCAGGTAGAGCAGAAGCAGGATGCAGAAATGAAACCCGGAATGGTATGCGGAAGCGCACGGTTTGCAAAGTGCCGGTTCGGTGTATCTCCGGGAGCATGGCATCCCATGCTCTTCCCCGCGCTGGTGGGTGTATTCGGATTAACCGGAGCAGTGTGGTAAGATGGCAGTATATTGAGCATATGCAATTCATGATTGACGCTGGGTTTATGGTGCGCGTTTTGCCCTGTGTTGTCCAGTCATGCCTTGTGGACGGCATGGTGGCGGTGCGCATGCCGGGGAAAGCTTGTCCGGACGCGGGAACCGTGGTTCCTGCCCGCCCTGTGCAAAACAGGGGGAAGCGTTCGACAGGATACCCGGGTGAGGTACAGGGGTAAGGCGTTGCGCTCTTTTTTGCTTGCAGACCGGAATTGAAACCTGAAAAAATTACAAGATGATTTCTAAATTATTAAAAAATATTTTTGGCAGTCGCAACGATCGTCTCCTCAAGCAATACCGCCAGATGGTGGCAAAAATCAACTCTCTTGAATCCGGGGTGGAAAAACTTACGGACGAGGAGTTGCGCGCCAGAACGGAAAGCTTCAGGCAGCGTTATGCCGCGGGTGAGACCCTGAACGATCTGTTGCCCGAGGCTTTTGCCGTGGTGCGTGAAGGTGGGAAGCGCGTTCTGCAAATGCGTCACTTCGATGAGCAGCTGATCGGCGGCATGACCCTGCACTACGGCAAGATTGCGGAAATGCGCACGGGCGAGGGAAAAACCCTGATGGCAACCCTGCCGGCCTACCTGAATGCAATTTCCGGCCAGGGCGTGCATGTGGTGACGGTAAACGATTATCTGGCGTCTCGCGATGCAGAGTGGATGGGGCGGCTGTACCGTTTTCTCGGCTTGTCGGTCGGGGTGATCCTGTCGCAGATGGATCATGCCGAAAAGCAGGCGGCGTATGCTGCGGATATCACCTACGGCACCAATAATGAATTCGGTTTCGATTACCTGCGCGACAATATGGCTACCCACGCAGGCGAGCGGTTCCAGCGCAAGCTGAACTTTGCCATCGTGGACGAGGTGGATTCCATCCTGATCGATGAAGCGCGCACCCCTCTGATTATTTCCGGCCAGGCGGAAGACAATGTGGACATCTATGTCCATATGGACCGGCTGGTGCCGCATCTGATCCGCCAGCAGGAGGAGAATGGCCCCGGTGACTATTCGGTGGACGAGAAGAACCGTCAGGTTTTGCTGACGGAAAGCGGGCACGAGCATGCCGAACAACTGCTGGCACAGGCCGGGCTGTTGCCTGCAGGCGGCAGCCTGTACGATCCTGCCAACATCATGCTGATCCACCATCTGTATGCCGCGCTGCGCGCGCATACGCTGTTCATCCGTGACCAGCACTATGTGGTGCAGGGCGCAGAGGTGGTCATCGTGGATGAGTTCACCGGCCGAATGATGTCCGGAAGGCGCTGGTCTGATGGTCTGCACCAGGCGGTGGAGGCCAAGGAAGGGGTGGCGATCCAGAAAGAGAATCAGACGCTTGCTTCCATCACGTTCCAGAATTATTTCCGCCTGTACGGCAAGCTGGCCGGCATGACCGGTACTGCAGACACCGAAGCGTTCGAGTTTCAGCATATCTACAATCTGGAAACCGTGATTATCCCGCCGCACCGGCCTACGGTACGCAAGGATATGATGGACAAGGTTTATCTCACCGCAAATGAGAAATACCGGGCCGCCATTCAGGATATCAAGGATTGTTACAGCCGCAGCCAGCCAGTACTGGTCGGCACGACTTCGATTGAAACGTCGGAATTGCTGTCCAGCCTGCTGGACAAGGAAAAGTTGCCGCACCAGGTATTAAATGCCAAGCAGCATGCACGTGAGGCGGAAATCATTGCGCAGGCCGGAAGTCCGAAAATGATCACGATTGCAACGAATATGGCCGGTCGTGGAACGGATATTGTGCTGGGCGGAAACATAGAAAAGCAAATCGATGCGATTCGTATGGATGCCAGCCTGGATCAGGCCGTGCGCGAGCAGCGCATCGCCCAGTTGCGCGCGGAATGGCAGGGGATACATGATCAGGTGGTCAAGAGCGGCGGACTGCATATCATTGGAACGGAACGCCACGAATCGCGACGGGTCGATAATCAGTTGCGCGGCCGCGCGGGACGCCAGGGTGACCCGGGTTCCAGCCGTTTTTACCTGTCGCTGGAAGACCCGCTGCTGCGGATTTTTGCTTCCGAACGGGTAGCGGCGATCATGAACCGTTTCAAGCTGCCGGAAGGTGAGGCGATTGAGCATGTCTGGGTTACTCGTGCGATCGAGAATGCGCAACGCAAGGTCGAAGCACGGAATTTCGATATGCGCAAGCAGATTCTGGAATATGACGATGTGGCGAATGAGCAGCGCAAGGTAATTTACCAGCAGCGCAATGATCTGCTGGAGACCACGGATATTACCGATACCATTGATGCCATGCGCGATGGGGTCATCGAGGAGATGATCCATTCGTTCATCCCGCCGCAGAGCATGGAAGAGCAGTGGGATGTGCCGGGTCTGGAAGCGGCACTGGCTTCCGAGTTCCAGTTGCCCTTGCCGCTCGGGGAATGGCTGGAGCAGGACAAGCAGCTGGATGAAACCGCCTTGCGCGAGCGCGTGCTGCAGGCTGCACGGCAGCTGTATCGGGAAAAGGTGGAGCAGGTCGATGCGGAAATGATGCACGGGTATGAGCGGGTGATCATGCTGCATAGTGTGGACGTGCACTGGCGCGAACACCTTTCGGCCCTGGATCACTTGCGCCAGGGGATTCACCTGCGGGGCTATGCGCAGAAAAATCCCAAGCAGGAGTACAAGCGCGAGGCGTTCGAGCTGTTTTCCAGCATGCTGGATGCGATCAAGCTGGATGTTACGCGGACATTGATGAACGTACGCATCCGCACCGAGGAGGATATCGAGGCGGTAGAAGAACCTCATGCACCGGAAAATGTGCAGTATCATCATGCCGGTTATGATGAGGCTCTGGCTGCCGGGGAGGGTGATGCAGATGCAGAGCAGAAGCCGTTCGTACGCGTGGAGCGGAAAGCGGGGCGGAATGACCCATGCCCGTGCGGTTCGGGAAAAAAATACAAACAATGCCACGGCAAGTTAACTTGACTGATTTTTGAATAGGGGAGACCGCGATGATGACCGAGGACCTGATATTGGAGACCCTGCGCAATTCCACGTTGACCGAAGAATTGCGCGACGCCGAGATCGAACTGCTGGCGGGGGTGGTGAAAGTGCAGGAATACAAGGCGGGCGAATTCCTGCTCCAGCCGGGCAACAGCAGCCTCAGGAATACCCTGATGATCCTGGCGGCCGGTAAAGTGGAGGCAACGGCCTCCCTGGAGGGGGAAAAAGCCACGCTGCATTTGCTGCAGCCCGGGGATCTGGCGGGCATCATCACTTTTGTCGGCGGGACTGCGGCGCAGATCAGCGCTACTGTAGTTGCCAAGTCGGACAGCAAAATGCTGTTGCTGGAACGTTCCAGCCTCGAATCTTTTCTCAGCACGAACCCGGCCATTGTGTACTATGTGATGCGCGGCATCGTGCGTCACGTGCACGGTATCGTGCGGCGCATGAACATGCAGTCGCTGGAAATGAGCAACTATATACACCAGCAGGGCGGGCGTTACTAGCAGCCCGGCTTGCCGGGTTCCGTACGGCCCTGCCTGCCGGACAACCATGCACATCTTTCCGGCTGGGTACGAACCGGGCCGGTTGTTTAATTGTTAACCTGTAAAAACAGAAATGCCAGTTCATCTCCTTCCTCCCGCTGCAGCCGATCTTAAACCTGTCCAGGGCCTGTTACTGGGGACGGCGGAAGCCGGTATCAAGAAGCCTGGGCGCCAGGATCTGCTGCTGATGCATCTGTCCGGGCAGGCGACGGTGGCGGGGGTGTTTACGCAAAACCGTTTTTGCGCTGCACCGGTACTGGTTGCGCGCGAGCATCTGGCTGCGGGCAAGGGGGTGCGTGCGCTGGTGGTGAATACCGGCAATGCAAATGCCGGTACCGGGGAGCAGGGGCTGGCCGACGCGCGGGCAACTTGCGCGGAAGTGGCAAAACTCTTGGATTGCGAGACAGAGCAGGTGCTGCCGTTCTCTACGGGCGTGATCATGGAGGCGTTGCCGGTATCGAAGCTGGTTGCAGGCCTGCCAGACTGTGTGGCCGCCCTGCGCGAGGATAACTGGCTCAACGCAGCGCAGGCCATCATGACTACGGATATCGTTGCCAAGGGGGTATCCAGGCAGATTACCCTGGACGGGACAGTGGTTACCGTTACCGGGATTGCCAAGGGCTCCGGCATGATCCATCCCAATATGGCAACCATGCTGGGTTATATTGCCACGGATGCGGTGATCCCGCAGCCCCTGCTGCAACAGCTGGTAACGCATGCCTGTGATGCTTCTTTCAATTGTATCAGCGTGGACGGGGATACCTCCACCAATGATGCACTGATGCTGATTGCGACCGGAACGAGCAAGGCGCAGCCTATCCTGGATGAGAAAAGCCAGGCATTTTTGCAATTGCAGGCTGCCATCAGGGAAGTGGCCATCTTGCTGGCGCAGGCGATCGTGCGGGACGGTGAGGGGGCGACCAAATTCATCACGGTGCAGGTGGAAGGTGGAAGGAATGTGGCGGAATGCAAGCAGATCGCCTATGCCGTAGCGCGTTCACCACTGGTCAAGACTGCATTTTTTGCATCGGATCCCAATCTTGGGCGTATCCTCGCAGCCATTGGTTATGCCGGCGTACAGGACCTGGATGTGCAGCGCGTACGGTTATATCTGGATGAGGTACTGGTGGCGGAACAGGGTGGACGCGCGGCCAGTTATCTGGAGGAAGAAGGACAGCGCGTGATGCAGCAAAGCGATATTGTCATTCGGGTCGTGCTGGATCGCGGGGAGGCCGCTGCCAGGGTATGGACCTGCGATTTTTCATACGATTATGTGAAGATCAATGCCAGCTACCGCAGCTAGGCGCGGGAGGCCGACCGTGGAGATCCGGGGCAATCCGCCAGCTTGATCGGGTTACGGGTCCTGCGGGGCCTGTCCGGACTGGTTCGCGCGGGCCAGTTCGTCCGGGGTTGGAAACAGGTTGCGGTACATGGCATACATGGAGCTGATCATGACCGGCAGGAGTATCAGCCAGCCCAGCATCATGGGCATGGATGCGATCATCATGAACAGTGCCATCATTATGCTGTAGCTGAGCAGCGGGAGAAAGTTGCGCAGACAGGCACGCAGGCTGGTTTTCAGTGCCTCGACCGGAGGTATCCTGTCGAAAACGACCAGCATCGGGGCAAGCTGCATTGCCAGCAGCAGCAGGCTGAACAGGGTCATGCCCAGTACCATTGCCATGCCGGCCCCCTCTGCGGCCTCCATCAGTATGTTCGGGTTGTTTACAGGACTTTGATTGATCAGGACGTTTACCAGGGAGTCGCCGCCGGTAAGCATGATGACTCCCAGGATCAGCATCTGGCCTATGAGGTTGATGCCGCCCAGCGTGACCAGTTGCGCCGTGCTGTGATGAAACCCGGCAAATAAATGTGAAAGCTCCAGTTCTTCGTCGTTTTCAAGTGCGCGGCAGCCAAGCATATAGCCAGCAAGCAGGATCGGGAACAGCAGGGTGGCGAGCGGATCGCCGACTACCGGGAGGGTGGAGAGGGCGATCAGCCCGGTTACACCGATCAGGGACAGCACGACCCACAATACCGGACTTTTTTTGAATAACCAGAACCCCTGCTTGATCCATAGCCAGCCGTTGGCAATTCCTACTTTTCGTGATTCCATGGAATGTCTCGCTATAGCCAGAATGGGTTGCGGTTTGCAGGATCGATGTGCTGCTGCAATATGGATTTGAACTGATTCGGGTTGTGTGCGTTTACCAGTTCGTTATCGCGCGGCAGGTGCAGGTCATAGAGGCGCGAGAGCCAGAAGCGCAGCGCAGCCGCGCGCAGGGCGAGTGGCCATGCCTGGCGCTCTTCTTCCTGGAATGGTCGCACCGCATGGTAGGCTCGCAGCAAGGCACGGGTTCTGGTCTCGTCCAGAAGATAGTCTGCGCCCAGACACCAGTCATTGACGGTGATGGCCACATCGTACAGGAGGCTGTCGTTGCAGGCGAAGTAGAAATCGATCAGGCCGCCGATGTGGCTGTTGTCAAACAGCACATTGTCCCGGAACAGGTCGGCGTGGATGATGCCTTGGGGTAGTGCCGCGAGGGTATGCTGTTGGTGGAATGCAATCTCGCTTTGCAGCAGGTCTGCATCCTGCGGTGACAGGAATGGGATTACCTTTTGCATTGCATCGGTCCGCCAGGTGGCCGCATGGGAGTTCGCCATGGTTGCGGGAAAGCTTTGTGCAGCGATGTGCAGTCTTCCGAGCATGTCGCCGATGGCTGCGCAGTGGGCCGGTTCGGGGTGTTGAAGCGATTTCCCTGGAAGGCAGTTGACAATGCAGGCAGGTTTGCCGTTCAGTCTGCTGAGGATCTGGTTGTGCCGGTTTGCTACCGGGCAGGGGCAGGGAATGCCGTGGCTGGCCAGATGAGCCATCAGGCCGAGATAGAATGGCAGCTCGCTGGCGGTCAGCTTTTCGAACAGTGTCAGAACAAAACGGCCGTTGCTGGTTGTAACAAAGTAGTTGGTGTTTTCAATGCCGGATGCAACTCCCTGCATTGCCAGCAGCTGGCCTAGCGGGTAATCCTCCAGCCATGAGCTCAGCTCCGATTCGGTGATGCGGGTAAAAACTGCCATGTTTGGGAACTCGTGTCAGAATCTGTGGATGACCCAGCGCGGGGGGCGAAAATTCGGATCCAGGTGTTCATAATGAGTGAATTTGCCATCACCGAGGTCATCGATCAGGTAATAGGCAGGTCCAACCTTGGGAGTGATCTTGATCATGTAGAGTTTCCCGCCCGCACGGTATTCTTCCACGCTCGGCGTAACCGCTTTCCGGGTGATGGCGGGAGCTTCTGTCCCCAGAGCCGGGCCAGCATGATCCTCCGGGGGAAGGGTGGCCGGCTGGGCCGAGGGTGGCTGCTGCCATTTCTCTTCCCTGGGATCGAATGCAGGCGGCGGCGGCAGTGGCTGCAGGCCGGGCAGCTGCTGCTGGGCAGCCGAGGCAGAGCAGAGGAGCAGGCTGCCCAGGGACAGGGAGACCAGCAGTCGCATCAAACTTTTCGGGTGATTTTCCATGATTGCATTTTAGCCGATAAGAAAGAAAAAGGCTTGACCAAACGCACAATTTCCTGAATCTGCTCCCGCGTCCGGACGGATCAAAGGTTGAGCTGCATTTCACGTTCTGCGTCGGAAAGTTCAAAGCCGCGCGTTTCGTAGTGGCTGAAGATTGCGCTGACGATCGCTTCCGGTTGGTCGATCAGCTGGATCAGGTCCATGTCTTCCGGATTGATCATGCCTTCCGCGAGCAGGGTATTCCGGAGCCAGTCGAGCATGCCTCCCCAAAATTCAGCGCCTACAAGAATAATGGGAATGCGCCGCGATTTGCCCGTTTGTACCAGGGTGAGCGCTTCCATCAGTTCATCCAGCGTGCCGAAGCCTCCGGGCATCACGACATAGGCACTGGCAAATTTTACAAACATGACCTTGCGCACGAAAAAATGCTGGAAGGTCTGGGTGATGTTCTGGTAGGGGTTGTTGTGCTGCTCGTGCGGCAATTGGATGTTCAGGCCGACACTGGGCGATTTGCCGTAGAATGCGCCCTTGTTGGCGGCTTCCATGATTCCGGGCCCCCCGCCGGAGATGACGGAAAAACCAGCATCGGAGAGCAGCCGGGCAATTTCTTCGGTTTTTTTGTAATATGGCTGGTTGGGCCTGGTGCGGGCACTGCCGAAGATACTGACGGCGGGCTGGATGATGCCCAGCCTGTCCGTGGCCGACACGAATTCGGACATATAACCAAATATTCGCCAAGCCTCTTTTGAGTTCCACATGTCCGGTACATTGGAGGGAGGCAGTTTGGGCTTATAGCTCATGATTTAAAAGAGTCCTTTTACAAAAATGAACACATTGCTGCTGGTTGATGGCTCGTCTTATCTTTATCGCGCATTCCATGCAATGCCTGATCTGCGTAGTCCGCATGGTGACCCGACGGGTGCGATCTACGGCGTGCTGAACATGTTGCGCAGCCTGCGTGCGGGATATCCGGCGGATTATAGCGCCTGTATATTTGATGCCAAAGGAAAAACCTTCCGTGACGACTGGTATGCCGATTACAAGGCGCACCGTCCGGAAATGCCGGAGAACCTGGCGGTGCAGATTGCTCCGTTGCACCAGCTGATTGCTGCTTCTGGCTGGAATATCCTGATGATGGAAGGGGTGGAGGCGGATGATGTAATTGGTACGCTGGCCTGCCAGGCGGCATCGGCCGGCGCGCGATGCATTATCTCCACGGGGGATAAGGACCTGACCCAGCTGGTCAACAGCCGGATCCAGCTGGTCAATACCATGAGCAGTGAAACGCTGGACGAGGCAGGCGTGCTGGCAAAATTTGGCTTGCCGCCGGCAAGCATGGTGGATTACCTGACCCTGGTTGGAGATGCGGTGGATAATGTTCCGGGTGTGCCCAAGGTGGGTCCCAAGACCGCGCTCAAGTGGCTCAAACAATACGGAACCCTGGATAACTTGATGTCGCATGCACATGAAATTTCCGGTGTGGTCGGCAACAACCTGCGCGATGCGCTGGAATGGCTGCCGCAGGCGCGCAGGCTGCTTACCGTAAAGTGTGATGTTGCATTGCCGATGCGGTATGACGAACTGGTGCCGCCCCCGCAGGATGCCGCGCAACTCCGCACCCTGTTCGAACGTTTTGGCTTTAAAACCTGGCTGCGCGAATTGTCTGCTCCGTCCACGGCGCTTCCGGAACCAGGGGACGGGGCGGGTGAAGGCATGATGGGAGAGAATGCGCCAGCATCAGTGGAATATGAAACGGTCCTGACGGAAGCCCGGTTTGAGGTCTGGCTGGATAAAATCCAGCGGGCAGAATGGGTGAGCCTGCATACCGTGGCTGCAGGGTCGAGCATGATGAATGCGCAAATCGTGGGTATCTCGTTTGCCGTCGGGCCTCAGGATGCAGCCTACCTGCCGCTGGCACACCGCTATCCCGGGGCGACAGACCAGATCGGACGTGAATATGCGCTTGCCAGGCTCAAGCCGTGGTTGGAAAGCGCGCAGCATAAAAAGGTGGGACACGATCTCAAATATGATCAGCATGTCTATGCAAACCATGCCATTCACCTCGCAGGCATTGCCGGGGATACGCTGCTGCAATCGTATGTGCTGGAAAGCCACAGGTCACATGAGTTTGACAATCTTGCGCTCCGCCATCTCGGGGCAAAGATTGTCAGTCATGCCGAAATCGTGGGCAAGGGAGCCAGGCAGATTGGTTTTGACCAGGTGGATCTGGCAGCCACTGCGCGTTATGCGGCGATCCATGCGGACACGGCGCTGCAATTGCACCAGGTGCTGATTACAGAGATCAGGACCCAGGGCAGGTTGGAAGAAGTATATTTTAATATTGAGCTGCCGGCGCGTCAGGTGTTGTATGTCATGGAGCGCAACGGGGTGCTGATGGACAGCGCAAGGCTGGCGCGACAGAGCCGTGAGCTGGGCGAAAAGCTGATGAATCTTGAGGCGCAGGCTCATGGCGCGGCAGGCCAGCCTTTCAATCTCAACTCCCCAAAGCAGATTCAGGAAATCCTGTTTGATAAACTTGGCCTGCCCGTCAGGAAAAAGACGCCAGGCGGGACCCCTTCCACGGATGAAGAGGTCCTGCAGGAGCTGGCGCTGGATTATCCTCTGCCCAAACTGCTGCTGGAATACCGTGGCCTGGCAAAACTGAAATCCACCTATACCGACAAACTGCCGCTCATGGTGAATCGGGAAACCGGGCGGGTGCACACCAGCTATTCGCAGGCCGTGGCCGTGACCGGACGGCTGGCTTCCAGCGATCCCAACCTGCAGAACATACCGGTGCGTACAGCAGAAGGGCGCCGTATCCGGGAAGCGTTTATTGCGCCTCCGGGGAGTCGCATTGTTTCCGCAGATTATTCGCAAATCGAGCTGCGGATCATGGCGCACTTGTCCGAAGACCAGAATCTGCTCAGGGCATTCGCGAACGGCGAGGATATTCACCGGGCTACCGCAGCAGAAGTATTCTGCACGCCTGCGGATGCGGTGAGCAACGAGCAGCGGCGCTATGCCAAGGTGATCAACTTTGGCCTGATTTATGGCATGTCCGCGTTCGGTCTGGCTTCCCAGTTGAATCTCGATCGCAGCGCCGCGCAGCAGTATATTGACGTTTATTTCATGCGTCACCCAGGGGTGGCGGGTTACATGCAGCGGACGCGACAGCAGGCCAGGCAGCAGGGTTATGTCGAAACCGTGTTCGGACGCAGGCTCTGGCTGCCGGAAATCAATGGTGGCAATGCCATGCGCCGGCAGGCTGCCGAGCGTGCCGCGATCAATGCGCCGATGCAGGGTTCGGCAGCAGACTTGATCAAGCTGGCAATGATCGCGGTGCAAAACTGGCTGGAGAATAACGGAATGAATTCCCGCCTGATCATGCAAGTCCATGACGAGCTGGTGCTGGAGGTGCCGGACAGTGAGGTGGCGCTGGTAAAGGAGAAGCTGCCCGGGCTGATGTGCAATGTGGCCAGCCTCAAGGTTCCGCTTGAGGTGGGGCTGGGCGAGGGAGAAAACTGGGAAGCGGCCCATTGATCCGCTTCGCATGGAAGAATATTCAGGAGATCGGACGAACCCGGTCTGGTTAGAAGGGTAGCAGGACAGCCGTAGGGATAGATTGCACAACGCGGGTAATATGCCGCTGCATTTTTTCCGACAGCAGGATTGCGTACAGATCCAGGCTGCCGATCATTTTTCCGAATTCACGTTCAAAGCTGAGGTTGCGCTCGTGATCATTGATTTCATTGGTTAGCAGGGTAAGCTGGCCGTTGCTGTCGCGTTTGTTGGAGAGCTGCCAGACGACGATCTCGATGTTGCGCGCGGCGTTAAAGATGTTTTGCGGATCTATGGAGTCGGTGATATAGAAATCGGTTTTTCCTCCGTGCGCCTTGATCAACATGGTTTGCAGGCCTACGATCAGAGAGAGTACCCGGTCACCCTGAAAGTCGGGATGGAATGCCTGCTGGATTGCATGGGAGCCCTGCGCTTCGTTGATTTCCGGGAAACGCCAGCCATGCTGATTTGCAAATACCGCTGCCGCAGTTTCTTCCGGACCTGCCATGGCGCTTTTCTTCAGTTCGTTCGGGTTACGCTTGTAGAGCTTGACCATCAGTGCCTGCAGAATCTGGGTATTCTCGCGCACTTCCAGGTCGGTCAGACGGTCCAGGTCGGTTTTGCCAAGCTGACTGATGAAATTGCGGTCGGTATGCTCCGGAATGTGCTTGCCGTTGATTGCAGGTCTGTCAGTGGAGCACGCTGCAAGCAGGAAAATTGCGCTGCTTGCGGCGAGTTTCATGCAGCATGGATGGAATGGTAAGGGCATGCTGTTTTGCAGTTACTGTTTGTATAATATTGCCCGGACGGAGCGTCGCATCATGATCGCATTTACAGCGTTCGCATACAGAGTAAACAGAAGAAGTATAAATGAATCCCTGCATGGAAGCATTTTGTATTGCGATGCCGTACCGAAAAGTCCGGCAATTCCGAAATTTTTTCGGATTAGATGCAATTCCTGCTAATCTTGCACCTTAATCGGCATTATTTATTTTTAACTCATGTCAGTCATGCAAAGTTATTTAAACCGGATTCTCACTGCCCGCGTATATGACGTGGCGATTGAAAGCCCTCTGGATCCTGCCCCAAATCTATCCTTGCGCACCGGCAATCATGTGCTGCTGAAGCGCGAAGACATGCAGCCGGTATTTTCCTTTAAGCTGCGCGGTGCGTATAACAAGATGGCACATTTGACCGCTGCACAGCTCGAGCGCGGTGTGATTGCCGCCTCGGCGGGTAATCATGCCCAGGGAGTGGCTTTGTCCGCGCAGAAGATGGGCTGCAAGGCAACCATCGTCATGCCGGTAACCACCCCCCAGATAAAAGTGGATGCGGTTACCAGCCGCGGGGCAGAGGCGATATTGCATGGCGATTCCTATTCTGACGCCTACACTTATGCGCTGGAGTTAAAGCAGCAACAAAAGCTTACTTTTGTCCACCCTTATGATGATCCAGATGTTATTGCCGGGCAGGGGACGATCGGCATGGAAATTTTGCGTCAGCATAGTCATCCTATCCATGCGATTTTTGCCCCGATCGGGGGAGGCGGGTTGATTTCGGGTGTAGCCGCTTATGTCAAGGCAGTGCGTCCGGAGATCCGGGTGATCGGGGTGCAGCCCGTGGAATCGGATGCCATGAGCCGCTCAGTCCAGGCAGGCCGGCGCGTCAGGCTTGAGCATGTCGGTCTGTTTGCCGATGGGGTGGCGGTAAAACAGGTTGGCCAGGAAACTTTCCGCCTGTGTTGCGACCTGGTGGATGAAATCGTGCTGGTGGACACAGATGCCATTTGCGCGGCAATCAAGGATGTGTTCGAGGATACGCGCACCAGTCTCGAGCCCGCCGGGGCGCTTGCAATTGCCGGTGCCAAGCTGTATGCCGATCGCGAAAAAATAAAAGGCCAGACGCTGGTAGCCATTGCCAGTGGCGCCAATATGAACTTTGACCGCTTGCGTTTTATTGCGGAGCGTGCCGAACTTGGCGAGAAACGCGAGGCGATTCTGGCGGTGAGCATCCCGGAAACGCCCGGGAGTTTCCGCAAATTCTGTTCTTTGCTGGGGCAGCGCAATATTACCGAATTCAATTATCGTTATGCGAACCCCATGGAGGCGCATGTCTTTGTCGGGGTCCAGGTAAAAAATCAGCAGGAAACCGGCAAGTTGCTGGCGACGCTGGCCAGGCATACTCTGTCTGCGGTGGATTTCACCGATAACGAGATAGCCAAGCTGCATGTGCGCCACCTGGTAGGGGGCCGTGCCCCCGGCTTGCAGGACGAAATCCTGTTTCGTTTCGAATTTCCGGAACGTCCCGGCGCTCTGATGAATTTCCTGAACAGCATGAACCATAGCTGGAATATCAGTTTGTTCCATTACCGCAACCATGGTGCGGATTACGGCCGGGTGCTGATTGGCATGCAGGTGCCGCATCAGGACAAGAAGCCGCTGCGGATTTTTCTTGACAATCTGGGCTATCGTTACTGGGATGAAAGCGATAATCCCGCGTATAGATTATTTTTGAATTAATTCCCTGTCCATACAAAATATCCAGTCGCTTCAGGATTGATCCTGCTCCGGGCGTTCTGCTGTTTTTTCCGCATATCAGGATATTTTTTGCGTACCCGTCCGGTGCAGGAAAAAGGATCCGGCTGTCAGCAGTGGCGGAATTTGCAGTCATCTGCTGACAATATTTTCATCCATGAAGCGGGTTCCGGGCGGGATGCGGACAATATGGAACACGGGAATATCAGGGCACGGGAATGCTGCAAATGACAACTCAGGTTAGGAAGCAGGCGATCAGACAACGTATAATTATAGACCGCGAGCGATTGGGCGCGGATGAAAGGGCAATCAAAAGTCATCAGATATCGAAGCGGATCGCCAGCCTGGAAGCTTATCGCAAGGCCGGGACAGTGCTGGCATACATGAGTTTTGGAGCGGAGTATTCCACCAGGGAACTGGTGCGGCAGGCGTTGCGGGAGGATAAGCGGGTGCTGCTTCCACGAGTGAATGTGGCCACGAAAGAGCTGGATCTATACCAGGTGAGCAACTTGCAGCATGATCTGGCTCCTGGCCAGTGGAATATACCGGAGCCCCTGGTAGAACGCTGCCCCAGAATAGATTTATTGCGGGATCTGGATTTTATTTTGTTGCCGGGAGTGGCATTCGGGCGGGACGGTGTGCGGCTGGGGTATGGTGGTGGCTTTTATGACAAGCTGCTGGCACGGATTGCGGTTACTTGGCAGGATCATTTTCCTGCGCTGGTTGCAGGGGCTTTTTCCATGCAGCTGATCGAGGGAATCCCGCAGGAACAAACGGATTATAAGGTGGAATGGATTGTTACGGAGAATGAGATCATTCCATGTGCAGCCCATTAAAGATGGATAAGATGTGCCCGGGAATGTCCGCAAAATAAAATTCCTGGTACGTAAAGTTGCCGATCAACAATGTGTAATTAGAGAGTGTAGATATGTCAGAAGATTTGCCTGATTACGATTCACAGGAAACACAGGAGTGGCTGGATGCACTGGATTCGGTACTGGAGAATGCAGGCGCAGAGCGGGCCCATTTTCTGATCAGCCAGCTGGTTCGCAAAGCGCACCTGGCGGGTGTGAATCTGCCGCAAAGCACAATTACCCCTTATCTGAATACCATACCGTTTGATAAGGAGCAGCGTTCCGCCGGCAATCATGAGCTGGAGCACCGCATTCGCGCCCTGACGCGATGGAATGCCATGGTGATCGTGCTGAATGCGAACCGGGAGTCTTCTGAACTGGGGGGGCATATTGCCACCTTCGCGTCGGCAGCTACGCTGTATGACGTGGGTTTTAATCATTTTTTTCACGGAAAGACCGAAAATCAC
>ERZ1645185.631-NODE-631-length-14660-cov-4.784115_pt1 | contig 14660 bp, 8 predicted proteins | sample MGYA00575351_ERZ1645185 | MGnify/ENA primary metagenome ERZ1645185 (study PRJEB40838, sample SAMN11284767) | freshwater sediment metagenome | isolation source: river sediment | host: Sediment | place: India: Jana village, Kanpur | collected 2015-12-17 ...
GGCCCTTCGGGCGCCGGGAAGTCAACCTTCCTCAAGCTCTGCTACGCCGAACTTCTGCCAACGGCCGGACGCGTCACGCTTTTCGACCGTGAGGTCCGCAGCCTGTCGCGCGACGACATCGCCCGATCTCGCCGCCGGATCGGCGTGGTCCATCAGGATGTGCAGTTCCTCGACCACCTGCCTTTGGCCGCCAATGTCACCCTGCCGCTGACCGTCTCGGATCGGGAAAGCTCGGCCTCGGACCTGGCCGATCTTCTGGGATGGGTCGGACTTGGCCAGATGGCCGATGCCTTGCCTCCTTCGCTTTCCGGCGGGGAACGCCAGCGCGCGGCGATCGCCCGCGCCGTCATCATCGACCCCGACGTGATCCTTGCCGACGAGCCGACCGGCAACGTCGACTGGGAGATGTCGCTGCGCCTTCTGACGCTGCTGGTCGAGCTGAACCGCATGGGCAAGACGATCCTGGTCGCGACCCATGACCTGAACCTGATCCGCAGCGCCAAGTCGCAGGTGGCGGCCCGGGTGCTGCGCATCCGCAACCGCCGCATCCAGCTTGCCGGGGCCGATCTGTGAGCGCCCTGCCCGACACCCGTCTGAGCCGGATCGCCATGCGCGACCGTGTGGTGCCGCCCTCGGGCCCCACGGCCTGGCTCACCACCTTCACCGCGGCCACCATGGCCTTTCTTGCCGTCTTCGCGCTCGCGCTCGCCATCGCCTCCGGTCGCCTGGCGGATCGCTGGTCGGAAGGTCTGGCCAATTCCGCCACCATCCGCATCTCGGCGCCCGCCGACCAGATGGACCGCCAGACCCAGGTCGTGCTCGAGCTTCTGGGCACCACGCCCGGCATCGCCTCGGCCCGCGCCCTGACCGATGAGGAACAGCGCCGACTGCTCGAGCCGTGGTTCGGTCCCGACCTGCCGCTTTCTGCCCTGCCCATTCCCCGCCTCATCGAGATCACCGAAGGCAACCCCGGCTATGATGGCGAGGGCCTGCGCCAGAGGCTTGCCGCGGAAGCGCCGGGCGCCATTCTTGACGACCACACCCGCTGGCGCCGCCCCCTGACCGTGGCCGCCGAGCGGCTGCGCTTTCTCGGGCTGGTCTCGATCCTGCTCATCATCGGGGCAATGGCCGCAATGGTGACGCTCGCCGCCAATGCGGCACTCGCCACCAACGCCCAGGTGATCAAGGTGCTGCGGCTCGTCGGGGCCCGCGACAGCTACATCGCGCGCGCCTTCGTCCGCCGCTTCACCCTGCGGGCGCTTGGCGGCGCAGCGATCGGCACCGTCCTCGGGATGCTGGCGGTGCTCGCCCTGCCTTCGGCCGATGCGGCCGGCGGGTTCCTGACCGGGCTCGGCTTTCAGGGAGCGGGCTGGTTCCTGCCGCTTCTGCTGCCGCCTCTGGCCGGGGCGATCGCCTTTGGCGCCACGCGGTTCGCCGCCTTCCGCAAGCTGAGGGAACTCACCTGATGGGATACGCGCTGCAATGGGTCCGCTCGCTGCTGTTCATCATCCAGATGTATCTGGCCATGGCGGTCTATGGGCTGGTCTACCTGCCGCTCGCCGTCCTGCGCCGCGACGGCGCCCTGCGGGCCTGTCGCGCCTACACGCGATGGGTCCGCTGGACTGCCGGCTGGATGGTGGGAATCGAAACCGAGGTGCGCGGCGCGGTTCCCACGGACGAAGTGGTCATCGCGGCCAAGCACCAGTCCTTCCTCGACATCATCATGATTTTCGGGGCCCTGCCGCGGCCGCGTTTCATCATGAAGAAGGAACTGATCTATGCCCCCATCCTGGGCTGGTACGCGCTGCGCGTCGGCTGCGTGCCGGTCGATCGCGGCAAGCGCGGGCAGGCCATCGCCCAGATGATGGACGCGGTGAAGGCAGGGCAGGAAGAGCCCGGCCAGCTGGTCATCTATCCGCAGGGAACCCGCGTCGCCCCCGGCGCGACCAAGCCCTACAAGATCGGCACGGCGCTGATCTATGACCAGTTCGGCACCGGCTGCGTGCCGGTCGCGACCAATGTCGGCGTCTTCTGGCCGCGCCGCGGCCTCTACCGTCGCCCGGGACTGGCCGTGGTGGAATTCCTGCCCCGCATCGAGCCCGGCCTGTCCAACACCGACTTCATGGCCCGCCTCGAATCCGACATCGAAAACGCCTCGAACAGACTGATGGTGGATGCGCGTCAAACCGGCCGCACGGGCTGAGGCATGGCGACCTCGCCCGCGACCATCGCTTTCCTGATGGACCTGCTTCAGGACGCCGGCCCGGTGACGGCGCGGAAGATGTTCGGCGAATACGCCCTTTATCTCGATGGCAAGGTGGTGGGTCTGGTCTGCGACGACCGGCTGTTCCTCAAGCCGTTGCCCGGCGCGGTGGCCCTGATCGCTGCCCCGCGCGAGGGCCTGCCCTATCCCGGCGCGAAGCCGCATCTGCTGATCGAGGACGAACTCGATGACCCCGAGCTTCTGGTCCGCCTGATCCGCGCCGTGGCGGCCGAGCTGCCGCCGCCAAATCCGAAGACACGCCGCAAAAGGGTCTGACGGTCTTCCGTCATCATGGTTTCTTCTTAGGCTGAAATACCCTGCGGGGGGAGTTGCGGCCCGCAACGGGCCGCAGCGGGGGCGCCAAGCCCCCTTGAACGGGTCGCCAGACGGAGCGCTGCATGGACTATCTGACCACTCTCGACCAGCTTCACGCCGCCTACGGCACTCCCGGACAGGCCGCAACCGTCAAGGTGACGCCGATGCTGACGGCGGCCTATCGCGGCTGGATCGAGCGGTCGCGGTTCTGCGTCCTGTCCACCGTCGGGCCTGAAGGCACAGATGGCAGCCCGCGCGGCGATGACGGGCCGGTGGTGCGCATCCTCGACGACCGGACGCTCGCCATGCCCGACTGGAAGGGGAACGACCGCATCGACTCGCTGCGCAACATCCTGCGCGACGGCAGGGTCAGCCTGATGTTCCTGATCCCCGGCTCGAACACCGCCATGCGCGTCAACGGCATGGGCCGGCTGACCCTGGACGAAGACCTGCGCGAGAGCTTCCGCCGGGGTGAGGCGTTGCCCCGGTCGGTCATCGTCATCCGGATCGACGAGGTCTATTCGCAATGTGCCCGCGCCCTGATGCGCTCGGCCCTCTGGACCTGCGGCGACCAGTCGGCGGGGCTTCCCACGGTCGGCGACATGCTGCGCGAGATCACCGAAGGCCGCCTCGACGGCGCCGCCTATGACCGCGACTGGCCCGGTCGGGCGGCAACGACCATGTGGTGAGGCCTGTTTTCACCGCCGACCCTAGGCCGCACTTTCCTGCGGATCGGACTCGGCCGGCACTGGAACGCGCGCGCCGGCGGGGCAATGGGTAGAAATCGCATCGAGGATCGCCGTTCGGCGCAACGGCTTGGTCATGTAATGGTCGATCCCCGAAGCAAGGATCCCCTCGGCGTCGCCATCCATCGCATGGGCAGTCAACGCGATGATCGGCACATGCGCCCGGCCGTCCTCGGCCTTGCGGATGGCGCGGGCGGCGTCGCGGCCATCCATCTCGGGCATCGAGATATCCATGAAGATCAGGTCCGGCACGAGGCCTTGCCACAGATCGACGGCCTCCCGGCCATTCACCGCGAAGGTCAGGTCGATGTCGAGATCCTTGACCATCTTGCGGAACACGAGCTGATTCGTCCGGTTGTCCTCGGCCACCAGCACCCGCATCAGCCGCCCGACGGGTTCCGGAGGCGGCGGCTCGTCCGCCGCCTCGACGGGACGTGACAGCGACTGGAGCCGGCGGAACAGGTCGGACCGCAGGATCGGCTTTTGCAGCACGGCCGCGGGGATGTCCGCCCCCCGCCCTTCGCGAGCCGCCGCCGGGTTCGAGGACAGAAGCACGATCGGTATCTCTGTCCCCGCCTCGCGGATCTGGACGCTCAACGCCAGCCCATCCATCTCGGGCATCTCATGGTCGGTCAGCACCACGTCGAATGTCTGACCCAGTCGCAGTTGCTGCAGCGCCTCCGCGCCCGATCGGCACAGCACCACCTCGACCCCGCAGGCGCTGAGCTGCCGCTCGAGGATCGTGCGGTTGATAAGCTGATCGTCGACGACCAGTGCCCGGCGCAGCGTGATCGGCACCATCGCCGTCGCCTCCTCCGCCACCGGAAGGATCACCCGGAACCCAAAGCAGGACCCGCGACAGACCTCCGACTCCACCCAGACCTCGCCGCCCATGCGGGCGACCAGCCTTTCTGTGATGGCAAGGCCAAGGCCGGTTCCCTCGAACTTGCGGTTCGACTCCTCCTCGACCTGATTGAACTCGCCAAAGATGTGGCCGAGGTATTCGGCGGGAATCCCGATCCCGGTATCCTCGACCGTGACGTGAAGCTGGCGCTGTCCCGGTTCCGTCTCGAACCCGACGACGCGGACCAGCACATGCCCGGTCTCGGTGAACTTTACCGCATTGCCCATCAGGTTGGTCAGCACCTGCCGGATGCGGCCGGGATCGCCGACGTAGCGGGTGGGCAGGAACATGTCGACGTCGATCATCAGGTCGATGCCCTTCCCGCGCGCCTTGGGCTGCAGGATCATCGCGACCTCGTGGATCGTCCGCTCCAAATCGAAGGGTTCGGGGTGCAGCGTCAGGCGCTCGGCCTCTATCTTCGAATAGTCGAGGATATCGTTGATGATGACCAGCAGCGCCTCGCCGGACGAGCGGATCGTTTCCGCGAACAGGCGCTGTTCCTCGCTCAGCGCGGTGTCACAGAGAAGCTCGGCCATTCCGACCACCCCGTTCATCGGCGTGCGGATCTCGTGACTCATGTTGGCGAGGAACGCCGACTTCGCCCGGTTTGCGGCCTCGGCCGCCTGCCGCGCCGCCTCCAGCGCCGCCTGCTGTTCCTTCTGGGCGGTGATGTCGACGCGCAGGCCGACGCGACCACCGTCGGGGGTGGGATGGTCATGGGCGCGGATCCAGCGACCGTCGCCGAGCTGCTGCTCGTGCACCCCCACCGGATTGCGGTGCTGGGCAAGCCGCTCGGCCAGCCATTGCTCTTCCCGTCCCACGGCGTCGGCGTGCTGGCCGCGTTCCAGGCCGTAGCGAAGGATCTGTTCGAAGGTTGCACCCGGGATCATCGCCGCAGCCGTCTCGGGGTAGATGTCGCGGTAGCGCTGATTGCAGGTCAGCAACCGCTCGTCCCGATCGAACAGAACGAATCCGTCCGGGATCGCCTCGATCGCCGCCCAGATGCGCATCTGGTCGGTGATGTCGAGCGTGAGGGTCACGATGTCGCCGCCCCGCGCACGCCGGTCCTGCAAGCGCAGCCAGGTGCCGTTGGTCAGTTGCATGTCGAGCGGTTCGATCGGGTCGGTTTCCCATCGGGCCAGCATCGCGGCGATCCAGTCTTCGGCACCCTGTCCGCCGGTGTCGACCAGCCGGCTTTCGACCGCGTGTTGCAGGATCGACTCATAGCTGGTTCCCGGTGCCGCACCGGCCTGATCCGAGGCAGCCAGATAGGCGCTGTTGGCCACGACCAGCCGCAGGTTGGAATCGAACACCGCAAAGCCGTCGTGAATGGTGTCGATCGAATCCCACAGGCGCCGTTCGGCCATCACCGCCGCCGTATGCGCATTTTCAAGATCGGTCAGGAAACGACTGTTCTGCCCCTTCAGCTCCTCGGCCTCAGACAGGGCGGAGCGGACCACCTGTCGCTGTTCCACGATCTGGTCGGACAGGGCGCGGGCATGGAGGGCAAGCTTTTCATTCGCGGCGAAGAGTTCGCGCTGCTTCTGTTCCAGAAGCCGTTCCGCCGCGAGCCGCCCCCTTCTTTCCTTGGCCAGACGTTCTGCGATGTCCATGTCGCGCCTTGTCCCGGTCGTGCTGCGCGGATGGCGTTCTGCCTGCCCGCGCAACCGACCTTCGCGGAACCGGGTGAACGCCCGCTTAACGACGAAAGTGCAAATTTTCCCTGCCCCCTCCTTGCCTGCACTCAGTCGCGCATGCGACGATTGTGCCAATATTTTCGGGAGGTTTTTGAATGCGTGGCATTGTGCGTGTATGTCAGGCCCTTGCGGCGATCGCGGCATTGGCTGCCGGTCCGCTTCCGCTTGCGGCCCAAGACCAGCCACTGATCCCCGAACGCCGATTCGTCCTTTCGGAAAACACCGATATGCCGGGCGGTGACATCCAGTCGATCTTCGACACGACCATCGACGCCTGCGAGCGTGCCTGCCTTGCCAATGCGCAGTGCCAGGCCTTTACGTTCAACGGCCGCAACGGCTCATGCTTCCCGAAATCCGCCGTCGGTCAGGGGGCCCCCTACGCGGGCGCCTATTCCGGACGGGCTGTTGCCGCCGATCCCCGCATCCTCGCCGACGCCGCCGGGCGTGCGGCCGAAATCTCGGCCTTCATCGGCTCCTACGACCTGAGCCAAGCCTATGGCCAGGCGGTCGATCTGGCCAACAAGCACGTCACCAACGACTGGACCCCTGAAGAGTTGATGAAGGCCGCGACGGATGCCGAGATGAACGGCGACCCGGCCGCGGCCTCGACCGATGTCGGCGCGGCGCTGAACATCACCGATGCGCCGGATCAATGGGTGGAGTATGCCCGCCTTCTTCTGGCGGCGGGTGTGCCGGATGGCAACAACCAGCGCGCCTTCCGCGACCGGTCGCTGTCGGCGGCGGTGAACGGCTATCTGCGCAGCGCCGATCCCGCGCAGCAGCATTCGGCACTGGTGCAGATGGCGCTCGCTCTGGAAAGCGTCGAGCGTGGCAGCGACATGGTGAAGGCACTGCGGCTGGCGCAGGACATCCAGCCGCGCGACGACACCGAGGCGATGCTGGACGACGCAATCGGCAAGTACGGGTTCCGCGTGACCGAAACGACGGTCGAAAGTGATTCCGACCGTCCGCGCATCTGCGCGACCTTCTCGGAGGATCTGGTCGAGAAAGGCGTCGACTACGCCAATTTCGTGCAACTGCCCGATCCGGCGATGACGGTGGTGCCAGGCCAGTGGCGGCAGCTGTGCATCGAAGGGGTTGAGCATGGCCAGCGGGTGACGGTGACCTTCCGCCAGGGCCTGCCGGCGGCGGACGGTCAGACCTTGGTGAAGTCGGTGCCGATCACGCAATACGTCCGCGACCGCAGCCCGGCGGCGCGGTTTGCCGGGCGGACCTACGTGCTGCCGCGCGCCGGCGGCGCGGCGATCCCGGTGCAGACGGTGAACACCAAGGTGCTGGACCTGACGCTGTACGAGGTGTCGGACCGCAACATGCTGCGGGCGATCCAGAACAACCTGCTTGGCCCGATGGATGCCTACAGCGAGTCCGACTTCATGGGCAATGTCGGGGCCGAGGTCTGGGCCGGCACCGCCGACGTGGTGATGGAGGTCAACAAGGACGTGACCACCCGCCTGCCGATGGACGAGGCGGTCAAGGGCCTGAAGCCGGGGATCTATGCCCTGCGCGCCGCGGCGCCGGGGGTGGATCCCTACACGGTGGCGCCGGCCTGGCAGTGGTTCGTGATCTCGGACATGGGCGTGACGACCATGTCGGGGACGGACGGGCTGCATGTCTTCGTCCGCAGCCTTGAAACTGCGGGGCCGAAGGCCGGTGTGGCGGTGGACCTGGTCAGCCGGGCAAATGCCTTGCTGGCGAGCGCGACCACGGACGACCAGGGCTACGCGGTCTTCGATGCCGGGCTGACGCGGGGCCAGAACGGGTCGGACGCGGCGATGGTGGTGCTGCGCGACGGCGATACCGACATGTCCTTCCTGTCGCTGACCGACCCGGAATTCGACTTGTCCGACCGCGGTGTCGAGGGACGCGAGGCCGCAGGGGCGGTGGACGTATTCCTCACGACCGACCGTGGCGCCTACCGCGCCGGCGAGACGGTGAACGCGACCGCGCTCACCCGCGATGCCGGGATGACCTCTGTCGAGGGGCTGCCGCTGACCGCGATCATCTCGCGCCCCGACGGGATCGAGTTCTCGCGGCAGGTGGCGCAGGATCAGGGCGCGGGCGGACACGTCTTCAGCTTCCCGATCTCGGGCGGCGCGCCGCGCGGCGTCTGGCGGATGGAGGTCTATGCCGATCTCGACGGACCGGCGCTGGCGACCAAGACCTTCCTCGTCGAGGATTTCCTGCCCGAGCGGATCGATTTCAAGCTGGCGCTGGCCGATGCGCCGATCCGCCTGGGTGACGCGCCCGAGGCGACGGTTGATGCCCGTTACCTGTTCGGGGCGCCGGGAGGCGACCTTGCGGTGGAAGGCGAGGTGCTGCTGCGCGCGGCCGACGGGCTGGCCGATTTTCCGGGCTATGTCTTCGGGCGCAGGGACGAACCCTTCTCTGCTCAGATGCAGCCGCTCGAGGAGGGCATTCGCACCGACGATCAGGGCAAGGCCGTGTTCAACGTCGCGCTGCCCGAGTTGGAAGACCCGGCGCGTCCGCTGGAACTGCGGCTGACCGTGCGGGTCGCCGAAGGGTCGGGCAGGCCAGTGGAACGGCAGGTCGTCAAGCCGCTGGAGCCGACCGTTCCGATTGTCGGTGTGAAGCCGCTCTTCGACGGGATGCTGCCCGAGAATGGCAAGGCCGTCTTCGATGTGATCGGCATCGGCGCCGGCAACAAGCCGGCAGCGATGCAGGTGAAATGGCATGTCGACCGGATCACCACGGACTACCAGTGGTACCAGCAATACGGCCAGTGGATGTGGGAAACGGTGACCTCGCGACAGAAGATCGCCGAAGGCACCGCCGCGCCGGGCGCTGACCCGGTCGAGATCGCCGCCGACACGACCTGGGGCGACTACGAGCTTATCGTCGAGCGCACCGACGGGCCCTATGCCGCAACCTCGGTGACCTTCGCGGCGGGCTGGTATGGGACGGCGGATGCGGCAATGACGCCGGACATGCTGGAAATGTCGCTCGACAAGGCCGCCTATGCGGCGGGGGAGACGGCAAAGCTGCGTGTCGTTCCTCGCGCCGCTGGCACGGCGCTCGTTACGGTCCTGTCGAACCGGCTGATCGAGAAGAAGACGGTCGATGTCGCGGCGGGCGAGAACATCATCGACCTGCCGGTGACCGACAACTGGGGGGCCGGGGTCTATGTGACCGTCTCGGCCCTGAAGCCGATCGACGTGGCGGCGGGGCGGAACCCGTCGCGGGCGCTCGGGCTGTCCTATGCCAGCATCGCACCGGGCAAGCGACAGCTGACGACGACGGTCGAAACCGCGCCCGAAACCGATCCGCGCGCGCCAATGGACGTGGCGGTGAAGGTGGATGGCGTCCAGCCGGGCGAACAGGCCTATGTCACCATCGCCGCGGTTGACGTGGGCATCCTGAACCTGACGGCCTTCGCCTCACCCGATCCCTCGGAGTACTACTTTGGCCAGCGCAAGCTGGGCGTCGGCATCCGTGACCTTTACGGGCGGCTGATCGACGGGATGAACGGGGCCGAGGGCACGGTCCGTTCGGGCGGCGATGCCGGGGCGCAGGCCAAGCTCAAGGCGCCTCCACCGACCGAGAAACTCGTCGCCTTCTTCTCGGGCCCGCTCGAGGTGGGCGCGGATGGCAAGGCCCATGCGACCTTCGACCTGCCCAGCTTCAACGGCACGGTGCGGGTCATGGCGGTGGCGTGGTCCAAGACCGGGGTCGGGCAGGCCAACACCGATGTGCTGGTGCGCGATCCGGTCGTGGTGACTGCCAGCGTGCCGCGCTTCCTCGCACCGGGCGATGAAAGCCGGCTGCTCTTGGAGATCGTCCACGCGACCGGCCCTGCCGGGCGGATGGGTCTGGACGTGACCTCCGCCGGGCTGACGCTTGGCGAGGTGCCTTCCGGCGTCGATCTGGCCGAGCATGGCAAGCAGGTCGTCTCGATCCCGATCACGGCGGGCGAGGAGGGGATCGACACGATCCGCGTTGCCCTGACCACGCCGGACGGCAAGCTGCTGACCAAGGACCTGACGATCCCTGTGCAGATGAACGACCCGGCCATCGCCCGGATCAGCCGGTTCGACCTTGCGCCGGGGCAGTCCTTCACCTTCGACCAGAACGCCTTTGCCGGGCTGATCCCCGGCACGGCGCAGGCGACGCTGGCGGTCGGCCCGATCGCGCGGTTGAACGCGCCGGGGCTGCTCGCCAGCCTCGACCGCTATCCCTATGGCTGCACGGAACAGCTGACCTCGAAGGCGATGCCGCTGCTCTACCTTGACCAGATCGCGAGGGCCATGGACCTGCCGGGGGCGGACAACATCCACCAGCGGGTTGAGGAAACGGTGGCCGAGGTGCTGACCAATCAGGGCGCCGAGGGGGCCTTTGGCCTTTGGGGGCCGGGCTCGGGCGATTTCTGGCTGGATTCCTACGTCACCGATTTCCTGTCCCGCGCGCGGGCGCAGGGTGTGGCGGTGCCGGACATCGCCTTCCGCCAGGCGCTGGACAACCTGCGCAACCAGGTCAACTACCAGCCCGATTTCGATGTGGGCGGCGAGGCGCTGGCCTATGCGCTGATGGTGCTGGCGCGCGAAGGCGCGGCGGCGGTTGGTGACCTGCGCTACTATGCCGACGTGAAGGGTGACGCCTTTGCCACGCCGATGGCGGCGGCACAGCTTGGCGCGGCGCTGGCGAGCTACGGCGACCAGACGCGGGCCGACGCGATGTTCGCGCGGGCCGCGGAAATGCTGAAGGCGGCCCAGCCGGATACGGCCAGCCAGATCTTCCGCGCCGACTTCGGCTCGAACCGGCGGGACGCGGCGGCAGTGCTGACCTATGCCGTCGGCTCCGGGTCGAACGCAGTCGATTCCGAGGCGCTGGCGACGCAGCTGGCGCAAAATGAGGGGAACCTGTCGCCGCAGGAAACTGCCTGGCTGCTGCTGGCGGCGAATGCGCTGCTGACAGGGCCGGACGGGTCGGGCATCACCCTGAACGGGCAGAAGGTCGAGGGGCCGCTGGTGCGGGTACTCGACAGCGCCGTGACCGAGCCGGTGCTGGTCGCCAACACCGCCGCCAAGCCGACGACGCTGACGGTGACCGCCTTCGGCGTGCCATCCGAACCGGTCGCGGCGGGCGGCAACGGCTATGCCATCGCGCGGAGCTATTATACGCTCGACGGGCAGCCGGCCGATGTCTCGACCGTCAAGGCGGGGACGCGGCTGGTGGCGGTCATCGATGTGACGCCATTTGACTCTGGCGAGGCGCGGCTGATGGTCAACGATCCGCTGCCGGCCGGGTTCGAGATCGACAACCCGAACCTGATCCGCGGCGGCGACATCTCGGCGCTGGATGACCTTGGTCTCGAGACCGAGGTGAGCCATGCCGAATTCCGCCAGGACCGCTTCCTCGCCGCACTGGATCGCGGCGACGCGACGCCGTTCCGGCTGGGCTACATCGTCCGCGCGGTGTCGCCAGGCCGCTTCCACCAGCCCGCAGCCTCGGTCGAGGACATGTACCGGCCCGACTTCCGGGCGCAGTCCGACCCCGGCGAGGTGGTCGTGACGCCCTGATGCGCGCCCGCTGGTTCTTCCTGATCGCCGCGATCCTGTGGCTCGCGGCGGTCGGGCGCGACATGTTCGACCAGTGGGTCGAGGCGACAGTTTTGCCACCGCTGGTGCCCGCGACCTCGGTCGAGGTGGTGGACCGGAACGGCAAGCTGTTGCGGCCCTACCAGGTGGCCGATGGCCGCTGGCGGCTGGCCGTGGACGGGGGTCAGGTCGATCCGCAGTTCCTCGCCATGCTCGTCGCCTACGAGGACGGGCGGTTCCATGACCATGCCGGGGTCGATCCGCTGGCGCTTCTGCGGGCGGCGGGACAGGCGCTACGCTACGGCCATGTCGTGTCGGGCGGCTCGACGCTGACTATGCAGGTGGCGCGGCTGCTGGAGGACAGTGGCACCGGCAAGGTCGGCGGCAAACTGAGGCAGATGCGGTTGGCGCTGGCGCTGGAGCGGCGGCTGACCAAGGCACAGATCCTGACCCTTTACCTGCACCTCGCCCCCTATGGCGGGAACCTTGAGGGGGTACGGGCGGCGAGCCTGGCCTATTTCGGCAAGGAGCCAAGGCGGCTGACCCCGGCGGAGGCCGCGCTGCTGGTCGCGATCCCGCAGGCCCCGGAATCGCGCCGGCCCGACCGCTTCGCAGCAAAGGCCGGAACCGGGCGGGACCGGGTCCTGACCCGTGCCGTCGAAGCGGGGATAATCGATGCCGACCAGTCCGCTGCGGCACGGACCGAGAAGGTGCCGACGGCACGACTGCCCTTCCCGGCGCTGGCGCCACATCTCGCCGACCGGGCGCGGGCCGCCGATCCAACGGCGGGGCGCATCACGCTGACGGTCGATTCCGGGCTGCAGGCGCGGCTGGAGCAACTTGCGGCGAATGCGGTGGCCGACAAGGGCGACCAGATGCAGGTGGCGATCGTCGTGGCCGATCACCGCTCGGGCGAGGTGCTGGCCTCGGTCGGGTCGGCGGGGTTTCAGGCCGATGCGCGGCAGGGCTTCGTCGACATGACGATGGCCTTGCGGTCGCCTGGATCGACGTTGAAGCCGCTGATCTACGCGCTGGCCTTCGACCAGGGGCTGGCCCATCCCGAGACGCTGATCGACGACCAGCCGGTGAATTTCGACGGCTATGCGCCCACGAATTTCGACCGGACCTGGCACGGCACCATCCGGGTGCGCGAGGCGCTGCAACAGTCGCTCAACATCCCGGCGGTGCTGCTGACCGAGGCGATGGGTCCGGCGGCCCTGCTGGCGGGGATGCGGCGGGCGGGGATCGAACCGGTGATCCCGGGCAACCAGCCGGGGCTGGCAGTGGCTTTGGGCGGAGTCGGGGTCACGCTGACCGACCTCGTGCAGCTTTATGCCAGTCTCGCGCGCGGCGGGGTGGCGCTGCCGCTTCACTGGGCGGGCGAAGGCGGCAGCGAGGGGCAGCGCTTGGTGTCCGATGTTGCCGCCTGGGAGGTGGGCGACATCCTGTCGGGCCTCGCGCCGCCGCCCGGTGCGCCGGCAAACCGGCTGGCCTACAAGACCGGGACGAGCTACGGCAACCGTGATGCCTGGGCGATCGGGTTCGACGGCGAGGACGTGATCGGCGTCTGGATGGGCCGCGCGGATGGCACGCCGGTGCCGGGGATCTTCGGAGCGGAGCTGGCGGCGCCGGTGCTGTTCCAGGCCTTCAACCGGCTGAAACCCGAGCTTGCGCCGCTGCCGCCGCCGCCCAAGGCAGCGCTTCTCGTGTCGAACGCCCAGTTGCCGGCGCCGCTGCAACGCTTCCGCAGCCGACACGCGGCTTTCGAGGCGGCGGATGCGCCGCAAGTCACTTTTCCACCCGACGGGGCGGCGGTGGAACTGGTCGGCGGCGCGGTAAAGGTGAAGGTCGCCGGCGGAACTGCGCCCTTCACCTGGCTGGCTGACGGCCTGCCGATCCTGACCGCCGACCGCGAGCGCGAGGCGATGCTGACCCTGCCCGGCACCGGTTTCATCACCCTGTCGGTGATCGACGCGGCGGGCCTCTCGGCCCGCACCACGGTGCAGGTCATTCGACCCTGATCACCTGAGCGGCACGCAGATATCGGTCAGAAGATCATCCTGCCGCACTTCCATCGGCGTGTTGAGGTAAAGCTCGTAGGCGGGCTGGTCGGCCGGAACCTCGCCGCTTGACGCAAGCCAGCCGAACAGCTCCTCCCATCCGGCCGGAAGACCGGCATAAGGCCCGCGATGGGTCATGACGGCCGTGCGGCCGCCAGCAATGACGACCTCTTCGAGGGGCGCGGCGATCCCGGCCGTCTCCGGCAGGGTGATCCCGGCATGGGCGCGCAGCCGTTCGGGCGCAACCGAGGCGGGATCGTCGTAATAGAGTGCGGCCGTCTTTCCGGCCTGCGGCAACAGCCCGCGTACCGCCAGCGTTGCGTGCAGCTTTTCGAAGGCGCGGCCAATCTCGTGGTAGGGGCCGGCATGGGCTATCGCGGCAAGCCTGCGGCGAGGTTCGGTGCGAATCGTGACGTCAGGCATCGGGGCATCTCCTGTCGGGGCGGGTAGGATCGGCGGGCGGTGCTGACCGCGGCGGCGGTAGGTCGACGGCGGCAGGCCATAAAGCTCGGTGAAAGCGCGAGCAAAGCTGTCGGCGTCGGGATAGCCGACCTCGGACGCGATCTTTGCGACCGGTGTTTCCTTCGACACAAGTGCCACCGCAGCGCGGTGCAGGCGCATCCGCCGGACAGTCTGAGCCGCGGTCTCGCGCGTCATGGCACGCCACAGGCGGTGAAAGTGAAAGCGGCTCAGCGCCGCAACCTCGGCCAGCCGGTCGAGCGACAGGTCGCCCGCAGGATTGTCGTGGATATAGTCAAGCACCCGGTTCAGGCGCGTCTCGTGATGGCGAGTCATGGGCTGCCTCCTGCCCCTGACATGCCACGAACCTTGCCGGCAAATCTTGCCGAGTTGCATCGCCCGACGCCCGAGGCCATATAGGGACGACTCCTGCAGGATGATCCGACATGAACTATCTCGAGTTTGAAAAGCCCCTGGCCGAGATCGAAGGCAAGGCCGAGGAGCTGCGCGCGCTTGGCCGCGCCAACAAGGAGATGGATGTCGAGAAGGAAGCGGCCGCTCTCGACAAGAAGGCCGACACCCTGCTCAAGGATCTGTACAAGGACCTGTCGCCCTGGCGGAAATGCCTGGTGGCGCGGCATCC
>ERZ1645185.632-NODE-632-length-14648-cov-5.404440_pt1 | contig 14648 bp, 10 predicted proteins | sample MGYA00575351_ERZ1645185 | MGnify/ENA primary metagenome ERZ1645185 (study PRJEB40838, sample SAMN11284767) | freshwater sediment metagenome | isolation source: river sediment | host: Sediment | place: India: Jana village, Kanpur | collected 2015-12-17 ...
GCGACGCCGGAGGAGCGGCTGGCGGCGCATGCGTGGGTGTCGGACGCGCTCGCGGGCCGGGCGACGACGATGGCCGATCATTCGCTCGCGGCGTTGCATGCGGCGCGGGCGGCGGACGAGGGGCGGTTGCGGCGAGTGTGGCTCGCGGCGCTCCGCTTCGCGCGCGACGGCGGCGATGCGCGTCCGGCCGGCGTCATCGCACGCGAGGTCCTTGGGCCCGACGTGAGCGGAGAGCGCATACGGGCGATGGTCCTTGCGACCCCGTGGGGGATGCGCATCGGGCTTCCGTGGGCGCGTGTGGCGGCCGCGTTGGTGGTCGTGACAGGCCTCGCGGGCTGGCTCAACTGGCCTGCGCGCGCTGCAGCGGATGCCGTCGATGTCTACTTCGAGTGGATGGAGGACCCGACCCGCGTCCTCCATGCCCGACTCGATCCGAGCGCGGCGTGGAACGCGGACGAGCCCGTGAGCATGCGCCTCGTGGCGCTCAGGCGGAGCCCGGCGCGATTCGACTCGAACATCCGCGGGCTGCTGCAGGTGCCCGGCCGGGGGGAGTGGGTTGGAGTCTGGACTTATCCAGACAGCGGCGGTGACGAGTGGGTCCGGCTGCGTACCGGCCAGCGGCTCGAGCGTCTCAGCAACCAGCCCGGCGATCATGGGCACATCGTGCCCCTCCCGGATGGCCGGATCTTCGTGGCGAACACGCGCGCCTTCGATCGCGTCGAGCATCAATCCGACATCGTGCTCCTCGACTCCGCCGGTCAGTTGCTCCGCCGCCTCACCGAAGGACCGGAGGATGAAGGCACGGCGATCCCGAGTCCGGACGGCACCCGCCTGGCGTACCGGCGTTTCTGGGTGACCAAGCGCCTTCCCGCCGAGATCTGCGTGAGCGCATTCGACGGATCGGACGAGACGTGCTCGTGGCAGGAGCTGCGTGTGCGCGATCCGCTCACGATCGGTTGGATGGACGCTCGCTCGGTGCTGGTTCAGGACCGGGAGTCGCTCGAACTGTACCGCCTCGACGTCATCGGTCGACGCGCGACCTTCATCGGCGCCAACGGATGTCGCCTGCTCCCGCTCCGACTGCCTGACCTGCTGACGGCATCGTGCACCGACGCGCGGACGAAGGAGGAGAGCTTCGGGATCGCACGGGCGTTCGATCCGCTGCGGGTCCGGCCACTGAGGCACCAAGGACGTCCGATCGGCAACATGGCGCGGAGCTGGGTCACCGCATCCGGCTCGCTCCATCGACGCTACCTCGATCGTCTGACGCTCCAGGTCGCGGACACGCTGCTGCCGCTCGGGTCCACCGGCGGCGTCCGCGTGTCCGGCGTTGACGCGCAGGGGTCCTCGATCGAGGTGCTGGGCGTGCGCCACGCCTCATCCGATTCGTCCGTCCTGACGGTGGATGACGACGGTACCATTCATCCGCACCGGACCGGTCGGGCCTGGGTGCGCGTCACGGCCGGCGGCTGGCGCTCGGACTCCATCGCGATCACCGTCGGTCGGGGCGAGACGCGGGTCATCGCGCGGGAATCGTGGAGCGACCGGCTCGAGGTCCGCTGGTTGCCGTTCGGCCTTCCATCGCCGTCAGTTGTGCGCGAGGAGTCCGACGTCGCCCTCCTGCCGAATGGCGATGGCATCTACGCGAGCGGGGTCATCTCGCGGTTCGAGCTCCGAGGCACGCGCGGCGTCGGCATCGAGCTGCGTGCGCGACTGCCGGTCGACCGACTCAAGCACCAGAACCTCGGGATCGGATTCATCGTGTCACCAGCCGATTCGACGCTCGCGTCATGGCTCGCCCAGACGCCCTCGGGCCGGTTCAACAGCAATCCGATCTGTGGGACGTCGCTTCCCGCGGGCGAGGGGCTCGCTGCGCGCCATGTCCTGCAGGCGAGCGGCTCGGGCCCGGAGCCGGCGACCGCGCCGCTCGCCGACCCCGACGGATTCTACGGCCAGCAGTGGCACCGCATCCGCCTGCAGTACTTCCCCGACGGGCGATGCGGACTGGCCGTCGACGGCATTCCCATCGCGCGCACGCGCGCGATGTCGGCACCACCGGAGAGGATGCGCGTGGTGATCTCGGCGAGCTCGGTGCGGACGCGCATCGCGGTCGGAGAAGTGGAGGTGTGGGAGGGGGTGCGGGGGGATGTTCGCTGGCAGCGGTGACGCTCCATTCATGAGCGGTGTTGCGTATCGGTGCCACACGGAGTGTTGGCCTCACGCGAGTCCTTCGCGCCGTACCTCACGGTCTCACCCCCGTCGGCTCGCCGCGATTCGCCGTGCCGCCATCCCCCAGCTTCCCATGCGTCCCCTGCCCCCAGCAGAACGCCCGCCCCGCATCGCGCACCCCGCAGCCGTGGAACGTCCCCACCGCCAGCGCATCCCATGCGAAGCCGCCCGCCACCGGCACCGGTGACGTGCTCGGCGTCGTCGATCCCGTCCCGAGCTGTCCGCTGCTGTTCACGCCCCAGCACTGCAGCAAGCCCGATGTGGTGACGCCGCAGCTGTGCTGGCCGCCCGCACGCACCTCACGGAACGTGAGGCCGCCGACCACCGCGGTCGGCTCGGTCCGCAGCTGCACCGTGGTGCCGTCGCCGATCCGGCCCACCGTGCCCAAGGCCTCCGACCCGTTCGTGCCCCAGCAGTAGGCGGCCCCGTCGGCGCGCACCGCGCACGTGTGCTCGTTCGCCGCGGAGATCTGCGTGAAGGTCTGGCCGCCCAGCACCGCCGTCGGGACGATCCGCCGCGTCTGCGTGCCGTCACCGAGCTGCGCGCTGGCGTTCAGGCCCCAGCAGTAGGCGGCTCCCACGCTCGTGAGCCCGCAGGTGTGATTGGCACCGAGCGAGAGCGACGCGAACGTGAGCCCGCCAGCCACGAGCGTGGGCACGGTGCGGAAGTCGAGCGTGTTGTCGCCGAGCTGTCCGCTGCCGTTCTGCCCCCAGCAGTACGCGGCGCCCGAGGACGTCAGGCCGCAGCTGTGCGTACCGCCTGCCTGCACGGAGGCGAACGTGACGTCGCCGCTCACGGCCGTCGGCACCGCACGATTGGTCGTCGTGCCGTCGCCGAGGCGGCCCTGCACGTTGCTGCCCCAGCACATCGCCTGGCCGGACGCGGTCAGGGCGCACGTGTGCGCGAAGCCTGCGGAGATCGACGCGAACGTCGCCGTCGCGCGCGCGCGCACCGGCGTGAGCCGCCCCACGACACTGCTGTCCCCGAGCTGTCCCGCGTCGTTGCGCCCCCAGCAGAACACGATCCCCGCCTCGGTCAGCCCGCACGAGTGGTCCTGCCCCGCCGTGATCGCGGTGACGATCAGCCCGCGCGACACGATCACCGTCGCCGTGCCCGTCACGCCCTCGCTCAGCGCCGTGATCGTCGCCGTCCCGGCCGCCCCGCTGGTGACGACGCCGGTGTTCTCGTCCACGCTCGCCACCGCGGCATCCGACGAGCTCCACGTCACGGTCCGCCCGGAGAGCACCGAGCCATTGCGATCGCGCAGCACCGCGGCGAGCGGCGCGGTCTCGCCGATCAGCAGGCTCAGCGACCCGGGGGTCACCTCCACGCTGTCGACCGGCACCGGCACCACCGTCACGAGCGCCGTGTCCGCCACCGGCACGCCGCCCGCTCCCGCCGTGGTCGCGACGATCCCCGCCGTGCCGAGCGTCACCCCACGCACGACGCCGCTGCCGCTCACGGTCGCGACCGACGCATTCAGCGTGCTCCACGCGATCGGCCGGCCCGGCAGCGGCACGCCGCCCGCATCCTGCGCGACCGCCGCGAGCGTCACGGAATCCGCCAGCTCCACCGTGTCCGCCGCGGGCGTGATCTCCACGCGCGCCGGGTCGGGTGGCGAGATGAGCACGGTGAACGCGCGCTCCACCGCCTGGGCGCCGCTCACGACGCGCAGCGTGAACGTGCTGCTCGATGCCGTCGTCGGCACGCCCCCGAGTTCCCCCGCGGCCGAGAGCGTGAGCCCGCCAGGCAGCGTGCCGGCGCTCACGCTCCAGGCGTAGCTCCCGATACCACCGCTCGCCTGCAGCGTCTGCGCGTACGCGTTCCCCACGGTGCCGTTCGGCAGCGTCGCCGTCGTCATCACCAGCGCCGCGACGACGTGCACCTCGAGCGCGCGCGTCGCGAGCTGGGTCCCGCTCGTCACCTGCGCCGTGAACGCGCTCGTGCCCGCCGTCGTCGGCGTGCCCGAGAGCACCCCGCTCGCCAGCAGCGTGAGTCCGGCCGGCAGCGCGCCGCTCGCCACGCCCCATGCCGCGCCCGACCCTGCCCCGATGGCCCGCAGCGTGTCCGCGTACGCCTGGCCCACGGTCGCCTCGCGCAGCGCCGTGGTCGTCACGGCGAGCGCCGGCACGACCTCCAGGCCGAGCCGGCGCACGACGACCTGCTCGCCGCTCGTGACCCGCACATCAACGGAATCGCTGCCGTACGCCGTCGGCGTGCCGGCGATCGTGCCAGCCGCCGAGAGCGTGAGGCCGGTCGGCAGCGTGTCCGCGTCGAGCGACCACGCGTAGGTGCCCGTGCCGCCCGAGGCCGCGAGCGTCGTCGAGTACGCCTGCGACTGCAGTGCGGCCGGCAGCGTCGCCGTCGTGATCGCGAGCGGCGGCAGCACGTCGATGGTGAAGGTGCCCGTGCGCGAGCGCTTGCCGCTCGTCGCGCGCACCTCGAGCGTGTAGCGACCCGGCGCGCCGGGCGTCCCGCTCAGGACGCCGGTGCTGGCGAGCGCGACCCCCGGCGGCAGCGCGCCGCCGAGCACCCGCCACGTGATCGTGCGCGAGCCGCCGGTGGCTCGGAGGGTGTCCGCGTACGACGCGCCGACCACGCCGGCGCGCAGCGGCTCGACGACGATCGTGAGCGCCGGGCCGGTGGGGCCGTCGCCCTTGCAGGCGGCGGCGACCCACAGGACCAGCGACGCCACCAGGGCGCGGACGAACGACTGCGGGGTGCGAAGCGGCATCTCGACCGGGTGCGCGGGGTGGGAGAACGTACCGCCGCGCACCGGAGGCCTCAACGGGTGCTACTCCTCCGCCTCCTTCCCCTTCCCGCGCACCGGCACCTTCGCCGCCGCCTCATGCGGCATCAGCTCGAACCCCTCGAACCGCTGCCGCACGCTCCCGTGCCCGTGCGTGATCGACTGCAGCTTCGTCGCGTACAGGTGCAGCTCCGCCATCGGAACGGTCGCCTTCACCACCGTCCCGTGCCCGTCCGGCGCCGGCTCCGTCCCCGCGATGTGCCCGCGACGGCCCGAGAGGTCCCCCATCACGTCGCCAAGGTACGCGTCCGGCGTGGTGACCTCGAGCGTCATCAGCGGCTCCAGCAGCGCCGGCCGGCACTTCGGCGCGATCGTCTTGAAGGCGAGGATCCCCGCCATCCGGAAGCTCGCTTCGTTCGAGTCCACCGAGTGGTAGCTGCCGTCGAAGCACTCCACGGCGAAGTCCACCACCGGATACCCGGCCATCACGCCGCGCTCCGCCGCCTCCTGCACGCCCTTGTCCACCGCGGGGATGTACTGCCGCGGGATCACGCCACCCGAGATCTGGTCGATGAACTCGTAGCCCGCGCCGCGCGGCCGCGGCCTGATGCGGATCCAGCAGTCGCCGAACTGGCCCTTGCCGCCGGTCTGCTTCTTGTGCCGCCCCTGGCCCTCGCCGTTCCCGAGCAGCGTCTCACGGTACGGGATCGCCGGCGCGCGCAGCTTCGCCTCCACGCCGAACTGCCGCTTCAGCCGCGCCAGCGCCACGTCCAAGTGCCGCTCGCCGAGCCCCTCGATGATCGTCTCATGCGTCTCGGGCTCGAAGTGCGTCTGGATCGTCGGATCCTCGTCGTGCAGCCGGTGCAGGCCGAGTTGCAGCTTCTCCTCGTCCGCGCGCGCCGTCGCCTCGATGGCGAAGCGCACCAGCGCGTCGGGGAACGGGATCGCCGGCAGGCGCACCGGGTGCTCCTTCGTGCTCAGCGTGTCGTTGGTGTGGGTGTTCCGGAGCTTCGCCACGCAGCCGATGTCGCCCGGGTGGAGCTTCGTCACCTCGAGGCGCTCCTTCCCCTGCGGCACCGCCAGGTGCGTCAGCTTCTCCGGCGCGCCGCGCGTCGCGTTGTACACCTCGGCGCCGTTCGCCACCGTCCCGCTGAAGGTGCGGAAGTAGCTCACCTCGCCCACGTGGTTCTCGTTCGTCGTCTTGAACACGAGCGCGGTGAACGGGTCGCCCTCGCGGGGGTGGATCTCCACCGTCCGCGCGCCCTCGGCCCCCTTGAGCGCGTGGATCTCCTCCATCTCGTACGCGCTGGGCATCAGCTGCACGAGGAAGTCGAGCACCGTGCGCACGCCCCACGTGAGCTGCGACGAGCAGGCGAGCAGCGGGAAGAGCTCCGCGCGCTTCATCGCCTCCTTCATCGCGTTCATCTCCTCCTCGCCCGGGATCTCCTCGCCGTTGAAGAAGCGCTCGAGGAGCGCGTCGTCGGTGGCGGCGATCGCCTCGACCATCTCGGCGTGGTACCGCTCGAACCGCGCCTGCTCGCTGGCGGGGATCGGCCCCTCCTCGTACTCGCCGGCCTTGGTGCCGGGCTTGAAGAGGTGCGCCTTCTTGGTGAAGAGGTTGATGACGCCCTTGAAGCCGGCGCCGGCGCCGATCGGGACCTCCACCGGCACCACCTTGGAGGTCAGCCGTTCCTTGATGGAAGCGTACGCCGCGTCGAAGTCGGCGTTCTCCTTGTCCATCATCGCGACCACGAACAGCACGGGATCGGCCCGCTTGACCGCCTCGCGGAACATGCGCTCGGTGCCGACCTCGACGCCGCCGGTCGCGCCGACGGTGACCAGCGCCCCATCGGCGGCCACCAGTCCCGCGATCGCGTCCCCGGCGAAGTCGGCGTACCCGGGCGTGTCGAGCAGGTTGATCTTGGTGTCCCGCCACTCGGCGTGGGCGCAGCCGAGGGAGATGGAGTAGCCGTGGGCGATCTCTTCGGGCGACGTGTCGGTGAGGGTCGTCCCGTCCTTTATGGAGCCATGGCGTCGAGACGCCCCGGAAACGAAAGCGAGCGCGTCGACCAGTGTGGTCTTCCCGCTCGCGCCATGGCCCACTACGGCGATGTTCCGGATCTCCTGGCTCTTGTATTCCCGCATGGGGACACCCTCCTCCCGCCATCCTGACGGGCGTGTTCGTTGTAGGGAGAGGGTGCCTCCGGGACCGCCGGGAAGCAAGCAGGGGGAAGCCGCAACATGTGTGCGGTCTTCCCCCTACCCGGGTCGCACCGAGTGCGACTCCGCGGTGGCGCGCTCGCTGGCGCGCTTCCCGCGACTACTCCTCGTCGTCGAAGTTCGCGGCGTCGGCCTCGCGGACGGCGGCGAGCATGTCGGACGACCGGGCGACCGGCGCGCCGGCTCCCGCGAGCTGGAACGAGAGCGCGCGGCGCGTGCCCTCCGGCCACTCCGGCATGAGCAGCCCGGCGAGCAACCGCCGGATCGCCTGCCCCCCTTCATTGAGGAGGTCCTGCGCCGTCTCGCGCAGCACGGTGAGCGGGATGTTGAGGTCGCGGCGGATGAGCTCGCCGGTCGAGTGGTCGCGCCAGGCGGCATCGCCCACCGCGCCGGCCGAGTCGGAGACGCTGAACTCGCGCGTCGCGTGCGGGCCGTACTGTCCCTTGCGGGACTCGACCGCCGCGGCGAGCGCGAGCGCCAGCGACTCCGGCGTCGGCTGCCCGAAGAGCGTCACCACGTCGCGCGACGGGTGCTCGAGCGTCTCGGGCGAGGCGACCGAGCGCACGTGCGCGATGGGCGGCTTGGCGCCCTCGTCCCCCTGCTCCCACTGCACCATCACGTCCAGCATCCGCTCGTTCGCCTCGCTCCAGAAGGTTCCGCTCACGTTCCTCGAGAGATGAATCCGTGAGACGTCTTGCGAGTTCTACCCCACGGTACACGCGAGCGTCACTGCCCAGTGGCGGTGAGCGGCAGTCGGACCGCGATCGTTTCATCGCCGTGACGATGATGCTGCGCACGACCCGGCACGCCGGCCCTCACCATGATCCCCTGGCCGCCGCCGCGACGCGCGCCCCACTCCCTCGCGCGCCGCGACGACGGCCCCCCACTCATCGTCGAGTATCGGCTCCACGGCGTCCCGCACCAGCATCAGCGATCGCCGCGGCCGACGGAGGCTCTCGACCCGACGCTACGAAAATGCAAACGGCGTACCACAGCGCTTTCTGCCCGCGCCGCGCGCCTCGACCAGGCCACGTAACCCGTTGTCGCGCCGGGACTCACGGCGCACCCCGACGCCCGCGGACGCCGTGCGTCGCGCCCGCGACGCACCGGGGCCTTCACCCACCCGATATGTTGCGCGCATGCCAACACGCTCCGCCGCACTGCGCGCGGTCCTCCTCGCGTCCGTGCTCCCGGTCACACTCGCCGCGCAATCGCGCGGCCCCGCTTCCGGGGCCACCGCGGCCACCGCGGTGACCGCCGCGCGCGCGCCTCTCGCGCCCAACACGATGGGCGTGATCCCCGTCCTCGAGTACCACATCATCGGCGACCGCGACAGCCGCTGGGGTCGCCACTGGGAACGGTTCGCCCGGGACCTCGCGCTGCTCCACGCGCGCGGCTACCGCCCCATCTCGGTGCGGCAGCTCGTGACGAAGCAGATCGACATCCCGCCGGGCACGTCGCCGGTCGTCATCACCTTCGACGACGCGTCGCCGGGCCAGTTCCGCTACCTCGAGGAGAACGACACGCTCCGCGTCGACCCGCGCTCCGCCGTCGGCATCTGGGAGGCCTTCGCCGCGAAGCACCCGGAATGGAAGGGTCGTGGCGTCTTCTGCGTCCTCCCCTCTGCCGACCAAGGGCACGCCCTCTTCGGCGACAAGGGAATCCAGGGACAGAAGACCGCGTGGCGCATGCAGAAGGTCCGCTTCCTCGTCGAGCGCGGCTACGAGCTCTGCAACCACACGCTGTGGCACGCCAACCTCGGCAAGATGAGCGACGCGATGGTGCAGGAGCAGATCGCGCGCGCGCAGCTCGCCGTCGACTCGGCGGGCGCGCGCGCCCCGATGCGCACGATGGCGCTCCCGCTCGGCATCTGGCCCAAGAACCGGGCGCTGCTCGCCAAGGGCAGCTGGCGCGACCCGAAGTCGGGCCGCATCACCAGCTACGAGATCGACGCCGTGCTGATGGTCGCCGGCGGCCCGGCGAAGAGCCCCTTCGACCCGGCCTTCGACCCGCTGCGTATCCCCCGGGTGCAGGTCTTCGGCGACGAACTCGAACGGCTATTGGACCGGCTTGACCGCTCGGGGTTGCGCTTTGTCCAGGATTCGGCGCATTATCTCCGAAGCAGGGCCAAATAACGTCATTCCGTGACACGGCCCTCGTCTTTCGTGTTTCGCCATTCGAAGCTTCTGGGTAACCGGAGACCCTGATGCCCATCCGCCGACCCCGCACGCCGAAGCCGACGCTGCGCCACATCGCCTTTCTGGAGATGCTGGCCGACACCCGTGAGACGAGCCCGCTCCGTCCCGGCGCGCACGCGGCCTTCCTCACGCTGCGGCTGCTCGACAGCTGGGTGAAGCTCGGTGCGCCCCTGGCCGACCCGGGTGCACAGGCGCATGCCGCCGCACGCGAGGCGGTCGGCGCCCTGCAGGCCGACCCTGAGTTGCGCGGCGCGCTCGGCGTCATCCTCGACGCGGTCGAGGCGCTGCAGGAGCCCGACGTGCAGCCGGTGCTTCCGCGGGTCTACGCGCTGGGGCTCCTGCTCGAGCAGCGCGGCCTCCTGGCGCAGGCGGCGGACGTCTACCAGACCGTCACGCGCCACGTCGATTCGGCGGCGCACCTCGACCTCGCCTACGACGCGTTCATGCGCACCGGCTACTGCCTGCGCCACGTGGGCGAGTTCGAGTGGGCCGATCAGGCGTACGGCAACGCGGGGGCGCTCGCCACGCGCGACCGCGACCGGATCCGCGTCATCCTCGCGCGCCTCGGGCGGGCGAAGGTCCTCTGGGACCGCGGCAACCTGCCGGCGGCCGACGACGCGATCTCCGAGCTCCTCGTGGAGGCGGAGACGATCGACTCCAACGTCGTGACCGCGCTCCTGCTGCACGACCGCGCCTCGCTGGCGTGGATGCGCGGCGACCGCGTGAACGCGATGAAGTGGCTCTTTCGCGGCTATACCCTCTCGCCGGACGACTACGACCGCGAGCGCATGCTCGTGGACCTCGCCGGCTACCTGAGCCAGTTCGGCGCGTTCGACTCGGCGCGCGATGCGCTGCGCGTGATCGAGAAGAGCGCGCGCGCGCAGGGCACGCGCTGGGTGGCGCAGATCAACATGCTCGACCTCGCCTACCGCACGCGCAACGAGGTGATGTTCGAGACCTACCGGCGCGACCTCGCCGACCAGCCGCTCCCGCCCGTGAACCGCGTGAGCTACCTGCTCGACGTCGGCAAGGGCTGCACCGTCTTCGGGCAGTACGCCGAGGGGCGGGCCGCGCTGACCGAGTGCATGCGGCTCGCACGCGTGCACGGCCTGAACCGCCGCCTCATCCAGGCGGAGGAGGCCCTGGCCGCGCTCAACGCGGCCGAGGCCACCCGGGCTCCGGCTCCGGCGATGGAGCCGATCGAGGCGCCCGAAGAGATCGCCGACGCGCTCCGGCGCCTGCTCGCCGAGGTGACCGCCGGCGCGTGAGCGCCGACGGTCGCGTCCTCAGATCTTGGAGCTGGCGATGTCGTCCTGGGCCGGCGCCGGACCGGTGGGGTTGGTGCAGGCGGTGGTGCTGGCGACGGCGGCGATGGCGAGGAGAAGGGCGACGAGGCGGAGGGCGCGCATGGTGGGCTCCAGAGAGAAGTGGACGGGACCTGTACTGAAGCTATCCACCACAGCCGCGCCGATAAGTTCCATTTAGTGTCAAAAAGTAACTATTTTGTGCCTCCCATAGGGTTCGTTCGAGGAACCAGAAAATGATCATCGCCGCTTGCGTCGAACCGCAGAAGCTCACGCGCCTCCGCAGCGCGATGGGGGAGTCGCATCGCCTGCACGTCGCGCTCGACTGGGAGCACGCCGACAGCATCATCCGCCGCCAGCCGGTGGACGTGATGGTCGTCGACCCGCAGTTCGGGTCGGACGAACCGCGTGCGGACCGCATCCGCGCGCTTCGGTCGCAGTTCCGCTCGGTGCCGGTGGTAGTCTACTCGGTGCTCGCGGCGCAGACGCTGCGGCCGCTCGTGGAGCTGGGGCGCGACGGGATGGAGCACCTGGTGCTCTACGGCGTGGACGACGACCCGTGGCACCTGCGGAAGGTGCTCGAGCTGCAGCCGGGCGTGACGCTCGCCGAGCAGCTCATCGCGCAGTTGCGGCCCAAGCTGAAGCAGCTGCCCGCGGACGTGACGCGCGCGATCGAGCGGGTGATCCACACGCCGGCGGCCTTCAAGGGCGTGCCGGACCTGGCGGCCGCCGCCAACGTCTCGCGCCGCACGATCTACCGCGAGTGCGAGCGCGCCGAGCTGGCGTCGCCGCGCGAGATCATCGCGGCGGCGCGCGTGCTGCGCGCCTACGCCTTCCTGCGCGAGTCGGACTACGCGATCGAGGAGGTGGCAGAGCACCTGCGCTTCTCCAGCCCGCACCACCTCACCAAGACGATGCGCTGGGCCTGCGGGCTGACGACCGCGCGGGCGCGCGACCGCATCGCTCCCGAGGAATTCGTGGCGCTGCTCGTCGAGCGGCTGGTGCCACCGCCGGGGAGCGCGCGCGTCGCACTGGACGAGCATGACGATTGAGTCCCGGGGGGCCCGCATCCTGCTCGTGGACGACGACGCCGCGGTCGCCAAGGCGCTCGCGGCGATGCTGTCCCGGGCGGGGCACGCGGTGACCACCTCGATGAACACGGCGGAGGCGGAGGGCCTGCTCGAGGAGCCGTTCGACGCCCTCGTCGTGGACCTGCGGATGCCGGGGATGCGCGGCGACGCGCTCTACTACCTCGCCTGCATCCGGCAGCCGGCGCTCGCGCGGCGCACGCTGTTCATCAGCGGCGACATCACCGATGCCGCCGCGCAGATCGTGCGCGGCACGGGCTGCGCGCTCCTGCTCAAGCCGTTCCGCAGCGAGGAGTTCCTCGCCGCCGTCACGGCGCTCCTGCCCGACACCGCCCTGCGGGTCCCGCGCGCGGGCTGACGCGCCCGCCGCCGCGCCCCACCGCGCGCGGCTGGCCGGCTCAGCCTAGAACGTCCACTTCCGCAACGTGCCCAGCGCGGCCGAGAGGGCCGAGCGCTCCTCGGCCGCGGTCGCCGTCGCCAGCAGCATCTCGTAGGTGCCGATCGCGAGCTTGAGCGCGACCGAGTCGTTCTCGGCGCTCGCGACGCTGGTCGCGTTGTCGGCGAGGGCCGCGTGCGCGAGCTTGTCGTCGGGGAAGCGCTGCGTCACCTGGTGCCAGCGGTTCATCCGGCCGCGCGGCGACGACTCGGTGAGGGCCCAGAGGTGCCAGGCCGCGCGGTTGCCGGGGTCCGCCGCGACGGCGCGCGAGGCGAGGGCCCCGACGACATCGGGCCCGCGGCCGGTGAGCCAATAGGCGTTGGCGAGCGCGACGAGGGCGGCGGCATTGTCGGGCTCGCGTTCGACCACGCGCTCATAGACCGGGCCCGCGACCTCGTGGATCTCGCGGAACGGCTCGACGGCGGCGACGAGGTCGGCGGCATCCGGCGTCTCGGCGCAGATGGCGTCGAGGCGGGCCAGCAGCCTTGGAATGTCGGCTTCGGAACGGTATTCCTTCACGGCGGCCGCGACGGCGGCGCGCGCATCGGGGACGGAGCGGACCATGCGCGAAAGGTAGTCCAGATGCCTCACCCTCGGCACCGGAGAGATGGTGGAGAACCCGGACCAGAAGAAGGGCCTGCAGCACACGCTCAACAACCCGCTCGCCGCGTTGCTGGCGGAGCTGCAGCTCCTCGAGATGGAGGAGCTGCCGGAGCCGCACCGGGAGTCGGTGGAGCGCGCGATCGGGCTCTGCCGCCGGGTGATCGGGATCGTGCGCGAGCGGATCCCGCCGACGATGGTCTGACGTCGGTCCGCGGCGGCGATCCGCGCCGGCCGGCGGCGCGAGGGTTGCGCCTGCTCCCGGGACCGCCCATACTCCTTGCACCGCTCGTCGCGGTGCGGCCGATGGCCACCGGACGATCGCGCTCCCCGACGCTCCCCCGCCGCGCCCTAGCGCGGCGCCTCCCCGGCAGACTGGCCGGGACCTGGCCGGATACGTCAGGACGCTCGCAGCACATCGCTGGAACGCGGCTCGATTCCGCAACGACCCTCGTGGTCCCACACCCCTATGCATGACTGAACGTCGCCGTCCCGCCCGTCGTGGGCGCGGAGCGCGCTCCCGCGGCGAAGCCGCGCCGGATGCCACGCTCGAAGCCGATCCGTATCGCGATGCGAGCGAGCCCGCCGAGGCTCCCGTCGCCGAGGCGCCCCGAGCGGCGCCGGCCCCCGAGGCCCCCAGCGCGCCGAGCGCGCCCAGCACCGACTCCCCCGACAGCGCTGCAGCCTCCGATCGTGCGGAGCCGTCCAACAACGGCTCGGCGCGTGACCCGCAGGCCAACGGGCGGGCCTGGCAGGAGCGCGGTGAGCGTGGGGAGCGGGGCGATCGCGAGGGACGGCGAGGGCGTCGCGGCCGCCGGCAGCGCGGCCGTGGGCGTGACCGCGGCGAGCGCGGTGACCGTCCGGAGCGCGGCGACCGGCCCGAACGGAGCGAGGCGCGCGAGCAGGGCGGCGGCGCACCGGTCATCCTGGTGGTGGACGGCGAGACGACCGGCTGGTTCGACCCGGCGCGCGACGCGGGCTTCATCCGCCGTGCCGAATTCAGCTACCTCAATGAGCCCGGCGACGCCTGGGTGCCGCCACACCTCGTGCGGCAGTACGGCCTGCGACGCGGCGACGCGATCCACGCCCGCACCGGGCGCGACCATCGTGGCCGCCTCTCGGTGGCGGAGCTCGTCACGGTCAACGGCACGGAGCCGGTGGAGGGGCAGCGCCGCGCGGACTTCCAGTCGCTGATCGCGAGCTATCCCGAGCGGCGGCTCACGCTGGAGACAGGCCGGCCGGCGAAGGGCGGCCCCGAGCTCACGCGCCGCGCGATCGACCTCATCGCGCCGATCGGCTTCGGCCAGCGCGCGCTGATCGTGGCGCCGGCCCGCGCCGGCAAGACGATGCTGATGCAGGCGATCACCGAGGGGATCGCGATCAACCATCCGACCGCGCACCTGATCATCCTCCTCGTGGACGAGCGTCCCGAGGAGGTGAGCGAGGCGATCTCGTGGGGCGTGGGCGAGGTGGTGGCGTCGAGCTTCGACCAGCCGGCCAAGCGGCACGTCGAGGTCGTGGAGATGGTGATCGAGCGCTCGCGCCGCCTGGTGGAACAGGGGAAGGACGTGGTGATCGTGCTCGACTCGCTCACGCGCATGGCGCGCGCCTTCAACACGGCGGAGCGCGGCACGGGACGCACGCTCTCGGGCGGCCTCGACACCTCGGCGATGGCGCGGCCGAAGGCCTTCTTCGGCTCGGCGCGCAACATCCTGCCGCAGCACGGCGGCGGCTCGCTGACGATCATCGCCACGGCGCTGGTCGAGACGGGCTCGCGCATGGACGACGTGATCTTCGAGGAGTTCAAGGGCACGGGCAACTGCG
>ERZ1645185.633-NODE-633-length-14640-cov-7.855057_pt1 | contig 14640 bp, 16 predicted proteins | sample MGYA00575351_ERZ1645185 | MGnify/ENA primary metagenome ERZ1645185 (study PRJEB40838, sample SAMN11284767) | freshwater sediment metagenome | isolation source: river sediment | host: Sediment | place: India: Jana village, Kanpur | collected 2015-12-17 ...
CATCAGCTTGGGAAGCTGAGGTAATGCCGTTATACGACGCCCGCGTGGTAAAATTCTGGCTGATCAAGGGCAGGAAATCTGGCCCGCATCTTACTGCAAGTTTCCCGGCATATGGAAGCATTTTCCCTGGTTATAAATGGTGAAAGCCGTGTTTTTCCCGCCTCGATGACGGTGTCAGGTCTGGTCGAGGCGCTGGATTTGAAAGGCAAGCGCGTCGCGATCGAGCGCAACGGTGAAATCGTGCCACGCAGCCGGCATGCCGACGTGCAACTTGAAAGTGGCGACAGGCTCGAAATCGTCGTCGCGGTCGGCGGCGGCTGAACTCGTGAGGCGTCAGGCGTGAGGCGACAGGAGAAAACTGCGCCTTACCCCTCACTCCTTACCCCTTACCAAAAAATGGATCAACTCGTAATCGCAGGCAAGGCCTATTCTTCCCGGTTGCTGGTGGGCACCGGCAAGTACAAGAATTTTGACGAAACCCGGCGGGCGGTGGAGGCCAGTGGGGCCGAGATCGTCACGGTCGCGATCCGCCGCACCAACATCGGCCAGGATGCCAGCCAGCCTTCTTTGCTGGACGCGCTGCCGCCATCTAAATACACCTATCTGCCCAATACCGCTGGCTGCTACACGGCAGACGAGGCGATTCGCACCTTGCGACTTGCGCGCGAGTTGTTGGACGGACATAGCCTGGTCAAACTGGAAGTGCTGGGCGATCCGCAAAGTCTGTACCCCAACGTGGTGGAAACCCTCCACGCGGCGGAAGTGCTGGTGAAGGATGGCTTTCAGGTAATGGTTTATACCTCCGACGATCCCATCATCGCCAAACAGCTGGAAGACATCGGCTGTGTGGCCGTCATGCCGCTGGCTTCACTGATCGGCTCGGGCATGGGCATCCTCAACCCGTGGAATCTGCAAATCATCATCGACCGCATCAAGGTGCCGGTAGTCGTCGATGCGGGTGTGGGTACAGCGTCGGACGCCGCCATTGCCATGGAACTCGGCTGCGATGCCGTGCTGATGAACACCGCCATTGCCGGCGCGCAAAATCCGGTGCTGATGGCTTCGTCCATGAAGAAGGCAGTCGAGGCAGGGCGTGAAGCGTTTCTTGCCGGGCGCATGCCGAAAAAAATCTACACCGCCAGCCCCAGCAGCCCGACCAGCGGAATGATCGGTTCCTGAACTTGGAAGGCAGTATGGACGCCGCGCCGCAAAGGCGTATCAGAAGTTATGTCCTGCGCCAGGGGCGCATGTCGGAAGCGCAGAAGCGCGCCTACGAAGCAGGCATGCAACAGTGGGGACTATCTTTTTCACCGTCGCCGCTGAATTTTGCAAAAACCTTCGGGCGTGATGCGCCAGTCATATTCGAAATCGGTTTTGGCATGGGACATACCACGGCGGATATTGCCGCCGCGCATCCGCAAAACAATTATCTCGGCGTCGAGGTTCATACCCCAGGTGTTGGCAGCCTGCTCAAGGACATTCAAGAGCATGGGATATCCAATATCCGCATCATCCAGCATGACGCTGTCGAAGTGCTGAGCCACATGGTTCCCGACCATTCACTTGCCGGCATACATATCTACTTTCCCGATCCCTGGCCAAAGAAACGGCATCACAAGCGCCGGCTCATCCAGCCATCGCTGGTTGCGTTGCTGACAAAAAAGCTGGCGCCGGGCGGGTACCTTCATTGCGCGACGGATTGGGAAGACTATGCGGTGCAAATGCTGGAAGTTCTGTCCAGCGAACCCGGGCTTAAAAACACATCGGAAATGTTCGCGCCCCGCCCTCAATGGCGGCCCGTCACCAAGTTCGAACAACGCGGGATCAAGCTGGGGCACGGGGTATGGGATGTGCTATTTACCCGCACCTGAGGGAGTTTGGTAACTCGATTTGAGGGTGCCTCCCCGGGCAATCGATTTCAATTTTCCGAACTGAGGAAACGCCCACCCGGGCATTTCCCCAATCAAGCGTTAATGACTCCGACGATCGTCCCACTGGCGGCTTTCCTGGCCGCGTCCCTTGTAGGTCTGATTGGCAGGTTGCCCAGGAAGGGGTTGCGATCTCCTGTCCTGACCGGCATCACGGGGCCCTGAGCCCGGCCCGGTTTGTGTATGCTCGGTTCGCACGCTTTCCTTGCGAGTGGGGGGTGCCTGGCGGCTGGAGGGTTGCGACGGTGGTGAGGCAACCGGCGGCTGAGCCGGGCGTGTTGGTGTACGCACTTCTTTGCGTTCGGTGTTTTGCTCGCGAGTCGTGCTTTGGCTGCGTACCGTACTCTGGTCACGCACTGTTGTCTGGCTGCGAACTGTTGGAGGCACGGGGGGTGGAGTCATCGTCCTTACCTCGCCAAAACGCGGTGGCAGCGGGGGCGGTGTCCGTTCCGGACCTGGCTGTGGTGCGTATACGGGACGTGGCATGGTACGCACATCCTCATCTCGCCGTGATGGCGGTTTCACCAGCCGCGGTTCTGGGCCAGCCTGGGTTCTGGCCTGGGCCTTTTGATCTACCCACGGCAAGGTTCTTTCGCGTGGCGGACGGGTCGATACCACTACTCGAGAAACAATGTCACGTGGTGGTTGAACTCCCTTGGGCGCACCGCCAATAAGGCTGGGGCGGGAAGGCTTGATGGGCAGGTCGCCCCGTACAGTCCTGAAGTTTTCATCACGGAAACGTGTCTCGACTGTCGCGCGGAAACGTTCACGGCCAAACTTGTCACCCGGCACGGTGAGAATTGCGCGGGGCAGGAGGGCGTTGTGGAAGTGGATATCGTTCACGTTGATGATCGTTGTGCGGTTGATCACCACGTTATTGATAATGCGCGGACCACCCCAGCCAGCCCAGCGTGGGTGCCCGCGGTGCTTGTGATGGCCCCACCAGGGCAATACTGGTTCGCCCCAGCTTAAGGCCACCCACCACAGGCCCGGCAGGCCAATGCTGATCCGTGCGGAAAAATCACCATCACGGATCATGAAAGCCACCAGTGCGGGAGAATAAATTGGCCGTCTTACCACCGGACCAGGTGCCCATGCCCAGTAACCATCAATGAAAATCCAGCGGCCGTAATGGAAGGGCGCCCAACCCCAGGGCGCATCATCAATCCAGGTCCATTCGTAATAGGGATCCCATACCCAGGAACCCGTGCTGTAAGGTACCCAGTCCGGCCCCACGTTGTAAGGAATCCATACTGAACCGTAATTGGGGACCACACGCCAGTGACCATAATGATCCAATTCCTCGGCACCATAAATGCCGGGTGGCAGATAGCGGGCGCTTACAGAATCGCTGATGCGATCTGTACGCGCATCATTCCAGCGATCCCAGGCGTCAGCATCCGGCGCAGCATATGTGGCGACCTGAACCGGATTGCCAGGCGTAACCACAATATCCTCGGAAGGATAAATGCTCATGTTGCGGCCATCAGCCGTTGTCACCGTGGCCCGGCCGCCACGGCGGGTAATGAAATGCGTGGTCGAATTTACTTCCACCCGGTAATACCCGGGATGCTCAATCGTGAATACGGCATTGGGTGTGCTCACTTCTACTATATCCCCGACCGACATGCTGCGGATATCAAAGGAAACCAGGCCGCTTGTTATCTTGAACTGGATGTAATTGGCTTCCTGGTTTGTCAGCGTTAATTGGCTGTTTTCATCCGCCCGCACAAAACTCCGGCTATCGAACTGCAACTCCAGGTTGGAGCGTTTTCCTGTGTATAGGGCGTCGCCTTCTGCCACAGCCAGATTGGGACGGGCTGCAACCCAATCGTCTGATCCCTGACGCCAATAGGAAACCTCACCATCGATATAACTGAGGCGGGGTGGAGTGGGCGCCCACAAATCATCCTCTTCATCTGCCATGGCCGAAGCGCCAGACAAGGCAAGCAGAAACAGAAAAGGAATCACCAATAACTGACGAAGGTGTGGCATTTTGCCTCCCCAAAATTCATGAAATGTGAAATGCATTTTCTCGGCTCTCTTCCATATTATTGAGATGACCCTATAACCATATGAGTAGCGAGGATATGAAAAGGTTCTGAAATGTGTCTTTGTTAATGGAGAAAAATCAGGGAGCGGAAAAGCTTAATTTTTCCTGGCTGTTTGGGCGGCGGCATTCACGCGAATTAAATCCAGTTCTCTTCGCAACCAGAAGGCACTTGGAATTTCTGGCTGTTTGTTGCATCTGACAAGATAAGGTTTCCCGCTGACACTGCTTTTACTTGCACCAATCTCAATAAATTCCTCGGCTGAACCTACTTGATGTTTATCAAGCAGATAAGCAAGTTTCCTGTTCAGGTGATTATGGGCTTTTGCTGCGCTATGCCAGGTACCGTTCCGGTAAAACTCGCAGGAGGAACTGCCAAGCCTGTCAAGGAGCAAGTCGATTTCCTGTCTGGATGTAACTGAAAGTTCGGCGGACTGCGCCAGCAAGGGCAGTATCAAAATCGCGAACACGAGTGATGAAGGCTTGAACGTCATGTATTTATTCTCTGCCATGGCGAGCATTTAAATAAGGTTGAAGCGCAACTTCGATGGTAGTTAAAGCCATAAGTTGCATGACCTGGGCAATAATGTCTGCCATGGAAAAAGCACACATCATCAACTCATTACCAAACCCTGTCATCAGGTTGAAGCTTGTGGGCTGTTTGGCTGGCGCCCTGTTGTTGATGGCGAATAGTCTTGCCCGGGCGATCGAACCCACGGGTTCGTACACCCTGCTAATCGAAAATGATGTGTTTACCGGCACCGATCAGCATTACACCAATGGATTGAGGCTGTCCTATCTGTCAAGGCAGGATGACGTGCCGGATTTCATTCGAAAATTTGCGTCCGCCATGCCGTTTGTGGAGCTTGATGCAAGGCTCAGGGCTGGCTTTGCACTGGGACATAACATCTATACGCCCAACGATATTCAGGCAACTCTTGTTGTGCCAGACGAACGTCCCTATGCGGGCTATCTTTATGCTGGGATTGCAGTGGTGGTGGAAAGCGATAGCGAATCCGGCAACATCCTGGACACCTGGGAACTGGATCTGGGTGTGGTTGGACCCTCGGCCCTGGGTGAAGAGGTACAGAACAGCTTTCACCGACTGATCGGTTCGCCTAAGGCGATGGGATGGGCCAACCAGCTGGAAGATGAACCCACGTTGTCATTGATGCACGAACGAAAGTGGCGCCATCTCTGGAAGCACCCTGAATCAGGTCTGGGGTTCGACATTACGCCTCACATCGGAGGCAGCATCGGCAATGTTGCCACCTACCTCAACCTGGGCGCCACGGTGCGTGTGGGCAAAGGGCTTGCTCGCGATTACGGCCCGCCTCGCATTCGTCCCAGCCTGCCGGGAGCGGGTTTCTTCATGCCGCAGGAGGGAATAGGCTGGTATGTCTATGCCGGAGTGGATGGCCGTGCGATTGCCCATAACATTTTCCTGGATGGCAATACCTTCAAGGACAGCCATGGCGTTGACAGCAACTTATGGGTGGGAGATGCACAGTTTGGACTGGTGCTGACCTTCAGCAAAATGCAGATTGCCTATACGCATGTTCATCGAACCAAGGAGTTTGATGGACAGGATTCGGGCGATAATTTTGGCGCTGTAAGCATATCAGCACGATTCTGAATTCATGACGGGTCAAGTAGTATCGGGATTAAAATTCTTTCATGGACACTAAATCCACCGGCGCGCTAGCCGCGCTCATTGATGCATTGCGAGCCTTGCCCGGCGTGGGGCCCAAGTCCGCCGCGCGCATGGCCTACCATTTGCTGCAGCGAGACCGTACCGGCGCAGATCGGTTGGCCGCCACACTCCATCATGCGCTGGCGCACTTGCAGCATTGCAGGTTGTGCAACAACTTTTCCGAGTCTGAAATCTGCGCAACCTGCGCAAACTCACGCAGGGAGAAGCGGCTGCTTGCCGTGGTGGAAATGCCGGCCGACCTCAACATGCTGGAATCCACGCAGACCTACAACGGCCTGTACTTCGTGCTGATGGGCAGGCTGTCGCCGCTGGACGGCATCGGCCCGCGTGAAATCAGCATGGACAAATTGCTCAACCGCGCCCTTGACGGCGTGGTGGAAGAAGTGGTGCTCGCCACCAATTTCACCCCTGAGGGCGAGGCCACGGCGCACATGCTGGGCGAGCGCCTGCGCGAAAAAGGGTTGAAGGTGTCACGTCTTGCGCGTGGCGTGCCGCTGGGTGGCGAGCTGGAGTATGTCGATCTGGGCACCATTGCCCAGGCGTTCCGCGACCGGCGGCAGGTATAGGTCTCTCCTGTAAAATAGTCGTTTTGCAAGTTACCTATAAAACAGCATGGAACTCTCCGCCCTCACCGCACTTTCCCCACTCGATGGCCGCTATGGCAGCAAGATTGCATCATTGCGTCCGTACTTCAGCGAATTTGCCCTGATCAAACACCGGGTATGGGTGGAAGTGGAATGGCTGAAAGCGCTTGCCGCAGCCAAAGACATCGCAGAGGTTCCGGCATTCTCCAAAGAGGCCGTGACATTTCTGGATGCCATCGTGGCGAATTTTTCCGAAGCCGATGCCGCGCGGGTGAAGGAAATCGAAGCCACCACCAACCATGACGTCAAGGCCGTCGAATATTTCCTCAAGGAACGCTGCAAGGCCAACGCCGAGATTAACAAGGTCAGCGAGTTCATGCATTTCGCCTGCACGTCGGAAGACATCAACAACACCTCGCACGGCCTGATGCTGAAAGGTGCACAGGAGGAAATCCTTGCGCCCGGCCTCACCCGCATCATCGACAAGCTGCAAACCCTGGCGCACGATCTGGCCGCGCTGCCCATGCTGTCGCGCACGCATGGCCAGCCTGCCAGCCCCACCACGCTGGGCAAGGAGATGGCCAACGTGGTGTACCGCCTGCAGCGGGTGCGCGTGCAGTTGGCCGACCGCGAATACCTGGGCAAGGTCAACGGCGCGGTGGGCAATTACAATGCGCACCTGTCGGCGTATCCCGATGTGGACTGGGAAGCCTTCGGCAAGAAGTTTGTGGAGAGCCTGGGGCTGAACTTCAACCCCTACACCATCCAGATCGAACCGCACGACTACATGGCCGAACTGTTCGACGCGCATGTGCGCGCCAACACCATGCTCATCGACCTGTGCCGTGATGTGTGGGGCTATATTTCGCTGGGTTATTTCAAGCAGAAAGTCAAAGCGGGTGAGGTGGGTTCTTCAACCATGCCGCACAAGGTCAACCCCATCGATTTTGAAAACGCCGAAGGCAATTTCGGCCTGGCCAATGCCATGCTCACTCACCTGGCGCAAAAGCTGCCGATTTCGCGCTGGCAGCGCGATCTCACCGATTCCACCGTGTTGCGCAACATGGGCGTGGGCCTTGGCTATACGTTGCTGGGCTACGAATCCTGCCTGCGCGGCCTGAACAAACTGGAAGCCAACCCCGCTGCGCTGGAAGCGGATTTGAATGCCAACTGGGAAGTGCTGGCCGAACCCATCCAGACCGTCATGCGCCGCTACGGCGTGCCCAATCCCTACGAACAGCTCAAGGAACTCACCCGCGGCAAGGGCGGCATCACGCGCGAGACCTTGCATGTATTCATCGATGGGCTGGCAATTCCCGATGCGGAAAAGGTCAGGCTCAAGCAAATGACGCCTTCGACTTATACAGGCAAGGCGGAAGAATTGGCTAAGCGGATTTGATTTTTCCTGGATTGCTTCGTCGCTGCGCTCCTCGCAATGACGTTATTGCGAGGGCCGAAGGCCCGTGGCAATCCAGTTGAGGAAATTTCCAGCAGCATGAACGAACCCATCGAAATCCTTCGCGCCAAACTAAATGGCGAAACCGCCAAAGTTGCCTGGGCAGAACTTCAGCGACATCACGCCCGCGGTGTCGTTGTCCGCGTGGCAAGCGAACTGGATTTGATCGACGTCGCCGTGGCCATGGCGCAGGATGATGGCGCGGCGGTCAGCCAGTGGATGCATGCCGGTCAACTGCAAAAGCCAAACGATGACCAGGCACGCGACTGGCTGGCGCGCGACCCGGATTTGTGGAGCGTGGTGGTGGCGCCATGGGTGCTGGTGCAGGAAAGAACAAACCATTGAAACCTGATGCCGAGAAATCTGAAACCAACAGTTGCATGTGCCTGTCATTGCGAGGAACGAAGTGACGTGGCAATCCAGAACGTTGCAGTGTCAAATATTGGATTGCTTCCCGCCACGGCCAAAGGCCTCGCGGCTAAAGGCAAAACTGCTCGCAATGACCACGAATACAATCGCCGGGTTTTATCCGCGCCTCTGCGCTCAAAGTTTTTAGGAGTTATTAAACATGTCCACATTCGATAAAGACGTTGGCCTGGCCGACTTTCAGCAGGAAGTCATCGAGGCTTCCTTCAAGCAACCTGTTGTCGTCGATTTCTGGGCGCCCTGGTGCGGGCCGTGCAAATCGCTCAAACCCATTCTGGAAAAACTGGCGGAAGAGTATGGCGGCAAGTTCGTCCTCGCCAAGGTCAATGCCGACGAGAACCAGGAACTGTCGGCCCAGTTCGGCGTGCGCGGCATTCCCGCCGTCAAGGCCGTGGCCAACGGCAAGATCGTCGATGAATTCTCCGGCGCACTGCCCGAAAGCGCCGTGCGTGAATGGCTCGACCGCATTGTTCCTAGCCCGGCGGAAGAACTGCGCCAGCAGGCACAAAGATTACGCGGGGCGGGCGACGATGCCGGCGCGCTCAAATTGCTGGGCGATGCGTCGAAACTGGACCCCGGCAACGAGTGGGTGCGCGTCGATGCGGCCGAGATCATGTTCGTGAAAGGCGAGCTGGAAGAAGCCCGGCGACTGCTTTCCAGCATCCGCAATGAAGACGTGGCCAAGGACGCGCGCACCGTGCAGTTGCTGGCACAGATCAAGCTGGCGGAAATGAGCGCGGGCGGCGAAAACGAAGGCACCCTCGTTGCCGCCATCGAAGGCGATGCCAACAACCTCGATGCCCGGTTGAAACTCGCCAATTTGATGATTGCCTCGGGCCGTTACGACGAAGGCATGGACCAGTTGCTGGAAATCGTCCGGCGCGACCGCAGCTTCCAGGACGACATCGGCCGCAAGACCCTGCTGGACGTGTTCAACCTGCTGGGCGGACAGGGCGAACTGGTTTCCAAATATCGCCGGTTGTTGTCCAGTGCGTTGAATTAGGGAAGGTCTTGAAACGGCCATGACCGGCCAGTGACTTATGAGGATGCGATGGCCGAAATGAACCAACTGCCGCCGCTCGATAATTCTGGAAAGCAGTCATCCTACTAATGACTGCTGTACCTCGGGACCTGCCGGAAGGCAATGCACACAATGGAGTTGGAATACATCCAGTTACCCCAACGCATAGCCAATCATGTCGCTTCCTTCCTCTTTCGGTAGAGATGCATCATAGGCCGCACAGAAATGCCGTGCATCATGATAGAAACAGCCACCGCTGTCAGGGTAACGGATGCGATCAGTCCGGCCAGTAGAGTAGGCAGACCGTGGTGGATGGCATACATCAGATAGTAGATTGACCCGATGCCCCGAATACCGAACCAAGCGATCATCATTCGCTGATCAGGTGAGACCGGTGCCCCAGCCAAGCCCAACCATACCGAGACTGGCCGGATTGCCAGAAAGAGCAGCGCCAATAACCCCACCGTACCGGCGGATATGGAGGCGAACGGTAACAGGGCACCGACCACCAAAACTACGGCCAGTTCGGCAATCCGCTCGATCTGCTCGTTGAAACCGCGTACCGCTTGCATCATGTAAGCGCTGGCGTGATCGGCATGGGTCGCGTGTGCGACCGGTTCGTCCGGTTGGCCGGTCGCATGGATCATGCCAGATTGCTCCTTGACCCTTTGCAGGGCAATTCCGGCTGCAAACACAGCCAGAAAGCCATAGGCCTGGCTAAGCACCGCGCATCCATAGGCGAGCGCGATGAGTCCCACGGCCAGGAATTCGTCCAGCCCTACCGATTCTTTGTGGCGGGTGCGCAGATAAACCACCAGACGACCAATCAATGCGCCCAGAATTGCGCCGATTGAAAGTCCACCGACAGTGGCCCAGACCACGTCCACTGCCAACCAGCGCCATCCCCAAGTTCCCAGATCATGCAGGCCCAGCAGACCAAGACCCAGCATCACGAATGGAAATGCGGTACCGTCATTGAGCCCGCCTTCACTCGTCAGGCTGAAACGAAGGCGGTCGCGGTCACCGGACGATTCGACCTGGACGGCCGAGGCCAGTACCGGGTCTGTGGGAGCGAGAATTGCACCCAACAAAATAGCCGCGCCCAACGGCAGTTCTAACATTAGCACCCCGACCACGGCGATCAGTGCCACTGTCAGCGTCATGGAACCGAAGGCCAGACGTAACGGCAACAGCCAGTGTCGATTGGATAAGGGCAAACCCAACTTTAGCCCGACGGAAAACAGCGAGATCAACACCGCCACCTCGGTCACTCGTTCCAGGAGAACGGCATCGGCTAGCGGATCCGGTGTCAGTATTGCCCATCCGGCTGGCCCCATCGCCAGTCCCGCCAGCAAATAAAGCATGGCAGTGCTGAGTGGCAGTCTTTTCAACAAAGTGCTGAACAGGGCCATCGTGATCAGCAATACCCCGATGATAAGTAGCCAGCTTGCGAAGGTCATGGCATCGCCGTGGTCAAAGCGCTAATCACTCTTGCAACCAATACTCCGGTTGTCGCGCTAGGTCATCTGACCCTGACGATTAGGGGGATGGCGTCTCCTTCATGTTTTCGGATCAGCTTGGCGGCCTTTTTTTCCTTTGGCGATAACAAGGCCTGTTTCTTCACTTCCTTGTTGGATTTCTGTGACTTTGACATGGTGATTGCTCCTGATTTGTGATTAAGGGGTGGGCAAGGTGTGATGAGAGGCAAAGCGGCAGGGCGTTTACCCAAGCGATCAGTTTCGCCTGGCCGTTTGGATATACGCTTGGTATTGGAGTAAGCGTTGCCGAAAAGGGAAGTATTTACAGCGCGTCAAGCAGCCCGCGCCGAATTGTCTGGGCTGCAATGCCCCCCGTGAGTGCAAGGGCCCTGGCCCAGAATGTTCAATACTGGTCTGCCGCCCACCCATCTAGTTGGGTACAGGCTTCTTGCGTGGGAGTATTTGCATCTTTGCCCAGCAAGGGGGTTAAACAGAGGTATTCATTGCCCAGGCCGTCCGACAGGTTGCGCAGGGGCATTTCGCCCAGTTTTTCATAGCCACGCGCATCCATCATGATGAACTGGTAGTCGTCGCCGACAAGGACCTCCAGCCTACCGCCGTTGCCCGCGCCGTATTTTGCCCACCAAGTGTCGGGGTTGGCGCCATCATAGAAGGGGGCTGTGGCTTGCTCGCTGTTTTGATGCCAGGCCATGATGGTGGGATCCAGCATCTTGTTTTCCCTGGCGACATTTTTGGCGAGGAGACTAGCATTGGCGAAGTTGTGGTCTTCGCCCTGATACTCGATGTGAACGTTACGCATGGTATTCCTTTCGGGAATGGGTGCTTCAAGACAGGTGCTGGCAAGATTGCTGCACCGCACGGACCATGTGTACACTCATACCCGATAAAAGCAAACAAGTAATTTCGATGCCTTTGGGGACGCGCTCTGCTGTATCCACTTACACGTGAGAAGTCTTCTTCGGTAGTGATTGCAATGATCGGGTGTATGGGAGTTTGATTCTACCTGCCCGGCACTGGCTAGTAGGGGTTCAATCCCGCCAGCGGTAAGGTGGTATGCAACAGGCATATTGCTTGGGCCGTGGTCTGTCACCAGAGATCCGTGCCGCAGGTGGCCGGCAGTTTTCTCGGCCCGGGCGGATACCAGCCGATGCCTAAGTGGTGGTGCGGATGAATGCGCTTGCAACGACAGTACGGTATAAATAAATAAAAATTTTCAATAAATAAATCTTGCTTATGTTAGAAATTGCGAGTACTTTGTACTGGCAGTCTATTCAAACCATGTAGTTTCAATTCCGCAGTAACAGCGTCCCCAGGACCGTCGCTTAACTACCCCCTCTACAGACTTTGATGCCACCGCACCCAATCGGGCGCGAGTCCGGACTATTCAGTTTCAAAAAGGAATGTAGATGTCTACTGGTACAGTTAAATGGTTCAACGACGCCAAAGGCTTTGGCTTTATCACCCCCGACGAAGGTGGCGACGATCTGTTCGCCCACTTCTCAGAAATCCAGGACAGCGGCTTCTTCAAGTCGCTAAAGGAAACGCAGCGCGTCTCCTACGAGGCCAGGAACGGCCCGAAAGGCATGCAGGCTTCATTCATCAAGCCCATTTAAAACGCTCTCCCACGGCGCTCCATTTGGGTGCCGAGAAGACTCCAAAAAACCAGGGCTCTTATGGAGCTCATATCCTGTGCGCCCTGCATCGCCGTTCCGGTTTCCGGAGCGGACACAACTTGAGGAGCACGAAATGCTAGATATCAACAAATCAATTAATGACCCGAACCTGTCGATCGAGGACCCTGACGGAAATATGTATGAGCTTGCAAACTGGTCCAGCGAGATTGCCCAAGACCTTGCCCTGAAAGATGGGCTGGGAAATCTGTCGGCTATGCAATGGCGAGTGATCAACTCGCTGCGGACGACGTATCAAAAGGAGGGAGATACCCGGAGCGCGCACCAAATACTTCGCTCCTTGGCTAAGGAATTCGCCACTGAAGGCGGCGGTCGTTACCTCTATCAGATATTCCCGCAGGGCCCGGTTAGCCAAGGCTCGCGCCTTGCCGGATTGCCGACGCCAGCGTATTCGGGCGACCCTTCGTTCGGATCGTTCAGTTGATGCCCGCCATGTCGATTGCACAGTCCTGATCGGGACGTGATTTCCTGCGTGATGCTATCAATGGCGCATGATGTTTTGGCTCCAGCCATCCCGGATTGGAGCCGTGTACAGGAGGAAGCCGTATGTCCACCCATATTTCAAACAGCCAAGAATCCAACAGCGAACGCCCCAATGAACTTGAACGCGTATCCGAAGAGGAAAGGCATCGTCTGGGCGGTGCCGGTGTTGGATTCGATGGCAGGAAATACCGCTACAAGTCGTACAGCTACGACAAGTCAACGGACGCACTGAATTATTCGCGCCTGGATCGAACCCGGCTCGGCTCGGAAAGTGAGACCAAAGATCCTCCGGAATGGGTCGATGCAATCGTGCCGACAGGCGCTGAACGGCAACAGATGGAAAAAATGGGCATCACCTATGACGGCAAACACTATCGTTATAAGGAATACCGCTATGACAGGGTTGCCGATGCCGTCAATTATGCCCAGTTGAACCCATAGGCCATTTCTGCATTGTTCACGGATTAAACATCCAGGCGTAGCGACAGTAGGCCTTCTCTCATCACCCAAGAACAGTAAAGAAGTTCGTTATGACCTAACACGGCTGTGTCGTGCTATTAGGATTTCCCATGGCCCAATCCTCTGGTGTAAATGCTACCAACCTTAGGCGCCTCCTATCCCTTGCCCGTGATCTCTTGCAAGCGCCTGATGTTGGCTCGGTCCTGACATTGGTCGCCAGGACCGCGGCAGATGTTGTTCATCCTGACGCTGGCTTGCTGCTCGTGAAAATCGGAGATCAAGGGCATTTCATCGATTTCAATGACCATGGCGTCATCCGACCCGGGCAAACGCCACCATCCCTGTTGCAGTACTCGCGACAAGCGATAACGGAGCGAATACCCCTCATCCTTTCTGATGTCGAGTTGGATGTCACATCGTCCAAGGAAGCACAATCCGCCACCAGGAATGTAAGCCTTGTCTCATACCCCTTTCCACCAATCAAACCTATCGGGACACTGACGCTATTCTGGCATCGGCAAAGAAACCAGGATCTCCAACAAGCCATTCCCATATTGCGCCTCTTGGGCGAATTGACGGGGGCGGCGCTGGGTAATATCCGTTTCAGGCAGTCGCTACATGATGTGGTCATGTCCCAGTCGCAGGAGATTGCCAAAGCTAATCTAACCCATGCAGACGAATTGCTGAGACGTGATGACGTCGAGGAGGAAATCCACAGACTATCGGTAACCGACGTCATGACCGGCCTACTGAACCGGCGGGGTTTCTATCTGCATGCCGAAAGGAGTTTGAAGGTAGCCCTGCGCAACAGTTCGCCAAGCGTTGTCATTTTTGCCGATATCAACGGCTTGAAGGACGTGAATGATGCCTATGGGCATGAAGCCGGTGATCACCTCATCAAGGATGCCGGCCAGATACTCCAGCAGTCCTTTCGTAATAGCGACGTCATAGCTCGCTTGGGCGGTGACGAATTCGCCGCCTTCGCGCTCGACTCCGCACAACCGGATGTGATCCTGGCCCGGATTCAACGGCACATCGAAAGTTACAACACGCACCAGTCACTGCCATATGAAATCTCGTTCAGCACTGGCATTATTCAGTGTGACCCCTCTTCTGATTTGACCCTGTCTGATTATCTGGTGCTAGCGGATCAGAAGATGTACGAGAAAAAGAAAAATAGCCCTGGATAGCATATCGGGATACGAGCAACAATGAGCTTCAAGCCGCTCTTTGCTGATTCGGCTGCCATTGCATCTGGACGACTGTTCTACTCAGATGTTGTTGAAAAACTCGTTGCGACAGAGATCGTGATGATGCTGCGGAGGATGT
>ERZ1645185.634-NODE-634-length-14636-cov-16.411357_pt1 | contig 14636 bp, 16 predicted proteins | sample MGYA00575351_ERZ1645185 | MGnify/ENA primary metagenome ERZ1645185 (study PRJEB40838, sample SAMN11284767) | freshwater sediment metagenome | isolation source: river sediment | host: Sediment | place: India: Jana village, Kanpur | collected 2015-12-17 ...
GGCGCGACGGCACGACGCATCTGGTCTTGAGCCCGCTGGAGTTCATGCAGCGGCTGGCGGCGCTGGTGCCGCGGCCGCGGCTGCACCTCATCAGGTTCCACGGCGTGCTGGCGCCGAACGCCAAGCTGCGGGCGCTGGTGGTGCCGCAAGGCCCGCCAGCGCAAGCACAGGTGGCAACCGAGGCCGCCGCCGCCGAGTGCGAAGTCCAGACCGTCCAGGTCCGGCCGCACCACATCAGCTGGGCGCGGCTGCTCAAGCGCGTGTTCGACATCGACATGCAGCACTGCCCGAACTGCGGCGCCGGGGAACTGAAGATCATCGCGGCCATCCTGGAGCGAGCGGTCGTCGAGAAGATCCTCAGCCATCTGGGGCTGGATCCGCAGCCGCCACCCCGGGGACGGGCGCGCGAGGCAGGGCAAGACTGAAGCTGCCTGAGCCGCGCCGGCCGTCACAAACACCTCGCCCCAGGCCCTCAGGCTGCCCTGCCAGCGGCAGCCAGGATGGCGCTGCGCCGCATGCCGGGGCGATGCCCACGGACTCAGGGTCAACCCTGATACCAAGGCCCAGCGAGCCCCGAGCGATCCGTCAGGGGCCAGGCCGAATCACGACAAGACGATGTCGCAGCCGTCAGTTCCAAGCCATCCAGGCCGGTATCGGCCGGCCACCCATGCATCAGTCGGGCTTTCCAGAGGCCAGAGGCAGGCCAGAGGCCGTTTGAAATTCCTATGCGCCTCGGCGCTGTAGAGCAGCTCGCCCGGCGCGACGCGCGCGACCCAGTCGGCGAGCTCGTCGCTGGCGCACTGCGCGAGGAACACGATGCCCTGCGTGACCGACATCCAGGCCAGGCCGCAGCCGGTGCGCGCGCCGGGGTGCACGGCCATCAGCACGGCCTCGGTCTTGTCGGAGAGCAGCTCGCTGTCGGTCAGGGTGCCGGGCGTGACCACGCGCACCACCTTGCGCTCCACCGGCCCCTTGGCCGTGGCCACGTCGCCCACCTGCTCGCAGATCGCGACCGATTCACCGAGTTTGATCAGGCGCGCCAGATAGGTGTCGACCGAGTGGAAGGGCACGCCGGCCATGATCACCGGCTTTCCGGCCGACTGGCCGCGCTGCGTGAGCGTGATGTCGAGCAGGCGCGCGGCCTTCTCGGCGTCGCCGAAGAACAGCTCGTAGAAATCGCCCATGCGGTAGAACAGCAGCGTGTTCGGGTGCCCGGCCTTGAGGCCGAGGTACTGCTGCATCATCGGCGTGTGTGCGGAGATATCCAATTTATCCATATAAATCAACAGCTTGGAGCTTGCGTCGGCTGTTCTTGGTGTAATTTGGGTGTAGTTTGGGGCATATTCTTCATGCCCTCTCAGATGCGCTCAAGCTCCCTTGGAGACTCCGCGTCTATCCACCAACCATACCGCTTCATTCGCCGACCTTGGCAAGATGCAGCCCGATATGGCGCGCATTCACTCCGCCGCATGAAGGTTATTCTCCTCTACAAGCGTACGAAGAACGTTCAGGCGATCCAGGTGCTCCTGGGGCACTCGAAACCCGAAAGCATGGTGCGGTCCTGGGCGTGGAGGTGTGGAGGTCGACGACGCGCTCGAGGTTTCAGAGCAGGTCGAAATCTAGGCCGGTCGGTGCCGGCCGAAAGTGGCGGTGCTTCGTCGCAGTTCTCTTCCTGCGCACAGCCATGCAACTTTCTACAAAGTTGAAGCCGCGAACTCCCGCACCAAAAACCGGCCTTGTGCGGGCAGATCGGACATTGGTTCTTGACACAAAGGCGAGCGGCAACTGCTATAGGCGCACCAAGTCCTTGATCTGTTGCAGCGTGCTTGGGTCCTCGATCGTCGTTAGGTCGCCGGGGTCGCGGCCTTCGCAGACCGCCTGGATGGCCCGGCGCAGCAGCTTGCCGCTGCGGGTCTTGGGCAGCGTCGTCACGAAGCGGACGCGAGCCGGGCGCGCCACGGCGCCGAGCTGCTCGTCCACCACCTTCATCACCTCGCCCTCAAGCTTCAGGCGGGCGGCCTCGTCGGCCAGGCCGGAAGCATCCTTGGCCACGGCGAAAGCCATGGCCACTTGGCCCTTGAACTGGTCGGCCACGCCCACCACCGCCACCTCGGCGATGTTGGGATGGCTGGAGATGCTCTCCTCGATCTCGCGCGTGCCCAGCCGGTGGCCCGCCACGTTGATCACGTCGTCGGTGCGGCCCAGGATGTAGAAGTAGCCGTCCTCGTCGCGGATGCCCCAGTCGAAGGTGCTGTAGACCTGCTGCCCCGGGATGCTGGACCAGTAGGTTTTGACGTAGCGCTCGTCGTCGCCCCAGACCGTCTGCATGAAGCCGGGCGGCGTCGGGCCCTGGATGACGACCACGCCCTTCTGGTCCGCGCCCTTCAGCTCCTCGCCTGTGCCCTCGTGCACCAGGCGCACGTCGTAGCCGTACATGGGCACGCCGGGGCTGCCGAACTTGCTCGCCTTCTTCTCCACCCCGTTGGCGATGGTGAGGATGGGCCAGCCGCTCTCGGTCTGCCAGTAGTTGTCGATGATGGGCACGCCCAGTCCTTCGCTGATCCAGCGCGCCGTGGGCTCGTCCAGCGGTTCTCCCGCAAGAAACAGCGCCTTCAGGCTCGACAGGTCGTATTTCTTCAGGAAGGCGGGATCCTGCTTCTTGAGCACGCGCACCGCAGTGGGCGCGCTGAACATCGAGGTCACCTTGTACTTCTCGACCAGGCTCCACCAGATGCCGGCGTCCGGCCGGATCGGCAGGCCCTCGTACATGAGGGTCGCCATGCCGGCGATCAGCGGGCCGTACACGATGTAGCTGTGGCCCACGACCCAGCCGATGTCGCTGGTGGAGAAGTAGGTCTCTCCCGGTTCGCCCAGGAAGATGTGTTTCATGCTGGCGGCCAGCGCCACCGCGTAGCCGCCCGTGTCGCGCTGCACCCCCTTGGGCTTGCCCGTGGTGCCGCTCGTGTACAGCGTGTAGCTGATGTCGGTGGCGTCCAGCCACTCGCACGGTACCTGCGTGCGCATGTGCTTGTCGGCGAGCGTTGCCCAGTCGTGGTCGCGGCCGGCCACCTTGTCCATCGGGGCGAGCTTGCGGTCCACCAGCAGGACGGCTTGCGGCTTGTGCTTCGCGAGTTGGATCGCCTCGTCCAGCAGCGGCTTGTACGGCACCACCTTGCCGCCGCGCGAGCCGGCATCTGCGCTGATCACCACCTTCGGCGTGGCGTCCTCGATGCGCGAGGCGAGCGAGTGCGAGGCGAAGCCGCCGAACACCACGGCATGGATCGCGCCGATGCGGGCGCAGGCCAGCATCGCGAACGCAGCTTCCGCGATCATGGGCATGTAGATCAGGACGCGGTCGCCCTTGCCCACGCCGAAGGACTGCAGCACGGCGGCCATGCGCTGCACTTCCTGCTGCAGCTCGCGGAAGCTGTACACATGCTCCTGGTTCGTCTCGCTGGAGACGTAGATCAGGGCCGCCTGGTCGCCGCGCGCGGCCACGTGCCGATCCACCGCGTTGTGGCACAGGTTGGTCCTGCCGCCTGCGAACCAGCGCACGAACGGAGGTTGGCTCATATCGCAGATCTGCTGCGGCTGCGTCTGCCAGTCGATTAGCCGTGCCTGCTCGGCCCAGAAGGCATCGCGCTCGTCGATCGAGCGGCGATAGAACTCTGGGTAGCTCATACTGTGCCTCCGGAAGTTAAGGGTTGCCCTGTGAGTTTCTGAAGCCGTGATATCGAAGGCAAAGATCCTCGACAGGATCGCTGACATTGACGTCTTCGTCGAAGACTTACCGTCTTCGCCTCGTCTTCGCCTTGGTGCGAACGGCCCGGACTCGGGCATTGCGGCGACTCTGATGCTAACATATCAATGCCGCACAACATGTTTGAAAATACGTTCAGGGTTCCATGAAACAGAGATCTAACGAAATCAAGGCCCGCGAGGGTCGAAGCTATGAGCGGAAGGCTGGAGGAAAAGCGCCGGCAGCGGCGAGCGGGTCGGCCAGCGCGCTGACTTTGGCTGAACAGGCTTACCGGCGAATCGAAGAGATGATCATCACGCTCCATCTCGCGCCCGGGACCGTGTTGTCCGAGATGGGATTGTCGGAGTCGCTGGGGATTGGCAGAACGCCCATTCGAGAAGCGTTGCAGCGCCTGGCTGGGGAGGGCCTGGTGGCCATCCTGCCGAAGCGCGGTGTGTTCGTGACTGAAACAAATATCGTCACTCAACTGCGCTTGCTGGAGTTGCGCAGGGAAGTGCAGCGGCTTCTGGCCAAGTTGGCGGCGGAAAGAGCGTCCAGCGAAGAGAGGGCGGGCTTCGCGCGAATCGTGGTCGGTATGGTTCAGGCTGCCAAACACCGCGATGAATCGCTTTTCGCGCAGCTTGACCGGGAGCTCGACGAGCGCATGTGGGAGTCGGCGCGCAACGAGTTCATCGTCAAGACCATGGCTCTGATGCGCGGCCTGTCCCGCCGCTTCTGGTTCGAGCACTACCAACGCGCCGGGGATCTGTCGCTGGCGGCAACCCTGCATGCTCGACTCGCCGAGGCCATCAGCAAGGGAGACTCCAAGGGCGCCGCCACGGCCTCGGACCGCCTGATCGACTACATCGAGAGCTTCTCGCGCGAAACGATCGAGATGTAGACACGGCGCAGACGCAGCATCTTCCGGTTCAGGTCTGCAAGAGCCAAGAACGTGGTGGCTTGATCGGAGGTGCTCACGACCATGTTGGTTGCTCTTGCCATCTATGCAGCAGTGCATGGTAAGTCTGGAGTCTATGCGCTTCTTCGCTGCAAAGGACCGAAGAATCCGAGAACTCGCTGAATCCGCTTTCCATCGGAAGACAGTTCAAGAACATCAAGCCCTTCAAGAAGCGTCGTGCCATCTGGAAGGGCTACATGCCAATGGAATCGAGCGAAGCCGTGATGGACATCAACGGCGCTCGTGCGTACTACCTTTGCTCCGGGACGTTTGGCCTGCACTCCTGAGATGTGCTCCAGTAGGTCTGGAATGGCAAGGTGGTTGGTTTTCGGGTCGCAGTAGGTTGCATCATCCGCAAGCGTTGCGCGGATCAGCCGTTCCCGATCCTCTGGCGTGGAGGTCGCCCATCCTGCGCAGTACGTGTCAATAAGGTGTTCGATGGTGTTCATGGTCGATGGCAGGAGGTGATGGTGCTGGCGACGCTTGACGTTCGAGGCACCCTGCCGCAGCGGGTCCGGTTGACCGAGGGGTTAGGCCACATGGTGCCAAGCATCTTTGTACTCAGAGAAGTCGGCTGGCACCAAGGAGCCATGTGCATAGCCGTTCCAAGCCAGCGTCGCGAACCGGTCGGACAGCGGTGGACACTGCCCACGATCGCCGCGATACGATTCCGTGTCGCCGTGGTGTCGGTCCGCGAACTCATTGAGCCGAGAGACCAACAGCGGCTGATCCAGCATGAGCCTGCAAGCATGGAGCGAGAGGCTCGGTTGGACGAAGGGAGGTCGCGGTCAGTTGTCGAGAGGTTCGCGGTTGACGTCCGGGAAGATCCAAATCGAGAACACCATGAAGAAGCCGAGGAAGAAGGCCGCGTAGCCGGCGTTGTGCAAGTCGCGGGATAACTCATAGAACCCCGTGACAACGAACATGGTCAGGATGATCACGGAAAGAATGAGCTTGGCCTTGGTGGGCATGACTTTCTCCTAACGCTTCAATGCGCGGTGGCGGACGTGGAAGACGCGCGTGGGGGCGCCTTCGGCGTGCGCTCTGTCTTGCGCAGATTGGTCTTCAGGTGCCTGGTGCTCTCGCCGTTGAACAGGTGGCCGAGCAGTCCCCGGTTCAGGTCTGAGGTACCCAGCGCCCAGTCGATGATGGGCGTGCCGATTCCCATGTTGACTTCCATCATCAGCGCATGGTCGTGGTGCGCCCGGTGGTGCCGGCGCGCGGTGTTGACGATCGGGAGGTTCCGCAGCAAGGCGTTGTCATCTACGTGGCAGCAGAAATGGATGAACTCGTAGAACATGTAGCTCCCCGTCAGGGCGGACATCAGCAGCCATCCGAAGTTCGGCGAAATGATCAGGCCTGCCACCAGCGATGGCACGAAAGACAGAATCGTCAGCACGATCATGGTGAACGGTGGGAAGAAGGTGACCCGCCAGTCGTAGTGATCCGCGAAGCGCATTTCCTCCGTGGTAAAGAACTGATGATGCATGAGGGTGTGCCTAATATAGAGCGCCCTCAGCATGGGATGCTTGCGCGGCCGGTGCATGACGTGGGCATGCAGGATGTACTCCGCGACCTGGTAGGCGAAGAAGCCTGCCGGTACCGCCAGCCACTCCCACCACTGGGTGTCCACCAGGTTGGACGTGTAGATGTAAATGGCGGTGAGGCCGCTGATGGCGATGACCATCAGGTGCAGCCAGCCGTGGTACCAGCCGGCGATTCGGTGCCGGTATTCCTGGCGGAAACGGCGCTGGCGATCTTTCATGATGCTGTCTTGAAGTTCCATGTCACACCTCATAAAAAAAGATGGTTGGTCCGGGCGTCATGCGCTGGTGTTGATGGCGTCGAGGTGATCCTCGATGTCTAGCGAGGTCATCGCCCATTCGTTGTCAAAATTTGCGACCACGATGCGCATGAATGGCTCGCAGTGCTGCCTGGCAGTCTCCGCGCTGCCCGAGTAGTCGACCAGGAGCGCGAAGGCCAGCTGCCTCGGCTCCGCGCCCTCGTAACCCCACTCGAAGCCCATGGTGGAGAAGCATTGAATCTCCGAGCAGTTGGGCAAGGGGTGGCCATCCACCAGCACCTTGACGCCATCGATTGTTCGATCACCTGTGTAGATCTTCATGTCGTTTCCCTCAATCAACTGATGTCCTCGGGCTCCAGCACGCCGGCGACGATGCCCATCACGTTCTTGTCGGAGAGCGCACTTTCCAAGGAACCGGTGTAGATCAGTTCACCACGCTCGATCACCATCAGCTTGTCGATGTAGTCAGGCACGTGGTGCAGGCTGCATTCGGCCATCACGATGGCTTTTCCTGAGGCACGGATCGCCGAGATACCGTCCGCCACGAAAGGAATGATGGCGGGCGACAAGCCTTCGAAGGGCTCGTCGAGAAGAAGCAGTTCTGCGTCCAGGGACAGCGCTCGCGCGATGGAGACCATCTTGCGCTCGCCGCCCGACAGTTCCGCCCCGCCCCGCGCCTTGTAGCCGACCAGCTTGGGAAAGACGCGGTAGGCTTCGGCGATTCGCTCCGCTGCCGGGCGTCCGCCGGTGCGCGTCCAGGTCGGCAGCTCGATGTTTTCCGCCACCGATAGGTCCGCGTAGACTTCCGACTCTTCGGGCGAGTAGCCCACGCCCAGCTGGGCGATCTGCCAAGTGGCCAGCCGCGCGATGTCCTTTCCTTTCCACTGGATCCCTCCACTGGAGGCGCGCAGGTAGCCCATCAGCGTGCGCAGAGTGGTCGTCTTGCCCGCACCATTGCGCCCCAGCAGGCAGACCAACTCGCCGGGCCGCACCTCCAGGCTCAGGTTGCGGATGATGTGGCTGCCCTGGATCTCGACGTTCAGGTTGGATACTTTCAGCATGCTGCCTCCGTTTGCCTGGCGGCGTGCTGGCTGTAAGCCGGTCCGATCACCGCATCGAGCATCAGGGGATCCTTGAAAAACGCGTCGGGCGCCATGTCGCCGATGACGCGGCCCTCCTGCAGCGCCACCACGCGCTGCGAGTAGCGGGCCACCAAGGTCATGTCGTGCTCCACCTGGATGATGGTGCCGACGCCCTCGGTCCGGGCGGCCTTGACCAGCAGGTCCATGATTTCGTACTTTTCGCCGCTCGAGACGCCCGAGGTCGGCTCGTCCAGCAAAATGGCCTTGGGGCCCAGAGCGAGGGCGCTGGCGATGTCCAGCAGCTTCTTCTCGCCCTGCGACAGTGCAGCGCCCTTCTCGAACAGCTTGGACTGCAGGCCAAAGGTCCGGGCGAGTCGCTGGATGTCGTCATTAATGCGTCGGTCGCCCAACAGGGACCGCAGCGGGTTGGATGCGCGGCCCAGCCGGGAGGCAACGGCCACGCCGATCGTCTCCCAGACTGTGGCCTCGGGGAAGATGTTGATCAGCTGAAAGGAACGGGCCATGCCCTTGGCTGCCAGCTTGACCGGGCCGATGCCGGCGATGTCCTGGCCCATGAAATGCACGGACCCTCTGGTGGGCGTCACCAAGCCGGTGAGCACGTTGACCAACGTGCTCTTGCCGGCCCCGTTGGGGCCGACGATGGACAGGAACTCCTTGTCGCGGATGTCCAGTGAAACGTTCTTCAGGGCCTGGAAGGAACCATAGGCCTTGGAAACCGAGCGGGCGGAGAGGATGGTGCTCATGGGGCTTTCCTTTCAGCCCGCTTCGGCAGGCGGCGTGCGAGCGTTCCGAGCAGGCCGTCGGGGAGCAGGAGCACCAGGAAGACCAGCGTCGCGCCCAGCATGAACCGCCAGTAGTGCGTGTAGGAAGCCAGCGTTTCGTGCAGGACCACGAAGATCAGCGCGCCCAGGCCCGGCCCGGCAAAGGTGGTGGCGCCGCCGAGGATCAGCATGAAAATCAGGTTGCCCGACTGCGGCCAGTAGGCCAGCTCGGGGTCAGCCAGGCCGGTCGAGATGCTCAGGATGGCTCCCGCGACCGAGGCCAGGACGCCGGACAGCACGAACGCAAAGAGCCGCAGCCGGTAGACGCGCACGCCCAGATAGCGCGCCTTGTTCTCGTTGTCGCGGATGGCCCGCAGGTGCAGCCCGAGCGGCGAGCGCACCACCCGGAACACGATAACGCCGATCAGCAGGTACAGCGCCAGGCAGTAGTAGAAGAAGGGGCCGCTGAGGAACTGCGTGGCACTCATGTCCCACTCGATGCCCAGCAAGGTGGGACGCAGCACGCGCATGCCCTGGTCGCCTCCGGTCACCTCATAGAACTTGAAGAGGAAGGAGTGGACCAGCATCCCGAAGGCAAGCGTGAGCACGCCGAAGAAGATGTGCGTGAAGCGCACGCACAAGGCGCCGATCAGCAGGGAGAACACGCCGCCCGCCGCGGCCGCGATGAGAACGATGCATTCGAAAGAAAGAATCCCGTAGCGCGTGGCCACGGCAGTGGCGTAGGCGCCGATTGCCAGGAACATCGCATGCCCGAAGGACAGCAGGCCCGTGTAGCCGAAGAGCACGTTCATGCCCAGCAAGGCGACCCCATAGGCGACGATGGGCACCAGCATGACCGTGTGGTACGGGCTCAGCACCAGCGGAGCGATGCCCAGTGCCAGGCACATGACCGCGAAGGGCATGAAGCCGCGCAGGAGTTCGGCCAGTTGGACGGGTTGTGCCAGTTGGACGGGTTGTTGCTGGTGATCCATGGCTCTGGCTTTCATGACGGCGCTCATGCGGTGCTCCTTCCGAACAGGCCGGCGGGGCGGAACAGCAGCACGGCGACGACCACCAAGTAGATGGCGAGAATCTCGACTTCCGGCATGTAAGCGACGGCGATGGCGCGCATCAATCCCACGACGATTGCGCCTGCCATCGCGCCGGCCATGCTGCCCAGGCCCCCGATGATGACCACGGCGAAGGCATCCACGACCAGCTCAGCGGCCATCGTCATGGATGCGGCAGAGGTCGGGATCACCAGGGCGCCGCCGACGGTGCCGAGGGCACAGCCCAGGGCGAACACCAGGGTGAACACCTTGGCTGAGTTGACGCCCATGGCTTCGGTAATGTTGCGGTTCTCCGCCGTGGCGCGCACGATCCGACCGAGCCGGCTGTGCTTGAGGAACTGCCCCAGCGCCAAGGCGATCAGCAGGCTGGCGGCGATCACCAGGAGGTTGTAGACGGGCACCCGGAAGCCACTCAACTCCAGGCTTCCATAGATCGTGTAGAGGGTGCTGTCCATGGAGCGCGGCACCGGGCCCCAGAAGAAGCGGAACACATCCTGGAACATCAGCACCAGGCCAAAGGTCATCAGCAGCTGGTAGCTGGGGTCGCGCCGGTATATCGGCCGCAGCAGCAGCTCCAGCGGCGCGCCTGCGAGTCCGATCACCAGGCCTGAGAGCACCAGCACGGGCAGCAGCAGCACCATGGGCAGTTCCAGCGACTGCAGCAGGCCCACCACGGTGATCGCGAAGAAGGCGCCAAGCGCGTAAAAAGACCCGCAGGCGAGATTGACGATCTTCTGCACGCCGAAGATCAGTTGCAGACCGCAGGCGACAAGAAACAAAACCGCCGCCTGGAACAGGCCCGCCATAATTAAATTCATGTATTGCATGGGGCGATCATTTGTGGAGCGCCGTGGCGTGTGGCCGCGGCGCTTGGCTGAACATCAGATGGGGAAATTCGCGCTCTTGATCCAGTTCCAATAGTCGGCGCCGGCCGGCTTCTGCAACTTGTCGGAGAAGATGGCCGTCGTGTCGGCGAAGTCCAGGCTGGCCGAACCGGCCTGGTGACGGACCAGGCCTTGGTAGAAGAACTGCTCCGCGATCTTGTCGTCGCGGTAGCGGCCCCGACCGCCAAGACTTTCAACCTCCACGCCGACGATGGCTTCGGCAATCTCGTCGACCTTGGGCCAACGGCCCGTTGCCCCCACGGCCTTCTCCACGCCGGCCTTGTAGGCCATCAGGTTGAAGTAGGCACGGTCGGCGGACGAAGTCGGCAGGACCTTGTAGCGATCGCGGTAGTCGGCCACGAAGGCCTTGTGCAATTCCGAGGCGCCGGGCTGGGCATGGAAGAATGTGTTGTGGCCCAGCAGCGAGCCCTCTGGCACGAAGGCGTTCCTCAGCTCGTTGATCTGGCCACCGCCGGTCGGCGCCACCAGTTTCGTGTTGGTCAGCAGACCGGCGGCAGAGGCTTGGCGCAGGAAGATCGGCAGGTCCGATAGGAACATCGACGTGAAGATGAGGTCCGGCTTGGCGGCGCCAAGCGCAGCGACGTTGGTCGTCAAGTCGGTGGTGCCGACCTTGACCCATTGTTCCGAGACCACCTTGGCCTCGATGCCGTAGCGCGTGAGCAGGGCCTTGAACGTCTCCCAGCAGTTGCGCCCGTACGAGTAGTCGGGGTTGATGCCGGCGATGGTGGCGAACTTGCCCTTCATGTGTTTGACCGTCAGCAGCGCGCCCATCACGGCTTCGCACTCGTTGTCCGTGGACCGGAACACGAAGCGCGTCTTCGGCATCGACTCTTGCACTCCGTTCTGTGTGGTGCCGTCCCAGCATTGCAGCAGGACACGCTCCTCTTCGGCCACAGGCGCGACCGCCAGCGTCACACCGGTGGAGATAAGGCCGTGCACTGCATCCACCTTCTCCCTCAGCACAAGGTGGCGGAAGCGCTCGATCGTGTCCTTGGGCGTGCTCTCTTCCTGGATGACGAGCTCCACCTTCCGGCCGGCGATGCCACCGGCGGCGTTCAGACGTTGCACGCCCCACTGCACGGCGCGGATGCTGTCTTCGCCCAAAAAGGCGCCGACGCCGGAGCGTATGGCCAGCAGACCGAGGCGAAGTGGCTGGTTCTGGGCGAACGCCGGGGCGCCGATCGCGAATCCGGCGACACCCAGTGCCGCCTGAGAAAACTGCCGTCGATTGATCATTTGCGTCTCCTTGTGAAAAGATATTTACACCATACAACTAATATGTCCGAAGCATGTTAGATGCTTGGCGCGAATCCTGACATGGGGTTTTCCCTGCTTCTTGTGACTGACCGCTTCGAAAATGGGAGGTACGGACGCAGCTTGTGGGAGCGTCAAACTGCGGCGCTACGCGTGAGGGGCCGCGATGGAAAAAATCAGTTCCGTGAAGGCATCGGCCACAGTGATGTGGGGGTTGTGGGATGCCGCCAACTCATGGAACTGCCAACCTTTGCGCTGCCTGGCCCGCGCCGCTGACAAGGCGAAGCTGTCGACGGGTCCGGTATCCATGCAGCGGATGTAGGCGGCGGGGATCTCTGCAGCCCGGCCTTTCAGGTCGAGTGGCGTGGTGAATGTCCCCAGGGGCTGGGGGCCGCGCCGGCGCGCGGCCAACTCGCGGTCGTGGGGCGGCGTGTCGGTAGGCAGAGGAGCCGGCGGGATTAGCCAGCCAAACCCCTTCTCGCGAGTGGCCTGCAGGATACCGGTCCGTTGTCCGTCCGGCAGCAGATCCAGCGCCGACTCACCCGATTCGGGAAGAAGGGCGTCAACGTAGATCAATTGCCGAATCCGCCCGGGCAGGCGGTCCGCCAGACCGGTGCCGACCATGCCTCCATAACTGTGGGCAATCAGGACGATGTCTGACAGGTCCTCATATTCGAGGACCTGAGCCATGTCTTCGATGTGAACCTCCAGATCCACATGAGGCCCGAGAAGATGGGAGCGTTCGCCCACGCCGGTGCAGGTCGGCGTCAGCAAGCGCGCATGCGCTTGGGAGAACAGCGGATGCATCCGCCACCAAGCCCAGCCAGCGGACCAAGCCCCGTGAATGGCGACAAAGGTGGACATCACCGCACCATCAGGCCCGGTAAACGAGCAAGCCGCCGTCGAGCACCAGTTCGGTGCCTGTGGTGTACGACGCCTGCTCCGAGGCAAGGAAGAGAATTGCGTTGGCGGCATCATCTCTCGTGCCGGTCCCCCCCAGAGGAACGGTCCGGAAAAATGCGTCGCGCATCTGCGGATCGGCCGACACCACAGACGTTCTCATGGGCGGCAGCAGCCCTGGGACGATCGCGTTGACCCGAACGCCCGCACTCGCGTACTCGCCCGCGGCCGAGCGCGTCATCGCGAGAATGCCCGCCTTGACAGCGCAGTAGCCCATGTGCAGGCCGGGCATCCCCATGTAAGCCGCGACGGAGGACACCGTGACGATGGCGCCGCCGCCGCTGCGCGCAATTGACTTTCCGCCATGGCGGATGGCCAGGAAAGTGCCTCGCAGGTGGATCGCGACCAGCCGATCGAAGTAGTCGACCTTCTCCTGCTCGGGAACCATTCCGCTGATGCCCGCGTTGCTCACCACGACGTGGACATTGCCGAACTCGCTTTCAGCGGCCGCGATGGCGTCTTTCCAGTCGGGCTCGCTGGTGACATCCAGTTTCACGAACGAGGCGGCGCCGCCTCCTTCGTTAATCGAGCGGGCAACGGCTTGCCCTTCCTCCTCAAGCAAATCCGCAATCACCACGCGAGCGCCCTCGCGAGCGAACATGACGGCGGTCGCCTGACCGATGCCGCTCGCGGCCCCCGTTACGAAGGCAGTTTTTCCTTTGAATCGCATATCGGTTTCCAAATGTTTAAGGGTTGAAGACGAATGCACGACGATGCATCCTTTTGGTATTCTACTGATATGTTAGTAGCATGCAACAGTGAAGAGAGCGCTTGGCTCCGACGGCCCTGTTTGGGTCAACTGGGCAAATGCCGCAGCTCTGAGTCGAGGCTCTGAACGGCCTGCGCCCACTTGCCGGTTTGGCTTCAGCTTGCGGGCGACTCGCCGCTATGCGGCGCGGCAGCGCGCCGATTGGGTCAGCCGGGCCGAGATCTGTCGCTGCTCGCGCCGGTCATCTGGCGCCGGGGCCGGCGTCCACTTCGGCCTTGAGCGCCTGTGCGGCCTGCAGGTGCCCACGCAGTGCCGGGAGGTGCCTGGACGCGAAGGCCTTGACTTCGGGGTCGCGCGATTCGCGCTCGGTCTTTTCGTACAGCGGGATCGCGGCTTTGTGCGCTTCCACGCCCATCTGGTGGAGGTAGCGGCGATCGAACGTCTCGTCGCTCAGGACGGCGATGACCATCTCCTGGCCCTTCTGCCGTGTCGAGGGCTCGGTGGGAATGTCGTGCTGCTTCGCCGCGGCGAGCGTGCGCAGCTCCTCTCCGACGCGCGTGTGGTCGTCGACCATGCGCTGCGCGAACGCGCGCACCTTGGGGTCGCGCGCCTTGGTCAGGGCCAGGCGGCCGGCGGACACTCCGGCGTGGCCGTTTTCGGCAGCCTGTTCCATGAAGGTGCGGTCGACGGGCGCCAGAGTCGGATTCTGGGCGAGGGTTGCTCCGCCTGACGACAGCAGGAGGGTGAAGGCCAGGGCGGTCAGGGGGCGGCGTGCTTGGTGCTTCATTTGCAGGGGCTCCTTGAAAAAACCATGGGAGCCTCTGGGCCGGCAAGCGGCGTGCCCGTGAACACGCGCGCTTGCTTGCATCGCATTGAAATGCCAGGTTGAAGTTTTCAGTCCTGAACCCCGGGTGAGCGCGGCGCGGGCGCGCGAATGCAATCCAGCAAGGCGGACAGGGGGTGCCTGAGCCGTGCGCCCGCCACCCTGTGTGCCTGCGAGCGGCATGAGTAGCCGGTTGCCACCGCCTCGGTCGCGGCTTTTGCCGTGTCCAAAGCCGGCGCCCACGAGGCCGCAAACAGCGCGTGGGAGTTCTCGCGGTTTCTGGCTTCATGGCCATAGGTGCCCGCCATGCCGCAGCAGCCCGTGGAGACCGGCTGCAGCGCGACACCACAGCGCTGGAATACCTCCACCCACGTCCTGCTGCTGTCGGGCGCATTGGTGCGCTCGGTGCAATGCGGCAGCAGCCGCAACGTGGTGTGCGCGGGCCCGCTGCGCTCGGGCAGGATGCCGCGCAACCACTCCTGGGGAAGCTGCGCGGCCGGCCTGCTGGCCTCCATGAAGGACGATTGGGCCACGCGAGTCGTCCTGTCCC
>ERZ1645185.635-NODE-635-length-14636-cov-9.994651_pt1 | contig 14636 bp, 10 predicted proteins | sample MGYA00575351_ERZ1645185 | MGnify/ENA primary metagenome ERZ1645185 (study PRJEB40838, sample SAMN11284767) | freshwater sediment metagenome | isolation source: river sediment | host: Sediment | place: India: Jana village, Kanpur | collected 2015-12-17 ...
CGCCTGATCCGCGCCATGTCAGACGACGACCTGCCGCTGAACGCGGGCGAGTTCCGGCTGGTGGACCGCCGCATCCTCGACGAGCTGCGCGGCATCGAGGACACCACGCCCTATGTGCGCGGCCTGATCAGCGCCATGGGCTTTTCCCAGGTGGGCATCCTGTATGACCGGCAGGAACGGATCGCGGGGGAAAGCAAGTTTCCCCTGCGCAAGATGGTGTCGATGGCAGCCGACGGTCTGCTGAACCACAGCCTTGCGCCGCTGCGCTTCGCCTCTGCCGTGGCGCTGATCGTGGGCGCCGTCACCTTCCTGCTGCTGATCGGCTATCTCGGCGGACGGCTGCTGTTCGGGGCGGACTGGCCGGCGGGCTTCGCCACCACCACGCTGCTGCTGCTGCTGTCGATCACGCTGAACGCCATGTGCTTCGGCATCCTCGGCGAATATGTGGGCCGGATGTTCCAGCAGACGAAGCGCCGCCCGCTGCCCATCGTGGAGCAGGAGATCAATCCTGCAGCCGCTGCCCTTTCAGCGCCGCCCGCAGCGCGTCCGGGGACTGCGCCGCTTCAGCCGCGCGAACCCGTTCCCGATGCCGCGATTGCAGGAACTCCTCGAGATTAGCCCAGCCGTTGCGGTTTGAATCCGCCCAGGGGTCCGACCGCTTCGGATCGGCCCCGTTGCGCGCTTCCCAGCGGTCGTCCATCCCGTCGGCGTCGGCATCCGGATAGGGCGCAGCCGGCGCGATCACCGGCAGCTGGCCGGGCGCGGCCCGGATCTTGCCCTTGCGGGCGATGGTTTCGGCCACCACCCGCTGATCCACCGCGTCGCGCGGCAGCGCGCCCGCGATGGACAGCACCTGCCGCCAGGCGCGGTCCGCCGGCAGGACCCGGCTGGCGGCGCGACAGGGCGCACCGGCCTTGCGCACTTCGGCCGCCGCCGGGTTCATCAGCAGCATGTTGCCGTCCACCATGTTGCCGGCCGCGTGGATCGCCGCCGGCCCGCGCGAGGCGATCATCATCCGCTCGATCGCCACGGCCGTCCCGGTGCTGTTCGGGCCGCGCCGGAAGATGTTGCCGGACAGGGAAACCGGCGTTCCGCCCGCCCCTTCCCAGATTTCCGCGAACTGGGACTGCGCGTTGTAGAAGATGTTGTTCGTCACCTCCACGCACGAGCCGGGCGGGAAGTTGGCGTCCGGGTTCCGGTCTCCGTTGTGGGCGCACAGGCTGCGGATCAGGCTGAACCGCTGCGCCTTCACCGGGTCGCTCGCCAGCAGCGCGCATTTGTCGTGGCGCGGGATCCCTTCCGCGAAGATCGAATTGGAAACGGTGATCCGCGTGTTGAAGCCCTGTGCGCTGAAATTCTGGTCCTGCGCCCAGCTGCCGCTCACATGGTCCAGGATCACGTTCCGGCTGTCCTCGATGGTGAAGGCGGCATTGCCCGACCGGCTCTCGCTCAGCCGGTCCGCCCGCACCCGGATGTGCCGGATCACGATGTCGTGCGTGCCCTTGATCGCGATGGGCGTCTGCCCGTCGCGGCCGCCGCCATTGGTCACGATGATGCCGCCGCCGGGCGCGCTTTCGCCCGCGATCGTCAGCTGCGGGTTCAGGATCAGCGGCCGCCGGGTCGTGAAGCGGATCACCCCGGCCACCCGGAACACGCACACGCGCGGCCCCCGCGACTCGATGCAGGCCCTCAACGAACCCGGCCCGGCATCGGCCAGCGTCGTCACCGCGATCACCCGGCCCCCGCGCCCGCCCTGCGCCTGGGCGCCATGACCTTCAGCACCAGGAAAGGCGGGGCGGCTATCCACAGGGGCGGCCGCCAGCGAGAGCGCCACGATCGAAAGGATCATCGGTCGAACGACATGATCTTCCGGCGGAAGCCGATGATCATCAGCGATCCGCACACCAGCCCCAGCAGCACATGGGCGATGTTCGCGCCCATCGGCCCCATTTCGGGCACCAGGATCAGGGCGGTCACATGGAAGATCACCGTGCCGATGATGGTGGCCTTCAGCACCAGCCGGTCCTCGCCCATCGCCAGCAGGGCGGATCGCGCGCCCGTTCCCGCCATCATCAGCGTCACCGCGATCATCTGCACCAGCATCAGGTTCCACGCCCCCGCGAACCGGTCCCCGATCGCCAGCCGGATCAGCGGCTCGCCCACCAGCAGCACGGCCAGCGTCCCCAGCAGGCCCAGCCCGAACAGCAGCAGCTCCATCTGCATCACCGCGGCCCGCACCTCGGGATATTCCCGGCGCGACCAGTGCCGCGACAGATCCGGATACAGCACGGCCTGCGCCTGGATGCCCACCTGCTCCGCCACTTTCCCGGCCCGCTTGGCGATATGATAAAGCCCGGCAGAGGCCGGGCCGGCGATTGCGCCCACCAGAAGGATGTCCAGCTGGTTCGCGCTGGATCTCAGCGTCAATGACAGGTTCGCCGAAAGGGCGAAGCGCCAGATGCCGTCGAACCGTTCGGAAATGGCGTAGGTCGGGGCGGAAAGCACGCGCGTCACCCCGTGGCGCCGCAGCACGCGGAAGGAATACCACAGGAACAGGATTCCCGCCGCGATCTGGCCCACCACCCAGGCCAGCGTGAAATCGAAGATGTCGCCCCCCAGCGCCCAGGCCAGCAGAGAGCCCGCGAGCCTGAGGCAGGTGCCGACGGTGCTGACCCAGGCGATGGACTTGTAGGCGCCGAAGATCCGGAGCGCGGCTGTCGGCATGCCCATCAGCCGGAACGGCAGGATGGAGCAGGTCAGCAGCATCACCCGCCGGGTTTCCTCCGACCAGCCGAAGAAGAAGCCCCCGGCCAGCGCGATCGTCACCCCGATCATCCAGCCGCCGAACGCCCCCAGCAGATCCAGCCCAAGCCCGAACTTCAGCAATGACCGCAGGTCGTCGCGCTGCTCCTCGCCCGTCAGCGCCGCGCCATAGCGGACCAGCGGCTGCCAGGCCTGAAAGGACACCAGCCGCTCGATCGCCCAGACGAAGGAAAAGGCCAGCACCAAAATGCCATAATCCTTCGGGCCCAGCGCCCGGGCGGCCACTGCGATCACCATGAGGCCGATCAGCGCCTCGGCGAAATTGCCCGTCAGCAGGTGACCGACACTTCGCAGCCGCCCCCTCAGCGCCAGGAAGCGCTCATCCTGCGCAACGCTCCGCAGCATGGTCAGCATGGCTGGCCCGTCAGGTCCGCACCCGGATGCCGACGCCGATGTCCGTCCGCTTGAACCTGTCGCTGGCCAGATCCGACCGGCGGTTCTCGTGGCGAACCGTCCCGAACAGGCTCAGCGTGCGGCTCATCAGCCACTCCACCTCGGCCTCCACCGGAACGGACCACAGCCGGTCCGGGTTCGATCCGCGATAGCGCGTCTGCTGCCAGCCGATGCCGGCGAAGGCCAGCAGGTTGTGCCGGACCTCCTGTTCGATGCGCACGCCCGCGCGGGTGTCGATCCGCCCCGTCGCCCCGGACCGCACCGTCGCCACGTCGCCGGAAAAGCCGGTGAACACCACCCGCGTGCGCGGATCGGGGGACCAGACGAGGTTGCCGCTCATCGAAAAGCCGGAATAGCCCGAAATCGACGGATCATCCGGGTTGCTGCGGAAGGCGCCGATGCCCAGCGATCCGTTCCAGCGGTCGGCGATGTCCAGCTGCGCGCCCGCCTGCGCGCCCCATGTCGTCAGGTCGCGGTCGATGCCCGTCCGGTCCACGGGCAGGCGCGCGTCGCGCCTGTTCACGAACGGCTCCACATAGACCGTCAGCCTCGGCGACGCCCGCCAGCCGATCCGGACCGGCAGCTGGTAGCTCGTCAGGTCCTGATCCTCCAGTCGCGCGCGCTCCACCGGATCGGATTCGCCAGAGGCCAGATAGTTCACCTTCTGGATGGTGCCGTCTGCGCCGATGCGCAGCGGGCCGGCATCCCCTTCCGCGCCGAGCCGCACCTGGAAGCTGTTGTACAGCGCCGGCCGCTCCAGCGTGGGGCTTGCTTCCGGATCGGATCGCGCCTGCGCGCCCCTGTCCATGCGAAGCCCGAATTTCAGCGCGCCCGTCTGCCCCAGATGCCGCCGCCCGGCCGTGCCCAGGCCGAACGTCACCCGGTCTTCCGTGGTATAGCGCGAATGGAGCGAGACATTGGCGTAGGCGGACGTCTCCAGCGTCAGCCGCCGCCCGCGCGAGATGGCGTCGATTCGCGGATTGATCCCGAAGATCACCGCGCTTTTGGGATCGGTGGAGGTCGCGAACAGATTGTCCGTCCAGACCGACTGCACCGTCAGCACCGGCAGGAAGGTGGTGTTCCCCGCCTGCCATCGACCGGTTTCATAGCCCGGCCTCGGCAAGTCCCGCACCGAAAGCCCCGGCCGGATATCCTGCGCACCAAGGGGGGCGGGCAGCGCCAGCGCCGCCAGGGCCCCCGCCACCGCACCCTTCGCCCACACCTGCTCAAGGTTCATGGCCAACTCCCGCCGGGCCGCGCGCATGCCCCACGCCGGCCCCCTGCTACAGTCTTGACCCTAACGCCTTGTGGCCCCTGAAAGAACAGGGGCGAACGGGTAGCGCCATACCCCTTCGGGCTATGCCGGCGGCGCGGCTATTCCGAATTCCGCTCGCGCCGGGCCTGTCAGGCGCTAAACCCGGTGCATCACGTTCAGAAGGTGATCCGCCCGGCCATGCCGCCAAGCCGCATCCTCTTTCCCTTTGAAGGCGGGCTCGCCGGGGGCAGCCACATGTCGGCGCTGATGCTGGTGGAGGCGCTGGACAGGGCCCGGCACGATCCGCTGATCCTGCTGCACCGCGCGGAAGGCACCTTGCTCGACGACCTGCGGCGGCGCGACCTGCCGTGGATCGCGGCGCCCGCCGCCATCGCCCCGCTGGGCAAGGCCGCGCTGCTGCTGAAGGCGCCCGCGCGGGCACGCTGGCTCAGGGAAAACCGCATCGACATCGTGCACAGCAACGAAGGCCTGATGCATGTCGCCTGGGGAACGGCCGCGCGCCTCGCCGGCGTGCCGCAGCTGTGGCACCACCGCGCCAACCCCGACGCCCGCGCCCTGCGCGTCGTCGCCCCCTGGACAGCGCGGGAACTCGCCAGCGTCTCGCACTTCTCGCTGCCCGAAGGGCACCGGCTCGCCCGGCTGGGGCGGGCGCATGTGGTGCGCAGCCCCTTCGCGCTGGGCCCCGCGCTGGCGGATGCGCGCCGCGCCGCCCCCGGCCTCAGGCAGCAGCTGGGCCTGGCGGAAGACTGCACCGTCGTCGGCTTCTTCGGCCATTATGCCGCCCGCAAGCGTCCGATCCTGTTCCTGGAGGCGCTGGCCGAAGCCCGCCGCCGCACGGACCGCCCCCTCTTCGGCCTGATGTTCGGCCTCCCCTATGATCCGGGCAGCGCAGAGGAAGTCAGCGCCGCCATCGAACGGCTCGGCCTCTCCGCCATGGTGCGGCAGATGGGCTTCCAGCGCCCGGTCGAAGGCTGGATGGCCGCCTGCGACATCAACCTCGTCACCGCCGTCGAGGAACCGTTCGGCCGAACGCTGGTTGAATCCATGCTGCTGGGCACCAGCCTGATCGCGGCAAATTCGGGCGGCAACCCGGAAGCGATCCGCCACGGCGAAACGGGGCTTCTCGTCCCCCCCGACGACCCGGCCGCCTTCGCCGATGCAATCGTGAGCATGACCGATCCGGCCCTGCGCGCCCGCCTGTCCGCCGCCGCCTGCGACGACGCGCAGGGGCGGTTCGGCATCGACACCCATGTGCGGCAGGTGACTGACATCTATGATCGGCTCAGCGCGGCAGGGCGGCCAGCGCTTCGGGCACAGCCGGTCGGGCCGCCGGGCCGGGGGTCTGCCAGCGATCCTGCCAGGCCCTGAACATCAGCAGGCTCCACAGCGGCGCGGCATGGTTGCGCCCGCCGGATTGATGTTCCCGCCACAGGCGGGCGGTCAGGTCCGGATCCAGAAGCCCATCCTCCCGCACCCGCGCCGCCGTCAGCAGGCCGTCGCCCCAGTCCCTCAGCGGCCCGCGCAGCCAATCCGCCACCGGCACGGAAAAGCCTTCCTTGCCCTGGTCGATCAGCCCGGCGGGCAGATGCCGTTCCAGCAACTTGCGCAACGCCCATTTGCCCCGCCCGTCGCGCAGCTTCATCCGCAGCGGCAGCCGCCAAGCGAGGTCCATCACCCGCCCGTCCAGCAGCGGCGCACGCGCCTCCAGCGCGACCGCCATGCTTGCCCGGTCCACCTTCGCCAGCACATCGTCCGGCAGATAGGACAGCGTATCCGCCAGCATCATCCGGTGCATCGCGTCCAGCCCCGTCCCGGGCGGAACTGCGCCCGGCCACGGATCCCTCCGTCCCGGCACCGCGCCGATATCCTGCAGGGCGGCATAGCGCGCATCCGGGCCGGGCGCGCGCACGCAGCCGGCCAGCTTGCGCAACCGGTCTGCCGTGACAGCCCCGCGATAGCCCGCCTGCCCGCCGCCCGCCCCTGCCAGCGCAGACAGCAGCCCGGCAGGCGCATGATCCAGCCCCCAGCCGCCCAGATCGCGCGCCCACTGCGGCAGCGGGTCCAGCCGCCGCCCCAGCCGGGCCGCCAGAAGATAGCGGCCATAGCCACCGAAGCTTTCGTCCCCGCCGTCACCAGACAGCGCCACCGTCACATCCTGCCGCGCCAGCCGGCAGATCAGGAAGCCGGGGATGATCGAGGCGTCCGCGAACGGCTCGTCGGCAATGTCCGGCAACAGCGGGATCACCGCGCGCGCCTCGTCCGCGGAAACCGGCAGGGTCAGATGTTCGGTGCCCAGATGCCGGGCGACCGCCCCGGCCTTCCCGGATTCGTCAAAGCCCGCCTCGCCGAACGCGGCGGTGAAGGTGCGCACCTTGCCGCCGCCCAGCCGGCCCATCAGCGCGACCACCAGCGAACTGTCCACCCCGCCCGACAGGAAGGCGCCCAGCGGCACATCGGCGATCATCCGTTCGCCAACCGCCGTTTCCAGCACGGCTTCCAGCCGGTCCAGAAGCGCGTCGTCCGTGCCCTCCAGCGGGCGGGCCTGCCCCTCCGTCGCGCGGGCCACCGGATCGAACCAGCGGATCAGTCCGGCGCGAAGGTCCTCGGCGGATCGTGCACCGCCTGCGCGCAGCATCAGCCGCGTCCCGGCCGGCAGCTTGATCGCGTCGCGCCAGATGCAGAAGGGCGCAGGCACATATTGCCGCCGCAGCATGTGCCCCAGCGCCGCCCTGTCCACCTCCCGCCGGAAGCCCGGCACCGCCGCCAGCGCCTTCAGCTCCGAACCAAAGCAGATGGTGTCGCCGGCCACCCCCACATACAGCGGCTTCTTGCCCACCGCATCGCGCACCAGGTGCAGCACCCGGTCCCGCCGGTCCCACAGGGCGATCGCGAACATGCCCGCCAGCTGCGGCAGCGCCGCCTCCAGCCCCGCATCCTCGATCAGCGCCAGAAGCACTTCGGTGTCGGAATGGCCGCGAAAGCGGTGGCCGCGCTGCGCCAGCCCGGCGCGCAGCGCGCGGAAATTGTAGATTTCGCCATTGTAGGCCAGCATGTAGCGCCCGCTTTCGGACGCCATCGGCTGATGCCCCAGCGCCGACAGGTCCACGATCGCCAGCCGCCGGTGGCCCAGCGCGATCCCCGCCGCCTCATCCTGCCACAGGCCGTCGCTGTCGGGCCCGCGATGCGCCAGCGCGGCCGTCATCGCGGCCGCCAGGGCGGCGGGCGCCGGGCCCGGCCCCGCCAGCACGCCGGCGATCCCGCACATCTAGCGCGCCTCCGCCGCGAACAGCTCCAGCTGCCCATAGCGGGTGGCGGCGTCTGCCAGCGGCACGGCGCGCATCCCGCGCGCCGACGCATGGGCGCGGAAGGCATCGTCATGCCCGCCATGTTCGCCCACCAGCACCCCCGTCGGGGGGGTGGCCGCCAGGAAGGCGGGCAGGTTGGAAGCCCCGACGACCGCGCGGTAATGCCGCCGCTGGTCCGCCGGGATCAGGTGCGCCACGCGATAGACGAACGGGCCGCCCGCCAGCTCCGGATAGATGCGCCCCCCCGCCTCCAGCACATAGATGGGGGACAGGGTGGCGACAGGCCCGGCGCCCGTCGCCGCGACCACCTGCTGCGAAATGGCATGCACCTTCATCGGCACCCACGAAGCCGGGCGGGCCAGCCGCGGCAGGTCGCGCGCCAGCCGCGGCCCGTCCACCGCCAGCACCACCAGCGCCAGCGCCAGGAAGGCCGGCGCGGCAAGCGCGCGCCCCTCCCCCTTCAGCGCGCCCACCAGCATCAGCATCAGCAGGATCAGGAACGGAACCGGAAGGCTGAAATATTGCGGAAAGGATGGCGTCGGCACCAGCCCCATTGCCGCCGCCAGCAGGATGATCGCGCCCAGCAGCCAGACGCCGCCGCCCGGCCGCCACCCCTGCCGAAGCAGCAGCAGCACCAGCAGCACGCACAGGAAGCCCGTCAGCAGCGTGCCGCCATCGCCCCACAGTTGCCGCGCCAGCAGGATCCGGTCGCCTAGGGAGATCACCAGATCCTCCGAGGACGCCGCCGCCTGCGCCCGGTGCGGCCCGGTGTGATAGCCCACCACATGCGCCAGCAGCCCTTCCGGATCACGCGCCAGGCGGATCAGCGTCGGCGCGCCGCCGATCATGCCCCCCGCCAGCAGCGGCAACGCCACCTTCAGCAGCCGCTGCCCCGCCGGCAGGGCGCGCGGCATCAGCAGCGCAGCCACCCCGACCGGCACGATCACGAACAGGTAATTGGCCTTCAGGCCCGCCGCCAGCGACAGCAGCACCCCCGCCGCCAGCAGCAGCCGCCTGTCGGGCGGGGCCGCCTCCACGGCGCGCAGGAACAGCAGCACGCCGGCCATCGCGAACGGCACCGGCAGCAGGTTGTTGCTGAACAGCGTCCCCGTCTCGTTCAGCAGCAGGGGGCTGGAAGCGAGCAGCAGCATGGACAGCCCCGCAAGGGACCGGCTTCCCGTTTGCCGCAGCGCATGGGCCGCCACCAGCGCCAGGCTCGCAAGCCAGGCCGCGAACACGATCAGCCGCGCCACCAGGAAGGGCCGGTCCGAAAGCTGCAGCAGAGGCCCCGTCAGCAGCGGCAGGTTGGGCAGGTGGTTGAAGCCCAGCACGGAATAGATGTCGTGCGCGCCCCCCAGCAGGGAAACCGAAAAGAAGATCTGCTCATCGCGCGAAACGGGCGCGTTCAGCACCCGCGCCAGCAGGCACAGCGCCATCGCCAGGCCCGCCAGCCACAGCCAGCGATCGGCCCGGCTGCCGGCCGGCGCCATCAGCGCCGGATCATGCTCTGGGTTCAGCCGGTCCATCCGCTCAGAACCAGGCCTCCGCGATGATCACGGTGTCGCCCGGCATCACCCGCGCATCGGGCTTCACCGTCGTCTTCACCGCCTGTCCGTTGCCGGGGCGGCTGATCGTCGCCTTTTTCTCGTTCGCGCGGAAGGTATAGCCGCCGGCCATGCTCACGGCCTGGATCACCGTCATCCCCGGCGCATAGGCATATTGCCCCGGCTTCTGCACCTCGCCCAGGATATAGAAGGGCCGGTATTTCACCATCTGCGCGCTGACGCTCGGCTCCTTGATGATCTGCTTCGCCTTCAGCGCCTCGCCGATCGCCGCCTCCAGCTCCGGCAGGGTCCGCCCGGCCGCCGGCACCGCGCCGATCAGCGGCAGGGAAATGCTGCCGCCGTCGCCCAGCGCATAGCTGCCGTTGGCGGCATCCAGCCCGAACACGAAGATCTTCACCTCGTCGCCGGTACCCAGCCGGTAGGGGCCGGCATCCTCCTGCGCGGCGGCAGGAGACAGGGCGATCAGCGATGCCAGCAGCAGCATCAGGGTCCGCAAGATCCGTTTCATGGCGTCGTCAGCTCCTGTCCTGGAATCTGGTGCAGCCGGGTGCGCCCGCGCCCCGTGCGATAGGCAAGGCCCATCATCAGCAGCACGGGCACGATCCACATCCTGGCATACATGTGCGGGTTGGCGGTGGTCTGGATCAGGAACACCAGGAATCCGGCCGCCGCCAGCCCCGCCGTCAGGCGGTCGATCCGGGCGCAGACAGCGGTGATCACGCCCATCAGCACCAGCAGCCCGATCCAGCCCAGCAGCGCCAGCAGGCCGCCTTCCGTCCACAGCAGCAGATAGATGTTGTGAACGGGCGCGCCATGGGCGCTGACCACGCGGTACTGATCGACGCCCAGCCCGATCAGCATGGTGTGGTCCGTCATGTTCCAGGCTTCGAGGATCAGGTCCCACCGCCCTTCGAAGGTGCCTGCCTCGCTGATGTTTCCCCGTTCCAGCGCGGGTGCGACCCGCTTTGCAAAGGCCTGCGGCAACGGCCCGCCGGCCAGCAGATAGAGGCCCGCCGCAGCCGCGCCCGCCATCGTCAGCCTCAGGCCCCGGCGCATGCCCGATGCCGCGCCGACGACCAGCAGCGCCAGAACTGCCGACATGAAGCCGCTGAACGATCCCGCCAGCAGCACCCCCAGCCCCAGCGACAGCAGCAGGATCAGGGCCTGCCAGCCGGCGATCACCCGCCGGTTCAGCAGATAGATCACGCAGGGCAGCGCCATCGCGCACATCGCGGAATTCCAGTTCGCGTCGGCCAGGAACGCCCCAAGACGCCGGCTGCCGGACACGAAGGCGTGCCCGAATGTCGCCTCCAGCTCCATGTAATCGCCGTCATAGCCGAAATAGACGGCCGCGCCGAACAGCTGCATCGCCGCCACGCCCATCGCAAAGGCCAGCAGCAGCTGGCGCGTCTGCCCGATGGAAGGCATCACCAGCAGCATGGGCAGCAGCAGATAGGCAAAGCTGTACTGCAACGCGACGACCAGCCACCGCTCCGGGTCGCCGTTGACCATGCTGCCCAGGAACAGGCCCGCCAGCAGCACCAGCACGCACAGATACCAGGGGCCGGACAGCGGCCCGAACGGCGCCAGCGGCAGCCGCCCCGTCTGCACCGCCAGCACCAGCGCCACGCAGAACAGCGCGTCGCTGAGGGTGAACAGGATCTCGAACGGCCGCCAGCTGATATAGGCGGCCGTGAACACCGCGGCGAACAGCACCCAGAAGCGCGCATCCCGGCGTCCGGCACCCGCCGAAGCGTCCAGCCGCGCCGGCAGGGCGTTCACGCCGCCACCCGCGGCCGCGATGACACCCAGCCGCCCAGATCGCGGCCGACGTGCCGGCCCAGCGCCTCCACGTCGGGCACATAAAGCTCGCCCAGCCGGCGCCGCAGCTCTGCATCCATCGGCGGATAGGCGACGGGCCGCGCCAGCCGCCCATGCAGGGACTGGAACCAGCCCGTGTCGCGGAACGGCGCCACCACCGGCTTCAGCGGCGCCACCGCCCGCCTCAGGTGCAGCGGCAGCATCCGCGCCTGGCTGTCGTTGCGGCGCACTTCAGGGGCCACGGACGTCACCTCGCCCAGCCTCAGGTGGGCCGCCACCTTCGCAAGCTCGGCCTCGGCGTCGGCCAGCACATCGTCGTAGAACAGGATGTGCAGCTGGCCGGGCGGGAAGTGCCGCAGCCAGCGCGACAGGTGCCGCCAGTAGAAGCCGTCCTCCAGGAAGCGCGGGTGCGGCCCCCCGGGGGACAGATGCCGCCGGATGTCCCCGTCCACCGTTCCGCGCCGGAACAGCATGCAATAATCGGAATAGGCCCGGTCCACCGGGTTCCGCAGCTGAACCACCAGCCGCGCCTCCGGCAGCAGCGCCGCCAGCCGCGCCGCCGCCCAGGGATGGGCCAGATAGTCGGCGGATTTCTCCCCGATCCGCGCACCGGCCGGGGCCTCGCGGAACAGGTTGGCGTACCAGTCGATCCCCCGGTCGAAGGCGGTGCTGAAATAGTGCGGCTCCTGCTGCGGCAGGAAGATGCCCGGCTGGCTGCGCAGCTGGTGCGCGACCCATGTGGTCGCGCCCTTCACCGCGCCGATGATCGCGAATTCGGGCAGCCTGTCAGCCGGGCGCGTCATGACAGGCTCGCCGCCATCACGATTTCCGCCAGCCGCCCCGCCGTCCGGCGAAGGTCGGCAGGCGTCAGCGTCGGGTCCACCTGCAGCACCAGGCTCGTTTCGCCCAGGTCGCGCGCAACCGGCAGCCGGGCAAAGCGGCCCAGCCCGTCGAACGCCCGCTCGCGATAGATTTCCGGGCAGCTGCCGCTGAAGCAGGGCAGGCCCTCGGCCTGCGCCCGCGCCAGGATCGTATCCCGGCTTTCGCCCGGCTTCAGCCGCTCGGGCCGCACAAAGGCGGTCAGCCGGTACCAGGCATGGCCGATCTCGGGCCCCGGCCAGGGCAGGCGGATCGCGGAAAGGCCGCACAGTTCTCCGGCGGCGGCCTCCGCATTGGCCCGGCGCGCCGCCAGCCAGCCATCCAGCTTCGCCATCTGCCGCAGCCCGATCGCCGCCTGCATTTCCGTCATCCGCAGGTTGGTGCCGAAGCCGTCGTGCAGCCAGCGGAAGGCGATGCCGGGCGGCTGCGGCGGCTCCAGCCGCTTGCCATGATCCTTCAGCGACCAGGCCTTCGCATGCACGGCCGCATCCTTCACCAGCAGCATGCCGCCTTCCCCGCCGGTGGACAGGATCTTGTCGGTGCAGAACGAGAATGAGGCCGCATCCCCGAACGAGCCGACAGGCCGGCCGCCGATGGCCGCGCCATGGGCCTGCGCGCAATCCTCGATCACCAGCAGCCCGCGCGCCTCCGCCAGGGCCATGATCGCCGGCATGTCGGCGGGCCAGCCGGCCAGATGCACGGGCATCACCGCCCGCGTGCGCGGCGTCAGCACCCGCTCGATCGTGGCGGCGGTGATTGCCTGGCTGTCCGGGTCAACGTCTGCGAACAGGGGGGTCGCCCCCACCCGCACCACCGCGCTGGCCGAAGCCATGAAGCTGCGCGGAGACACGACCACTTCGTCGCCCGGGCCGATGCCCATTGCTTCCATCGCCACTTCCAGCGTGACGGTGCCGTTCGCCATCGCAATGGCATGGGCGCCGCCGAACCGGTCCGCGCAGGCCTGTTCGAACGCCCGGCAATTGTCGCCATGATGCAGCGAGTTCACCCGGCCCGACCGCAGCACGTCGGCCACGGCCTCCACCTCGTCGGCCGCATGCACGGGCCAGCCCGACCGCGCGAACCCGGCCGCCTCGGCCGGCCTGTCCTTCAGCAGCAGGCTCATTCCGCCGCCTCGGCCACCTTGGGCTGCTGGCCCCAGCCCACCACCAGCAGGTCGCGCAGCGGGTCCACATTGGGCCGCCAGCTGCCGTCCACGATCTGCGGCAGGATCGTCCGCACCGTCACCGCATCGTCTGCCGCGGCTGCTGCCGCCAGCCTGTCGAACGCCATGTTCAGGTCTGCCAGCGGCCGTGCGGCCGGCACGGCCTCGAAGATGCCGGGCAGGCTCGAATCCAGCCGCTCCTCGCCGGAATCGAACAGCTCCTCATATAGTTTCTCGCCCGGCCGCAGCCCGATGATGCGGATCGCCACATCCTTTTCCGGCTGCAGCCCCGCCAGCCGGATCATCCGCCGGGCGATGTCCATCACCCGGATGGGCTCGCCCATGTCCAGCACGAAGATGCGGCCGTAATGATCGTCCGCCTGCATCGCCAGCGCCGCCCCCTGCAGGATCAGCAGCACCGCCTCATTCACCGTCATGAAATAGCGGCGGATTTCCGGGTGGGTCACCGTCAGCGGCCCGCGCCGGCTCAGCTGCCGCTGCAGCAGCGGGATCAGCGATCCCGAAGACCCGACAACATTGCCGAAGCGGGTCGTCAGGAACCGCGTCTTCACCGGGGCGTTCAGCCCCTCCAGGTCCAGCGCCTGGCAATACAGCTCGCCCAGCCGCTTGGTCGCGCCCATCACCCCCACCGGGTTCACCGCCTTGTCGGTGGACACCTGCACCATCGCCCGCGCGCCGAACTTCTTCGCGGCGTCGGCCACGTTGCGGGTGCCGATCACATTGGTCATCACCCCGGCGCAGGGGTTCGTCTCCACCAGCGGCACATGCTTCAGCGCGGCGGCGTGGAACACCAGGTTCGGCCGGAACTTGGCGAACACGTTCATCACATTGTCGCGCTGCCGGATGGAACAGAGCACCGGGTATCGCGGCAGGTCGGGGAAGGTCTCCCCCAGCTCCTGGTCGATGGCGTAGAGGTTGAACTCCCCCGCATCCAGCAGCACGATTTCGGATGGTCCAGCCTTCGCCAGCTGCAGCACCAGTTCGCGCCCGATGGTGCCGCCGGCCCCCGTCACCATCACCCGCTGCCCGGCCACGAAGCGGGCGATGGCGGTGGTGTCCCCATCGCGCGGGGGGCGGCCCAGCAGGCTTGCCAGATCCATGAAATCCAGTTCCAGCCGGCCGGCCTTTTCCGGCAGGGCGCCGATCCCGGCCGGCAGCCGCGCCACCGAAAGGCCAAGCCGCTCCGCCTCTGCCACAAAGCGCACCAGCGTCTGCCCTGTCAGCCGGTCCATCGGCTGGGTGATCAGCAACACGCTGGGCCGCCGCCCCTCGGCCGCCAGCTGCATCACCGCCGGCTCCAGCGCCTCGATGCCGCCCATCATCGGCACCCCGCGCACCCGCATGCGCAGATGCCCGGATTGCCCGTCCAGCACGCCCACCGGCACATAGCC
>ERZ1645185.637-NODE-637-length-14628-cov-4.409868_pt1 | contig 14628 bp, 9 predicted proteins | sample MGYA00575351_ERZ1645185 | MGnify/ENA primary metagenome ERZ1645185 (study PRJEB40838, sample SAMN11284767) | freshwater sediment metagenome | isolation source: river sediment | host: Sediment | place: India: Jana village, Kanpur | collected 2015-12-17 ...
AAGGCCTTCATCGCCTCACTCAGAACACGAGCGACGGAGGAGCATCTCGCGGATGAGCTGCGTGGGATTGTGAATCCGACCGTGGAGCAGTCGGAAGCGGCCCGGGCTCAACTGGATAGGGAGTGGCGCGCGGGACTGACGGCGGTGATCCTGCAACTCGATCACATGCTGACGCCGGTGCAACGGGGGCGGGCCGTGTCATCCATCCAAGACCTCATTGATGACCTCCGGACAATGACGCGTGCACGGTGATCACAGGGAGATCAGAAGTGCACGATCCCGAATAACCACAGTAGGAGAATTACGCTCACCGGCACACCCAGAATCCACAGAATGATCGGCATTGCGGGCTCCTTTCAGCAAGTGGCTTAACAAAAAGGGATGTCGGGAGGAAAAGGCGCCGGGTCAATGACGCGACGTCTTTTCCTCCGCAGTAGAGCGGGCCTATCCAATCGGGACGGGAAAGGACCTGCGCGCTCTTGTGATCACCATGCGGCGGATGCCGACATTCCGATACTAGGAGACTCCCTGGGACTTTGGCCAAACATCTCCGGAGTGCCGCGAGTTACGCCGGATGTTTTGCGACAATCGGAGTGAGATTCGTAGTCGCTGGTCCATTAAGCACCGTTCCGAACTTATCGAAGCGGGAACCGTGGCAAGGACAGTCCCACGTGGATTCCGTATTGTTCCACGCCACGATACAGTCCAGGTGCGGGCAAACGGCGGAGCATTTGTGCAAGATCCCTTGGTCGTCACGATAGGCCGCAATCTTGGTCAGGCCATCACGGAGAATGGCTCCCTGCCCCGGCGCAACCTCCTCCTCACTGTTTACGTCGCCGCCGGTCACCCAGTCGGTATATTGGGCAGCCATGTTGAGGGATTCGCGCAGAAATTCACCGGCGGCGCGAATTGTCCTGCGTGATGGGTCGTACAATGGGGCCCAAGGCGATGGGCGCTGCATAATCAGATCCGCAATCACTAAGCCCGCAATGGTCCCGTGAGTCATGCCCATGCCGGAGTCGCCGGTAGCAATGTAGACCTGGTCGGAATCGCCGGGGTTACGCCCAATAAAGCCCAGCCCATCGACTGATTCCATAATCTGCCCGGACCAGCGAAACCCCAGGTCTCCCATCTCGGGGAATCGTTCCCGCGCCCAGGCTTCCAATCGGGCATATCGGGCTTCTCCATCATTCGCTTGACCTGCCTTGTGGTCCTCACCGCCGACGATGATCCAGGTCTGTTCATCTGGCGTTCCCGCCGATTCGGTGGAGAATCGGATGTAGTGGTACGGATCGAGCGTATCCCACAGCAGGACCGGTGTAACGGTTCCCGCCGGAACCCTCGCCCCGATGACATAGCTGATATAGGCTGCTTGCTTGGTATGAATCGTCACGATGTTGTTGATCGGAGTATTGGTAGCCACGACGAGCCTATCTGCCGTCACGGCGCATCCCTGACTCGTCTCGATCGTCACCTGCGCGCCGGTTTCGACGTTCACCACATGGGCGTCCCTAAAGATGCGCCCACCGTCCCGTTGGATAGCCCTGACCAGACCCGTAAGATATTTCAGCGGATGAAATTGGCCCTGACGTGGAAACTTGAGACAGGGCCCGGTGGGGAAGAGGCCGTGAGGCAACCGGTTGAGACGTTCCACTCCGGTTAGGCCCGCACGTTGGGCGGCCTGCCATTCTTCCTCGATCAGATCGGCGGGGCCATCGGAGGGGGCAAACAGGTACCCGTCCAGTCGCATGAAATCACAATCGATGCCCTCGCGTACCCTGATCATGTCGATCCAGTCGATAGCTGCGGAATGGCTTTCTGCAGCCACTTGCGCGCCGGATGCGCCATGCAGACGTTGGATTTCAACATAACGATCATCGACCGCGTTGGAGAGATGTGCGGTGGTCCGGCCTGTCATTCCCCCGCCTGGTGGCCCTTTGTCCACGACGATGATGGATTTGCCGGACTTCATCAGGCAGTACGCGGTGGTGAGACCCGCGATGCCGGCCCCGACGATACAGACATCTGCATGCGCGCCCAGCGTCAGGGGGGGAACCACCGGCATGTCCGTTGCCATCCAGATCGATCGGGTCTGTTCGCTTGTATGGTGCATGGTGTCTCCTTTATGGCCACCAGGGCGATATCGGCGGGAATCGGTTGAACGTCGGCAACGAGTGACCGTATCGGGATCTCTGACAGCCCGCAGCTAGGGAAGAACCTAGTTTTTCATTGCCGCGTCGAACTGGGGATACTCCGAGTGTGCGGACGACCAGTCTGTTGTTAGATGTGCAGACTGAATTCGATCATGAAGGAACAAACATGTCCCGACCACTTTGGAAAGGGTCCATCAGCTTCGGGCTGGTCAACATCCCGGTCGACCTCTACCCGGCGGAGAACCGGAATCGTTTCGATTTGACCCTGTTGGATCGGCGCGACAGGAAGCCGGTGGGGTTCAAGCGGTACAACAAGGTCACCGGGAAAGAAGTCCCATGGGACCAGATCCTCAAGGGGTATGAATACGAGAAGAACCGGTATGTGGTGCTGACCGACGAAGATTTTCGCCGGGCGAACGTTGAGGCCACGCAGACGGTCGATATCGTGAGCTTCGTCAAGGTGGAGCACATAGCGCCTGCCTTGTTTGAAACACCGTATTATGTGGTGCCCGACAAGCGCGGCGAAAAGGGCTATGCCTTGCTGCGGGAAACACTCAAGAAGACCGGCAAAGTTGCGATCGCGATGGTTGTGATTCGCACGAGGCAATACCTAGCGGCGATCATGCCATGGGAAGGGGTGCTGCTGTTGAACACCTTGCGGTATGCGAATGAAATCCGGCCGGTGAAGCACCTGGACATTCCAGCGACGAAGCTTAAAGCAGACGGAGTGACGGCACGCGAGGTAGAGATGGCGACAAGGCTGGTTGAGGACATGTCGGACGACTGGAAACCGGAGCGCTACAAGGATACCTATCATGAGGATCTACTGCGATTGATCCGGAAGCGCATCAACGCGGGTCGCACCGAGGTGATCGCGATGCCGCGCGATGAGGAGCCAATCGCCAAGCCGAGCAGGGGCAAGGTCTTGGATCTTATGGCGCTTCTCAAGAAAAGTGTGCAACGCACCGGGAAACATAAACGGACCGCCACCTTCCAGGAACGGCAGGTCCGGCGTAAAAGCGCGTAACCGGTGAACGGGACCCCCTGCCCAATGGTGAACGGAGGTATGGATGTGAGGGCAGAAGAAAGGCGCGAGGGAACGACCGTGATGAAACCTTGGCAGGGGATGACGCTCGGGGCAACCGTGGCGGGTGACGCTGTGCGGTTCCGCTGCTGGGCTCCTGAACGGACACAGGTAGAGGTGCTGCTGGAGGGCGGGCGTACTGCGCATTCGATGCAGCAGGAGGACGATGGGTATTGGTCGACTGAAGTCCGTGGTGTGAAGGCAGGCATGACCTACCGGTATCGCCTCGATCGCGGCGAAGCCTACCCCGACCCCTGTTCACGATTCCAGCCGTCCGGTCCCCATGGTCCGTCACTGATCGTCGACCCTGCAGCCTATCGATGGCAGGACAAGGGCTGGCCCGGCGTGAAGATGCGGGGGCAGGCGATCTATGAACTCCACGTGGGCACCTTCACCCAGGAAGGCACCCTGGATGCCGCCTCCGCGCAGCTCGTCGCCCTGAAAGACCTCGGCATCACCGTCATTGAAGTGATGCCCGTCGCCGAATTTCCCGGCCGTTGGAACTGGGGCTATGACGGAGTCGGTCTCTATGCACCGGCTCATGTGTACGGTGATCCGGAAGCGCTCAAACGGTTCGTCGATGCAGCGCACCGGCTTGGGCTGGGCGTCATCCTGGACGTGGTCTACAACCACCTGGGCCCGGACGGGAATTATCTGCCGGCCTATACCCATCACTATTTCACTGATCGTTATCCGAACGAATGGGGCCAGGCTATCAATTTTGACGGGCCGGAATCGTGCGGCGTGCGTGACTTTTTCATACAGAATGCCTGCTATTGGGTGGATGAATTTCATCTCGACGGGTTGAGGCTCGACGCGGTTCACGCGCTGCACGATGAGGGCCCACGGCATGTGCTGGCGGAATTGTCGCAGGCCGCGAGGCAGGCGGCCGGAGCGAGATCGATCATTTTGATTGCGGAATGTGAGGCGCAATGGATCCATCCCATTCAGCCCATCAACCAAGGCGGGTGGGGGTTGGACGGGGTATGGAGCGAAGACTTTCACCACGCGGCGCGAGTGGCGGCAACCGGTTGCCGTGAAGGCTATTACACAGACTACCGGGGTACGCCACAGGAATTGTTGTCGTGCATGAAACGGTCGTTTCTGTTTCAGGGGCAGCGGTATCAGTGGCAGGGCAAATCTCGAGGTACGGTTGTCGGAGACGAACCGGCGGCCGGGTTTGTGTTTTTTCTCCAGAATCATGATCAGGTCGCCAATCAGTTACGCGGTGACCGACTGCACGAGAAGACCAGCCCAGGCCTGCTCCGTGTGCTCACGGCTCTGCTGCTCCTGTCTCCGCAGACGCCGCTGCTTTTCATGGGGCAGGAGTTCGCCGCGTCTTCACCGTTTCTGTTCTTCGCGGATTTTCCACCCGGCGAATTGGCACAGGCAATTCATCGAGGCAGGAGGGAGTTCTTGGCGCAGTTTCCCAGCGTGGCATCTGTCGAGGCGCAAACAGCCATTCCGGACCCCTGCAATCCGATCGTGTTCAAGCGATCACAACTGGATCTCGCCGAGCGGGACCGTCACCGGAACTCGTACGCGCTGCATCGCGATCTCCTCTGGCTGCGGCGTGAAGATCCGGTGATTGCGCAACAGGACCGCCACCGCCTGGATGGAGCCGTCATTGGATCTGAGGCCTTCGTCGTGCGCTATCCTGGATCGGAGGGTGATGACCGGCTCCTGCTCCTCAACCTCGGACCTGATTGCGAGTATCGGCCTGCGCCGGAGCCGTTGCTGGCCCCTCCGGCCCAACGGAGATGGTCGTTGCTCTGGTCCAGTGATGAGCTCCGTTATGGCGGCCCCGGTGTCATCGATCCGTTGAGCGACGAGGGGTGGCGCCTCCCGGCCGAATCGGCCGTGCTGTACCGCACCGAACCGGAAGGATAATTCCTGTGGCTGTGACCCTTCCCCATCAGGTCGTCACCCTCTCTCTCCCGCGCGATTGTGTGCAGGACGAGGAGTGCCTGCTCGCGCGTGAATGGCTGGTGACGAACGGCCTCGGCGGATACGCATCCTCCACGCTGCTCTGTGCGCCGACCAGGCGCTACCATGGCCTGTTTGTCCCTGACCTGCCTTCGCCCTGGGGCCGGACGGTGATGATCCCGCGGCTGGACGAGGTGGTGCTCGCAGATGCCGGCTCCGTCTATCTCAGCGGAGTGGAGTTCGAGGACGGACGTGTAGACGGCGACCTGCCCGCAGTGCTTCAGGAATTCGTACGTCACGGGCAGACCCCGGTGTGGCGGTATCATGTTGCCGGGCGCCGTGTGGAAAAGCGTGTGCTGATGCCCTATGAGCACAACTCGGTCTATGTCGAATATCGGCTGTTGGAAGGGGACCCGGTTCACATTCACGTGCGTCCGTTCGTGACCTTTCGTATGCTGGACGCCGCTCTTCACGAGGCGAAGCAACCGCCTTTCCCACTGACCGCGGTGGAAGGACGGTACGAAATGCAGCTGTGTGACGGCGCTCCGCCGCTGAAACTGTGTCTGCGCCCCTCCTGCGGTCTGTTTGTGGCGGATGCACGCCTCAGCCACGGGGTCTGTTATCGCCTCGATCGAGACCGCGGTTCTGAGCATCTGGAGAACCTGTCCAGCCCCGGCTACTTCCAGGCCGATGTGACGAGAGAGCAACCTGTCGCGTTTGTCGCCAGTACGGAACCGTGGGAACATCTTGAATGTCGGTCCGAAGCCCTCTTCGAGGCGGAGGCTCAGCGGATCGGCAAGTTGTTACACACGGTCCGGGCTGCAGGGGCTGATGAGACCGAAGAGCGGCTGGCTCTGGCTGCGGACCAATTCATTGTCGCTCCCGGGTCGCGTGTGGAAGAGCAGGCGCTCGCCAGAGCCTCCGGCGACCAAGCCCGCACCGTCATCGCGGGCTACCATTGGTTTACCGATTGGGGGCGCGACACGATGATCAGTTTGGAGGGACTCACCCTTTGCACGGGGCGGTACCAGGAGGCGCGGTCCATTCTGAAGACCTTTGCCGGCTACGTACAAGACGGCTTGCTGCCCAATCTCTTTCCCGAGGGAGAACGGCAAGGCCTGTACCATACGGCGGATGCCACCCTGTGGTACTTCCACGCACTCGATCGGTACTATCGCGTGACAGGTGATCGCGACCTGTTGATTGAGTTGCAGCCGGTGCTGCGATCCATTCTCGACCATCATGTGCGAGGAACCAGGTTCGGGATCGGCGTGGACCGGCGGGACGGATTGCTCCGTGCCGCCGCGGACGGGTATCAACTTACGTGGATGGATGCGAAGGTCGAGGGGTGGGTCGTGACCCCTCGCCGAGGCAAACCTGTCGAAATCCAAGCCCTCTGGTACAACGCACTCCGATGCATCGCCGAGTGGGGATGTCTTAGCGGTCGACCGGAGTCCGAGTGGGCTGAACTGGCGGAGCAGGCGCGAGAATCATTCAACCGGCGATTCTGGTATGAACCGGGCGGCTACCTCTACGATGTCGTCGATGGCGAACCGGGGGACGATCCGGCCTTCCGCCCCAATCAACTGTTGTCGATCGCGCTGCCCCATCCCGTGCTGGATGAGCAGCGATGGCAGGAGGTGGTGGAGGTGGTGGCCGAAAAACTCCTGACGCCGGTGGGCTTGCGGAGCCTCTCGCGCGAGCACTCCGAGTACAAATCGAAATACTTCGGCGATCTGCGCGCGCGGGATGCCGCCTACCATCAAGGAACGGTCTGGGCCTGGTTGATCGGGCCGTTCATCGATGCCTGGCTGAAGGTGTCGTCCGATCCCGCTCAGGCGCGATCGTTGCTCGAAGGATTTCAGCGTCATCTTTTAGAGGGCGGGATCGGCACGATCAGCGAAATTTTCGATGCCGAGCCCCCATACCATCCGCGAGGCTGTATCGCTCAGGCGTGGAGTGTGGCGGAAGTGTTACGGGCGTGGCAGAAGACTCGCGGGCCATCGGCGTAACCTGCCGGACGCGATCGCCCCGTGGCCGTCGGTTCAGTGCCCTGCGAGGAGACCATGAGTCTTCGAGAATATCGGCAGAAACGGAATTTCAAGAAGACGCCTGAACCTCGCGGTCGGCTCGGGTCCGGAGGGGGCAAGGGACTGTATGTGATACAGCAGCATGCGGCAAGCCGTCTGCACTATGACTTTCGCTTGGAGTTGGATGGGACCTTGAAAAGTTGGGCCGTGCCTAAGGGACCGAGTCTCGATCCCACACAGAAGCGACTGGCCGTTCAGGTTGAAGACCACCCACTCGACTATGCACAGTTCGAAGGCCTCATTCCTGCCGGGCAATATGGCGGAGGCACGGTGCTGCTCTGGGACCGTGGTCGCTGGACTCCTCTCGAAGATCCACGTGAGGGCCTGACACACGGGCGCCTGACGTTCACGCTTCAAGGCGACAAGTTGTCCGGGGACTGGACCCTTGTCCGCATGGGGCGTGAGCGAGGCAAGGGGAAAGCGAACTGGCTCCTCATAAAGGAGCGCGACGAGTCCGCCCGGTTCGGCGGGAAGGCTGAGATCATCCGTCGTTTGACGAAGAGCGTCGCGAGCGGACGATCCCTGGAGGAGATCGCTTCCGGACCCCACAAGGTATGGCAGGCCGGGCGCTCGAACCGAACGTCCGTTCGCGCAATCCCAACCGGATCATCGGACATCGCGTTGCCCACGATGGCGCGTAAAGCCCGGCAGGCATCTCGAATGGCTCCGCAACTGGCCATGCTCGTGGAGCGCGCGCCGGAGGGGGATGAGTGGATCCATGAACTGAAATTCGACGGCTACCGTATCCTCTGCCGCATCCGCGACGGCAAGGCCACCTTGTGGACCAGGAACGGTCACGAGTGGACCGCCAAACTACGGTCATTGGCCGACGCGCTTGCGGGCCTCCCGGTCGAACGCGCCTGGCTGGATGGGGAAGTGGTGGCCCTGCTGCCGGACGGTCGAGTGAGTTTCCAAGCGCTCCAGAATGCCTTTGAGTCTGGTCAGGCTGCGAATCTCGTCTACTACGTATTCGACCTCTTATATCTCAACGGGTACGACCTCCGGCCTGCGACACTGGCTGAGCGGAAGCAGTGTTTGGCTGAATTGCTCAAGGTGGAAGGCAGCGAGGGGTTGATCCGATTCAGCGCCCACATTGCCGGGCAGGGCGATGATGTGTTCGCGGAAGCCTGTCGTCGTGGCATGGAGGGTGTGATGGCGAAGCGGGCGGACGCCTCCTACTCGGGGGGGCGATCGCGCACCTGGGTGAAGGTCAAGTGTTCGAAACGGCAGGAGTTTGTCATCGGGGGATTCACCGACCCGTCAGGATCACGTCGAGCTCTTGGCGCATTGCTCCTGGGTGTCTACGATGACCATGGGACGTTGCGGTATGCTGGACGGACAGGGAGCGGGTTTTCCACCAGGTCATTGCAGGCGCTCCATCGTCGACTGTGCGCCATTGAACGCAAAGCCTCACCGTTCCAGTCGGTGCCGGCGAATGTGTCGCGCGCCAGGATCCATTGGGTTGAGCCGACGCTGGTCGCGGAAGTGTCTTTTGCAGAGTGGACGAAGGAGGGACAGCTTCGCCAGGCCTCATTCCAAGGTTTGCGCGATGATAAGCCGGCGTCCGCGGTGACGCAGGAGTCGGTGACGGAGCGAGCAACGAGTAGGGAGCGATCGATAGTCGAGCCAAGGCGCCAAGTTGCCGGGCGAAAGGCCTCCGTGGCTGCGAACATCGTGATCGAGGGAGTGCGGCTCAGCCATCCCCAGCGGATCCTGTATCCTGAGCACGCACTCACCAAAGAAGCCTTGGCGCGCTACTACGAGACGGTGAGTGACTGGATCCTGCCGCATCTGCACGGTCGACCGCTGAGCCTCGTGCGTTGTCCGGAGGGGTATCAGCAGGAATGTTTTTATCAAAAACATGCGACGGATCGTATTCCTGAGGCGATCGGTCGGGTGGAAATTCCCGGCAAAGAATCCTCGGCGCTTTACATGGTCGCCGATTCGCTGCCGGCCCTGATCGGGCTGGTACAACTTGGGGTGTTAGAACTCCACACCTGGGGGGCGATGCGCGATCGACTGGATCGGCCCGATCGTCTGGTGTTCGATCTCGACCCCGAACCGGATGTGCCTTGGAAGCTGGTAGTGGAGGCGGCCCAGCTGCTCCGGACCCTGCTTGAAGAGCTGGATCTACGCTCCTTCGTCAAAACCACCGGCGGAAAGGGACTGCATATTGTCGTGCCGATCCGTCGTACAGGGGGATGGGAGGAGGCCAGGGCGTTTTCCCAGGCCGTCGCCGAGCATCTGGCACACATGATTCCCGAACGGTTTGTCGCCACGATGTCGAAACAGCAGCGCAAGGGAAAAATATTCGTCGATTATCTGCGCAATGCAAAAGGCGCGACGGCGGTAGCCGCCTACTCCACCAGGGCTAGGCGCGGCGCTCCGGTCTCTGTGCCGTTGGCCTGGGAGGAATTATCTCCGCAGCTCCGTTCCGATCATTTTACCCTCTCGAATCTTCCGCACCGCTTGCAGCAGCTCGCCAAGGATCCCTGGCAGGACTACATGTCCAGTCGGCAGACGATCACTCGCTCCATGCTGAACCGACTCAAGCCATAGCCCTGCGATCCCCATCCCCTAGGGTGCATTGTGCGGGCACCTGGGGACTGCGCTAGTATGCTCGTCGAGGGGGTCCTGGTATCAGTGAGCATGTTCGGTTGAACTCATTCAACCGAACAATCTGAAGGGAGCCTGTCATGCATGCCACGATGACCAGCGTTGCAGGGACCACCACCGGAAGCCGGACCCACCAGCCAATGCACTGCACCCGTTGCGGCGGTTGGATGGTCCAGGAGCGTTGCATGGATATCGGCGAGAGCCTGGGGGGCTATTGGTTCTGGGGACAGCGGTGCATTCAATGTGGTGACATTGTCGATGAAGTCATCTTGCGGAACCGCCGCCTGCCTGCCCCGCCACCCCTGTTGGTAGAGGACGAAGAGCTGGGAGATCGAAAAGAGATCGTTCAGGCCGCATGATTTCCGCTGCCCCAGCAGTCTGTTGAGTCTAGGGTAGCGGAAACGCCATGGTGCTGAAGAGTGCGTTTTCCGCCTGGCGGGAATCCAGGCGGGTATGCTGCACCACGATCGGAACATTCGACTCGATGAGACTCGCATAATCCGTATCGACAGGTATGGGGGCGGGATCCGTGAGGTCGTTGAAGCGAAGATGTTTTGTTCTGCGTGCCGGGACCGTGACCCGATAGGGACCGACAGGCTCGCGATCTGCGAAATAGATGGTGATCCGGACAAGGGCCTCCTGCGGCGATGTGTTCAGGAGACAGAGGGTCTCATGGCTCGTCATCTGCGGTGCCGGTCCATGACTGTGTCGAGGAATATATCCCTCAGCGAGGGCCCATTTCATACGACCGACTCCCTCCATGTATCGTCACTCCTTTCTTCGGCTCGGCCTCATCAGACCACTTCACGAATCTTATTGAGCAACAGACTTTTCATCAAATCCCATCGGTCCTCCTGGCCTCGGGCGACCGCCTTCGCAAATTGCCAGGCTTGTTCCATCGTAATCTTGCCTGGCAGAGGCGCCTCCAGGGGATCGATCACTGCCTCCACCACCACCGGACCTGGGTGAGCAAAGGCCTGTCGATAGACGTCTCGTAAGCCGGCGGGATCCTCGACGCTGAAGCCGGTCGCTCCGCACGATCGAGCGCAGGCGGCGAAATCGATGGGCTGCAGGTCTACGCCATATTGCGGATTGCCTTCGAACGCGAGTTGTTCCCACTTGATCATGCCGAGCAGATTGTTTTTCAGGACGATGATCTTGACGGGAAGAGCATATTTGACCAGCGTCGCCAACTCACTCATCAACATGGAGAATCCGCCGTCGCCGGCGATGCAGACGATCTGTCGTTCCGGATACGCAATGCCTGCACCGAGACTGTAGGGCAGTCCGTTGGCCATGGTCGCCAGGGTGCCGGAGGCGGAAAACTGCATGGTCCCTTTCATGGCGATGTGGCGCGCCACCCATGTCGTGACCGTACCGGTGTCGCAGCAGATGATCGCATCGTCCGCCAGGAATTCATTCAGGGCTCGCACCGCCACTTGAGGTTTCATCGGCACGTCGGTTCTGCTCCCTCGTGCCTCAAGTAACGCATTCCACTCGGCCATGCGTGTCTGCATCTTCTGGAGAAACGTTCTATCGGTCTTGTGCCGGACCAGTGGAAGGAGCGCGCGAAGGACGTCCCAGCACTGGCCCACCAACCCGACCTCAGCCGGATACCGCAAGCCGATCCGGCTTGTGTCCAGATCGATCTGGACGGCCCGGGCCTGGCCGGGCTTTGGGTAGAACTCTATATATGGAAAACTGCTGCCGGCGATGATCAATGTGTCGCAGGTTTCCAACGCTTCCTGAGACGGCGCGGTCCCGAGCAGACCGATACCTCCCGTAGTCAGAGGATGGTCGTCCGGCACGACACCTTTTCCCAGCAGCGGTTTGACGATCGGCGCGGCCAGTGTGTCGGCCAGCTGGATGATCTCATCCCTGGCGCCCAAACAGCCACGTCCGGCGAGGATGGCGATCTTCGTTCCGCTGTTCAGTATCGCAGCCGCCTTCTCCAGCAGCGCGCGCGAGGGGAGCGGCAGCGGGTCACTATAGAGGTCACCGCTATGGCCGGGAACATTGGCCTTGGAGAGTTGCCCGTCGGCGGACCAGTCTTGCACGTCTTTGGGGATAGTCAGATGTGCAACGGTGCGACGAGAAATGGCCGTCTTGATGGCTTCATCCACCACGTTGCGGACATGGGCCGGTCCCATGACCCGTTCACTGTAGGCGGCCACGTCGCTGAACAGTTTGTCGAGGTTGACGTCCTGCTGATAATGCGTCCCGATGAGATCATGGAACGTGTGGCCCGTAATGGCCAGAACCGGCTGCCCGTCGCATTTGGCATCGTAGAGGCCGTTCAGGAGATGGATGCCGCCCGGTCCGGAGGTGGCCAGGCACACACCCAGCCGCCTGGTGAACTTGGCATAGCCGCAGGCGGCGAGTGCCGCTGACTCTTCATGCCGCACCAGAACCAGTGTGATCCGGTCACGGTTCGTCCGCAGCGCTTCGTAGATGCCGTTGATGCCGTCGCCAGGCAGGCTGAAGATCGTGTCGACACCCCAGTCCAGGAGTCGATCGATTAAGAGATCCGCCACGGTGGTCATAGGGCCTCCTTCCGCTGCGTTTCGGACCGAGTGGGTGTTGCGGCGTGACGGGCTAACTGCGGGAGGGCAAGTTCTTCGCCCAGGATCTTGAGGCATGCGGCGATGGGGATGGCGAGCAGCAGCCCGTAAAATCCGCCCAAGGCGCCTCCGACGAACACCACGATCAGCACGGTCACGGCGCTCATATCCATCGACTGGCTCTGCACCCATGGGGTCAGCAGCCAGCTCTCGATGAACTGCACCAACAGGTACGCCAGGGACGGCCAGACCACGATGGTCATGAGGTCGAACGTTCCGTTCTCAGCAGACAGCACATCCAGATATTTCAGCAGCACCGCCAGGGGCCAGCCGATCAACGAGGCGTAGGGAATGATGGTCAACACGCCGGTGATCAGTCCCAGCAGAAACCAGTAGCGGATGCCGGTCATGGCCCATCCAAGCGAGTAGAGCACGGCTGAACCGAGCGCGATGGTCAAGCGACCGCGAAAAAATCCGCTCACGGCCTGATCCATGCGTGTCACGATGCGGCGCACGCGGGCGCGGTAGCCGAACGGAATATAGCGCTTCAGCTGCTCAAGGCTGTGGTCGAACCGCCAGGCGAAGAAAAAGAAATAGATCGGAATGAGGATGAACGCGATGACGACATCGGTGGTCGTGCCGATCACCGTCCCCAACAGGCCGAACGCCTGGCCCGTGCCGGAGAAGATCGGCCGCAAGATCGACAAGGGGTCTTCGCGCAGACTGGTGGCGATCGTCGAGAGGTGTTCCGAGAAGTCGCCGAGACGGACGTGGTAGCGCTGCGCGATGCTTTGAAGATAACCCGGCACGCGCTCGGCAAAGGATTGGACCTGCTCCGCCAGCAACGGACCCAGCCAGGTCATCAGGCTCAGGGTGAGCACCGCAGAGAGGAACAGAATAACGGAGATGCTCACGGGGCGGGGGATATGCCAGCGTTCCTCGGCCCGCCGAATGAGCGGGTTAAACAGATAAGCCAGCAGGAGGGCGATCAGCACCGGAGTAAAGACGCCGCGCAGGTAGTAGCCGAACCAGAGGAGGAACAGCAATCCGCCGCCCCAGAGGAGATCCCGTATCGGCGTGATCTGCCAGAGATGCCGGTCCGCCGGGGCTGGCTCGACGCGCTGTATCGGCTCGGGTTGCGTCATGCGTGTGGCTAACAGGGTGGAAGAGTCCGGTGTCATGACGGTGTGCGCTCCTTCGCATGGACCGGCCGCGAGAGGGAGGGCGAGTCCTGCTGGTGCGGTCGTTCGCCTCGACGAAGTGCGGCGGCCGCCTGTTCGATCTGCGCATTGATCTCTCCGCCCAGCAGCATCACCATGCCGGTCAGGTAGAGCCACAACATGAGGACAATCACGCCGGCGATGGATCCATAGGCGGCATTGTAGTTACCGAAATGTTCGACATAGACCTTGAATCCTAGCGAGAGGGCCAACCACAAGGAGACGGCACAGACCGAGCCGGGGGTGACCCAACGCCAGTCGTGCTCAATGTTCGGACAGATGTAATAGATGACTGCCAGTGCGAACAACATCAGCAACGTGGCGACGGGCCATTGCAGAATGTTCCAACTCAGAAGAAACAACCAACCCATCCCGACGATATTCGCGATCCATTCCCCGATGCGCGCACCATAGAGAATCAACGTCATGGAAAGAATGATGAATCCCGCCAGGCCGATGGTCAGCAGAGAGGCGATCAGCCGCACCTTCCAATAGGGCCGAGTTTCCTTGGCTCCATACACGACGTTCAGCGCTTCCATGATGGCGGTGACGCCGCTGGACGAGGCCCAGAGGGCGCCCAATAATCCGAGTGACAGAATGTCTCCGCCGCTGCCTTGGACCACATTTTCCAGATACCGCTCCAGGAGAGACAGGGCATCGGCGGGCAGGACGGTCTGCAAATATTGCATGAGTTCCGGAAGCGTCTCCTTTAACGGAAAGAGTCCGATCAAGGCCGTGAGGAACAGCAGCGCCGGGAAGAGGGCTAGGAGAAAGTAATAGGCCAGTTGTGCCGCCCGACCGAAGATGTCGTCGCGCTGAGTTTCTTCCCATAGGCGAGCCCCGAAAGTTTTCCAGCTGAGTCCTCCGAGCTTCCAGGGGTTCCAACGCGGGGAGGGACTTGTCAGTGAGGCGGCCAATGTCAGACTCCATGTCCGCGAGAATACGTAAGCGGTCCGTTCTGCGTGCTCGTCGGATCGT